>SKEL01000187.1_pt1 | contig 70059 bp, 64 predicted proteins | sample 4826741 | NCBI WGS metagenome assembly SKEL01 (sample SAMN11008810, study PRJNA524170) | human gut metagenome | biome: Human fecal sample; material: Feces; isolation source: fecal sample from pouch patient p33 | host: Homo sapiens | place: Israel: Tel-Aviv | collected 2016-03-22
GATTGCATTGGCAAATATCGACCTCCTCCTTAAGCTTTTTTCTGTACCAATTTCTATTGTGGTCGAACAGGGTGGCCTGCATTATCAAATCAACTATAAAGTGACTGAAATTCGGCCAGAAACCGCAACCTAAATCACCAGCCACTAAATAGTGAATCGTCAATGACGAAGGCTTGATCACGGCCGCTCACGACAAATTGATGGAGGTATTGAATCAGACGAACCGCTACCAGTAGAACCATCCGCTGCCAATTGATTCGAGCATCATTCAAGCAATTACGCCTTGTCCGTTTTGAAAAGTTGGGATCAGCTTCAGCTCGATGCAGTGAGTAACGTCGAAAGACGGACCGACTTAAAGGGCTTACACTCTTTAGAATTGATATTTAGAGTATCGCCAATGCTTATAATTATCCCGCCCTTGATGAAGCTTTTTTTGGTTATGCTTAATCTGACGCAATACCTGACGAAGAATGACAATTCGATACTTAGGTTGTCCAACTTCAAATATCTGCTGAGCTCGCGAAGCATACGCTAACATTGAGGCTCTTGGATTTTTTACCTCAGCACTTAAATATCGGATCGTCACCCCTTTGTGAATAGCGCGCAGTGTCTCATATTTCATTTCTCTAATCTGCTGAAGTCGGTGAAGAGTCTGTACCGTCTGATATATGTTTGGAACCACAGGTCTTTTTTTACTTTTTTCGGAACGTGTATTATATTTAAAGGCCATTTGATTTTGAATGATATCTGAATCGCTAAATCCATTCTTTACCTGATCATACAATCGACCAAGAGTGACATACTTGCCGACCTTTCGTCTTCCTCGATAGATAAATTTGTAAATGCTCTTTGACCGCATCGAAACAGAAATACCATCAAAAACGAATCCAAGATAGTCAATTCTCCCTGAGCGTTGTTTACCTGTTTCCTGAATAGGGTATAACATCACGGAATGGTTGTCTTGATCATATGAATACAGTTTTGTTTTTGTCGACTCAATTTTTAATCCCAGTTCAGTTTTGCTTCGCTGAATAACTCCCATCGCAAAAGTTTTGACGGACTCCTCACTAAACTGTTTTTGAGGTAAAACGATAATAAAGTCATCAGAATATCGGCGATAGAGTCCTCCCTCTTTCTCACACAATTTTGCTAACCACTCGTCAAAGTCAATCATGTATACATTGGCTAATACTGCACTAACAGCAGTACCTTGTGGAATGCCCACACGGTTTTTCCCAGAAAGACGAATTTTCTTGTCCTGAATTAGTTTGCCGAGTTCTTGTAAATTTTTTACATATGCGCGGGCATTGGACTGATCCGAATGATGCGTCCGGTAGGCAACTTTGATATGCGCCGTTTGCAGCTGTTTTTCTAAAGTCTTTCGACTGATCGATTGGCATTGTGTGATTGCTCGAAACATCTTTTTCCAGTCCTTGGGCAGATTTCCACTAAAAACTTTTTGTAAATTGGTTCCGAGGTATCGATGAGATAGAGTGTCGAAAAAATGATGGAAATCACCCTTAATAACCCATGATTTCGACAATGCAGTTATGCGGTCAAAGACTTCTTTTGCAGTGGTAATGTTTGAAAGATGGACTCCAGGATGTCGTTCGCGATACGCGACAGCAACATCGTTAATGTGATGACTTAAAGCATAGTCAGAGTATAGCCGATTCAATGCTTGGCCATAAAAGCGATACATCAAAGCATCATGATGGGAAGGTAGCATAATTCTTCGCGCTTTAGCCTGAACTGACTTTTGTCGAGCGTGATAGATCCGAAATCGAATTTCAAAAGAAATAAACGGTAAGTAACGGTGATGGACAATATCACCACTTACAATATCCGAAACTAACTGTTTCCTTTCACTCTCTGTAACTGGAAAGTCAAAATGCAAGTAATCTTTACCATTGATTCTTTCAAGCGCACGTAAACCAACCTGTGTCACTAAATCCAAGAAATTTCCTCCGCCAATTTTGCAATATCAATGACTTTAAAGCTAAAAATGAAATCAGGCGAAACCTAAACGACTGTATTTGTCGAAAGTCTCGCCTGTCTATCTTATCTCCGCAGGGATACACTGCTTCGAAAATAACATCTATCATTGTCTGACAGATGAATACAATTAACATTACAATTATAGTGGTTAACATTATAGTTGTGTCGTTAGTCAGCCATAAGGAGAACAGCCAAATGAATAAATACATCGTGTCTGCACTTGCTAACAGCATTATCGAGCAAATATGCTTGACATTACCAGCGGCTGGCATTGCGAAAGTCTCACCCGCGACCAACGTCGAATAGTATCATATCGGGATCGGTAATTTTAGTCTACCATATTTTGCATCCTGAATAAAGTTGTGCCTAACCTAACACCAGACGGCATTGTGCCTAACACCAAAAGTCCCGTCTTCTCGGGACTTTCTCCGGACATTCAACTTTCACTCTTTAGTTATCGCACATAAAAACCTCCAGTCGCGTGCATTTGCACAAAACTGGCGGCTTTTTTGATGAGACTTGATTGAATACGTTAAAAACAAGAGGAAGAATTTAAAATTGCCATTTTGAAATCAAAAATATAAGAAAAGATGTTGGATTAAATAAATTCATGATCAGTCGTTTACGCATGGTTATCACTTATTGTCCCTATGAATCAACGTGTTCACGATCTTGTGGAGTGCCCGGATAACTTCCGGATCTTTAATCAAAGCGATTGAAGAAGCCAGTTCGGTTGTTTCATCTCCGTCTTCTGGAAAAGTGAAGAATTCTTGATAACTGACGTCTAATCCGGAAACGATGCGTTCTAGTGTGCTCATTCTGATGTCGCCGCGGCTTCCGCGTTCGATTCTGGCTAGCATGGAAACGTCCATGTTGGCTTTTTCGGCTAGTTGTTCCTGGGTCATGGATTTGCTGAGTCTTAATTCGTGGATTCTTTTGGCGACCTTTTCCTGTAACCGCATCCCTTAACCCCCTATCTGCCTTGGTCATAACATCAACGCTACCTGACTCCGGATTGAAGGATTAGGGCTAAATAACACATATTTTTAAAAAAAGTGGACTTATTAGACCATAAAGCTTTATAATATTATTTGTGGTTGACAGATGATGTGAGGAGCAATTGCCATGGTAAACCTTGTTATTCGCTGGAATCGTCGGACGGATAAGGTTTGCGCCACTGTTGGGGTGGTAGTGTATATACTTTCAATCATGTTGCCAGCTGCAAGTCGTAGGCAGATCAAGCCGGCTTTTTTGAACGCATCATGAAAAGCATATGGGGATGTTCTTTTTTCGACAAGATGCTTACAAAACATAACAGTCTGTGTGGCGACAATTTTCGTGTGGGGCGAAGATTATCGCTGCCGTTCGTATATCATTAGTTTATTTTAATGGCTTGCAGGATCTGTCTTTTCCTAGTAAGTTGTGCCTTGAATATCCTGTCTATGGCGGGATATTCTTTTAGTTTACGCTGGTTTTGATCATTGTGAATTTGTAAATTGATTCTGTAAAAAAGATTTGGTAACTTTTACAAAAATTGTTGAATAGTTTGTATAAAGAAATCGAAAATAGAAGTATAATAACATTTGTATTTAATATTAAAGGATTTGGAGGAGTACAAATGGGAACAACGAAGCGGCGAAAATTTTGGACAGCGCTTACAAACAACGAACATAAGGTGACATTGGTTCATAGTAAGCATCATGGCTGGTTGGCAATTGGATTAACGTTTTTTGCAATGGGGACTGCAGGAATCGCCTTGTCAAGTCAGGGCCAAGTGGTGCATGCAAGTGACCAACAGCCTGCAACACAGCAAACAGCGACCAATCAGGGCCGAGTTTGGAAAGTTCGTCCAGTAAGCCAAATCGAAGCACAGATTAAAGCTTCCGGGACGGGCTCGACGAATTACAACATTCAATGGGGTGACACGCTTTCAACGATCAGTGAAGCGCTGAATCACACCGGCTTCACAACATCAGTAGCGCGACTGGCAGCCATTAATCGGATTGCCAACGTGGACTTGATTTATGCCGGCGCCAAGTTATCCCTGCAAGGTAGTGGTGACAATGCGACAGTAACGACGCAAGACGTCTCGGGAAATAATCAAACATTTAATTTAAATCCAGCAAAACCGGCTACCCTTACACCGGCGCAACAAGCTGAGGCTAAATATACTGTAGTTGGCGGATCAACTGGCGGCACTTCAACTGGTGGCGCGTCATCTGCTCCTGCTGTCACACCTAATCCTGGAAGTACCGATAAGGATGCCCTCCAAAAACAACTGGAAGCGATCCAAGCGGCGAAGGATAAAGCAGAAGCTGAAAAAGCAGCAGCCGAAAAAGCCCAACGTGAAGCAGAAGCTAAGTTGACCGCCTTGTTGAACAACGAAAATACGGAGACATTGGCGCAGTTGCAAGCCAAACGAACCGCGGCGCAAAGGGCAGTTGATGCAGCCAAAGCTAAAGTGACGGCCACGCAAGAAAAGCTTCAAGCCGCTCAAACAGCAGCACAGCAAGCACAAACAGCTGCTGACCAGACAAATGCGGCAGTGGCTGCAAAACAAGCCGCCGTTGATCAGAGCACAGCCCAAGTCAACAGCGTCACCACACAACTGAGCGATTTGCAGAATCAACTAAATACGCTGGCAGACCAAGTGAAGACCAACCCAGATTCACAATCAAAGGTTAATGAAACAAAAGCCCAGTTGGCAGTTGCACAACAAAAGCTGACAAGTTATGAAGGCCAGTTAGCCGATGCAACTACAGCTCTGACTCAAGCAAAGCAAACAGCTAGTCAAGCGGGACAAAAATTAACCGCAGCCACCCAAGCGGTTAATGCGGTTAAAAATGAGGCTACGACAGCCCGAAATGAATTTGACCAAGCTGAAACAACTTTGAAAGCTTTACCCGCATCCGTGACGAGTCAAAACAGCCAAGAAGCAGAAACCGTTAAAGCTCAGTTGGCTGATTTGAAGGTCAAAGTAAACCAATTAGATACAACGATTGATACGCTTAACGCTCAAATTGCAACGTGGCAAGATCGTTTGGCAACGGCACAAGATGATGCTGCAACAGCTCAAACAGACTTGGCCGCTGCTAAAACCAAGTCTGAAAAAGTCGACACAACCGACCATCAACAGACTGTAGAAGCTGCTCAAACATCAGTTGCTGACGCTAAGAAGACTTTGCCAACAATCTATGTGCCAAAGAACACTGACAAGAAAGTCACCATCAACAAAGACGAAAATGGCCAGACGCTCAACAACTTGGACGGGTACAAACTCATCACTGCCGGAACGCCTGTTAAGTCGGTTCAGACTTCTAGCAACGGTGACACAATCACGACTTATACAACGACCAATGTTTATCATAAGATTGCCTATCAGACAGTTAACAAAACGGTCAATGTGGATCAGTCCGGAAATGCGTTAACGAACACAGATGGCTATACTAAAGTTTCTGTATCGAGACAAGTTGCTGAATCAACCGATCCTAAGACTGGCGATGTCACGACGACGGTTACATTAACCACTGTTTGGAAGAAGACGGAAACGCCAACGCATACCACGGTCAACAAGACTGTGAACGTGGATCAGTCGGGCAAGGTTTTGACAAGTACAGATGGCTATACAGAAGTTTCACGTTCTAGCAAGTCGGAAGACACCAAGGATAACGCTGGCAACATTACCACAACGGTTACAACCACCATTATCTGGAAAAAGAATGAGACGCCAACGCACACCACCGTCAACAAGACCGTCAATGTGGACCAGTCAGGTAAGGTTCTGACAAGCACAGATGGCTATACAGAAGTTTCACGATCCAGGAAGTCAGAAGACACCAAGGATAACGCTGGCAACATCACCACGACGGTTACGACTACAATTGTCTGGAAGAAGAAGGAGACGCCAACCCACACCACCGTCAACAAGACTGTGAACGTGGATCAGTCTGGCAAGGTTTTGACAAGCACGGCTGGCTATACAGAAGTTTCTCGCTCCAGTAAGTCGGAAGATACCAAGGATAATGCTGGTAACATCACCACAACAGTTACGACCACGATTGTTTGGAAGAAGAACGAGGTCACAACGCCAGCCATTGTGAACAAGACCGTCAATGTGGACGAAGCAGGTAACGTTTTAACTAGTGTTGACAATTACTCGCTTGTTAACAGTTCAAAAACGTCTAAAGAAGACCCAAGCTCATCGACAACAACCTTCACCACGACCAACGTTTGGAAAAAGAATACCGATCCAAACGAAACAATCATCAATAAGTTTGTTAACGTTGATGATCAAGGCCACGAGCTAACTTCTACTGATGGGTATGATTACATTGGTGGAGGATCAGCTACAAGTTGGTTAACGACTAGTGATGGTCACAAGACAACAACAGTGACCTACACAAGCACGTATCACAAGCCACAAGCCAAAACCGTCACAAAAGAAGTTGACGTAGACGAAGGCGGCAATACCTTGACCGACAAGACCGGTTACGTCAAGATTTCGTCAACGCCAATTACAACAGTATCGAAGGATCCGAATACTTGGGATACAACGACGACGATCACGACGAAAAATGTTTGGCGCAATGTGGAAGCTGCAGGAACCATTATCGGCGCAATTAAGAGTGTCAACGATGCTACCACGCAGCTGATTCAAACGCAGATCGAAAAGAATGATCGGAAAGTTTCGATTGAACAAGCTGCACAGTACACGGACAAAGATCTAACCATGGCGGTCATCAAGAAGTTCAATGTGCTGATCAATGGTGAACAGAAGCGTACCGGTCATGTTCAAACTTCCTTAACTTCAGATCCGAAAGCTTATGAGATGGAAGCACCGCGCGCCGTTGAGGTTATGTTCAAGTTCAGTCACACGCGGCCAGTTAATGCACCAGCAAGTGGTACTGAAGCCGTCACCTATCAAAAAGGCGAGCCTTACATGAGCCGAAATACTGAGAACATTTCAATTTCCTCGCTTTGGAAGAAGGATGTCGATGGCAGTGCCGATAAGCTGAGCACTTTGATTGCGGAAGCGATGTTCAAACAATACATTGTGGATGAACGTCCAGAAAACAACCACGGTGAAACAGGCGGTCACTACCAAAACATCATTAACTCTGGCTACAAGAACATCGTCATCGGCGTTTACGTCGTTGATGAAGGTGATTTCTATGCCGCTTCAACTGCTGTTGCAACCGGGAATGATGGAACCTTCAATTAAGATGAACCACTGATCGAAACCGATCGCTAACCACGCTGGTGCTGTGAAGTTTAACATTTTACACGCGGGTCCGATTCCCGCGGTGGTTTTATAGACAGAACAAAGTCAACATGCACTTTGAAAACTGGCAAATACTAATAAGGCAAAAACTGTCAGAACCCTCAATGCTGATATGAAGGCTCTGACAGCTTTTTTGAGATATGCGTGAGTAAAGCCAAAGCAAGAATTGGGTTCCATGTAAGCAAGCAGGCTGCTTATTGGGCATAAATCGCCTTGAGCCCTGCAATATCGCCATCAGATAGTTGCGTAACCCCGCGCGTGACTGGATACATCACCGAATCAGTCGACTGGCTATGATCCAGTCCGAGCGCGTGGCCAAGTTCATGCATGGCCACGGCCGCATTAATGGATTGTGATGGGTAAGCTAGGTTGAGACTGGCGCGGGCATGGTTGATAACGGTAACCTGTGCGCCTAGCGTTTCCACGATAATGGTCGGCCCGCCTTCTCCAAGTTCGGTGGTACCAAGACTTGCTTGGCTCATGTCTTTTTGATAACTGGAAAAAGTGATCTGATTGTCGCTTCTTTTGCCTTGACCGGGGATGAGCTTAACAATACCGGTTGCGTTGTAAGCGCGCACGGCATTGGTGAAAACAGTGTGTTCTGCTTGCGGTAAATTGGCGTCAAAATGGTAATAGTAAGTACGCTTAAGGTGTCGGCCTTGGACAATATTCAAGGCCGGGGTGGCTCCTGCTGGCGTACTTGCCGAGCGTGAAGTTGCCTGGCTAGTGGTGCTTGAGGCAAGACTGGTGGAGGAGGTTTGACTGGCCGAGTCCGCAGATGAATTGCCGTGCAGCCAGTTACCAACAGTGTGCGTTGTTGTAGCCCATGCCTGGGCGATGCCGGCCTTCACTGTTTCGCGAGTTGTGAACGGGAGTGGACTTTCGGTGCTATAAACCAGAAAAACGCCTGCCACAAGCAAGATCAGCCAAAATAAACGGTTGCGGTGTTTCATGCCCATTGGCCTCATTTCCAAAAAAGAATTTGCTGACTGCGTACGATTATTCTATGCTAACTTAGACGTGGTTGTCGTGCAGCTTTAGACTGATATTTTAACGGTTTTGTAGGGAATCGTCATCCGGTAGTGTCACAAGTGAACGATCTCACCGGAGAAACCTGTTAGCGAGCCATCAGTTGAAAAAGTGGAGGGGATCAAATGGATTCTTTATCAAGCGTGCTCCTTGCTTATAACCTTGGTCGCGTCACAAAAACGATTCCAATGACAAATGGTAAAAGCAGCATGGCATGGCGAGTTGAGACAATATCGGGACCGGTTTTGGTCAAAACAGTTCCCAGTACGGAACAGGATTTGCTTGAATTTGCGCTAACACAAGCTATTCAAGACGTTGATAGCCACTTGACGCCAGCAATTTTGTTAACACAAGCTCAGCAACCATTTATCAGTGTGAACAAGAAAATTTATCAAGTTCAGCGATTCTGGGAACACCATCCCTCTGCACCTACATTAGCGGCAGCACTAAGTTGTTATCTAAAAATTCGGAAAGGTTTAGATCAGTTTGAATATGATTGGCAACCACAAGATCCGCAGCCATTGCAGCAACTGTGGCAAAAGCAGCATGCCAAGTTGCAGCAAACTCAGCCGGCAATTTATGCACATTTGGTTTCTCAGATAGAATCGATGCTCTTGCTCGACCAAGCTCAGGAAGCATGGGTGCATGGCGACTTAGGACGGTGGAACTTGCTCACAATGACGAATAAGCAAGTTGGTATCATCGACTTTGGACAAGCTCGTCGCGGTCCGCGTTTTTTGGACTTAGCGGCCCTTTATCATGGTTTTATGCCGAGGCAGGGAGTCGCACTATCTGTCTATACTGAGCGTTTTTGCCATTTAGCTGGTATTAGTGAAGCTGATCGGCCACTCTTTTTAGCAACAGTTCGCTTGTGGTTGGTAAAAGGATTATTGGTAGGAGTTGAAAAAGAACCGACTGCTGTCCAGGAGTTGTGGAGTAAAATTCGGTTAATCACTGGGATTGAGGAAACTGGTGAAGGTTGTTAGTCGTCTTGATGTGACTTTACTTTACTTTTCATGTGCAAAACCATCAATGATATTGTAAAGTAGTTGTTAATATTAATTGATTGGGTACGCTTTTATTAAAGGCCTAAGGAAAAGGACATTGACGACGATGAGTAAAACCTACACGATAGATGGAAAGCAATATCTTTATATAAATATCGCGCAGGACTTGAGCGCCCAAAAGTTAGGTAAAATTGTGATTCTGCAAGATATTGCTAGTAACAACTATTGTTCAATTCCTCAAAGTGAACTTGAAATACGCTCGGGGAATAATTTGGCTGCTCATGTAGCGCTTTATCGTGCGCGAATTGTTGGCCGCACCGATGTTTACGCACATCGCTATTTTAATAAAAAAGCACAGAAAGATATTTATTCGCCTTTTCCGGTTTTTAAAGATAGACGACCAGTTAAAGGTACTTATGCACCGTTGACCGATCAAGATCTTATTGATCATCTTGAGGGACAAGAATTTTTGGGGTTTTACCCAATGCTGAAAGACGATACGACTAAGCAACTTATCTTGGACTTTGATGGTCATCATGAAGGCCAGCACTGGCAAGCGGTGACGATGACGGTCAAAAAATTGTGTAGGAAATATAATATTCCTTGTTTGGTGGAATTATCGCAGTCTGGAAAAGGAGCTCATATTTGGTTCTTTTTCGCTCAACCCGTTGCAGCAGGATTGGCGAGAAGGCTTGGAGACGCGATTTTAAAAGCGGCAAGTGCGGTTAACACCAACATTTCGTTTTCCGCATTTGATCGAATGTTTCCTAGTCAAAGTGTGTTGGGAAATGGTCAAATCGGCAACCTGATTGCTGGGCCATTGCAAGGGGAACGCCGCTTGCACGGTTTTGCTAGCTTTGTCGATGACGCGTTTAAACCGTTAGCGGATCAGTGGCAGGCGTTGGAACGAGTCGGTTTAATTGATGCAGCAACGATTGATCAATTGCTTAACGAGTTAGCGAATCGGTCTGTATTTCGACTGTATAACGATGATCAGGACAGTGAGCTAGATCTACTAAAACAACCTCTTGTTATTGACCAAAAGCTGACCATTATTCACGCCAACGCTTTATATATTGACAAAACAAGCTTGACTGACCAGCAGATTATGAGTCTCAAATATCTTGCGTCTTTTCACAATCCCAAATTCTATGAACGTGAAGCCCAGCGTCAGTCGACTTTTGGCGTTCCAAGAATTATCAGCCTGTTTGAAGAAAATCATCAATATCTTCTGCTTCCGCGTGGGTTAGCGGATAGGTTGCGTGGTTTGATTCCAAATATCCAGTGGCAAGACGAGACGATTAAAGGATTACCCATAAAGGCTACATTTAAGGGGCAACTTCGCCCTGATCAACTACCCGCATTTACCGCATTGGGAAAAGTTTCCACCGGCATTTTGCAAGCGCGTCCAGGTTTTGGCAAGACGGTGATAGCGGCAGCCTTAATTGCCAAGCATCAGGTTAGCACTTTGATATTAGTTAAAAACAAGGCGCTTGCAGAACAATGGGTTACTCGACTGAATCAGTTTCTCGAGGTTGAAACAGCGCCAATTTTGACTGAGTTAACCCGAACTGGTCGAAAACGGCATAAGCGCAGTATCGGCACGTTTTTTGGCAATAAGAAAAATCGCAGTGGTGTGATTGATGTTGCAACCATTCAGTCTTTGACGGGAGATATTCAAGTTCAAAATATCTTGAAGGACTATGGCATGGTGATTTCAGATGAAGTTCATCATGACGCGGCTTACACTTACGATCAAGTGATTAAGCGGATCAGGTCGCAATACTTATACGGATTATCTGCCACCCCGTACCGACGCGATGGACAAGATCCCATCTTAATCATGCGCTATGGACCAATTCGTTACCAAACGGATGCCATTGATAGCCAGTTCGCGCTTAAAGTAAAGCGAAATGTCATTCCCCGCTACACGAGCTTGGGTATGCTGTCTTTGGAAATGGCAAATAACAGCCTGACGCAAAATCGTGAAGCAATGTTAAATGATGAGCAGCGTAACCGAGCATTAGTTCGAGATGTCCAAGCCAATTTAGCAGAAGGTCGGCATGTTCTTTTATTGACCGATTTGCGTGCGCATGTTGAACAGTTGGCAGAGGCGTTACCGGAGCAAGGCGTCTACAAACTTTATGGTGGCCAAAAATCAAAGGAAAATGATCAGATCGTAGCAAAAGTTTCGCAAACACAGGCGGCTTATGCATTGATTGCGACAGGAAAGTATGCCGGTGAAGGGTTAGACATAAGTGGTATCGATACCATCATTTTAGCCATGCCATATTCGTGGAAAGGCATTGCGGTTCAATTTCTTGGCCGAATGCAGCGGTCGTTGAGCACCAAACCGGAATTACGAGTTTACGATTATATTGATCCGTCAATCCCGATGCTTGCTCGCATGTATCATAAGCGTCTTAAAGAATACAAACGCCTTGATTACAAGATAACCGAAGATCAGTTTTCCAAGCAGTCAGGATTGCGCGTTTATAATGGTGATTATCAAAAAGACCTGCGCCGAAATTTAATCGCGGTTAATAAGATAACCATTATAGCAAACCAACTCTCCAGATTTATGGAAAATATGATGACGATTGTCCAAGCCAATCATGGACAGATTCAGGTCATTTTGAATCAGGATCAATATAAAGAAGTCGAGCTGAAACGATTAAATGACGTGTCTTATACGTTTTACAATGGCAACTTACCTAACTGCTTAGTTTTAGGAGAAGAACAACTTTGGTTTTCTTCTGACAACGGTTTTCAACGTAATAGCGGCATGACGATTCAATTCAATCAGCCTGCCTTTGTTAAACAATTTCAAACAATGATGACTCAAAGCACTCGGGGACTGGATCTTTAAATGCAAGTAAACCGGTAAGTGATGTACGAGCAGTTGTCGTTGTTTCAAATTTAATGGCAAATTTCCTCGCGCACAATTGATTTCCCCTACAAAAAGTGGCAAACTAAAAGTAAGTAACAGGAAAGGTGACGGTATGATGGCAACGATCAAGTTATCGCAGTCGTTTGTTGATTTGATGAAGAAGAAGCATTTTGACCAGAAGATTCTGTTGTTGATTGCTGATGATGGCGGCGGGCGGTATTCCTTACAAGGCGGGGCCTGCAGTATCGGCACAAAGTTTTCGTTAATTGTCCTTGATGAACCGGATCCGGATTATCAAGTGAAGTTGGAAAATGATGCCGGGTTGCAGCTTTACACGTCCGACTATGACATGATTTTCTTTGCAAACGGCTTGGCGATGGACTTTAAGCAAGGTGCGATCAGTATCAAAGATGACGCTCATGCTTATTTGGACGGAAGCGTTCGAATTGCTAAGGGTTCAGATGTGCTGGCAGCGTTTAAGAAGGGCATTATGATGAGTGGCGCTACTTGCTAGTTATTCGCGGCAGTATTAGAAAATAAGTAAATTAGACGACACTGGCGATGGTAATTTCGTTGTCAGTGTCGTTTTTGTCTAACCGCAGTGAGCTAGTCAATAACGTTAAAAGGCACGCACAGCATGTGAATGTTTGTAAACTCACCGTAGATTTTTTTGAAATGACAAACCTTCTTCGTTGCCTTTTGACCAAATAATTGGTACTATTGCATCATAAAATAACAAGTCGAACGGAGGCTTTTTCCAATGCGGATCAAAGACCGATTTACCCCATCAAAACTTAATGTCGGGGCTGCGCTTGGTGCAGGGTTCTTTGATGCGCTTCGCAGGTAGACTTTCGGTCGGTCATAAAATTGGATTAACGTTAGGCGGCTGAGAGGTCGTCTTTTTGTTTGCCATTGTGCAGCCCTAAGTAGTCGTTACGATTGGTTCGGCCAGTCGGAGGAAACGAGGGGATATGCTATGCAGACAATCATGCAAATCGGCGCCTTGAAGAAACGGTGGTTATTGGGATTATTCATTTTACGGGTTGCCATTGATGGGTTCAATGTGGCGATTTCGATGTTGATTCAGCTGGGATTGACCGCTGCATTAACAGGTCGCACAGGGATGCTGGTAGGTGTTTTTGCTGGCATGCTCGGGGCAACAGTGGTCTACACCGGACTCTACTGGCTGTCAGGCGTTGTCATGGAACGGTTAAAACGACGCTTGAGTGTGGCAGTCGCCCGGGCGTTGATGGCAAGTTTCTTGTCGGGGGATGCGCAGGATGCACCGGATGCAGGTGTGGCAACGAATTTATTGATCTCGGATACGCAGAATGTGATGCAATTTTTGGACAGTGGTGTGCTGCCGTTGGTTGATTTTGGCATGACAGTTAGTTTAGGACTGGTGTATGTCGCGACGCAATCTTGGCAGTTGGCTGTGGCTTTTATTGTATTTGGGCTTTTGTTTGCCTTGGTGTCACGCCATTTATTTCGCCGTCAAAATCAGGCACAAACCAGTTTAATTGCGGTGGATGATCGGCATAAGGGATTTTTCAATAACTTTTTGGCAAACTTTGAACCGGTTCGTAATCTGAATGTCTTTGGTTATATTCGGCAGCGGCACCAGGCCATTTTTCAGGAAGCACAACCGGCTATTCAGCAACTGGCAGGCGCAACCGGGGCGCTGGCAGGTATTTTTAATGGCGGCATTTATTTGGCGGAGGTGCTGACACTAGCGCTGGGGTTTGGCTTGCTTCCACTGACGCATCAATCTGTTGCCGGTGTTTTGGGAGCCTGGAATGCCGGGGTGGGGTCCATTCTGTGGCCGTTTTTAGGATTGGCACCAACCATTGGCTATCTCGCGCAACAACGGACCTCACTGAACCGGATTTTGCCGCGCTTGCAGGGATCGTCAAAAGTTCAAATCGCGCCTTCCGAGGTCAATTCGGCACAACTGTTGACTATCGTAGGCGATCAGGTTGCTTTTCATTATCCGCATAGTGAGCGCCAATTATTACGCGGATTGAATTTTGAGATCCATAATCGCGGGATCACTTTTATCGTTGGGGCAAACGGTGCTGGCAAAACAACGCTGATGAAATTGATCCTCGGCGATTTGACGCCAACATCTGGTCAGATTAGGCTTCAGGGATCCGTAGATAAAGTCACCCCGGCTGAATTAATGGCTTTTGTGCCGCAACGCAGCGTGATGTTTACCGCTTCGGTGACAGCCAATTTGCTTTTGGACATGGAGGCTTCTTCACCTCAGATAAGACCGTTACTGGAAAAACTCGGGTTGGGAAAATATGCTGAGGACCTCAATCAGATTCTTCAACCTGCACAGTTATCGCCGGGTGAACAGCGGCGATTCGGCATTGCCCGCGCCTTGCTTTCAAATCGTCCGTGGCTAGTCTTGGATGAGCCGTTTTCAGATATTGATGCTGCCAACCAGATGGCAGTGATGCAAGTGTTGCGACAGGCTGCCCACACTCACGGCATTTTGATGATCACGCATACGTTTGATTTTGTCACTTCTGCTGATCAAATCATTAAGGTGGGTGAATAAGATGACTGAATTAAAACAGTTTTGGCATCTTTTTAGTACGCGGATTGTGCCAGTGCTATGGATTATTGCCATGATTTGTGCCGCAATTGAGTTTGGGTTAGCGCGGTTGATTCAACGGTTGACCCAGCGAGGTGCACTTACCATGCCGTTGATGATGATGGCTGTTGTAGCAGCAGGGGTGATTGGCGGTGGTCGCTGGCTCATCGCACGCTGGCAAACGCAGGCACATTATCAACTCACCCAAACGCTGCAATCACGCTTAATGGCAGCACTAATGAACGGACCAGTTGCAGTTGATCTTGCAGCTCGAAATGAACGGGTCAATAGTTTGACAACCGAAGCGCCACTAGCAGCACCTTTGTTTATCAAATCGGTAACGGCTATTTTAGTCGGATTATTTTCATTTCTCGCTGCCAGTCTATTTGGCTGGTTAAGCTCCTGGCCGTTGATGCTTATCATTATTGGGTTGTGCTTGACGGCTTTGCTGATTCCTAAAGTGATGGCCGGTCGGTTAACCCAGGCACAAGACACGCAACAATCTGAAAATGCGCGGATGCAAGCAGCACTGTTGGAAATTCTCGCCGGACGTATGCTTCTAAAAGATTATCAAAAAGAACAGTTTGGTTTGCAACTATTTAGCCGAACATACCAAAGCTTTGCCGATTCCCAATATCGCATGGGTTTGCAACAAACCGGTACGATTGTCATGGGGTTTGCACTGGGCTTATTCGTTGATATTGTGATTTTGGGCGTTGAATTACTGTTTGTCGGTTTCAAATTTATCTCCATCGGGCAATTTGCTGCTTTTGCAATGCTGACGCCCAGTTTTACCTGGTTGTTTTACAGTATGCCAGGCCAGTACGCGCAGTTATCACGGAATCTAGTTGCAGCTAAAAGAATCTTCGGGTTAATTGTGCCGGTACAAGCAGCGTCGAGAAATATTGCTGCTGAAAGCCAAGAAGCGCCCTCAGCTCACCAGCCAAAAAACTCGGTACAACAGTTGCTTCTCAAACACATCACTTACACGTATCCAGATGCATCTCGGCCGGTTTTGGCGCAATTGAACCTAAAGCTAAATGTGGCGGCACATGAAAAGATTCTGATCACAGGGCCAAGCGGTGGCGGTAAATCAACTTTGATTCGAATTATCTTGGGGCTTTTATCACCGCAAGCGGGCAGCGTTCAAGTAGAGCCGGACACTCTTGAAACATCACACCAACTTGCGCGCATCATCGGCTTTGTACCCCAAGTGGTGGCTTTGTTTGATGATACGTTGCGGCAAAACATCGCGCTTGGCCGCAATGTAAGCCAGACGGCACTATCGGAAGTGTTAGTCCAGACTGATTTACAGACATTTGTCCAGCGATTGCCAGAAGGACTCGCCACGCCGCTTCATGGCCAGACAAGAGCCAATGTTTCGGCCGGTGAATTACAAAAGATTGGTTTGGCACGGGCACTTTTGGCACAACGGAATATTTTGGTATTAGACGAGCCCTTCGCAAATTTAGATGCCGCAGCTGCAAAAAGCCTCAGTCAGCGATTGCGTCAACTACCAGTCGCATTGATTGTTATTTCACACCGTCAAGATGTTGAACAATTTTGGGATCGCGCGCTGCGGTTAGAACATGGACGGTTGAATGAAGCCAAGTTTTGAATAAAAGTAATTGGCAAGCGCTCTCATTTTCCGTATAGTGAAGATACCAAGAAAGGAGATAAAGAATGTTTAACTGGTTGATTTTGGGACATATCGTATTTGGCCTCATTGCATTTGTTGGTTCGTTGCTGTTGGCGCTTGGTTTCCGTACCTCCTTTGCCAGCCTGACAGCGATGCAGCAATGGGGGATTGGCCTTTCGATCGGCGGCCTGTTTGCGACCATGGCGTTTGTGATGTTCACGGCAGCTAATGTCATCCCTGCGCTTTTATTTATCGGCGCGGGCATCGCGTTATTGTGGACGTTAATCCACCGTCGTACCGAGGCATAAAACCGCGAGCACATGAAGATGAAAAAGTCGACTGAGTGTTTTACTGAGTCGATTTTTTTAATGGAAAAATTGCCGTAGCACGAAGAAAGTGGTCCACTTGTTTAAATTCATGAGAAAAATAAATACCTATATTTAATTTAAAACAGTTTCAAATAAACGCAAACTCATTTTGTTCAAAAACGGGCCTATCGTTCATTTGTAGTACAAGGTGGCCAGTTTTAGAGCTTCAAAGTCTTTTTTCAGTACAATCTGTGGTTGATTTATTAATTTTGCAATTAAAAGGCCGTTTTTTTAAAGAAGATTAAAAGCCACTGAGCGCTAGGTAGGACTGATATAGCAGTTTATGTCGCCGTTATTTAGGCGGGCTGGTGAGGATCTTTTTAAAAATTAACCGTTGACGAACTATTTTTTTAAACGTATGCTAACTTTAATTTCTTCGAAGGGAGTTAACATGATGACCCAATTTATTCAAGCCATTTCCATGTGCATGTGCAGCTGCTATGAACGACATAGTGGTTCTATTTACATGGCTGGAGATTAGCTTGGGTGACGGAAATCACGTGACTTGAACGAAGAACGAAACTGGCGGTGTATCTAGAATCCTAGATGCACCGCCAGTTTTTATTTTATAACGCGGTTAATGGCGGAGGAATGAGAAGGTAAGCAATTTAACCACAATGGCCAATTTAGGGCCCAGCCATCATGGTTAAGGTTGGTGACACTTCGAGCTCTGCTCGCGCGCTGATTTACGCTCCATAACGCGTTCACCGGCGCAGAAGTCTGCGTGTAAGGACCTTGGTCGCAATGGCCAAAGTGCGGCCATCACGCCCAAGGTCGCTTACACTCCGACTTCTACCCGCGCTGACTCACGCTCCATAACGCGTTCACCGGCGCAGAAGTCTGCGTGTAAGGACCTCAGCCGCAATGGCCAAAGTGCGGCCATCACGTCTGAGGCCGCTTACACTCCGACTTCTACCCGCGCCGGTTCACGCTCACTTTATTTTAGGAGATGGCTTTTATGAAGAAGCATCATTTGTTAACAGCACTTATCACAGGCGCTGCGCTTGCGACGTTGTTGGTCGGTTGTGGCGGTCAAAGTAGTTCGGCGTCTGGAAATGCGCAGACGCTTAACTTAACTGAATCGGATGATCCGACAACATTAGATGTCAACGATATGCGCAATTCTAATGAGAACGATATTTTATCCGAAGTACAGGAAGGTTTGACGGCGATTCAATCGACAAATGGTAAGGATAAAGTCGTTTTGACCGGAGCCAAATCTTATACCAAGTCGGCTGATGGCCTTACTTATACTTTTAAGTTGCGGGATGCAAAGTGGTCAGATGGTAAAGCCGTGACCGCTCAGCAGTATGTGGATTCCTTCCGGCGGTTGCTGAAGAAAGAAAACGCCTTTTCACAGGCCACTAATGCCTATTTCATCAAGGGTGCGGAAGCTTATAACACGGGAAAAGGCAGTGCTGAAGACGTTGGTGTCAAAGCAATTAATAAGAACACCCTCCAAATTCAACTTGCTTATGCTTACCCGTCACTCTTGTCAGATCTCTCCTCGGTTGTGTATTATCCGGTTCGCCTCGACAAGATTAATCAAGTCGGTAATAAGAAGTGGAAAACTGACGTGAAGGATCAAGTCTTTAACGGGCCATTTAAACTAACAGCGTGGAAAAAGAATGACAAGATCACGCTGAAAAAGAATCCATCGTACTGGAATGCCAAGAAGGTTAAGCTCCAGAAAGTTACTTACACAACGACGGACAAGCCATCGACCGTGCTGTCATTAATGCAAAGCGGACAGTTAGATGCTTTGTCAGCCTCAGGGAAACAAATTGCCGATTTTAATAAACTTGCAAAGAGTAATAAATTGGTTTCACGCACGCAAAATGGTCCCGGTACCACAGTTTTGATTATGAATCAGCATAATGGCGGGACGCAGGGATTGTTCAAGAATACGAAGGTTCGGGAAGCATTTTCATTGTCCATTAACCGCGATGATTACAATAAAGCGGTCAGTGATGGCCAGGACAAATTGACCTACACAATGGCACCGCCAACGCTGAATGTCGGGTCGACCAATTACGGCAAATATGTCGGCAATCCATTGAAAGAAGCCCAGGCTCAATACAACACAAAAGCTAAGCGGCAGGCATTGTTGAAGGAAGGTCTAAAAGAGTTAGGCAAGTCGACCGACCTTAGCAAGTTGAACTTTGTTTATTTAACGGTTGGCAGTGATGATACTGGTACTTGGTTGAAGCAGGCGATTAAGCAGCAACTTGGTGTCAAAGTAACGATTAAAACGGCCCCAGATGATGCCAGCTTCATCCAAATACGTAACAACAATCAATACGATTTAATGAATAATGGCTGGTCGGCTTCAGCAGATCCTAACTCTTACCTGAGTCTGTGGAATTCAAACAATGGCTTCCAGAAGTTCTTTGGTGGTTATAGCAGCAAGACGTTTGATGATCTGGATAATAAACTGAATGGCAACTTGCCCACCAAAGAACGATTGGCTTTGTACAAACAGCTGGAAACCCAGTTAGTTGCCAAAGACTTCGGGGTCGTACCGTTAACCAACCCACAATCAAAGGTTTACATCAATAAGTCGGTTAAAAATCTGCAAACAACGGTATTTGGCGGAACCTTTAACTACACTTATGCTTCGAAAAAGTAATCAACCGAGAACGTGAGTCATGCGTTTGGTTGATGTAGGTACGGATTGATGGGAGATGGCAGAAAATGACAAACCATGATTTGAAAAACAGGTGGTTACACTTATGATCAAATTGATCATTCGGCGTTTCATTGAATTGCTGATATCGACCTTTTTAATTGCAACTGCGACGTTCTTCTTGATATCTGCAGTTCCAGGCGATGCGTTGAGTGCGCAGACTGATAAGTTACCAGAAGCCACGCGGGAGCAAGTCTATAAAAACACTGGTCTAGATAAGCCGGTTCTGGAACGTTATGCCATTACGATGAATAACATGGTGCATGGGCAATTTGGCGAGTCGATTAGTGACCCGTCTGTGACCATGAGCAGTTTGATTCGTGATCGGCTGCCAGCATCGGCCCGGTTAGGTATTCAGCAGATGCTGCTAGGCATTCCGCTGGGCTTGTTGCTTGGCATTTTGGCGGCGGTTTATAAAAACACCTGGATTGATCGTGTCATTACGATTTTGGCACTGTTCTTAATGTCAATTCCCAGTCTGGTGTTGGGCCTGCTCTTGCAAAGTTATTTTGGCGGCAAACTTGGCTGGTTTCCGATTATTGGCTGGCCAAGCGGTGATCAGACTTGGTGGGGTGGCTGGATTTATACGGTCCTGCCAACCATTGCTGGTGGCATTGGCTACATTGCGGGTTATGCGCGTTTATTGAAAAATTCAATGGTCGATGTTGGCTCAAGTGAGTATGTCATGACGGCACGCGCGAAAGGATTGTCAGAGCCGCAAATTGTCTTACACCATATCGTGCGAAATGCCTCTATTCCAATTATTACGTCATTGCCGGTTACCTTGGCATTCGGTATTACCGGATCGGTGTTTATCGAAAGTATTTTCGTCATTCCCGGTGTCGGACAATATTTTGTCACGGCACTGAATAATCGGGATGTTCCGATTATCATGGGCGAAACGGTGCTGCTGGCGATCTTGTATATTGTCACGATGTTCATCACGGATTTACTGTATACACTGGCTGATCCGCGAATCAAACTCTATGACAACTGAAGGGAGATGGACGAATGGCTGCAAGTGATACGGATTTTCATTTTGTTCAGGCAAGTGGCAATTTTAGTACGCCAACTGTGCTGACCGAGCCAGACCAAGTCGCGACCATCGAAGCAAATGCTCCCAAAAGTATCAGTTTCTGGGCATCGGCTCGCCAAAAGTTGTTAAAGGATCGACTTGCTGTTGCCTGGGGGATCATTTTGATCTTAATCGTATTGGCGGCGTTAATTGGTCCACAGATTCAACATTATGATCCTAACCTCATTCGTGTTAACAGTCGTAATGTTGGCCCAAGTGCCGCTCACTGGTTCGGAACTGATCGCTTAGGTCGGGATTTGTTTACCCGAACCTGCATTGGCGTTCAGGTGTCATTGATGGTCGCTATTTTGAGCACTTTTTTGGCCATTGGTTTTGGAACCATTTATGGGATGATCATGGCTTTCTTTGGCGGCTGGGTTGACGAAATCTTGATGCGGATTATTGAAGTGTTTAATTCGTTACCAGGCTTGCTCATTACGATGCTGATTATGGTGGTTCTAGGCAATGGTATGTGGACGATGCTTTTTGCTTTGGCGGTTACCAGTTGGTCAGGATCAGCGCGTCAGGCTCGCGGATTGGTGATGCAGTTGCGGGGCTTGGATTATGTTACAGCGGCAGTGATGTTGGATACACCGTTGTGGCGGATTATGGCGCGGCATCTGGTTCCCAACATGATGAGTATTTTGATTCTGGATATTGGCCAAAGCATTCCGGATAACATTTTTGGTGAAGCCAGTCTTAGTTTCCTAGGGCTGGGGATTCAAGCACCGAATACGAGCTTGGGAATTTTGATTGCTAATGGTCAAGACCAGATGCTCCAACATCCGCTGCAACTGTACATCCCGATTTTGATTTTAATCGCCATTGTCTTTGCGTTTAACATTCTGGGGGATGGCTTGCGTGATGCGTTGGATCCAAAGTTTCAGGACTAATTGAACCGACTGCCGGCAACGAGAAGTATTTCGTCAGGAAGACTTCACCCAAAAGCCGTTGCTCAGGCAGTTGCGATGAGAAGTATGAAGGAGGACCATCATGATTCAAAAACATCCCTGGCAAGTCATCACCGCTTTATTTGTCGGTTTGTTTGTCACAACAACCGGCTTTTCCCTGACGCATGAGCCCGCGTTAGTGGCCTTGCTGTGGGGGTTGCATCAAACTTTTTGGCTGCTAGTTGGCTTAGCGTTACTTGCAGTCGGCATTAAATTACTGCTACACACGCGGCGACCGCATGCTGCTTTAACCAGTCGCTTTCTTGGCAGCCTCCCCGGAAATGGTCAATTGGCACTTGTGGCAGCGATTAACCTGCTGGGTGGTGCGTTAATTGATTTGTATTTGTACTGACAAGCAACGCGATCTAGAATCGTTTATACAAAGCAGTAAAATGGCTAAACTAATTCATGAAAGGGGCGCGGCATGACTGATATTGTTTCCATTAAGAATTTAAACGTGACATTTCATGAAGCAAATGAAAATGTTTATGCGGTCAATGGCGTCAACCTGACTTTGCATCAAGGCGAGACGCTGGCATTGGTCGGCGAATCAGGATCGGGCAAATCGGTAACTACGCATGCGTTATTAGGCTTACTGGGTAAGGATGCCGAGGTCAAAGCAGACGTCATGCAATATGGTGACACTGACCTTTTACATGCAAGCAAAAAAACTTATACCCATTTACGCGGTCAGGAATTGGGCTTGATTTTTCAAGACTCGCTCAGTGGCCTTAACCCGACCATGCGGATTGGCCGTCAAATTGGTGAAGGTGTCAAAGCACATCAACATCTACATGGCGCGGCGTTAAAAGAAGCGGTGTATGCTGCTATTCAAGATTTCGGTCTTGATGATCCTGCTTTGATTGCCCGCAAGTATCCGCATGAACTTTCCGGCGGGCAACGGCAACGGGCAATGATTGCGATGGCTTTGATTATGCATCCGAAAGTATTAGTCGCAGATGAACCGACCACGGCTTTGGACGTTACCTTGCAGGCACAGGTGTTGGATTTGATTAAGACCCAGAAGGCGAAACATGATCTAAGTGTCATTTTCATCACCCATGATCTCGGCGTGGTGGCTAATATTGCCGATCGGGTGGCGATTATGTATGCCGGGAAAATCGTGGAAGTCGGCACTGCCAATGAAATCTTTTACAATCCGCAGCATCCCTATACGTGGGGCTTGTTGGATGCCGTTCCGAGTTCGGATGACCAGCGGGAGCAGTTATTTACGCTACCGGGAACGCCACCGGATATGCGTAAACCAATCACAGGTGATCCGTTTGCACCGCGTAATCCTTATGCGATGGCGATTGACTTTAAAGAAGCACCGCCGTTGTTTCAGGTATCGCCTACCCATTTTGTTCGCTCGTGGCTGCTTGATCCACGCACACCAAGCTATCAGCCGCCAGTGACGATTCAAAAACGGTGGGATCGCTTTGCGGACATGACGGCAAAACCACAAACCGTTGTCGCGAGCCGGGCTTAGGTAAAAGGAGATGACGATATTTGACAGCACCATTGTTTACCATTGACGACCTGAGTGTTACGTTTCATAAAGGCCGCCAGCCCATTAAAGCAGTGGATCATATTAGCTTCACAATTGAGCCGGGGACAACGGTGGGATTGGTTGGCGAATCGGGCTCTGGCAAAACCACCACGGGTCGCGCCATTGCTGGTATCGGGCCGATTTCAGGCGGCGATGTGCGCTTTTTGGATCAGTCGATTCAGCATTTTTCCCGTACTGAACGCAAGCAGTTTCGGCGTCAAGTTCAAATGGTGTTTCAGGATCCGTTTGCATCGCTGAATCCGCGGCAAAAAGTGGCGGATATTATTGCAGAAGGAATTGATAACTTCCATTTGGCTGGCTCGCATCAGGAACGAATGGATCAGGTATTGCAGCTGTTGGCGCAGGTCGGATTACCGCCAGACGCCATTAATCGATTTCCGCATGAATTTTCAGGCGGTCAGCGGCAACGGATTGGGATCGCGCGCGCTTTAGCCGTTCAACCCAAGTTTCTGGTGCTGGACGAACCGATCTCGGCATTAGATGTGTCCATTCAGGCCCAAATTGTTAACTTATTGCGGCGAATTCAAAAAGAGCAGCAGTTGACCTACTTGTTTATTGCTCATGATCTATCCATGGTGCATTACATTAGTGACAAAATTGTCGTCATGTATCGTGGTCGGATCGTAGAAGCAGGTGCAACCGAGGCGGTGTATCGCCACCCGCTGCATCCCTATACGCAAACATTACTGGCGTCTGTCCCACAAGCCGATCCGATTTTTGAACAGCAAAAGACCCATGTTCAGTTTGACCATGAACCGATTGCACGAACGGCAAACTTAGTCGAGGCGGCACCGGAGCACTGGGTACTGGCGGCGCAAACTGAAGCGTAATTGGATTAAATTGCAATAGATGAAGAAATGCCTTATTCACTTAGCCAGCAGCAAGCGAATGAAGTCAAACGAAAAGCCTGTGATGACCAATAACTGGTCGCACAGGCTTTTCATTTGGAATCAATTATTTTGGATGGGGTGAGGTTACTTAGTTTCAACCCATTTTTCCAGTAAGTAGACGTTGATAGCAGAGATGAGGGTAAAGATGATGAGGAAAACAGCGATCACGGCACCGAAATTGTAAGTGTGTAACGGCATGAACAAGAGGCGCTGTAGTTGATTGAATAGATATGAAGCGATAACAATGACGACTAAATAAATGCCCCATTGAACAATACGAATCCGAGTTTCTGGTAAGAACGCCATGATGGTGACGGATAACATGTGCACGAGGCTGACAAATGCCCAGATGAAGAGGCAAGTTAGTGCGATGATAATGACGCCTTCGATAATGTCTGGCCAGGCACTAGCAGTTGGCAAGTGCATGCCACGACCGGAAAGTTCCAGGCCACCTAATACAAGCCCTTCAATGATGCAGTAAAAGGCGAAATTAGCAACAGTGCTGAATAAATTCGCGACGTAAAGCTTTAGATTTGTGGTCGGCACTGCGCGGTAATAATTGTTGACCCAAGTATGTTCTTGTTTGATGGCAAGCCGGATAAATAAGTAGATGCTACCAAACAGGACATAAGGGGAAAGCATACTGAAAAAGAATTGTGCTGACAGTTGCGAATCACCGCCAAAATAGACCAAAATTGCGGTGATAATAGCAGCAACAATGGTCACGATAAAGGTGTTCAGCGCAGTCTTAAATCGTTGCCGAGTCAGCACTTTTGCCATGGTCCAGGTATTAGTCATTGGTTTTGCCTCCTTGATACAGACTTTCATAGTAAGCTTCCACGCTCATGCCGGTTTCCGCACGGAGCTGTTCCGTGTTCTTATGGGCGACAATATGTTTATCTTTTAACACAACGATTTCATCAAGAATATTCACGATGTCGTTAACGTGATGATCCGAAATGATCACGGTGGCGGCATCGGGCTTCCAAGCGATCATATTGCTGATGAGTCGTTTGCGGGTCATACTGTCAATGCCTTCAAAGGGCTCATCAAGCAAGTACAGCTGGGTCTCGCGGGCCAAGGTCAACGCGGCGATAAACTTTTTACGATTCCCGGTTGAAAGGGCGTTGAGTTTTTGGTGCAAATCCAATTCATACTCAGTGGTGAATTCCGCAAACGCTTTTTCAGAAAAGTCGATGTACATCATGGCATAATCGATGGCAATTTGCTGAAGGGTGCGGCTGGCGTTGACACCTTTGAGTGATTCGCTGAAACTGCTGAGTTGTTTGCGATCGACAATGCTTTCTGAGGCGCCGATTTGAATGGTGCCGGTAAAATTGGTTGCCAAGCCGTTTAACAGCCGCATCAAGGTGGTCTTCCCGGCTCCATTCGCACCAAGCAAACCGATGAAGTGGCCTTGGTGGACGTTGAGATTAAGATCATCCAAAATCAGGTGACGATTGCGTTTATAAGTAAGATGTTCTGCTGAAATCATGCTAGTTGTCATGGTGTTCCTCCTGTTCGTCAACATACTGAGAAAAAGCGTCCTTCATTTCGTCGGCCGTTAGATTCAAGTCGGCTAATTGACGGTATAAATGGTCAAGTTCGGAGCCGATGACGCGTTTTTTCATGTCGATCAGCACTTTAATGTCATCAGTAACGAAATTGCCTCGCCCCCGACGCGTCACGAGCACGCCTTCTTGAATTAACTCGCTTAACGCACGCTGCACCGTGTTGACGTTGACGGTTAACTCGGCGGCAAGTTGGCGAACCGCCGGCAGTTGCGCGCCTGATTTGAGCCGATCGGTAATAATGGCTTGATAAAGATATTGTTTGATTTGAAAATAAATCGGCACCTTATCATCGAATTCCACGGTGTCCCTCCTCACTAGTGTATTAGCTATCTATTACACTATAGCATTAAGCGATGACGTTGCCAAGGAAGTTTGACAACTATTTTGAAATTAAGAGGCTTAAACCTCAAAATCAGGGTAAGCGTGGTACAATGCAAAGCAAGAACTACTGGGGAAAAGTGAGGCGAATGATGACGAAAAAATGGGCTAAAGTCTTTCTTATCATTGGCATCTTTTTGGTTGTCAGCGGCGGCGCGTGGCTGTGGCTGAATCGCGGGGCAACCCCTTCGACCAAACGGGTTGCCGGAACCTACCAGACGCCTACCGTTTTTGTTCACGGCTTTGGTGGCGGCTATGGTTCTGAAAAGGACATGATTAACGATCTCAGCAAACATCCCGGATTCCGCCAAGTCCTACGATATACGGTGACCAACACCGGACAGCTTAGCGTTAGTGGATCGTGGTCGCCAAGTATTCGGCATCCGTTAATCGCGGTGGTGTTTAGTAGCGGCCGGCCAGATGCATCAACGCTGGATAAGATTCTAAAACAAGTCAAGAAGCGATATGGCGTTAAGGCCTTTAATGCAGTCGGTCATTCTGCGGGTTCGACGGCTTGGGCCGAATGGTCGCTCATGCCGGATAAAAAAGGGACGCCGGCATTGGAGAAACTCATTACGATTGCCGGACCTTTCAATGGCTTTCCGGGGATGGGCGGCATGAATAGTGGTCTTGATATTAAGCTGGCTAGCGATGGCCGACCAAGTACAATGTCGGATCGGTACAAACCGATGTACGAGCATCGCCAGTATTTTCCCAAAACAGCCGCGGTTTTGAACCTGTATGGAAATCTTGGGAAAGGCTCGGATGGCCGCGTGCCGGTTAACTCAGCCCGGTCATTACGATACCTTGTAACAGATCGTGCCAAAAGTTACACCGAACGGGAGATTACCAACAGCAAGGCGCAACACAGTAAATTACACGAGCATAATCCACTGGTGAATCGGTACTTGTATGAGTTCTTAAGTACGGGGAAGATTAACCATTAAGGATCGCCAGCACAAACAAAAAACCTCATCACAAGAAAATTCGCGGTGAGGTTTTTATTTGCAGTTTGGTAGTTCCTAAAAGCCTAATTGGCCAAAAGGTATTTTACGCATCAAACTGGTGGATGAGTTTTTGAAATTCAGGGTCGTCTTTTAAATAGTCCAGTTCCGGATCAGCAGCAAAGCTTTGGGCTAATTGTTTTTGGGCTTCTGTAAGTGATGCGATTGGCTTAAGCTTAGGTAAATGCTTTAGAACTGCCGGAACTTTCCGATCAAGCTTGTCGATGGACTTTTGAAGTACGGCGATGGCTTCTTTAGGTTTGTTGGCAGCTTTTGCGAGTCGTAGTTGTGAATCAATTGCCCAGGGACTGTACATATTGAAAACAGCATCAAACTTGAGGAGTGTATCGACATAAAGCTGAGCCGTGGCCAGTTGGTGATCGGCAATGGCAACTTGAGTTAACAAATTGAGGACAATGGTAAGGGCGGAGAAATCGCTTGTAAGCAGCTGTTCGCCATCAACATAAGCTTTGTCAAACTGTCCTTGGCTCAACTGGAGTTTAAGCTTCAGCGCCTGATAAGCAACGGTTTCGGATGGTAGATTTTGAAGCTGCTTTTCCGCCGCATCGAATTCGTGCTCGCTTAAATAGAATTGGAATAACCCTTCCGCTGCGATCTGGGCTTCTGGCAAACTTGAATGTGGTCGTTCACTTGCTTGGTAAAGTTGAATAATTCGCTCCCGAACTGCTGGCCACTCATTTGTCGGGATGTCAGATTTTAAACCTTGAAGAAACGCTGGTACCATCATTTGCAGCTGCGGTACAGACGGATATTCGCGTAGTTCTTCATCAACCAAAGCAACTGCCGCCTTCCAGCCATCCTTTTGGGCCGTTGCGGTTAGTTTCGTATAGAAACGACGCAGTGCAGCTGGATCTAAGTCAGCCGAAAAGTCCAACAACGTATTCACATCCGTGTTGAGATTGCGTGCGAGAATCGGCAGCAACGTGATATCAGGATAGGAAATACCTTTTTCCCATTTACTAACAGCCGGCGCCGTGACACCGACTTTTTGCGCCAGCGCTTCCTGAGTTAAGCCTGCTGCCAGGCGTTTATTGCGAATAATCTGATTTAAATGCATGATGATCACCCCTTTTGATCACCTTCATTATGATGGTGCTTCTTAGTGAAGACAATGGCGGCGTTTTCAAGTTGCTGGCAAATTTTTTAACTGATGGTTAAGTTGAAAATCATTACCATACTTGTTCGATCGCCATGACGACCAAAAGTAAACCGAGGAGCGGACGTAAGATGGCGGTCAACTTACGCGGGTCAAAGCGATTGAGGATGCGGGGTGTGATTGCGGCACCGACCAGCGAGCCGAGCATCAGGAGGCCGCCGACTGTCCACGCAATTTTTCCTTGAGTGGCGTGCAGAAAACAACCGATGATGGACAAAGCTACTAAAGCATAAGATGAGGTTGCAGCGGCATGGGGCATATCCAAACCCATCAACATCAGACCAGCCATAATCGGGCCGCCACCACTTAGTCCGGCAACGCCAACCATTAAGCCGCTAATCATACCAAGCACATAGGCGAACCATGCCGGCTGGGTGGTCTTCTTTGCTTTACGCCCAAAGGATTGGCGCAACATTTGAACGCCAAGAACCATGAAAATGATCGCAATCGCCCATGAATAAACCAGTTCCGGGATGTAAGGTGCGGCCAGACTACCGACAACGGTTGCTGGTACCGCCGTCAGCAGAATCCGGTTGCCAGCGTGAAAACGCATATTGCCAGTGCGATAGTGACTATAACAGCCCACCGCCAGCGCCGGAATCGCCGTAAACAGCGATGTCGCCGCCGCAGTACTCGGCGAAAGATGTGCAACGCCGGTCATAATACCAAGATAAAAAGCACCGCCGCCACCACCCATGGTCATAATAAATGCCCCGACCAAGAAGCCGAGAAGCACTAAGATAATTGTCATTATAAAATTCTCCTAAACTAAAGTGAGCGTGAGCCAGCCCGGTTAGAAACCGGAGCATAAGCGGCCTTGGGCGTGATGACCCGGGCTTGGTCATTGCGTCCAAGGTCCTTATGTGCAGGTTTTTGGGCTGGAGAACGCGTTATAGAAAGTGAGCGTGAGCCAGCCCGGTTTTTGCACTGAAGAACGCACTATGTTGACATGCGAACCATCCTCTATACCGAACCTGCGCAGTTACGTTCACTCACGATTAATATAACCGAAAACCATAAAAATATTTGTATCAAGTATCCTTATCTTACCTCATTTCACAAGTAGTTTTCATCGCAACCCGCAATCCAAAAGCGGAATTTTCACCAATCAAGCCGAAATTCAATGTTGTTACTGAAAATAATCCGGCCTATCATGAAACTATAACGCAATTGCCAGCATGGTTTGCTGACGAGCCGGCAGTTGCATACAGAAGGGTCGATCATGACAAAAACAATCATTGAAGCAAAAGAACAGAATACTCGCCACGCCTTATTCGTCATCACTATTGTCGCCTTAATGTCGTTTTTTGGCGTTTTGACGGAAACTTCGATGAATGTCACATTTCCAACGTTGATGCATGACTTTCATGTGTCGTTGACAACCGTGCAGTGGGTGACATCCGGTTATTTATTAGCGGCCGCTTTGGTCATGCTTAGTTCAGCGTATATGAAACGCCGCTTTACCAATCGCCAATTGTTTATCACCGCGGCGTTGCTCTTTATTATTGGTGATTTGATGTGTGCATTGGCGCCGGTGTTCTGGGTGTTGCTGATCGGACGATTGGTGCAGGCGGGTTGTGTTGGCTTGTGCGGACCGCTGATGGTGAATATTATTTTGGACACGGTGCCGACCAGCAAGTTAGGGACGTATATGGGCGTTGCTAATTTAATCATTCTCATCGGACCGGCTTTGGGGCCAACTTTTGGCGGTGCAGTTGCTAACTTTTTTGATTGGCGCATGATTTTCTGGAGTACGCTGCCGTTTGCCTTAATGTTATTAATTTTAGGACAAGGGCGGATTAAGCAGTACACGCCTACTTCCGCATTCGCGTTTGACTGGTTGCGGTTTGCTGCGTTGGGGGTGGCGCTGATCAGTCTGACGGTCGGTTTAAATGGGGTGAGTGATCGAACGTGGGCGCTGGCCGGTGTTGCTGGCCTTGTGGTGGTGGTTGCCATGCTGGTTTTCCTGTGGCTGTCAAAGCATCATGCCAAAGCTTTGTTTAAGCTTGATGTTTTTCATGACGCGGGCTTCCTGTACAGCTTTTTGCCTTACATTTTGTTGCAGTTTTCTAATGTCGGCATTAACTTCTTGCTGCCTAATTACGTGCAAACCGTGGATGGGGCCAGCGCGTTTGTCGGTGGGTTAATCTTGTTGCCTGGCAGTGTGTTTAATGGACTTGGTCAGCCTGTATATGGGTGGATGCTGGATCATTTTGGCGGACGGCTGCCACTCTTGTTAGGCAATAGTTTGTTTACACTGGGCATGATGGGCTTTACGATTTGGGGGCGGCATATTAGCGTGCTATGGGTCACGGTGCTGTACCTGATTTTTGCCATTGGCCGCTCGATGGCATTTGGTAACAGTACGGCTTATGGACTGAAGGTGATGGCACATCAGTATCAAAGCGACGCCAATGCGCTGTATAGTACCGGCCAACAAGTTACCGGCTCAATTGGCACCACGGTTTTGGCCGGCATGATGACAGCCGTGACCGTTCCGGGTTTAACCCATGCTCAAAACGTCGGGATCGGCAGTCAGCTGGCATTTGGCTTGTTGCTTCTGATTGGGTTGGTTAATTTTGGGTTGTATCTGCGACTCTTTAAAGCTACTAAAAGTCAGGATTAGTTAAACAGGTAAAAAAACTCAGGCAACTCGCTAGCTTTTGTGCGGTAGCGGCGTGCCAGAGCTTTTTTGTGGGTGACTTGGTTTGCAAGGTTTGAATGCGGCCATTCGATGCGAAATGATAACAATCAGAAGCTAAACCGACTTTCCTATCAATCAGGTAAAAAACCATGCTCGATAATCTTTAACTGACGATCCATCTGGTCCACGACAACCTGTAAATCATCAAAGTTGCGGTAATGGCCGGTTGCAATCATCCGGGTAGTGGTAGCCGTTTGCTGGGCAATGACGGCGGAAACCACACTAAAAATGTCAGCAACCGAAACACCATCCCGGCGCGGAAGTTGCTCGATTTTTTGGCGGAAAATGCGGTTGGCTTCAGCCGAAATTGCCTGGGTTTCTTGCTGGATTTGTTGCTGTAAGGGTTTAGGAAAATGCGGTAAGTCGGCATAAGCCTGCATCATGAGGCGATATTCGTCCGGAAATTTCAGCTGCAGTTGCATCTCGTATTTAACGGCCTGTGTCATCATCGTCGCTAGTCCCGGTGCGTCCTGCCATTTATGGGGGTCCATATGATCATAAATGCGATGATACGCGGTTTTAAAAGTATCTAGGTAAAGGTCTTGTTTGTTACCGAAGTAGTGAAAGATAAGGCCTTTAGAGACACCAGCCGTTGCGGCAATATCATCGGTTTTGGTTTTAGCAAAGCCTTGTTGGCCAAAAGCGGTGGTAGCCGTTGCGAGAATTCGGGTGACTTTTTGCGGATCATTGACGACATTTTTCATACGCTCAAGTCCTGTCTGCGGTAACCGGCCATTCCTAATATGACTAGGATAATGGCGCTAATGAGCATCACGGACAGCCATGGTTGAGCCAGCGTTTTGAGTGGGACATCCGCAATCCAGCCAAATGGCGTAAAGTCGGCGGCGTGTTTGGGCAAATCGAATAAGCCGCGGAAGACTTGCACAATCAGCCCGGCGCCCATATACAACCAGAAAAGACTGCTTAGGCGCGGCCATAAACCAGACAAGGCGATGCCTAACGCAATGAAAGCCAAGACAGCTGGAATGCCACCAATAAAGAGTCGACCAAGGTACTTCGCCGGCAGCGGATGACTCAGCACCTGATTGCCGGTGAAAAACAAGGCGAGTAAGCCAACTGTCAGCACCAAAACGCCAGCTAACAAGGCCATACCATTGTAACTGGCACTGATTAAAATGCGGGTCGGCTTTTCGGCGTGAATGATGCTGAGATAGCCGTGCTGATCGTCATGTTTGAGTCGAAAGGCAATCTGAACGCCCGCTGTCACCGCCAAAGCCACAAAAATGCCCATGTACATCGCCAAAAACGAAAGCACCATGGTTTGATTGGCAGCGTTAATTTGGCTGACATCTAAAAGTTTTCGATAAATTGGATTGGTTTTCAGAATATCACCTACACCGCCGAGCACGCTGCCCATCACGCCGCCAAAAACGACGGCCCCGACTAACCAACCAGCCAACAAGCCGCGTTCGGTGCGCCAGACTAAAGCAGGCATGGAGCGCAGCCAGTTTGCCGCTCGCGGACGGCCACCGTTTTCAGCAATGATCCCCGTGCCAAGATCCCGTTTCTGGGCGATCATGACGGCCACGCCTGCAAGCAATGCGCTGACGATAAGCCCTAAAAGCAGGGGTACAGGGTTGTTGTCGGTATAAAAGTTAGCTTTTTCAAACCAGCCGATTGGTGAAAGCCAGGTCAGCTGTTGATGGTTGATATCGGTGACTAGCCGCATGAGATAAGCAATCATGAGTACCATATAACTCAGCATGCTGGCGGTCCGACTGTTATTGGCAAGTTGGGCAAATAGTAGTGCAATTGTGCCGAAAACCAGATTAGCAACGACCATTCCTAAAGCAAATAGCAAGTCGCCTGCAAGGGTCGCACCATCCATTTTAATGGCGAGCAGGCTGATCAAGTAGGTGAGTCCCATAACGAGACTGCTAAAAACTAATTCAAAAATAGCCGCAGTAACAGCAGCGGTGCGGCCAACATTGCGTGCACGCACCATTTCCAGTAACCCGCTTTCTTCTTGCCCCCGCGTGTCGCGAATCATTAGCGGCATGACCCACAATGCTTGCAGGATGATCATGAACACAACCATAACGCCAGCAAAAATAATCGCCGAGTGGTAGGTAGCAACTTTTGGCGTGGCGCCAAACATCGCCGCCATACCTGGTGCTTGCAACATTTTGACGATATCCTTCGCCCCAGCCGTGCCGTTTGCAAAGGCTGCTTCCAATTTGGCGGCCCCACTGATGATCATCATGATGAGAATCACGAGCCAAATGCCGGAAAATTTGAAGTTTTGCTTCAGGTTAGCCCGGAATAGGTAGCCAGCATGACGATTATTGTGCCGCATGATCAGCACCTTCTTTTTCGTAATATCGCATAAAGAGATCTTCCAAAGTTGGCGGCGTGACTTGCAAATCCAGGATCGCGTGGCTGGCCAAGGTTTGCATGATCGCACTTAGGTCATCGCGATCAGCAGTGAAAATGGCCTTCGTGTGCTGTCTCTCTGGAAAGGTCAGCTCATGAATACCGGTTGATTGGGTCAAACTATCCAAAGCCGTTGTCGACGTGACTTCAACACGTAAACGCGATAAGTGCTGCATTTGAGCGAGATTCCCACTTTCAATCACGCTGCCGTCACGAATAATCACAATCGAGTCACACATTCGTTCCACTTCTGACAGAATGTGACTGGAGAGCAAAACACTTTTGCCCGCCTGCTTGAGTTTAAGCACTTCTTGTTGAAAAGTTTGCTCGTTCAACGGATCCAGTCCTGACGTTGGCTCATCGAAAATATAAAGATCCGCGTCTTGTGACAAGGCGGCAATGAGGGCAACTTTCTGGCGGTTACCTTTTGAGTAGGTACGAGCTTTTTTCTTCGGATCAAATTCGAATCGTTGCATCAGTTCATCGGTTTTTTGATTATGAGTGCGTCCGTTTAAGCGGAGTAACAAGTCAATGATTTCGCCGCCGGACAAATTCGGCCACAGATAAACATCGCCCGGGATGTAAGCAATCCGCGGATGAATCGCAGCATCATCATGCCAAGCGTCTTTGCCAAACACGGTGACCGAGCCACTGGTTTTCTTTAGTAACCCCAAAATAATCCGAATCGTTGTCGACTTGCCAGCACCATTCGGCCCTAAAAAGCCTAAAATCTGACCTGACGACAACGTAAAACTGACATCTTTTAAAGCCTCAAACTTACCAAATCTTTTTTGAATATGGTCAAGTTCGATAACATTTATTGTCATGACTAACCTCCTAAGTAAAGTGAGCGTGAGTCAGCGCGTGTTTCTACGGTATGGTGCGTGCGGATACCAAGTCGTTGACCGAACCGAGAACCGATGTTTTCGTTACAGTAGTCAATCATCGCTCATTTCAACCGAAGTATAGTCGCCATTGACCCACCAGTCAACAAAAATTGACTGGTGGGTCAATAATTCTTTATCCATTTTAAATGCTCAACAGAAGACACAACAATAACCGCTTGATCACCTCATCAAACGGTTAGTATTTTGGACAATATAGGTGTGAACCAAAAAGAAAAACAAACGGTTAGCTTTCAGGGAAGAAGCCTTGATGACGCATCACATCAAATAAATCAGCGCGTTTGGCCGGGGTATAGCTTCCGGCACCCACGGCGAGATCGGTGTAAGTCTCTTCACGATGGGAGCCATGACGGGTGGCGTAATAATTATGCACTGTTTGATCATAGTCGCTCAGTACATCTGCTTTTGGCGCCGGTTCACCATAATGATTGGTGAAAGCAACCAGCGACTGAGGTATGCGCGGTTTTTCGTCTGGCTGGTCAGCCGGCAAACCCACTGCTAAGCCTAACAATGGAAATGTGTACTTCGGCAGATGCAATAAATCGATCATGGCTTGGGCATCATTTTGAATACTGCCTAGTGTGACGGTTCCAAGACCCAGGCTTTCAGCGGCCACCACCATATTTTGCAGTGCCAAGGTAGCATCGGCGCTTGCCTGGAGAAACTTGTCCATCCGCCCGACGCGATCAAGCGGGTGATTGGCAGCGGCGGTCAAGGAGGCAACGCGATTCAGGTCAGCAATGAAAATAAATAATTCCCCAGGACCGTTTAAATAGGCCTGCGTACTAATCTCGGCAATTTTAGCCCGGATTTGCGGATCGAGAATATGAATAACCGAAAACAGCTGCAGATACATGGAACTTGCTGTATGCTGAGCGACATCCAGCAATGTGCGGATCGTTTGTTGGCTAAGCTGTTCCGGTTTAAATTGCCGAATCGAGCGGTGGTGAAGCTGGTGCCGGATGGTTTCATTAGGGATCAAAATAGTCACTCCTTCAGTTGGAACGTATGCCATCTATTGTAGCTGAATTTGCGGCCTAGAAAACCCGTTGGCGCGAATTCTCAGACCAATACTCTCCACACGCAGCGGTTAGTCTTGATGGCGGCGTTGATAAAACCAGTAAATGAAGCCCACAATCGCGAGTGAAAAGAGTACTAGACCAATGGTGACGACCCATTTCCACGGACCTAAGTTGGCTTTAGCTGTTAGAAACGGCCGGGTTTGTGGGAGGCGCAGAAGCAAACCCAATACCAAGTAGAACGAAACGTACAGGTAGAAGAAAATGTTGAGCTCATTTAGATGCTGGACGAACGGGAAAATAATAGCAATAGCTAAACCTAAGACGATAACTGCAAGCGATATTTGCGAGGAAAGGGTGATTCGCCAGCCGGTTTAAAAAAAACAGATATGAAAAACAAAACGATAACTATAATGACGCTATAAACTATTAATTCGATTGTTTCAAGACGGGGGTGTTTCGTAAAAGCGTGATGTGCCAGAAGCCAAAGAACCCCCCAGCTGCCGATAACAGCAATGATGCCACAAAGAAGTGCCATACCGATATCAACGATCATAACCGGTCTAACCAACTGTGGGATCCAGAAAATAAACAGCATCATGAACACCATTTTTAAATTAAACCAGAAAAAGTCAGTGAGATTGAGCGGAATCGTCTTCAGCAAATCATCAGCAATTGCTTCTGGATTCTTTCCAAAATAAGCAGCGGCATCAACCCCATCCGCTTGGGCATCAATTAAGTCCTGCAAAATAGTTAACAAATTTTGCTCGACTTGATAATCATCGCGCAATAGAGATTTTCCTCGTAAGTAAGCCAGCAGATTCTCGTAATACTCACGGTTTTCCTTGGTTAACTGCTCACGTAATTCATTGTTCTCAGCAACCATCTTCTTAACTGCCTGATCTTGTTTTTTCATCGTCAAGTCCCCCTAGGTCTGGCGGTATTGTCGCGTTATAACCTGCTTTATTTCTCCGGTCGATCGGCAATAAGCTGTTCGACATGATCTTTAAGTTCCGACCATTGCACCATAAAAGTCTGGCGGGCAGTTTCTCCCAAAGGCGTCACGGCATAGTATTTGCGCTGCGGGCCATCCGGTGACGGGCGCATGTGGCTGACTAGCAGGCCTTTTTTCTCCATCGTCATTAATAACGGATAGATGGTGCCTTTGGGGACATCGCCAAATCCGAAAAGATCAAGCGATTCACTGATGGCATAACCGTATTGTTCTTTTCGCGCCAGTAAAATAAGCAAGCACCCTTGTAAAATTCCTTTCAGCATCTGACTGTTCGCGTCGGCTGCCACGTGCATCGCTTCCCTTCAACTAGCATGTTTTGCATACTAGTAGTTTAAACCGACTTGACTAGTTTGTAAACCATAATAGTGGAAAAGAGACAACTGGCCCAGTCTGTCTGCTAAATTAAATAATTATAAAAGATGTAATATCTGCACGCATAACAAGGATATAAAAGCTTATTTGCCTCAAAAAGCGATGGCGCGATATAATTAATGAATAATGAAGGTGTGTGATGATGAATGAAAATCGGGATGATTGGTGCAGGTGATGTTGGTCAGGTTTTGACGCAGCTTTTTGTGCGGGCGGGGAATACCGTTGTGCTGGCTCATCGCGGTTCGGTGGATGCATTAGATGATTTGGCACGCGTGTTGGGGGCAGCAACAGGTACAGTTGAGCAGGCAGAGGCGCAGGATTTAGTCGTGTTGGCGGTGCCGTTTTTTGCTATCAAAGCGTTACCGTTACCAAACGGGAATGATCCGATTATTGTGGATGCAACCAATTACTTTCCAGATCGGGATGAACGGATTCCCGAGATTGAATGTCATCAAAAAGCAACGTCACAAATGGTCGCGGAGCATTTTCATTCACACCGCGTCGTCAAAGCCTTTAATTCAATTGAAATGGCGGTATTTGCACAGCTCACACGTCCCAATCAATCAGTGGATCGCATTGCACTGCCTTATGCCGGTGACGATCCTCAGGCTAAGAAGCAAGTGGCGGCGTTAATCTGGGCAATTGGTTTTGAGCCGTTTGATTTAGGCGATTTGGGTGCTAGTTTGCCGGCACAGGCTGACGGGTCGCTTTTTTTAGTCAAAGAAACAGCACCGATTTTGCGACAGCATCTACGCCAAAGTTAGCAACCTAGATTTTTGCAAGGGGCTTGACTGGTTTTGACATATTGAACCAGACTTCACCGGCATGGGTGGAAGCTGCAAGGCCGTCATTATGAAACCCGACATGCTCATAAAAAGGGATAAGACGTGATAGGCAGGTTAAAGTGAGCGCAGTGCGTTTTTGCAATTGCGCAACTTGAGTCAGCTTAGTTAGTAGTTGGCGGCCGATCCCATGGTGTTGCATGTTTGGGGCCACGGCTAAGCTGAGAATTGCAAGGTAAGGGGCAGCGGGCTGATTAGGTTGACTATCCGTAAAAAGATCATCTGTGATTGTAGGCTTGAAAGTGGCTGGACCCACAACATAACCCACAATGGTATTTGCAACCCGGGCGACAATAAAGGTATCGGGATAGTTCGTGATGCGCGCCGCCATACTGATACGGCTGGCCGCTTCTTGCGGGGTGAATCCGGCATGTTCAATTTGCATGATTGCATCAAGATCGGACATGCGTGCAGTGGATAAATTAAGTTTCAAGGTGATCCTTCCTTAGTCTCATTGGATTTGGCGAAAATGGGGTATGTAGCAATGGACAAACAACTTGTGAAGATCAGTAAGCTTCTCAGTTTTATTTTACGCCATCATCCGGAAAGACTCGGCTTAAAACTTGATGCATATGGCCGCGTGGATCTGAACACCTTGATCCAACGGTTTAACACACATTATCAGATGCATTTAGATCGACAGGTACTGGCTGCCATGATGCGTCAAAGCGATAAGCGGCGATTCGCGCTTGAAGGTAATAAGATTCGGGCAGTATATGGTCATAGTGTTCCGGTTTTACCGCTAATGCCTGCCAGCAAACCACCTACTTGGTTGTATCATGGGACTTCCCATCAGGCGGCCATCATGATTGAAAGTGAGGGGTTGCGGCCGATGAATCGTGATTTTGTCCATTTGTCTAGTGATCTTGACATGGCTAAACAAGTCGGGTCGCGCCATGATGCGCACCCGGTTATTTTTCGAATTGACGCATTAGCAGCATTCACGGCGGGCGCACTTTTTTACCCCACTGGTAGTCGGGTTTGGCTCACTGGAAAAATTTTACGAAAGTTCCTAACCCGAATGCCCACATCAGGTTGACCGAGAATGAACGTTTTTTCTCAAGAAGCGTTCTTTTTTTATGTTAGTATTAGGCATACTTAAGAAAAGGGGGTTATATCATGAAGGCTGATTCGCCGGATGATTTACGGTTAAATCCGAAACAGTTCGCTAATCTTGTTGTTGGTTCACACCAGGTACCCGATGACAAAGATCCGGAAACAATTGTTAAACGGAAGCTAACACTTTATCTGACCGCTTACTACTTAGCAGAGCGGTTTAACGAGCTTCAGGAAGAAACACTGAGTCATAGTCCATCGCGCGAAAATTTCAACCAGTTATTGAAAAAGTTGGAAGAAGAACGCTTCCAGGACTGGTAGACTGATACAGAATTTTGTTTCTGTATTAGTTGAATGTGAACTATGTAACAATAGCTATAGCCTCTTTTCAAACTAATCTGCACACCTTTGCTAAAGTGTCCTCATTGACTTAAAAGCGAATTTTAAGCCAATGGGGGCGCTTTCTTTTTGAAAAAATTTATTTTTGCGGTCAAACGACGATTGTTCTTTTCGTGTTCTAAACGGGGAAAAACCGCCATTTAGTGACGAATATCACGTAATATGAGGGCAGCGATAAAAACTTATGAAAAGAGGTTGGGACTATGTTACTCACCGTCATTGCTTATGCCATGATCATTGTCTTCATGTACGTCATCATGACTAAGAAACTTTCACCGTTTACTTCCTTGGTTATGATCCCGCTATTATTTGCGATTATTGCAATGGTGGCTGGCGTGGCAAAGAAAGGAACGATAGGCGATTTCGTGTTAAAAGGTCTGACGACGACTGCTAACACCGGGATCATGCTCTTATTCGCCATTCTTTATTTCTCCATTATGCTTGACGCTGGTTTGTTTGATCCGATTACGGCACGCATGATCAAGATTGCAAAAGGCGACCCAATGAAAGTGCTGATGGCAACCGCAATTGTTGCGATGGCCGTTTCACTCAACGGGGACGGCACGACCACAACTTTGATTTGTTGCTCGGCATTTATTCCGATTTATAAGAAGCTCAACATGAATATGATGAACCTGGGTGTTTTGATTATTCTGCAAAATACCATCATGAACCTATTGCCTTGGGGTGGGCCAACTGCACGGGCAATGGCAGTTTTAAAAGTTGATGCGGATATTTTGACCTACCTGTTGCCAGGGATGATTTTGGCACTGGCTTATGTGATCTTCTATGTGGCACCGCACATGGGTCGCGCAGAACGGAAACGCTTGGGAGTTCGGGAGTTAACCGATGAAGAAATTGACGAAATGACATCGGTAGTGGATCCGGAAGTTTCTGAAATTCGCCGCCCGAATATGTTCCTGTTTAACGGTATTTTGACGATTGTTCTGATTGCCTGGTTGGTGGCAAGTTCCTTTATTAAAGCCATTGCAATGCCGCCATTGTTGCTGTTCTTGGTCGGAACCTGTATCGCATTGATGGCAAACTATCCTAAGTTAGGCGACCAAAGCAAACGGATCGGCGCTAATGGTGGCGATGCCGTTCAAGTGGTTATTCTGGTGTTTGCAGCCGGGGTCTTCATGGGTCTGTTCCAAGGAACCGGGATGGCAGAAGCGTTGGCTAAGAGCTTTACCGCAATTATTCCAAATTCTATGGCTGGCTTCTGGGGGCTCGTGATCGCATTGATTTCGGCGCCAGGGACATTCTTCTTAAGTAATGATGGTTTTTACTTCGGCGTTATGCCGGTTTTGGCAACTGCCGGCCGTGCCTATGGGTTTACTAACATGCAAATGGCATTGGCTTCATTAATGGGTCAGGCATTCCACTTACTGTCGCCATTGGTTGCTTTCATCTACCTCTTACTGCGGCTAACCGGCTTGGATATGGGTAAGTGGCAACGCGAAGCCGGAAAATATGCATTAGGCGTGTTTGCAATTTTCGTGGTGACGGTTATGCTCTTTGGTCACGTGCCGTTCTACCTGCCGCAAAAATAGCATTTAACCGAAAAAAGACACCGAAAAGCCAATTGTGATTGGCTTTTCCCCGTATGATAGATCTATCAAAGTTATGCGGGTTGCGCTATTTAATAACGCGCGTTCGCAAGCGGGCTGACTCACGCTCACCATAACGCGTTCATCAGCGCAGAAGTCTCGCGCGCTGACTCACGCTCACTTTAAGAGAAGAGGTGATGTTATGTTTGGATGGTTGCATCGTAAAAAGCAGCCGCCGCAGACACCGGTTGAACCGACAACGAAGAAAGTAGCGGCTCCGGTCGAAACAACACAATGGGAAACGGTGCCGAACTTTTTGGAGGTTGATCCTAAAGCCGAGTTAACTGCCAGCCTAATTGCCGCGGCAGTTACTGCGGATTCGGCACCTGATGCAAAGCTGGTGTTGAAACATCTGTACGTTGAAAATCCCGAAGCTAAGCGTGTGGGTTTAATTGCCAGTGCGATTGCTGCTGGTGATGGCGATGCTCAGTACGCGGTCAAGTCAATTAAGAAAAAGGTGGACTGAAGAAGATGTTGAGAAAGTTCAAGATAACGATCGATGGGAAAACCTATTTGGTCGAAATGGAAGAAATCGGCGGGACACCGGCTGCCGCGGCTCCGACGCCAGCACCGGCTGCGGCACCAACACCTGCAGCTGAAACACCAGCGCCGGCACCGGCAGCACCAACACCCGCCCCAGCAACGCCGGCAGCGGCAAGCGGAGAAGGTGAAGTGGTCACGGCACCGATGCCAGGCACGGTTACCAAGATTTTGGTTAAAAGTGGTGATGCAGTCACCGAAAACCAACCCTTGATGATATTAGAAGCGATGAAAATGGAAAACGAAATCGTCGCGCCTAAAGCCGGGACGGTGGGCGATATTATCGCAACGCTAAATCAAAGTGTCAATTCCGGTGACGGTCTTATTAGCATTATTTAGGGAGGAGGAAGCTTATGGAAGCGCTCATTCACGGAATCACCACTATCACATTAGGTCAAATCGCGATGATGTTGATCGGTGCACTCCTGATGTATCTGGGAATCAAGAAAGAATATGAACCGACCTTATTGGTTCCGATGGGACTGGGCGCCATTTTGGTGAATTTTCCCGGAACCGGCGTTTTAACTCAAGTTGTTGGGGGCACCAAGGCAGAAGGGGTGCTGGATGTTTTATTCAAGGCCGGCATTAACACCGAACTTTTCCCATTGCTGATTTTCATTGGGATTGGCGCCATGATTGACTTTGGCCCGTTATTACAAAATCCGTTTATGCTGCTTTTCGGAGCGGCGGCACAGTTTGGTATTTTCGCTACCGTTTTTGTTGCAGTATTCTTCGGCTTCAACATTAAAGAGGCTGCTTCAATTGGGATCATCGGGGCTGCCGATGGTCCGACATCCATTTTTGTTTCAAACCAGTTGGCGCCGAATCTGTTGGGGGCTATCACAGTGGCGGCTTATTCGTACATGGCACTGGTGCCGATTATTCAACCCATGGCCATCAAAGCAGTCACAACCAAGCATGAACGTCGCATCCGGATGACGTATAAGGCAGAAGGCGTATCCAAGACAACCAAAATTCTGTTTCCGATTATCATCACCGTCATCGCTGGCTTCATTGCACCGATTTCACTGCCATTGGTTGGCTTCTTGATGTTTGGTAATCTGTTGCGGGAATGCGGCGTGTTGGATCGGCTTTCCAACACCGCGCAGAATGAATTGGTCAACATCGTCTCCATTCTCTTGGGCTTAACCATTTCCGTTAAATTGCAGGCAGATCAGTTCTTAAATATTCAAACATTGATGATTATTGCGTTTGGTTTGTTTGCTTTCATCATGGATTCGGTTGGCGGCGTTCTTTTTGCTAAGCTGTTGAATCTTTTCCGAAAAGAAAAAATCAATCCAATGATCGGTGCGGCCGGTATTTCAGCCTTTCCGATGTCGAGTCGCGTGATTCAGAAAATGGCCACTGACGAAGATCCGCAGAACTTTGTCTTAATGTATGCAGTCGGTGCCAATGTTTCTGGTCAAATTGGCTCAGTGATTGCTGGTGGGCTATTGTTGTCATTCTTTGGCGCTTGATGTGGTTTGTAAGTGCGGAAGTCTACCCGCGCTGGTTCACGCTCACTATAACGCGTTCGCTGGCGCAGGGATCTGCGTGTAAGGACCTTGGTCGCAATGACCAAAGCCCCGGCCATCACGTCCAAGGCCGCTTACACTCCGATCCCTAACCGCGCCAGCTCACACTCACTTTACTAGGAGGTCTCTATCATGAAGTTTGATCCCACAGCAGTTGAACAGGCTGGTGAATTGATGTTGGTCGGTATGGGCGGCGTGTTTATCGTTTTGTTCATTATCTATATTGTGGCCAAATTACTGCTTAAGTTTGCGCCAGCCGATAAAGCGGCGAAGTAAGATGGCAACGTTAAAACGTATTTGGTTTGACCTGAATCCGCAAGAAAAAACGGCTTGGCAAACGCTTTTACGTGCGGCTGATTTAACGCCGGATGAACACGTTGATTTTACAGTTGGTATTTTCGAAGATGGTGCGTTATTAGCAACCGGTTCATTAGCTGGCAACATCATTAAAGAGGTTGCGGTGTCACCAGATGCTCAGCACGAAAATCTGTTGGCACAGATTATTCAGGCACTGTTGGATCGGCTGGATGATGAGACGATTACGCATAGTTTTGTCTATACCAAGCCAAGCACGAAAAAGTTTTTTGAATCGTTAGGCTTTAAGCAGTTAGTGGCAACAGACACGGTGGTTTTGCTCGAACGTGGTTATCCTAATTTTGCTGACTACACGGCATTGTTGGAGCAGCATCAGCACTCAGGACAGCCGGTTGCGGCAATTGTGATGAACGCCAATCCGGTTACCCGCGGTCATGCGTATCTGATTGAGCAGGCAGCTAGGGACAATGCCGTGGTTTACGTCTTTGTGCTGTCAGCCGAACGCTCGCTTTTCACCGCTGCCGAACGCTTGGGCCTCGTAAAAAAAATCGCCTCACGCTGGGCGAATGTCGTGGTGTTGCCAACCGCTGATTACATGGTGTCGAATACCACGTTTCCGAGTTATTTTCTCAAGGATCAGGCGGATGCGGCAATTGCGACTGCTCAAGCCGAATTGGATGCGGCGCTTTTTAAACAGCGAATTGCCCCCATTTTAGACATTACCCGGCGTTATGTCGGTGAAGAGCCATTGTCACCCGTGACCGCTATTTACAATCGCCAATTAGCCGCCACTTTTGGTGACACCATCGAATTGATTGTTGTTCCGCGCTTGCAGATTGCTGGCGAAGTTGTCAGTGCCACGCGGGTTCGGGCGGCGATTGCACAACAGGATTGGAAAACGGTGCAACAACTCGTTTATCCAGAGGTTTATACAGAAATAAAGGAGCGATCAACCCATGAAAATTAATCATCCCGGTACGGCTGGGACACTGGAGTCAAGTGATATTCAAATCACGCTTGCACCAGCCGCTGACGGTATCACGATTCAGTTGCAAAGCAGTGTTGAAAAGCAATTTGGCGAACAAATTCGTGCGGTCATCAAAGCAACACTTGCAAAACTGGCGATCGAAAACGTTGCGGTTGAAGCCAATGACAAAGGTGCACTGGATTGTACGATCAAAGCACGCACCATTGCGGCGGCTTACCGCGCTGCTGACAACAAGACATTTGACTGGGAGGAGATTAACGCATGGATAAATTAAGAAGAACCATGATGTTTGTTCCGGGCGCTAATCCGGGCATGCTTCGTGATGCGCCGATTTATGGGGCAGATGCCATCATGTTTGACCTTGAAGATGCGGTTTCGTTAAAAGAAAAAGATACCGCGCGAATGCTGGTCTATTCTGCATTGAAAACTTTTGATTACAGCAGTGTTGAAACCGTTGTCCGGGTGAATGCCTTGGATGCAGGCGGCGATCAGGATGTTGAGGCAATGGTGCTTGGCGGTATCAATGTAATTCGGCTGCCAAAAACCGAAACGGCACAGGACATCATGGACGTGGATGCGGTCATTACGGCAGTTGAAGCAAAGTACGGTATCAAAAACGGCACGACCCATATGATGGCCGCCATCGAATCGGCAGAAGGGGTATTGAATGCCCGGGAAATTGCCCAGGCATCCCCACGAATGATCGGGATTGCACTTGGCGCCGAAGACTATCTAACCAGTCAGCATACCCATCGTTCCGCTGATGGTGCCGAATTGTCATTTGCCCGCAACTTTATTTTGCATGCTGCCCGTGAAGCCGGCATTTCTGCAATCGACACGGTTTACACGCAGGTGGACAACGAAGAAGGTCTGCGTCATGAAACCGAGCTGATTAAGCAACTCGGCTTTGATGGCAAATCCGTGATTAATCCGCGGCAGATTCCGGTCATCAACAGCGTGTTTGCGCCTGCTTTGGCTGAGGTTCAAAAGGCTCGGGAAATTGTTGCCGGACTAAAAGAAGCAGAAGCTAAAGGCGCCGGCGTGGTTTCGGTCAATGGTCAGATGGTTGACAAGCCAGTGGTAGAGCGTGCTCAATACACGATTGCGCTCGCTAAGGCGTCAGGAATGGAGGTAGACTGATGGTCAAGAATAAGCTTAATCGTGAAATCCCGGAGCCGTTTGCCGATCAATATGGCGTTTTCGGTGGCGAGTTTGCCAATATTCAACCTTATGATGAACATGCGCGCCACATTAAACCCGTCAAGCCTGATCACAGTAAACTAGTGGCGTCAATTCATGATGCCATTGTCGCAACCGGCCTAAAAGACGGAATGACCATTTCATTTCACCATCATTTCCGCGAAGGTGACTATGTGATGAATATGGTACTGGCTGAAATTGCCAAAATGGGAATCAAAAACCTGTCGATCGCCCCTAGTTCAATTGCCAATGTTCATGAACCGCTGATTGAACACATTAAAAATGGTGTGGTTACCAACATCACCAGCTCCGGTTTGCGGGATAAAGTTGGCGCGGCTATTTCAAGCGGAATCATGCAAAACCCGGTTGTCATTCGTTCTCACGGCGGACGGGCTCGCGCTATTGCTCGTGGCGATATTCATATCGATGTGGCGTTCTTGGGCGCACCAAGTAGTGATGAATACGGTAATATTAACGGTACCAAAGGCAAAGCGACTTGCGGTTCCTTAGGCTATGCCATGATTGATGCCAAGTATGCCGATCAAGTGGTTGCCATTACCGACAGCCTAATGCCATATCCCAACACGCCGATCAGTATTCCCCAAACAGATGTCGACTATGTGGTTCAAGTAGATGCGATTGGCGACCCGACCGGTATTGCTAAAGGTGCCACCCGCTTTACGAAGAACCCTAAGGAATTAAAGATTGCCGAATATGCAGCTGAAGTGATCACGAAATCTGCTTATTTCAAGGATGGCTTTTCCTTCCAAACCGGTACAGGCGGCTCTTCGTTGGCCGTAGCCCGCTTCTTGCGTGAGGCGATGCTGCAGCAAAATATCAAAGCAAGTTTTGCCTTGGGCGGGATTACCAACTCCATGGTTGAATTGTTGAAAGAGGGGCTCGTTGAAAAAGTGATCGACGTGCAGGACTTCGATCACCCATCTGCAGTCTCGCTTGGTGAAAATGCCGATCACTATGAAATTGATGCTAACATGTACGCGTCACCGTTGAGCAAAGGCGCGGTCATTAATCAGCTTGATATCGCTATTTTGTCAGCGTTGGAAATCGACACGGACTTTAACGTCAATGTGATTACCGGTTCCGATGGCGTGATCCGTGGCGCATCCGGTGGCCACAGTGACACAAGTGCCGCCTGCAAAATGAGCATGGTCATTGCGCCGCTGGTTCGTGGACGCATCCCAACGATTGTCGAAAATGTGAATACCGTTGTGACCCCAGGAGCCAGTGTTGATGTTGTTGTGACGGAAGTGGGCGTGGCCATTAACCCGGCCCGGCCAGATCTGATTGAAATGTTTAAGGATTTGAAGGTGCCACAATTTTCGATTGAAGCACTCAAGAACATGGCCTATCAGATCACGGGCACGCCTGCAGCTATTCAGTATGGCGACAAGGTGGTTGCTTTGATTGAATATCGTGATGGTACCTTAATCGATGTGGTGCACAATGTTTAAATTGTCAGTTTTGGATGGCCCCCAAGTTGACTTAGGGCAAATGTTGGCCGCCAAAGATGCGCGTATGACCAAGGAGTATGACTGGTTAAAGGCAAATCCGGACACGACGCTATTACACGTGACGTTGCGGATTCCGGGACCGGTCAAAACCGGAAAACGCGTCGTTACAGTGTTTACAGCTGCGATGCAAGCCTTGCAGGATCAATTACAACCAAACGTGCAAGGCATGCAAATCGAATCGTTACCAACTGGCCCTGAAGCTTACTTGGCGGTGCACATGGACCCGGTTAGTTTAAAGCGCCGAATGATCGGATTTGAGCAGCAACAACGCTTTTGTGACTTACTGGACTTGGATGTGGTCACGTTGCAAGGTGAAGAACTGCATCAGGTTTCGCGCACCGATTTTAAGTTACCTCCGCGAGCCTGCTTGGTTTGTGGCGGAGACGCCAAAGCCTGCGCGCGCTCACGTCGACACGGATTGCCTGAAGTTCAAGCGGCAGTTGAAGCAATCATAAAGGAGGGTTGGACCACACATGGCTAAACAAAAAGTCCAATTCATGGAAACAGTTTTGCGTGATGGTCAGCAAAGCCTGATCGCTACCCGGATGCCATCAAGTGATATTTTGCCTATTTTGGATAAAATGGACGCGGCCGGCTACCACGCATTGGAGATGTGGGGTGGCGCTACGTTTGATGCTTGTCTACGCTATTTAAACGAAGACCCGTGGGAGCGACTGCGGAAAATTCGCCAAGCAGTCAAGCACACCAAGTTGCAGATGTTGCTGCGTGGCCAGAACTTGCTTGGTTATAAGAATTATGCTGATGATGTCGTAGCCGATTTTGTCACGAAATCAGTTGAAAACGGTATTGATATCATTCGTATTTTTGATGCGTTAAATGATACACGTAATTTGAAAACCGCACTGGAAGCTACCAAGCAGGCGGGTGGGCACGCACAACTGGCGATTAGTTATACCACCAGTGATTTCCATACGATTGACTATTTCATCAGGCTGGCAAAAGAAATGGCAGACATGGGCGCTGACTCCATTGCCATTAAAGACATGGCCGGCATTTTAACCCCGCAGAAAGCCTTCGATCTTGTAAGCGGCATTAAGCAGGAAATTACGGTTCCACTAGAGGTCCATACGCATGCGACTGCGGGAATGGCTGAAATGACGTATCTTGAGGCGGTGCGCGCAGGAGCTGATATTATTGATACGGCGGTTTCCCCATTTGCTGGCGGTACCAGTCAGCCGGCAACCGAATCAATGCTCGTGGCATTGCAGGACTTAGGCTACCCGACTGATGTCAAACTAGCTGAAGTCAGTGACATTGCCAGCTATTTTGCGCCGATTCGCGATCGATTCCGGGATGCCGGGCAGCTAAACCCCCGCGTTAAAGATGTTGAGCCAAAGTCACTGATTTACCAAGTGCCAGGCGGGATGCTTTCTAACCTGTTGGCGCAATTGAAAGATCAGGGACAAGAGGCTTTATATGGGGATGTTTTAAAAGAAGTGCCCCGCGTTCGGGCTGACTTGGGTTATCCGCCGTTGGTTACCCCATTGTCGCAAATGGTTGGTACGCAAAGTTTGATGAATGTGATGAGCGGAGAACGGTATAAACTGATCCCTAAAGAAATCAAAGACTATGTTCGCGGACTTTATGGGCAGCCGCCTGTCCCGATTTCTCCTGAGATGAAAAAGAAAATTATTGGTGACGCACCAGTCATCACCACGCGACCGGCAGACCTGATTGAGCCGCAACTACCGGCATTTCGCAAAGCTATTGCCGAGTATGCTCATTCAGAAGAAGATGTCTTGAGTTATGCGCTCTTCCCTGATCAGGCAAAAGACTTTTTAGGCCGGCGTGAAGATCCGTTTTATGATGTGCCGGTTCAAAAGGTTTCGCTGACGTTTGATCCTACTCATAATTAAGGTACATGATCCTTTCGCCCCCTAATCAATTAACGCGCGGCCGTGAGTTGGTAGGCTAGCACAATTTGAGCTGTTGACAAATTTGTCGGCAGCTTTTTAAGTGAGCGTGAGCCAGCATGTTTTAAGTGGTGAGACACGTTAAGGTATAATATTGGGTTAGGTGAGGGGGGACAATCGATGAATCAAGTGGTGTCAGCGGTTAAGAAAAATTTGGATTTGTCACAGAACCGGCCAATTAAAGAAGCGATTTACGAAGCGCTGCGTAAGACGATCCTTTTGGGCGAAATACCCAGCGGTGAGCGGATTAACGAGAAGAATCTTTCCGAAAATCTAAATATCAGCAGAACGCCAATTCGCTATGCACTTGAGCGTTTGGATGAAGAAGATCTGGTTGAACGCAAAACGGGTGTTGGTGTACTTGTCAAAGGTATTTCAATTAACGATGCCTATGAAATTTTTGACATTCGCAAGGAATTGGATGTGTTGGCCACGCGTAAGGCCATGCGTCTGATGACCCCTGAGCAATTCAATCAGATGCGGACTCTTTTGGAAGAAACGGATCGTTTGAACGCAGCCGGTCGTGTTGCCGAGGTGATGGCTAAGTTTACTGAATTTAATAATTTTATTTATGATGCCAGTCATATGTTGCGGCTGAAAATGATCGTCAACCAGCTGCAGAATTATTTGATTTATTTTCGTGACATCAGTATTAATGGCGATGATCGGCGCAATCTTGCCATTCAGGAACATTGGCTGCTTTATCGGGGGATGTTGAATCAAGATGACGATCAAATTAAGCTCATTACGCGCGAGCACTTAGAGCATTCCCTGCACTATATTCTGAAAGTTATGAAGGCAAAACATATTGAATGAACAAGCAATTGCACAAGCGGCAGTTACCAGTTTACAAGCAGAAGTTCAGTTGGCGCCTAAACCCGGCTTGGTCGACCCTGAATCAAATGGTGCACACCGGGATATGGATGTGACGACCTTTGCAGCTAGCATTGAAGCTTTGACGCCTTTTTTTCAGCAATATTTTCATGCCGGCGTCGTTGCTAAAACGGTTCCTGATCTCTATCGCCAATTACGCACCATTGGGATTGCAGCAGAAAATGCCATGCTCGCCGCTACTGCTGGTGTTAATACGCATCGTGGGGCTAACTTCTCCTTTGGTTTTTTATTGGGTGCATTGGGCTGGCTCATGCAGCAGCAATCCCTGCAACAAATAGTCACCGCTGACTTTGCGCCGCTATTCCCGACGGTGGCTCAAGTGACGCAAGGTGTGGCTGGTGATTTTCGGGACTTGGAGAAAAAAGCCCGCTGGAGCCATGGCGAAGCGTTATATGTCAAACACGGCGTTACTGGGGTTCGAGGTGAGGCTTTGGCTGGTTATCCGACTATCCGGCATGTGATCTTGCCATATTTACGCAAGACAGCCAGACGCGGGGATATGCGCTATTTACGATTAATGGTGCACTTGATGGCCCAAGTTGAAGATGCCAATGTCCTCCATCGCGGCGGGCCAAAGGGATTACGATTCGTGCAAGATGCGGCTAAAACATTGTTGCATGTCCCGGATTCACACTTGCCTCATGCCTTGCGTCAGTTAAATGCTGAGATGATCACGTTTAATCTTAGTCCGGGTGGTACGGCCGATTATCTGAGTCTAGCTTACTTTTTTGATGCACTGGCAGACTTGGCAACAACTGATTCCCAACCAGACTAGTTGAAGCTTCCTTTAGATGAAAAAAGACTGTGTTGAAAGATAAGCACGGTCTTTTTTTACTGCACACGCTCTGGTTGATTAAACAGGAAACGGAATCAGATCGATGTGGCGAATCATGCGGATACTGATGTTCTGGTCGCCGACATGAACGACATCACTATCGGTTACACCGCCGACTTTACCGGTGATCGGCGGCAGCATCTGGCCATCTGGTGTTTGCAGATCGAGCTGAATGGTTACGGATTGGCCTTCAGCGTATGCTCGAAGCAAGATCATCCGAATGTAAGCCTGATCTTGTAACGAAAGCGGCGGATAAGTCAGATGCTCGGTCTGCGCCTGTTTTTTTAACGCGGCGGTGTGGTCGGAGAGGTAATAGCCTTGCCACTTGCGTATCCCGCGATCAATGTAACGATTAGTAAAAAAATCAGCCACCAAGGCAGCAAACTTTTGCTTACCGATTTTTTCTTCGTAAGTCATCAATCTCACCCCAAAGATTAGTTTACGAACATATGTTTGCTATTTCAAGAAAAAGGTTATGTTTATTTGAATGTTACAAAACGATGACAGCAAAAATCTTGATAAGTCTTAAGATTTTCTTGATTTGAAATCATTTTGTAACATTTCCGCTTGCCGCATGTTAGTCTGAAATTGTTGAAACGATCCGACAAGCGACAACTTCTGAGTGGGAGTGATTGACATGAAAAAATGGATGATGATTGCAACGGCATTCTTAGCACTTAGCGGCGTTTCCGGTGCCGCTTTATATCAACAACATGTCAGTGCTAAAAGCGATGTGAAAACCACAACGGTAAAAACAGTCACGGAAAAAACAACAAGTCAGCCGAAAGCAACGAGCAAGTCACAGGCATCGTCAAGCTCATCATCAAGTACAGCTCAAACGACCAGCACGCATGAGTCCGGCGCTACCGTAACCGTTAAGACCCCTGCAACGACAACCGAAAAGACGACGGCAAGTTCAGCAAGCACAGCGACTGATGCTGCTGCCACAACCAGTGATGCTGCAGCAACAGCAACGACCCAAACGGCAAGTCAGCCCACGGTTCAAGCGCCGTTTTATGTTGGTACGTGGCATAACGAACATGTATCATTGACCATTACGGCTACTCAGATGACCATTTCCCAAAATGGCATTTCAAAGACGTCTCGCTACACGGCGACATCAAACGGTAATGGTTATGTTCTTACACCAACCGATATCGAAGCAGACGCGATTTACTTAGTACCAGTAACAGGCGGCATTGAATGGGTTGCACCCGGCACCACCACACCATTAATTCTTCGGCCGTAAGTAATGCGCATACCACATAGACTTATCTTTTGGAGCGATCAAAAAAGGCGCCGCGAAAGCCAACTTTTACTGGCATTCGCGGTGCTTTTGAAATGACGTCAAGACTAATCGGTTGCTTTATTCAGCGCCTTGTCTTCAACACTTGCAAAAAGATGGTGATCGAAGAAGCGTTTTGTTTCAGGTAAGGCAAAACTGGTATAATCACGTGCATGGCCAACGCCGGGTACCACGTGGATGGAAATGTCCCGGCCAAACATGGCAGCTTGCTGGACAAAATGCAGGGCACTTGGTAATGGCATTAATTCATCTGCCGAGTTGAACAATAAGGTTGGCCCGAGTTGATCAGTTAAATGATTGGTTGGGTTAACGGCGGTTAGTAAGCGCGGATCCAACCCGCCCAGATATGTCTGAATAAAGTATTTATAAAAAGCGTCATGGATTTCATGAATTTCGGTCAGGCCCAGTTCATTCTTCGCGTCAACCGAGGCTTTTACCATTTGATTCTTCTGCACCCAGTTGGCAAAATCAACTACGGGCGACCATGCCACAACTGGGTAGCCAGTGGTCAGACTATTTTGCAACACCATTGTGCCTCCCGAGCTGGCGCCTAACAAACCTACTCGTTCGCGATCAAATTCATAAGGAGAGGCAAGTAGCCAGTTTATGAAATGATCAAAGTCGTTTTGGGCGGTCGGATATAGAAACTTGGGAGCTAGCCGAAAATTGGGAATAGCCACCAGATAGCCGGCGTCCGCAAGATATTGGCCCAAATCGCTTTCGTTTTCTTTATCGCCACGGAACCAGCCGCCACCGTGTGCGTATATGACGGCACCGCCATTAGCCGCGTCCGGTACGTAAATATCAACGGGTAAATCATGGGCCTCATCATAGATCACGTCTTTTTCCACTTGCATATTTGCCTATTCCTCCTTATTCTTATACATTAATCATATTCTAACCATAGTCCCAAAAGCCGTTTAAATGCAAATCTTTACATATTTTTGTTCGGTTTTGAAACATCAGATTATTGGGATGGCGAAAGGAAAAGCATGCGATATACGTTTGATTCAAAGGTGACAACGGCAACCACAATTAAGCGCTGGTTAGCCAAACAAGGTGTTAGCCACAGATTATTCAAGAAAATGTTAGCGAACCATTTATTGTGGCTGGATGGTCATCGCACTGGCAATACAGCGATTCAGGCTGGGCAGACGGTGCGCTTCGCCATTCCAACGACGATGACGGTGACACCGGAAAAAGCCTCGCTCGATGTTCTGTATGAAGATCAAAACTGGCTGATTATCAATAAACCGGCTCATTTAACCAGCGTTCCCGGTCCTCATGATCCTCATCACAGTTTGTTGAATCGCATCGTCTGGTACCTGCAGCAGCAAAAGATAACCGAACCGCAACCCGCGATTATCACGCGCCTGGATCGCGATACAGTTGGATTGGTTTTAGCCGCGAAACACCCGTATGCACAAGGGCGGTTTGACCAGGCTCATCATGCAACCTTGAAAAAAGAATATCTGGCCGTGGTTGCCGGGCACCTCAGTCATGCAACCGGGACAATTGAAGCACCCATCGGTCTGGGTCCGGACGGCATTCATCGGATGGTTACGGAAAACGGACAATCGGCCATCACGAAGTATCAAGTGCTGAAAGAAGCGGTCAACACCTTGGTCGATGTGCAATTATTAACCGGCCGTACCCACCAGATTCGAGTACACTTTGCCAGCCTTGGCCATCCCTTAATCGGTGATTCACTTTATGGCCAAGCGAGTCCGCTCATTGATCATCAGGCATTACAAGCGACCCATTTAAGTTTTGTGGACCCATTTTCTGAAAAAAGAATTCAGGCTGATTTACCGATTCCTGATGACTTTGTGAACCTTTTAAATCAGTAGCGCCAGATCCTGATTGTCATAAACGCAACACGCCTTTTATTTGCTGATGCGGGTAGAAGGTTTTTTAATAGTCTATTTTCGACAATTGTATGATATAGTGTTTAAAAATGCGGGAGTCAATTTTTAAAAATGCTTGATTTTTTAAAATCGATATGCATAATTTGAAAAGCAGATTTCAATAATCGCCATTTTAAAGAATGGAGGCGCAAACGTGAGCTATTTACCTTTAAGCAGATTTAAATACAATAACAATGGCACTGGCAGAAAATCACCACAGGAAATTGATGACGAATATCATTTAAGGCTTTCAGGTCCCTCAACAGTCCGGACTGCGCTCTTTCCGGCACTCGAAAACACGAGTCTTCTGGATGAAGCAGCCATCGAAAAGCGCTCTATTTCAATCGCCAAGTATCCGATTTATTTTGTCGAAACTCACAAGATTAATCTTCTGGTTGCTAATATTCTTAGGAACTCAATGCAGATTACCAAATTGGCAAATCACAATGAATTGCCTCAAGTTGCGATTAACAGTTATTTAAAGAAGCTTCTTAGCAATGAGATTATTTTTACCAATGAGATTGAAGGTGTTGAAACAAACCCGAAAGAGATCGGGACGATTATTGGTAATTTAAAAAACCGGCCGGGTAGAGTTGAAAAACGTTTGGAATCAACCATTCGCAAGTATCATGACTCGATTACCGCAAGAATGCGTCAGATTGACACTTTGAAGGATTATCGTGATATTTATGATGAGTTGTTAAAAGGGGAGATTCCACCAGAAAAGTTGCCGGATGGTAAACGATTCAGAAACTCATTTGCATTTATTGGGACTGGTTCACATGCGGTCCATATTCCTCCGATTGATGAAGCAGAGATTGAGACGGCTTTAGAACAGCTCATCATCTTTATGAATAATGATGACCTAGTGACATTGGAAAAAGCGATCATCACCCATTTTATGTTCGAAAATGCCCATCCGTTCTTAGATGGAAACGGTCGAACTGGCAGGTATTTGCTCTCGTCATATTTGTCAAGCAAGTTAGATCCCTTCACTGGCTTGTCTGTATCAACAGCGATTCATAACAATCTTTCTGCTTATTACCGGCTTTTTCAGGAAGCAGACAATATTGAAAATCGCGCGGAGTTAACTTTTTTCTTAGAAGGAATGTTAAAAATTATTGAACACGGTCAACTTGAAGTTATTCAAGAATTAGAGTCAGCTAAAGAACAACTACATGTAACCGGGGAAAAATTATATTCAAAATTTGCAAACCTGAACGACGAGATGAAGGATATCTTATACTTGCTTCTCCAATCTTATTTGTTTACGGAGAGCATCACTTATGGCATTCAGGATCGTGATATTGTCCAAGTGCTTAAAAAGGGTTCAAAACAAACTCCTAGGTCGCGGACAAAACGCATGATTAATCAGTTGGAAGCTGACGGTCTCATCACAAGTGTCAGCAAAAATCCGCTTCAACATGTCCTTAGCAAGGCCATATTAGACCAAATATTACCTTTGAAGTAGCTTGCTATTAGTTAATTGGTTGAAATCGTTGCCGATCCGAAACTGTTGGCCATTTATTTAAGCCAAGCCCTACAACCGCTGCTTTTAGGTTAGGGCTTATTTGGCGTTGGGCAATAGCTTTCAGTATGGGCATTCTCACCAATCAGGCACAAAAGCAAAAAAATATCGCGTTCTATCAGTAAAAAACTGACAGAATGCGATATTGGCTGATGAACTGCGATCAGATTATTTAACTTCGGTGAAGACCACGCGTTTACGCAACTTTGGTGAATACTTCTTGAGTTGCAAACGATCAGGCGTGTTACGCTTGTTTTTGGAAGTTAAATAGATACGTTCGCCGGTTTCATTGTTACCTAAGATGATGTTGTTCCGCATCTTTTAGCACCTCGCTTTTTTCTAATTTAACCTGTCAAGCATACAGGATTGACAGACTAAAATCAAGGCTGGGCGTTAAAGGCAGCAAAGGGCGTGACGCCGTGGGTTCGTGCAATTTCCGCAACGCCATCAGGATCGGCCGTGGTTAAGCCAGGCAGGTCAATGGCATCACTTTCGCCAGTATCGGCCTGAACGACTTGAAAGAGGGGCTCAGCCGGATAAACGAGAAGTTGCGTTGAAGTTTTAACATCTTGTGTGTCTTCATGTAGCAATGGCACGTTTTGCAGTGAACTCAGTAATGCTTGGTTAGCTTCCAAGAAATCATTCAGGGTATCCCAACTGTCAAGAATTGCAATCGGAGGTTCTAGCGGTGTCAGATAAGCAGCAAAACGCCGTAAATCATCTTCCCATTTACGAACCGAACTTTCAGCAAAGGTGGTCTGATCTAATTGTTGGACTAATAGTTGCGGAACCGACTCACTTTTAACAGAGTCAGGCATCGCTGTCATTCGAGCGGTTAAGTCGCTAATGCAACGATAAGCCTGCTTAACATCTGCTAAAAATTTCAAAATATCAGTTCCACCGGCATTTTCATAGGCAGTTTGAAACTCATTGCCAAGTACACGTTTATTCGACATCAAAACTCCTCCTTACACGCAGGTTTCGCGGCTGGCAAACGTGTTGTGATGAATGCAGGCAAGTGATCCTTCATGCTGACCGATGCCCACAAACGATCTAGCCTTGCAAAGCTTTAAACTCGGCAGCACTTTAGCATACGCAACGCCTATTTCCAGCCATGACCGTACGATCAAAATGCGCACCAAACAGATGACACCGTGAGAAGGATTTACATTTCCAAGGCGTTTCATAATCATTTGGTTTCGCGCTACCTTTATCATAAGTCAAACTGTCAATGCTGGCACGCTTTTCTACTGATTTTGCCGATGGTGTACCACGTTCCAGCGCCATAGACCGAGAACAATGATTAGCAAAGCGGACATGATGCCGGCAATTATCCAAGGAAGCAGGCCATGATCATCCGCATCGCTTGGTGATCGTGGTCGGGAAGCAGTTACACTGATCGGTAACTGGCCGTTGTAGCGAAAGTTGACTTGTTTGGACCAAGTGTAAGATCCCGATTTTGCCGTCCATTTGAGCGTGTAGGTACCTGCAGCCAACTTGGTCTCATTCAAAGGCATACTTTGGGTAAAAAAGGAATGCGGTGCAACCGCTAACCCCGTAAAATGACCTGTCAGTAGCGGCTTTTGGCTACCGGGTTTAACCAAAATATAATCTGTTGCAATTTCACCGAATTGATTACTTGAAGGGTTATGCAGCCGCGCCTTGACGACCGGTGTGTGGTTGTTGGTGCCGATGCTGGCTTTGGTTATATCAAGCAATGGCGGATTCGGCGTGGTAAGATCTTGCCGCAAAATGGTCGTAATGCCGATTGCAAAGCGGTTTGTGAATTGAACCCCGTTGCTGGAAGCACGACTTGATGTGGCGCCTTCTTGCAGGACATAAAAGCCGCCTGCGATAATCCCGATAAAATGCTCAGCTGGAGCTTGCAACTGATACGTTACGGTTTGCTCGGAATTGGCTGCAACAGTAACCGTTCTTGGTCCTTGAATTAAGGTGCTCAGACGAATGGCGTTTTGATCAAGCGGTGGTTGGCTTTGATCAAAGGCAATGACCCCGCTATTGGTCGTATATGCCGGATTGACTGCAATACGGTAGGTTTGAGTCTGGTCACTTTGATTAGCGATCCGGAGCTGTAAATCTTCTTGTTGGCCCGGGCTAACTTGTAAGTCAAAGTAACCGGTAACCGACTGACGCTGATTATTAGGCAGGACCGGCGTAACCGTGAATGTTGGTGAAATGGCAGCGGTTGTCACGGTCAATGGCCAAATAAAGAGCACGCTAAATAAAAGAACCAAAATGGGACTTATTATCTTTTTCACAATTGTCGTCACCTTTCGCCTGTCGGTATGTAGGGCAGCTGTTCGTTGAGAACGGAATCAGCTGCCATTACTGATTATCAGACGTGGTTAACTTTGGCTAGTAGATCGGTTGTTACTTAAAAGTCCTCAGTATGTTGGAAAAATCACCATATATGTTTGTGAGGTGATGGCAGGTGACCTCGCCGCGAGATCAATGTGTTCCTGCAAGTTGGCGAACTTTCGACTAACAGTAGTGCTTGCCGGCATGGTGTCACGCACCTTTCTCAAGGAGTTGTTTGAACGACTTTATTTTACCGATAAGAACAAATAATCAGTCGTCAAATGCTTAGGCTAAGTTCGATGTCCAATTAGCTGAGGCTTGTCATACCGTGGAAGATACTTGATAATATGAAAAGATAAATAGTTTCGCGCGCCGCAATCGCGAGAAAATTTGCTACTGGAAATATTTTTGTCTCAAAAAATGGAAAAATTTTGTCAGTTGATGAGACAAGGTTAACGTATTTTCACAGGCCGCAATTTATATGTGTGGATTTAGGGGTTATGAGTGAATGTTGGATGTCTTGGCCGTTTGATTATAAGAGTGTTGGTTCGTAACGCGTTCGCTAGCGCTGGGATCTGCGTGTGAGGATTTCAGACGCAATGGTCACGACAGGGGCATCGCGTCTGAGGCTGCCTGTGTTCTAGCTTATGCCCATAACGCGCTCACTGGCGCAGGGATCTGCGTGTAAGGACCTTAAGCGCAATGGCCAAGACCCGGCCATCACGCTTAAGGCCGCTTACACTCCGACTTCTAACCGCGCCGGTTCGCGCTCACTTTTTTTAGGAGGCGTCATTTTGAAAGGTCCGCGAGTGACAGTTCGTCCTTTTACGACATCAGATATTGATGATTATTTTGCTTATGCCAAACTAGAACAAGTCACGCGGGCGGCAGGGATGGCGCCTTTGAAGACTCGTCAAGAAGCAGCGAATCACGTTAAGCGGTTTGCTCGTGAGCGTCAGGATCTGGCTCTTGTTTATCAGTTGCATGTGATTGGCAACATTGGGGTTTATCCGCGTGAGTTATCGCCACTGACAGGGGATGATATGACGCGTGAAATTGGCTACATCCTTCATCCGGCTTATTGGCATCGAGGTTTGATGCGTGAGGGACTGCAAATGGTCATTGCAAATCAATTCGCCCATGATATTAAGGCTATTTGGGCAGGTGTTTTTCCTAGTAATCATGCTTCAATTCACTTGTTGAAACGTTTAGGCTTTACATTTCAATTCGAAGTGCCGCTGCCACGGGGATTGAGTGGCGACCATCCCCGCGATGAACAATATTTTAGATTGTTACCGAATCAGTTTGAAAATGAGGATTTACTTTAATATTTTTTTGAAAACCGGGTGAATTCAATCCGGCTTTTCTCTTTTATATAGGCAACGAATTGAAAAATGCTATAATGAAAACGAGTATTAGTCTGGAGGTTTCAAAATGACTGTGCAAACAGAGTATGAACAGGCCTATCATAAGCGGCTTGCAGCAATCGAAGCTGATCCGCAATTGACAGTGCTATCAAGCATGAATCAACCGCAAGAATCGGATCAAAATGACGTGCGCCAATATATTGTCTTCACCGATTTTAAAGCCGATGAACAGAAACAAAAAACCAACTCGATTTACGTCTACACACCGTTTGAAAATGTTGACAAATATGGCCATTCGAAAGCAGATTATCAGGCACAGCTCTTATTTGAAACGAATCGCTGGGACAACGTGATGCATATTACGGTTTTAGAGACGCTGGGTTCCGAAAGTCGCTTGGCTTTTTACGATTTTGAGAATCTTGGCCTCGCACAGTTGGCGCTGAAAGCTTTTCTGAATTTGGCGATGAAGGCCGACGTTGCGCTCGTGGATGGCACGATTAGCTCGTTTGATAAAGTTAATTTAGCCAAGTTACGGCATATTTTCACAAAATTTGGATTTAACCTGAAACTGACTGATCCGAAAACCGGTATCGGTAAAATCAGTCGTTCCTTACAATAGACCGGTAGCCGGTAAAATGATGCCGCAGTATCTTGAAACAGTATAGGAACTAAGTAAAATCGACCGCAAAGACAAGTTGTCTTGCGGTCGATTTTAGTTTGGCGTGAGCTTCCTTTAACGATGTTCCTACTAAATCAGTTAAACTTATATTGGAAAGATTAAACTAGGCTTTTAAACAAGTTTGCCAAGAATGTAACAGATTTATGAAAATACTGTAACAGAACCGCTCTGTTTAATCGGTGTTTTTCAGTTAAATTAGGGGTTGAAACGGAACACAAAAAGCGTATTATGAAACACATCAATAATGAGGAAGTGGCGAAATGGCTGAAGAGAAGCGTTATGGCGCAGATTTAATTGTCGAGAGTCTAGCAAATCACGGGATTGATTATGTTTTTGGAATTCCCGGCGCCAAAATCGATCGGGTTTTTGAAACCCTAGAACATCCCAAAACTAAAAAAAGTCCGCAATTAATTGTCGCCCGACACGAGCAAAATGCAGCCTTTATGGCAGCCGGCATTGGCCGTTTGACTGGTAAGCCCGGCGTTGTCTTGACGACTTCAGGACCTGGCGCTTCGAACTTGGCAACTGGCCTTGTTACAGCAACTGCTGAAGGCGATCCGGTTTTGGCATTGTCCGGACAGGTTAAGCGAGCAGATTTGTTACGTAGCTCCCATCAAAGTATGCGGAATGCGGATCTTTTTGCGCCGATCACAAAATATGCGGCTGAAGTTCAGGATCCGGACAATGTTAGTGAAATTATTGCCAACGCTTATCAGGCGGCAGAATCAGGCAAGCAGGGCGCAAGTTTTGTGTCGATTCCCCAAGATGTGACCGATTCACCGGTCAATTCCGAACCGATCAAACCGTTAGTGGCACCAAAGTTGGGACCGGCCAGCCCTAGTGACATGACTTACTTGGCACGTGCGATTAAGGAAGCCTCATTACCAGTGTTGCTGTTGGGTATGCGTGCATCGTCCAGCGATGTGACTGCTGAAATTCGCGAGTTGTTGTCGGTCACCGAGTTACCGGTTGTCGAAACATTCCAGGGTGCCGGCATTATTTCGCATCGCCAAATCGATAATTTCTTTGGCCGGGTCGGTTTGTTCCGTAATCAGCCGGGTGACATGTTGTTGCAACATAGCGATCTGGTTATTGCAATTGGATATGATCCTGTGGAATACGAACCTCGTAACTGGAATGCTGATGGCAAGGCCCGCATCATTGTGATTGATGATGTTCCTGCTGAAATTGATCACAACTTCCAACCGGAAACCGAATTGATTGGTGACATTTCACAAACACTGGATATTTTGGTTCCGTTGCTGCGCGGTTATCAGGTGGCCCCGGAGAGTAAACATTATCTGAGTGAATTACAATCTAAATTACAAGACAGCGACGTACCGCCAGCCTTGACGGATCAAAAGCTGATTCATCCGCTAAGCATTGTTGCCGCATTACAGGAGCGGGTCGCAGATGATATGACTGTGGCAGTTGATGTTGGTAGTCATTACATCTGGATGGCACGGCATTTCCGTAGTTATGAGCCACGACACTTACTTTTCTCGAATGGTATGCAAACATTGGGTGTGGCACTACCGTGGGCGATCGCGGCAACGTTGGTTCGTCCAGGAAAAAAGGCGGTTTCAATATCCGGTGATGGCGGTTTTCTTTTCTCGGGTCAAGAGTTGGAAACTGCCGTGCGGCTCAAGGCGGATTTAGTTCATATTATTTGGAATGATGGCCATTATGATATGGTAAAATTCCAAGAAGAGATGAAATACGGGCGTGCAGCAGGTGTTGACTTTGGACCGGTTGATTTTGTGAAGTATGCAGAAGCTTTTGGCGCCAAAGGTTTGCGTGTTGATAAGCCAAGCGAACTTGGAACCGTGCTTGATGAGGCGTTTGCGACTCAAGGTCCAGTGATCGTTGACATTCCGGTTGACTATTCCGATAACGCCGAACTTGGCGCTGCGATGTTGCCTGATCAGATCTATTAATCGTTAACTGGACTGACGTGGGGAGCGTGGGGCTCAGTGTGAGATTGTCTGTTTACACTCCGACCCCTAACCGCGCCGGTTCACGCTCACTTCAAAAAGGAGATGTCGTTTTGAATACGGATCGGTTGTATCAACATGGAACAATAGCCATGCTGGTTCCGGGGCTTTTTGCGGGGACGCAGACAGTTGGGGAATTGTTGCAGCACGGTGATACTGGCATTGGAACTTTGACTGGGCTTGATGGTGAGTTAATTATTCAGGCGGGTAAGGTTTATCAAGTGAATGCCCAAGGTAAAGTTCGAGAAGTGCAAGAAGACGAGAAGGTTCCTTTTGCTAACGTTCACTATCAACACGACGTTGCAGCTGGTAAGCTTCAGGGGCTTGATTTGGCCGGGTTTCACAAAGCGACTCTCGAGCGGCTGCAGACCAGTAATTTATTTGCGGCGGTTCGTGTAGAAGGTACGTTTACGCAAATGCATACACGAGCGGTGCTGCCGCAACAGCCATCTTATCCGACCTTGACCGAAACGGCCTCGGGTCAAAAAGAATTTCATGCCGAGAATATCAAGGGCACTTTAATTGGGTACTTTTCACCGGATCTCTATGCGGGTGCGGTTTCACCTGGTTTCCATGTCCATTTTCTGGCTGCTGATCATAGTATGGGTGGGCATATTCTTGGCTTCGAATTGGATAGTGGCGAACTGTTTTTACAAAAGTTTAGCGACTTCCAGTTGCATTTGCCAACAGATGATCAGCCTTTCTTGAAGCAACAATTTGATACAACAAGTTTGGTTGCTGATATTCTTAAAGCTGAGAGTTGAGTTAAAGCCGTGTGAGAGTGAGTTGCTGTTGTTAGTTGAACATGATATGGTGAGTCGTAATTGAGATTAGAGGTCGCATCAATCATGAGTCGCAGCTGCAATGGTCTGAACACCAAGCGCGCAGTTGTTAAAGGGAAAGGTGCCGAAATACCGGTTGAGTTCAGCCAATCGATATTGGGCCAGTTGGATAATATCCACTGGACTGTCGCGATTATCGCGGGGCGCTAACAAATCGGATCACGTTTATTCATGGTAAAAAGCAGAATAAGCCGATGGGTTAGTCACAACAGACCGACTCATTGGCTTTTTTTGTGTGAGCGTGAGCAGGAGCGCTTAGCAATCGGAGTGTAAGTGGCCTCAAGCTTAAATGGCTGGGCTTTGGCCATTTAAGCTTGAGGTCCGTCCTTACACGGAGATTGCTGCGACTGCGAACGCGTTATAGAAAGCAGAATAAAATTATCGGATTGCCCGAAGAAGAATGCTTCTGCCTTTGTTGCAGTTTTTCGTCCATAAACACCGGTCTTGGGCCATCGCGTTCGAGGTCCTTACACGCAGATCCCTGCGCTGGCGAACGCGTTATAGAAAGCAGAATAAAATTAACGGATTGCCCAAAGAAGAATGCTTCTGCCCTTGCTGCAGTCTTCCATCCATAAACACCGGTCTTTGGCTAACGCATCGTTGCACCTAACCTGCCACCGGCTGTCAACAACCAGCCAATCACGAAAATCTCATTCCAGATATCGTCAGTAAAATCTGGCATTGTTTAGCAAAAATCAATTCACGTTAACAAAGGAGTTCATCTGTGGCACAATCAGCATCCAATCAAGTAAAACGAGAGCTCAAGACACGGCATCTATCCATGATTGCTCTTGGCGGTAGTATCGGAACCGGCCTTTTTGTTGCAAGTGGCAGCGCCATTGCCACTGCCGGACCGGGTGGAGCCATTGCAGCCTATATCGGAATCGGACTCATGGTTTTCTTTCTTATGACTAGTTTAGGTGAAATGGCCACGTATGTACCGGTTTCCGGCTCTTTTTCCGAGTATGCGAGTCGGTTTGTCGATCCGGCGTTCGGATTTGCTTTAGGGTGGAACTATTGGTTTAACTGGGCCATTACCGTTGCGGTTGATGTTTCGACGACTGCCATTGTTATGCATTTTTGGCTGCCAAATGTACCCGGCTGGCTGTTTTCGTTGGGGTTTTTGGCGCTGATCTTCTTGATTAACATTATTTCGGTCAAGTCATTTGGTGAAACTGAATATTGGTTGTCGTTGATTAAGGTTGTAACGGTGTTTGTCTTTTTAATTGTCGGGTTACTGACAATTATGGGGATCATGGGTGGGCATGGTCCCATTGGTTTCAAAAATTACACAACCGGTGCGGCGCCGTTTGTGGGTGGTATCCCCGCAACGTTGGCTGTTTTTGTTGTCGCGGGTTTTTCTTTTCAGGGAACCGAGTTGATCGGGATTACGGCCGGCGAAAGCGAAACGCCTGAAACAAGTATTCCTAAGGCGATTAAGCAGGTTTTCTGGCGTATTTTGCTGTTTTATATCCTGTCGATTGCCGTGATTGCCGCCATTATTCCGTACACTAGCCCGAATCTGTTGGGAGCCAGCGTGGATCAGGTGGCGATTTCGCCCTTCACATTGGTATTTGACCGCATTGGACTTGCAGGAGCAGCAAGTGTCATGAATGCCGTGATTTTGACCTCGGTTTTGTCATCGGCTAACTCAGGGATGTATGCATCGACGCGAATGTTGTGGGCGATGGGCGGCTCCGGCTTTGCACCGCGGATTTTTCAAAAAACGAACAGCCGCGGCATCCCGCTTGCTGCGTTGTTGCTAACAACTCTGGTTGGCGCATTAACTTTCTTGACCAGTATTATGGGACCACACGTTTACCAGCTGCTTGTAGCGGCGTCAGGGTTAACCGGGTTCCTGGCCTGGCTCGGGATCGCGGTTTCGCATTTTCGGTTTCGGCGGGCTTTCGTGAAACAGGGACATGATGTTCACGAACTCAAATACCATGCCAAGTGGTTCCCGGTTGGCCCGATCATGGCGATTATCATGAGTCTGATCGTCATCGTGGGCCAGGATTTGCAAGCAGTCCAGCACTTTGCTTGGGGACGGTTAATGGTGTCGTACATGTCAATTCCGCTTTTTATTGTGCTGTTTGTCTGGTATAAAGTGAAGTATAAAACCAAACTGATCCCGCTTGAAAAAGTCGACCTAGCTCCGCATCGCGAACATGAACCTAATCCTAAATAACAAGCTTACAAATGAAAAACGACTTGAAGGATGAATGTCATCTTTCAGGTCGTTTTTTATTACGCACTCTTATTGGTCGCAAAAGGCTACCAATTTGAAATTGTCACTGGTTATCATGCGGTGACGATTTATAACCGCTCATCGTTGTCAGCCGATAAGGAAGCATCGGTTTTCTTAAGATATAAATGCCGAATCTGCAAGTAGAGCTGGAAAATAGCATTGTCACTATCTTCAGTCATCCAACTAATGATTTCACCGCGAAAATCGGCCGGAACAGCTGCCTTGATAGCCGGTTCATTGTCCACACTGGTGATGACAAGATCAGCTTTTTCAAATGCTGCATCTTCTGGAAGTAAATCAACAACCGGTAAATCAGTCAACAGATTGACCATGCGCCGGTTTAACAAGTCGTGATCCAGGTAAGCCAATTTAACCTGTACAGTTGGCGTTTCAACAAAGTAGCGTAAATAAGGCGTTAATAGGAAATAAAGTGTGTGCAGGAATTGATGGTCGGTTCCCAAAAAATACTGATATTCAGGAGTTTTCGGCAAGGATGCCACGAATTTCTCCAAGACCCGGAATAGATTCGTCTTCGTGTAATTCAATCCGCGCGGCTGATAGAAGTCAACCAAATGCATGAAGTCCCCACCGAGCATCTCATTATTTAAAGCGATACGTGCGAGGTTGAGGATGAGCCCATGTTCATTGTTGAGATCAAAAGCGGTTTGATGCCGGACATGCTGATTTAAGAAAGCCAATAAGCGTTTCACAAAATCTGCCGTGACAGTTGGTCGCTGCAATAAATATTGGATGAAGTTTTGATCGTCCGGAATACTTGGCAAGAAGGTGATGGTCCGATGTTGCTGAAAATAAAAAAAGTCATTTTCACCCTTCATGTAGCGTTGGTTGAAACCAGGGAACATCTCACGTGTATAAACATCGTGTTGAAAAGGCGGATAGTCGTTAAAGATCCGATCAAATGCTTCATTACCGGTGACAAAATGATTGCCGCTGATACGGACGCGGCAGATCGCCCAAAAAAGGATTTCTTCAAGAATATCAACCGGATTCGTTTTGGCGTTCGGCAAGGCCATGTATTCCTGCACAATCTGATGTTCATCCAGAACCTTAAACGGCCAATCGACGCCATGATAGCCAAGCCAATAAAAGTCAAACAGGAAAAGCCGGATGCGGCTCTCCTGGCCAATAAAGCCTAAATCGCTAAAAGAAAGTTTTAGTTGAAATCGTTTGAGTAATTTGCGTAAGGTGGCGGTTTTACGGACCAAAGTCGAGCGGCTGATAAAATGGGCTTGGCAAAACTTTTCGGTTGATGGGTGATTGGCTTGCACGATATAGTCCACAAACTGAAAAGCAATGGCATGTTTCAGCAGGTAAAGATGATAATCGTCGACAGTGACATCAATTTCCATTAAAAGATTAATTTGACGGCGCTTTAACTTTTCCGGATGGACCGTCAAACCAGCCATATCCCGAAACAGTTCCTGTAAAATGTTATAGCCTTGCTGATATGAAAGGTCTAGGTGGCGACTGAGGGTATTGATGGTATAGGTCTGGACGGTGCTGTCCTTGATAGCCGAAAACATTTGAAACTTCTGCAAGTCAGCGCGGTCAAGAAAAGTTTGCTCATAAAGCATCGCGTACCCTCCAATCTGTAGCAATTAAAACCCCTTCACCTCTAATTATACCAAAGAATGACAAAAGCGATGCGACTCTCGTGAATGATTGAGCTTTTGTAACCTTAAGTAAGTGAATCAAATAACGGGCAGATTCACAAGTTGGTATAGCAATAGGCCAGACAGGGGTAAGAAGCTGATTATGCGTCTTCAGTGAAGTATAATCAAGATATCTAGAAATTCCTATTAAATTGACGCCTGATTCAGACATACAGGCGTAGTATCAAGCGTGCTGGTCTAAGAAGACGAGAGAATGACCTTGACTCGTGGGCTGCTACTTCAAGTCTTTATGCCACGCGTTTCCAAATGAATGGATTACCCAACACAGAAGTCTACAGGAAGGAGATTTTATGAAAGACAATCATGACATTTTCTTATCAATGTCCGATGCTGAAAAGCTGAGTTTGTTTCGGACCATTATTGACGTCAGGGAAGCCCAGACACCGGTTAAAAAGCGGGTGAAAGCGTATCGGGATCACCGGCCATTGGTTAGTGAAGTCAACCTTAAACAAGTTGCGGCAATTACCAATCGTAATTATGGCAGCGTCTATAACACGTATAATGGCCTGATGCATTCGCTGGAAGCAATGATTGGCCGCGAACATGCGTCGGTCAAAACATTGCTGGGAATACCGGTTGATGAGTTTCGCTATTTTTTGGTTAAACAGTCAAATCCGTATCATTTTTTGGATGCGGTTTTGTATCAGCGATATGAAGACTTTGATGACTTTTTAAGAGCCTGTGACAGTTCTAAAGCGACCGTGTTAAGACATTTGAAAGTCATTCGCGGTTACGCCCGGCAAAGTGGCGTCCAATTTTCTTACGAGACACTTTCCTTCGTGGGAGCGGAATTGAATGTCAGATTGTTCATCACCATTGCTTACTGGTTGGCAACGAATGGTGTCGCTTGGCCATTTGAAAACTTATCCCATGATCGTGCAGGCAAAATTTTAGATGACTTGTTGGTTGTGTTTGACAGTGGCAAGGTCAACAAGATTACGCGAGAATTGTTGATGTATTATATTGCGGTGGCTCACCAGCGTATTTTAAGCGGCCATGTTTTGTCACATGAAGCCGGCTCAAGAGTTTTGCAATATCCTGTCCCGAATCTCTTTAGTGATGCTGCTTTGAGCCTACTGGATAAGTCGAAGCGGTTGCAGCACCTGACAACGCAGCAGCAGCAAAGTGAAAGTGATGCCTTGTATTTCCTTTTTAATTTTGCCCCGCTGTATATTATTACGGATGGCCAGGTAGAACAACGAATCATTGCCCGTTACAATGACTATAATCCGGAAATCTATCAACTTATTAACGGTTTCTTTACGCGTTTTCCGTATAACTTTAAGCTTGATATCCATTTGCCGGATGATACTTATAATTTGTTATTTGCCAATATGCTAAGCGTGACCGTCAGCGTGTTAGCGTTCAACAAAGACTTCACGACCAGCTTGTTGGCGGAGTTTAGTGCCAATATGCAGCAAACCAAAGATGACCCGGACTTTTATCAGCAGGTTAAAGTAACCCTTGATGAGGTGATTGATAGTCAGCAACTGACATCATTTGTCGGCTGCCGCGATGTTTTGGCAGAAGCGTTTTATCGCAATCTGCATCAACTACTGGTTCAATTTCAGCCCCAACAAAAAGTATTGGTTGCGCCGGTCATTGAACAAACGGTGACGGGATACATTGATTTATTGGCCTTTTTACATGCGGTGCCATTTGTTGAGTTGGCTTCACCGGATGCCGACCTTAAAGATGTTGACCTGATTATTACGACTTCGGTTGGTGCCATTAAGGATGCAGCAGGACAAACCCAGATCTTCCCATGGCACATCAATGTCACGAACGATCATTATGGGCATCTTTATAGCCTTTTGCGGGAACTATGGGACGGGAAAACCCTCAAAGATGCGCGATTTATCTATTGAAAATGACGCATCGTTTTGCTAATTCTTTTAGTGAAAACTGCTCTCGATGCTTGTCTAAACACGAAAGATGCGGTAATCTAACAACGTATAGTAAACACGTCTGAAGCGCCTAATGGATGTTTTAGAGAGTTAGCGGGTGGTGCAAGCTGACATATCATCCTCATTCCAGCGCCTTAGTGGGCAGTGATGAACTGCACGGTGACAACCGTTATCAGCCTCAAGAGGGTGGCGTTATGCGCCAAACTTGGGTGGTACCGCGGAAAAAGCCTTTCGTCCCATTAGAGATGAAGGGCTTTTTGTGTGCACTGAGCACTCAGACGGGTTTTCGATTAGAAATAAGTACAGCAGTCCAAAGTTGGCCAAAGAGGCGCACCCTAGCGATGGCAAGCACCAGGAAAGTCGGCCTTTTGTGAACTGCTTGATACTTTTGAAGGAGGATAATATGTTAGATCTCAAGTTGATTCGGCAAAAGCCGGAGTGGGCAAAAAAGAAGTTAGCTGCTCGCACGATCAAGGGTGAAGAAATCGATGAATTAATCGCCCTTGATGAGAAACGACGTAAGGTAACAGTTCAAACCGAGGAGTTAAAGGCAAAGCGTAATGAAGTTTCCGGCCAGATCGCGGTGATGAAACGGAACAAAGAAAACGCTGACGAGCAAATCACGGCTATGCGTGAAGTTGGTCAAAAAATCAGCCAGTTAGATAAAGAATTAGCAGAACTGAATGAGAAAGTCACCTATATTCTGGTTCGGTTACCTAACTTTCCGGCCGATGATGTCCCGATGTCACTAAATGAAGACGACTCGCGTGAAGAATATAAATGGGGCAACATTCCTCATTTTGATTTTCAACCGAAACATCATTGGGATATCGGCGAGAAACTAGGTATTTTGGACTTTGAACGGGCGGCCAAAGTATCAGGCAGCCGCTTTGTCTACTATAAAGGTGCAGGTGCGCGACTAGAGCGAGCCGTTTATAACTTCTTCTTGGATGAACACCAAAAAGAAGGTTATGAAGAAATTATTCCGCCATATTTGGTTAACAATGATTCAATGTTTGGCACAGGTCAATTTCCTAAGTTTACTGATGCAACGTACACCATCACAAACGATGGTGAGCCATTAACCATGATTCCAACCGCAGAAGTGCCGCTGGTCAATTATTATCGCGGGGATATTATCGATGCTGCTAAATTGCCAGTTAACTTCACCGCACTAACACCTGCCTTTCGTTCCGAAGCAGGAAGCGCTGGTCGGGATACTCGTGGATTAATCCGGATGCATCAATTTAACAAGGTCGAAATGGTCAAGTTTTGCAAACCCGAAGATTCCTGGCAAGAATTAAAGAATTTGATTCACGATGCAGAGGACTTGTTACGCAAGTTGGGCCTTCCATATCACGTCATCACCTTGGCCAGCAACGATGCCAGCTTTACGAGTGCTAAAACGAACGATCTTGAAGTGTGGTTCCCGGCGCAGAATCGCTATCGTGAAATTTCGAGTTGCAGTAATTGCACGGATTTCCAGGCACGTCGAGCACAAATCCGTTATCGCGATGATGATGGCAAGCTGCAATTTGTTCATACACTCAACGGTTCAGGCCTTGCAGTGGGACGGACTGTCGCTGCCATTCTTGAAAATTATCAGCAAGCTGATGGAACGGTTAAGATTCCTGACGTTCTGGTTCCCTACATGCACGGCCAAACTGCAATCAAGCAGGAAGATTAATAGCAAAAAGTGCATCTTTATGCAGCGGATTATTAATAATTCGCTGCATTTTTCTTTGAACGTTCGGCTTAGAAATTCTTATTAAAACCTCATTTAAAAAGTGTTGACGCGGCTTGGCAAAGTTGCTATCATATTCTTCGTTGTCAAATTGTTAATTGCTTATCGCATTCATCAACTGCATGTTTATTCAAAAAAGATGTTGACATGCATTGGTGATCATGATAATCTATAAAAGTTGTTTTTTGACAAGGTAGTCCTTTGAAAACTGAACAAAGTTTCGTTTAAATGTGCAGGGTCCTTGATACTTCGGTATCGAGGCAAAAAGTAACATTTGCGAAGTCAATTCGCTAGAACAACAAATCGAGCTATTCGAACAA
>SKEL01000202.1_pt1 | contig 67770 bp, 60 predicted proteins | sample 4826741 | NCBI WGS metagenome assembly SKEL01 (sample SAMN11008810, study PRJNA524170) | human gut metagenome | biome: Human fecal sample; material: Feces; isolation source: fecal sample from pouch patient p33 | host: Homo sapiens | place: Israel: Tel-Aviv | collected 2016-03-22
AAAAAAGTATACAAAAAAGCAGTCCCGAATGGGACTGCCTTTTTTTGTAAACTGTAGTTTTTTAATTCAAAGGGCCATCTATTTTGAGACAGCCCCTTTTAATATCCTTACTTTTCTAAACTTTTTGCCATCAATACTAAGGCATCTTTTCCTATCATACCTGGTTTAATTCCTAGCCTATCACATGCCACTGTTACTTTAGCTAATGGAGCTTCTAAAAGCTGTTCAATACTACGAACTCCCTCTGCACGTCCTGCAATAATTTTTCGAGCTCGTAATTTTTCAGAGTTATTAAAGAAATCAATATCTAGTGCTGCACACATAATGTATCCTACTTTTTCATAAGACACAATAAATAATGTCGTTTTAGGTAATTCTACCTCATAAGTTAAGAAATCGTAACCTTCAATATTAATTTTATTTACATGTAACACAACTTATCACCTCTCTATAACCTATGCAAAAAGCCTAGAGTAAGTGATAAAAAATGTTAATAAATAGCGTTCTTTGATATTTTAAACAATTTCAAGCATAAGGATCTATCGATTGTACAAACTAGAAATGAAATTTGTATACAAGGAGTGCTGTTTATGAAAGTAAAACAATTTATGACAGATGGCATCGAAGCACTAGCACCTAATGAAACGGTTTTAAATGCTTCAAGGTTAATGAAAAAATATGATATTGGATCACTTCCGGTCATTGATGAATCATCACAAGTTATTGGGATTGTAACTGATCGTGACATTGTTGTTCGTGTATTTGCAGACATTCTCCCTATGAATACAAAAGTGGAAGATATAATGACCCATCCTGTTCATACAATTATAGAAACAGCTGAAGTTGGGGAAGCAATCTCTTTAATGGCCAATAAACAAGTTCGTCGCCTACCAGTTGTCGACAATAATCATAAATTAGTTGGAATGATTTCACTTGGTGATTTAGCAGTTCATCAACTAACTGATGGACGCGCTGAAATTGCTTTAAAAGAAATCTCTGAACCGAATACTAACCCAAATCGCGACTTAGAAGTTGATGATTTTCCATTATAAAACGTGTACCGATAATAGAAGCTATTCTAATCAAACTAAAAAACTGAGTAAGCGACGACAAAGCAGTTCTCCTTTCTCAGTTTTTTATTAATATCTTTAACTCAATAATAGAAACTTTCTTCAAAATTAATAATTAAATCATTCCATCAATGATTGATTAAAATAATGTGGGGATGCAAACTCAATTCCTCTATACGCTTGTATCCCCGCAACTTTAAATGATTCGGTAGTTAAATATTTTTCTACCATTTCAATCATAATGAATAATTAGCCATTCATATCTGCTTTTAATGTAGACATTAAGATTAAGTCTAGACTCATTCCCTTTTGAACATATTAAATATATTCTTCAAAAATAATTTCATTCATGGCTGATGGATTTTTGACGCCACCTTCAATGATTAAATATTTCACGTTTTTAATCGTCCTTCAATACAATTAACATTTTATTATTTCTTCAAACCATTAATATAAGATGAATACTTAAACAGCCCCTCTCTTGAATGAAATAAAAAACTAATCACTTGTTATAAGTTAATTAAAAAAGTCACTATAAAATTTTATAGTGACTTTTAGTATTTAAATATAATTAATATATGCACCCATTATTTATTTTAATCTTCATGATTACAACCGCATTGATGTTCTAGTTCTTCAAATTCATCGTCATCATCTTCTTCGATGTCAATTACACAACTACCAAGTGCTTCGTCTAATAATTCCTCATCACTTAGTGTTGATAGATTAAGCGCATCTAAAACGGGGCAATAACGGGTGATTCCCTCTGCAACTTTCATACTACCAAGTGCAGCCATCCATCCTTTATGCTTCATAATTCCTAAACTAACCATCATTAATCCGGCACTAATTCGAACATAAGCGTCCATGCGTCCAACGTTTTTTACACACATGTGAATCACTCCTTTCGTTAATAGTGTCTCATTTTTCGACATTTTAATTCATTTTATTCAACTAACAAATAAAGTAAAAAGACTAAGTCCATATTAAGACTTAGTCTTTTTACATAATAATTTAATTAAAATTTAAACAGCTAATCGTTGATTAGCCGATTGATCCATTCATTTCAAGTTTTAATAATTGGTTTAACTCAACCGCATATTCCATTGGTAACTCTTTTGCGAACGGTTCAATGAATCCCATAACAATCATTTCTGTTGCTTGTTCTTCAGTTAATCCACGGCTCATTAAATAGAATAATTGCTCTTCTGAAACTTTTGAAACTGTTGCTTCATGTTGAATCGTTACATCATCATTTTTAACAATGTTATATGGAATTGTATCTGATTTTGAAATATCATCTAAGATAATTGTATCGCATTCAACATGAGACTTGGCACCTTTAGCCTTTTTGCCATGTTCTACAATTCCACGATATGTTACATTTCCTCCACCACGTGATAATGATTTTGAAATAATTGTTGAAGATGTATTTGGTGCTAAGTGAATCATTTTGGCACCCGCATCTTGAATTTGTCCTTCTCCAGCAAATGCAATTGAAATTGTTGTTCCTTTTGCACCTTCACCTTTTAAGACACACGCAGGATACTTCATCGTAATTTTTGAACCGATATTTCCATCAATCCATTCCATATGAGCATAATCTTCACATACTGCACGTTTCGTTACTAAGTTTAAGATATTATTTGACCAGTTTTGAATCGTTGAGTAACGACAACGTCCACCCTTACGAATATAAATTTCAACAACTGCAGAGTGTAATGAATCAGCTGAGTAAGTTGGTGCCGTACATCCTTCAACGTAATGAATATCTGCCCCTTCATCAACAATGATTAATGTACGTTCAAATTGTCCCATACTTTCAGTATTAATACGGAAATAAGATTGTAATGGTTTCTCAATTTTTACGCCTTTTGGAACATAAATGAATGATCCACCTGACCAAACGGCACTATTTAATGCGGCAAATTTATTATCTGCATAAGGAATAACTTTTCCAAAGTATTCTTTAAATAAATCTGGATATTCACGTAATGCTGAATCTGTATCCATGAAGATAACTCCTGCTTCTTCAAGTTCTTTTTGGTTATTATGGTAAACAACCTCTGATTCATATTGTGTTGAAACCCCAGATAAGAACTTAGCTTCTGCTTCTGGAATCCCTAATTTATCAAACGTATCTTTAATTTCATCTGGAACGTCTTCCCAACTATTTTCTGTCTTTTCAGACGGTTTAATATAATACGTATAATCATCGAAATTAATTTCTGATAAATCTGGTCCCCATTCTGGCATTGGCGTTTTCGCAAAATGCGCATAAGCTTTTAAGCGATACTCTAACATCCATTCAGGTTCACCTTTGATGGCTGAGATTTCTCGAACAACGTCTTCTGAAATTCCTTTTCCTGTATCTTTTAAATTTTTATATTCTGTTTTGAAGCCATATTTATAATCCGTTACAATGCCTTCAAGTTCGTGTTTTTTCTCTTGTACTTCAGTACTCACCCAGTAACCCTCCATTTCGGTTTGGTATGATTTTTTTATGTTATTTTTTTATTTCGTTAATTGCTTGCTCAGCAGCTTTCCATGAAATAGTTGCACATTTAACACGTGCTGGGAATTTAGACACACCTTGATAAACTGGTGCATCTCCCATATCTAAATCTTCATCGAATTCATTACCTTTAACTAACTCATAAAAATTGTTTGTAATATGCTGAGCTTCGTCTAATGTTTTTTCTTTTAATGTTTGAGACATAACCGAAGCTGATGAACAACAAATTGAACATCCAGTTCCTTCATGACGTAAGTCAATGATTTTACCGTCCTCTACTTTAACTTGAACCGTAATATCATCTCCACATGTTGGGTTTTTTAAGTGAACTTCATGATACCCATCTTCTTGTAATAATCCTTTATTACGAGGATTTTTATAATGATCCATAATAACTTGGCGATATAATTGCTCTAAATTAGAAAAAGACACCGTCGAAAAACTCCTTTCCTTTACGAGTGGCTTCAATAAATGCATCCACTTCTTCTTTTGTATTATATAAATAGAAACTTGCACGTAAAGTGGCTGGTTGACATAACCATCCCATTAATGGCTGTGCACAATGATGTCCAGCACGTACACAGACCCCTTCGGCATCATAAATAGTGGCTGCATCGTGTGGATGAACCCCATCAATATTAAATGAAATGATTCCAGTTTCAGCATCACGATTAAAAATCGTTACCCCACCTAATTCTTCAAGTTTTTCAACCGCATAGTTTCGTAACTCTAATTCATGTGCTGCAATATTATCAAATCCAATTGCCTCTAAATAATCGATAGCTGCTCCAAGTCCAATTGCTCCAGCAATAACTGGTGTCCCTGCTTCAAAACGATAAGGAGCATCTTTCCATGTTGATGTTACTTCACCAACGATATCAATCATTTCACCACCAAATTCCATTGGCTCTAATGCGTTTAATAATTCATATTTACCATATAAAACACCAACACCTGTTGGTCCACACATTTTATGTCCACTGAAAGATAAGAAATCACAATCTAAATCTTGAACATCAATTTTCATATGTGGAGCTGCTTGAGCTGCATCAACTGAAATGATTGCTCCTACTTCATGAGCTAAAGCTGTGATTTCTTTAATTGGGGACACATATCCCATCACGTTAGAAACATAGTTAATCGCAACAACTTTTGTCTTATCACTTAAAACTTTTTTAAAATTTTCTACTGTAATATGACCTGTTTCATCAAGTGGGATGAATTTTAAGACAGCACCTGTCACACGAGCCACATGTTGCCATGGTAAGAAGCTACTATGATGTTCTAGCTCAGAAACAATGATTTCATCCCCGGCTTTTAAATTATATAAACCATAACTTTGAGCAACTAAGTTTAGGGCGTGCGTTGCCCCTTTAGTAAAAACAATTTCTTCTACCTTTTTAGCATTAATTAATTGTTTAACCTTTTCACGTGCTCCTTCATATAATTCCGTTGCATCGTTACTTAATTGGTATACACCGCGATGAACATTAGATGTTTTCTTCGTATTGTAATGATTTACGGCGTCAATAACCACTTGAGGCTTTAACGTTGTAGCACCACTATCTAAATATACTAATGGATGTCCGTTCATCGTTTCCTTTAAAATAGGGAAATCTTCACGGATACGATTGACATCGATTGACATTGTCTCCACCTCTTTAAGCATTAATTTTACGTTCAATAACCTTCACGAATTCTGATTTGATTACCTCGCTACGAATATCATCAATGAATGGCATTAAGAATCCGTAAATAATTAAAATTTCAGCTGCACGACGCGTTAATCCACGACTCATTAAATAGTATAATTGCTCTTCGTCAATTTTACCAACACCAGCCGCATGTCCAGCTTTAACATCATACTCGTCAATTAAAAGAATTGGATTAGCATCGGCACGTGCTGTTTCAGATAAAATCATGGCACGGCTTTCTTGTTGTGCATTCGATCCATTCATTCCTTTATTAATTTTTCCGATTCCATTGAATGTTAATTGAGCACTATCTTTTGAAACCCCATGGCTGACAATATGTCCTTCTGTATAAGGAGCCAAGTGTTCAATATTGACTGTGATATTTTGTTTTTGTTTGCCTTCAGCAATCGCCACTGTTTTCACTTCAGCAGTTGCACCTTGCCCGACTAAAGCAACTAAGTTCTCAGAAACTGTATTTCCGTCATTTAAAGCTCCTAATGATAATAAGAAACTTCCATTTGCTTGAACATTTGCTTTACGACATTGGTAAACTGTTGAATCTTGGTGTAAACGATCCATCGCTGCATATTCAACATGTGCATTTTCACCAACAACAACTTCTGAAATCGCATTGATGTTTGCTTTTGAAGTATTATGATAGTTTTCGATATATTTGAATTGTGAACTTTGTTCTGCCACGATTAATGTGTGATTCATTAATGATCCATTTTCTTGTACATATACAACATTTAAGACATCATTAATCACTTTATTTTTTGGAACATAGATAAATAAACCACTATTTAAATGAGCAACATGCATTGCCACTAATTTATTCATTTCTACTGGTGTTACTGTCATGAAATGAGACTTAAATAAATCTTCATGAACCGTTAAAGCCTCTGTTAAGTTGGCTAATACAACTCCATTAAAGGCATCACTTAATTTCTTGTAAACAACAACGCCGTCACATACGATGACAACATTTTGTTCATCAGCATTCACTAAGTGCGAAACTGCTGCTGGGATTTCATTCTCTTTATATGAAACTGGAGCTTGTGCTTCAATGACATCGAAGGCCCAGTTTTTAATATTTGTACGATCTGCTTTTGGTAATTTTAATGAAGGCATCGCAGCTAAAGCTTTCGATTGCATTTCATTAACCCAAGTTGGTAATTGCGTCATCAATCTGACCCCTTTCATCTATAACTTTTAAATCTTATCAGTACATTTATTATATAAACAGTGTTTAGATTATAGGTCTAACATTTCTTTTGTAGCACATGTTCCGATTGATACGACTTTACGTTTTTCATCTTCAACGATTACTCGTTCATCTTCGATTCCTAATTCTTGTTTAATCCAATCGTATCCTTCACGATCAATACGTTCAATTAATTCTGGTCCACCAGATTTAACGATACGCCCTTTCATCATGATATGAACGAAGTCTGGTTTGATATGGTCTAATAAACGTTGGTAGTGAGTAATTAATAAGCATCCAAAGTTTTCACCACGCATTGAGTTTACTGCTTCTCCAACAATACGTAATGCATCAACATCTAATCCTGAGTCAATTTCATCTAAAATTGCAATATTTGGTTTTAACATTAACATTTGTAAAATTTCATTACGTTTTTTCTCTCCACCTGAGAATCCTTCATTTAAGTAACGATGTGGTAAATCTTCACGCATTTCTAATTTTGCCACACTCTTATCTAATTCACGAATAAACTTAAATAAAGGAACATCTTTTCCTTCTTCCATACGTGTTTGCATAGCTGTACGTAAAAAGTCTGAGTTTGTAACACCTGGTACTTCTGCAGGATATTGCATTGCTAAGAATAATCCAGCACGAGCACGCTCATCAACTGACATAGCTAATACATCTTCATTATTTAATGTCACATTTCCACTTGTTACATGATATTTAGGGTGTCCCATAATTGTAGAAGATAATGTCGATTTTCCAGTTCCGTTAGGTCCCATGATCGCATGAACTTCTCCGCCTTTAATTTCTAAGTTTACGCCTTTTAAAATTTCTTTATCTTCAACGTTTGCACGTAATTCTGATATCGTTAAAACAGGTTTTTGCATGTTTTATTTCCTCCATTCAAGTGATTTACATTTTTTCAAAGTAATTTTATTATACTAAATTCACATCTTAAAACCAAATAATATAGTAATCTTCTTTACAAATCGATATTTTTATTGTAGTAAAGCATCCAATCTTTGTTATTTTTAGATACGCAAGTTTATTACATACATATTTTTTTATAGATTTCTTTAAATCTTTATGCCTGTTGCAGAATAAAGATATAGGATAGAATGATTTTTGTCTATCCCAAAAAATTTTACTGATTGAACCATGCCGTTATGTAAAGGACAGTTAATGCTTTTAAGTCTAATGTACTCCATGGATGCCATTCATGCTTCTTTATATAGAAAGTGTAAAAGAAATAAAAAATAACAGAATTTCATAAAAAAATGTAGTTACACTAAAATTATAAAATGCCACCGTAAATAACGATTACTTTTTATTTTTTTAAAATACTATCGTTTTTTATCTTAAATATAGGTTAATCTATTAACATATTATTTTCATTTAGAGGATTTTGTAGTATTATGGAACAGGATAAAATTTGGAGGTAACTGTATGGAATACATTAATATCTTACTAGGTCTATTTAGTGGACTTGCCCTATTTTTATTCGGTATGGAATTTATGGGAGATGGACTTGAAAACGCAGCCGGTTCACGATTAAAATCATTCTTCGATAAAGCCATTACAAATCCACTTAAAGGGGCTTTAGTAGGAACAATTGTCACAGCAATTATACAAAGTAGTAGTGCTACAACCGTAATGGTCGTTGGTTTCGTTAACGCAGGTCTTATGAGCTTATACCAAGCAGTAGGAGTCATCATGGGGGCTAACATCGGGACAACGATTACTGGTCAATTAATCACATTCAAAATTGATGATTACATTCCATTATTCATCATTATCGGGGCGGCGCTTATCTTATTCATGAAACAAGAAAAGCGTAAAGAAATCGGTAAAATCGTCTTTGGGTTCGGTCTTTTATTCATGGGATTATCTCAAATGAAAGATGCAATGAGCCCAATTGCCCAAACAACATTCTTCCAAGACTTAATCTTAACTCTTGAAGGAAACATGTTCTTAGGAATTTTAGTCGGGGCAGCTATGACTGCAGTCGTACAAAGTTCTTCTGCATCAACAGCAATTCTTTTATCCCTAGCTGCAACAGGTGCAATTAGCTTACAAGTAGCGATTCCTATCCTATTCGGTAATAATATCGGAACATGTGTAACTGCCCTATTATCAAGTTTAAATGCCAATAAAGTGGCTAAGAAAGCTGCATTCATCCATTTATCATTTAACTTAATCGGAACATTAATCTTCTTACCATTGATTAATATCCTATCGCAAGTTGTGATGTATATGGGTGGAGATATTGACAAACAAATTGCCAATGCACATACAATCTTTAATATTGTCAATGCAATTATTTTATTACCATTTGCTGGTGTGTTTGTTAAATTAGCTAACTTAGCTCTTAAAGATAAAGAAGGTGAAAAACCAACGATTAATCGTTTAGATCGTCGTTTCCTTGAAACACCTGCGATTGCATTCGAGCAAGCATTCCAAGAAAGTTTAACAATGTATGATTTAGCAAAAGAAAACTTAACACTTTCAACAAATGCTTTAATTGATGGTAAAGTAACAAATCTCAAAAAAATCTTTAAAAATGAATCAGAGATTAATCGCTTAGAACGTGAATTATCTACATTCTTAGTGTCAATTTCTTCTCATGATATTACAGAAGTTGATACTAATCGTATCGCATCAATGATTAAAATCATAAGTGATATTGAGCGTATTGGAGATCATAGTAAAAATATCGCTGAATTAGCCGAAGAAGTTTCAACAAGTAAATTAACATTTACAAGTGATGCATTAGAAGAGTTAAGATTAATGTATAACTATACAATCGAATCGATTAATTCATCTTATGCAAGCTACAAAAATAATAATCGTCAAAAAGCAAATGACACAATGATTTTTGAAGAAAATATCGATCGCTTAGAAGAGTTATTACGTGATAAACACATCCAACGCTTAAGCCAAAACAAATGTAATGCTCATAGTGGTGCTGTATTCTTAGATGCTATTTCAAACTTTGAACGTATTGGTGATCATTCAATCAATATCGCTGAATATGTTTTAAGTTTAGATAATAATATGAAAAAATAATTTATATTATCCACAAAAAAACAAGTTAGGATGAATGTCCTAACTTGTTTTTTTATTTTTATTTAAGACCAAATACTAAGTCCATTAATCGTAATAATTCATTTGCCTCTTCTTGATTACGAATAGGATGGTATTTAAAAAAGTCTAACGTTTTTAGTTGAGCCTCACTAACTATTCGATCAATTGGGCCTCCTATTTCTAGAGTCGTTCTTAATCTTTCCTCTATCTCTACAACTTTGAATAAAATATGATTCATCTTCGCCACATCCCTTTCTATCAAATAAACTGACTTATTATGGCTTTAAAATGGACAGTTTATTCATTTCCATCGAAGAATTTATGGACTAAATTTTAAAGAGGGAACGTACAATCTAGAGATACTAACATCAATAGGAGTGAAAATAATGACTGTACTACCGATCATCCTTAGCTTATTTTGCGGTCTTGCTCTCTTTTTATATGGAATGCGACAAATGAGCAATGCCTTGAAATCATTAGCTGGCAATAAATTAAAAGAAACAGTTTCTACCACCATTACTTCTCCTTATATAGGAGCATTTATTGGTTGCATCTTTACCGCACTCGTTCAAAGCAGTTCAGCAATTACTGTGTTAGTCGTTGGGCTAGTGGATACAGGATTAATGACTTTATTACAAGCAACCGGAGTCATTATGGGAGCTAACATTGGAACAACGGTAACTACGCAATTGATTACACTTAATTTAACGGATTTTATTCCTTACTTTATTTTTTTAGGAGCTACCCTAATGCTCTTTTCTACCAAGAAAAACATTCATCATATCGGGCATTTTTTATTTAGTTTTGGGATGTTATTTCTCGGGCTTGGAATCGTTAAATCATCAATGAGCCCTATCGTCTCTTCTGGCCTTTTCCAACGACTCATTTTTAATGTTCAAGGTAAACCTCTTCTGTGTATTCTTCTGGGAATGTCCATTACCTTCTTAATTCAAAGTTCCTCAGCTTCAACAGCCATTCTCATCTCACTCGCTTCTACCAGAGCAATCACTCTTTATACAGCCATTCCTATTCTTTTTGGCCATGAAATTGGAACATGTATGACAGCTATACTATCTAGCTTAAGTGGTAATACAGCCGGAAAGCAGGCAGCACTCATTCACTTTACCTTTAATTTTCTGGGAACACTACTCTTCTTACCATTCATCGACAATCTAATAGATTTCACTGCAACCTTTAGTCCAACACCTGAACGACAAATTGCGAATGCACAACTTTTCTTCAATTTATCGACTGTATTCTTATTCCTACCATTTAGCAAACTATTCGTTAAATTTGCTGAAATGGTCTTTCATGAGAAAAAACAATCCACCTACCGACATTTTCGATAGAAAAAGGGAGCACTCATTTAAGAGTCTCCCTTTTGTTTACTTTTAATGTCTTTTTTAGTAATAAGCTATCACCCTACCAGCAGAGATACCTCATTAGTGGAGGATACTTTTCTTTCGAAAAAGACAAGGACTCCATAGCTAAGCTGACAATCGAAGATTGTTTCAATCCCTAGCAATTGAGGATACATTTTCTTCGAAAATGCCAGGGAACCCCTTAGCGCTGAGAACCCATGAAGTTCTCAATGTCTTCTACCGATTTGATGATGTCTTTTGATAAGTTTTCGTGTCCATCTTTTGTCACTAATATATCATCTTCGATACGGATTCCGATTCCTTCTTCAGCAATATATAATCCTGGTTCAATTGTAATAACCATACCTGGTTGTAAGACACCACCACGTCCACCAACATCATGTGTATCTAATCCTAAATAGTGTCCGATTCCATGGTAATAGTATTTTGATAATTCTTCATCTTTTTCAATTAACCCAAGTTTCTTACATCCTTCAGCTAACTTTCTACGAGCAAATTCATTAACATCTTGTAGAGGAACTCCAGGCTTAATGATTTCAATAGTTGCTAACTGCGCATCTAAAACAGCCTGATAAACATCACGCTGACGATCTGTAAACTTCCCGTTAATTGGGAATGTACGTGAAATATCAGAACAATAATAGTTCCACTCACATCCTAAGTCAAATAAAATTAAATCTCCATCGCGACAGATTGAATCATTTTTATCATAATGTAAAACTGTGGCATTAGCTCCAGAAGCTGCAATCGTATGGAACGATGTCTTTTTAACCCCTTCTGTTTTAATCGTGAAATTATAATATGCTTCTAATTGATACTCATACATTCCTGGTTTTGAGTTTCTCATTAAACTCTCAATTCCTAAACGTGTTTTTTCAATTGCTGTACGCATATTTGCAATCTCATCTTCTGATTTAATTAAACGTAAAGCGGTAATATCGTGATAAATATTTTGTACGTGCAAAAATGGATATTGACGTTTTAATTCTTTGGCAAATAAAGTTTGAATCGTATCTGAATGATGATATGATCCACGTTCAAAGTCAAAGTACGCATTTTCAAATCCTTCGTTTAATAACCAACGACCTAACATGTTGCGTAACTCACTTTCAGGGAAGACATTTTTAATTCCTGAAATTTCTGTTGCTTCTTCTTTACTCATTCGTTTTCCAGTCCATTTTTCTTCTACTTCTGAAACTGTCTCAATGAATAAATAATCTTCCATAACTCCATTAAATTTACGTAAGACATACGCCATTTTTGGACGATCTAAGTTCGTTAAGTAATAGAAGTTACGATGTGGTGTATATTCATAAAATTGATCACCTGAACGCACGGGTGCATCTCCTGAAAACAAAATTAATAACGAGTTATCTTTAATATTGGCCCCTAATTTTTGACGTCTAAATTTTAAAGTGTCTAACATAAAAGCTCACTCCTTTTCAAAATATTGCTACTATTATAGCATATATTAATTCATTCAATTATTGTTTTTTTGTAAGAATTTTATTCATCTCCTATTTTAGACGAAAAAGTCGAATTTAATCATAGAAAAAGACATCCTGAGTTACAGAATGTCTTCTTCTATGACGAGACACTTGTCACCTCATCCTACAATAAGTGAGTCACTTGCTTAATTGCCCATGCTTGATGATCAAGATGTAATTGACTTAAACAATCCTCTAAACTCATCCAGACTAATTCATGGTCATGTTCAATCGGCTGTGCCACTTGTTCAAGATACGTCGCTAAATAAAAGTGTCCTATTGCATGTAAATAAAGATCACGATACATCGAATAGTAGTAATTAGATGCCTTACAAACAAATTGATTAATTTCAATCTCCCAGCCAAGCTCTTCTAAGCATTCACGACGTAAACAAGCTTCTTTACTTTCAGTGCCTTCTAGTCCACCACCTGGTAAAAAATAACCATGAGGTAGACGAATAGTAGCCACTTCATTTTTATCATTTAAAATAATGGCATAAACCCCTTCTCGATCAACATACGTTTGACCAGATAGCTTTTCACCAAAAACATCATCAACCATTTCGTACACTTCCAATCTTTAATTAAATCTCACCGCTTATTTTTAAATAATAACCAGGAATTGCATCAATTCCCCATTACACGTTTAATATCAGTCGAATTTTTAAACCAACTCTCTTTATTAATTCGTTGGATTTCAATCAGACAAATCATAATTTTAGCTTTCGGATATGCCCATTGAAAATACATCAAGCAACGTCTTGTATGAAATACTTGTATACAAAAAATGGCTTTTTCTACCTCAACTCCTAGTTAATCCGTCACTTGATGGCATTTATATACCTTTTTGAATTAAAACATCTCACATAAACACCTACTCTGTCTCATATGGATGAGGATATTATTTGATCACCTCATCAGGTAGACTAAGGTCATCTGCAAGTACACTATATTTCCCCGCAAGAAGATCGTTAGCATCTTCTTTCGATCATCATTTAGCTGCTTGAAAACAAGACCGTAGAATAAAGATAATATGCTCTGTCTCTAACTCGTGATCAACAAAAATACATTCGGTAATATCCCTAATCACGAAACATCCACTTATTTTCACTTTCGATTATAACGAGTTCAATATACAACATTTGTCACTTTTTGACCATTTTGATTGATAAGTGCAAAAATTCACTAACCCCTACATGATTAAAGATAAAAGAATGGGAATAAAAATTGCAGGAACAAAGTTCATTAATTTTAAATTCGTCATTCGAAGCATATTCAAGGCAAGTCCAATAATTAATAATGATCCAACCCCCGTCATTTCAGCAATCACCATATCAGTTAAAAAAGGAGCCATCAAACTCGCAAGAAAGGTGATTCCACCTTGATAGATCAAAACCAAAACACTTGATAAGATAACTCCCACTCCTAAACTCGTTGAAAAAATTAACGCTGATATTCCATCTAACATTGCTTTCGTATAAAGCATCGAGGTATCACCTTTTAGTCCATCTTGTAAAGCGCCAACAATCGCCATGGCTCCAACACAAAACAATAAACTTGCACTCACAAATCCTTCAGAAATTGAAACATATTCATCCTTACTTTTAAACTTATTCTCTAGCCAATTTCCTAATTGAGTCACACGTTCATCTAAATCTAATAACTCACCAATTAACGTTCCAATTACCATTGATAAAATAAGCATTAATACATTTTTTGCTTGTAGCGTTCCACTGATACCAATATATAGTACACATAGTGCTAACCCATTCATGACTTGATTTCCAAATCGCTTAGGCAATCCTTTTTTTAATACAAGTCCGATACTCCCCCCTAAAATAATCGCCCCTGCATTCACAACTGTCCCTAACACTATGACGCCCCCTTTCTTTTGTCATGAAGAAATTATACATAAATCTTTCAAAAAATAACAGTAAAGAAATTAAAAAAAGATTCACAGCTATGTACCCAATAACTACACTCTAAGAAAAAGAAAAAAACTAAATCAATTGCCACTGAATCACCTCAACCACAATCAATCTAGTTTTTTCACTGCTAATCACACCCCTATTGCTCTTTTATTATAATACACTTATTAAGCTTCATTTGTCATTTATTGTAAAATATCCCCTTCAAATTTCTACATTAATTTCAAGATTAGTGTGTTAAATCGTTTTTTAATAACTTTAAACCCTAACTTCTTATATAAAGCTAATGCTTCCTGATTTGTCTTCATCACATCAAGAAGATATTCACTTACTTTTATTTCATCCAAAATATATTCTATTAATTGTGTCGCAATGCCTTGGCGACGAAAGCTTGGATGTATAACTAATGAATTTAAATATATTTGATTATCATTCACAACAACTGCGTCTCTCATAACCTTGTAATAAAATCGTAGAAATTTAGACCACCCTGTCATCTTTCTAACATCTTTTAGACTCACTTCAAATGAAGCATGTTTCCTCGTTGAATAAGTCAATACACCTACCAGTTGTTCTTTATACAATGCAATAAAGCATTGTTCACACCTCATCGCAGTACTAAATAACTGAATTAATACCTCTTCCTCTATTTTTAAAGTTAAAAATATATCCTTAAACTGCTCAATTAAAAAGCTAACAACTTGGTTAATTTCATAAAATTCAACTCGTCTAATTGTCACTTCCATCTAATCACTCATTTCAATTGTCGATTGAAAAAATCTTTCTTGAAATTCAACTAAAGCCTTAATCTGTGATTCATTATATCGATACCGATCGCGACAAACAACTAACTTATCTTCCACATCATCTTGTCGATGAATAATCGCCACGACATAACCTTCAAATCTATCTAATGGTTCAAACTCTCCGATAACATAAGCATCTACTTCTTCGCCATCACCCGCTACAGTATCTGGAATATAGCCATAATTCAACGGATAAATGAACCCATGTTTCGGATGTTTTGATCCGAGTGGACGATCCATCATCACAGTAACTTTTTGACCAATCATCACTTTCGCTCCCTTCTTATTCCGTACGATAAAGCTAAATAAATTTTACTATAACTAATAACTACTCTTTTACTTTTATATGACGATATAAGAAGCAATCCTTTTTAATCATTCAACGTATTAATTCAGTTCTCTTATGATTTGAAAAGACGTACCGCTGCAATGGCTTTTTTCCATCCTCCATACAGTGTTTCTCGTTGTTCTTCTGTAATTCTGGCCTTATATTGTTGATTCGATTGCCAATAAGAAGCAATCTCATCCATACTCTTATAAACACCCGTTGCAAGCCCTGCTAAATAGGCGACACCTAAGGCGGTTGTTTCTGTTGTCATCGGAACAGATACATCAACTCCTAAAATATCACTTTGAAATTGCATTAAAAAGCTATTTTTAGCAGCACCACCGTCTACTTTTAAAACATTCATCGAATGCCCTAAATCTTCTTCCATCGCGGTGATTACATCTTTACTTTGATATGCAATCGCTTCAAGCGTCGCACGAATAAAATGTTCTTTGCTCGTTCCTCGGCTTAAACCAAACACACCACCACGAACATCACTATCCCAATAGGGCGTTCCTAGCCCAACAAAGGCTGGGACAACATATACACCACCGCAATCTGTCACACGATTTGCATAGTCTTCCGAATCTTTAGCATGTTTAATTATGCGAAGTCCATCGCGCAACCATTGAATGGCGCTCCCACCAATAAACACGCTCCCTTCTAAGGCATAATGTATTTCATTATTAATTTTCCAAGCAATCGTTGTTAGTAAACCGTGGCTTGAAAGGACTGGCTCAGTTCCTGTATTCATTAAGACGAAACATCCCGTTCCATATGTGTTTTTAACATCACCTTTATAAAAGCAATTCTGACCAAATAAAGCTGCCTGTTGGTCACCACAAATTGCAGCAATGGGTAGCGGAATCCCTGTCATATAATCCATCGTATACGTATAGACTTCTGAAGTTTGTCTCACTTCAGGTAAGATACTCTTTGGAATACTGAATAGCTCTAGTAATTCCTCATCCCATGTTCCTGTATGAATATTAAATAGTAATGTACGTGAAGCATTCGTCACATCTGTAATATGTGTTTTTCCCCCTGATAGCTTCCAAACTAAGTAACTATCCACCGTCCCAAATAACACCTCACCTTTCGCCACTTTCTCTTGAATTCCTGGAACATGATCTAGTAAAAAGCGAATTTTTGACGCAGAAAAGTAAGGATCAATTAAAAGCCCTGTCTTTTCTTTAACGATAGCTTCTAGCCCTTGAGCTTTCCAGTTTTCACAAATGGATTCTGTCTGTCTCGATTGCCAGACAATTGCATGATAAAGTGGGCGCCCTGTTTTTTTATCCCATAAAATTGTTGTTTCACGTTGATTTGTAATCCCAATTCCTTTAATATCCTGAACATCAATTTTAGGGGATAATAAGACGCTATTTAAAACAGATAATGTAGAAATCCAAATCTCATTCGCATCTTGCTCCACCCATCCCGATGTTGGATATAAACAAGTAATCTCACGTTGTGACTGTTCAATAACCTGACCTTGTTTATTAAAGACAATCGCCCTTGTACTTGTCGTCCCTTGATCAATTGCTAGTATTAAGTCCATTTCACCCTCTCCTTTAATAAAAGAAACCGTTTTACTTATTATACCACGTTTTAATTTTACCAATCATATAAATGATAAAGCCTCTGCTATGTGCATACAGTTTATAGACGACGTAATTTATTGGAGGATTTATGTTTAAAAAACTGAAGCGTCAGCTCATGCTTGCCTTAGTGCTTTTTCTTATCGCCGATTTATTGGCGATTTATCTGACGACAACTCATCCTTCATCGATTCCAAAACATTTACAATCCCGCTTAACTCACAAGATTGAGATAGTGGATCAAATTCGTGTGAATGAAATGGAATTTATCCTCTATCATGACTTAGCAACAGATCAATTAGATATCGCCTGGTATGAACCCAATGCTCTTTTATTTTGGCGATATAACTTTTCTGGGGGGCACACCACTTCAAGTGGAGCCTATGTGAACCGATGTCAGACCTATCAAACATCAGATTATTTCCTCGTTTGGGGAATCAATGAAGACTTACGAGCAAGTACGTTAAAAATATCATTAAACAATGAAACCTTTATTGAAGATTTATCACAAGAGCTTTATTTTATAAAGGTTTATCCTTTAAATGGAGAATTTCCAGATACCATTTATTGTTCATTTTATAATAAAAATCATGAAAATATCTCTTCTTATTTCTTCGAATCTTTTAGTCAATAATGATACAATTTCGTCAAATTCTCCCTTCTTGTTGAATAAACTATAGGTAAGACAAGAAATAAAAGGGGGATTTTTCTATGACTAAAGAGTATTATATTACTTATAAGCGTCATGAAGGCTCTATTGACTTTAGTGGAAATGGAGTCGACATTTATTACCTCTTCTTTGTCATTCATGAATTAGGGCGTCTGATCTATGAACTTGAGTATGAAGATATTCTAGACCCAAATGTTTTAGTAACCTTGAAACAATTAAACCTTCATCAAACCATTGCAGAAATTGAACGTATGATTCGATACATGAGCAAACACCCAGCTCCTTCCATTGAACTTATTGCTCATGTTGAGACCAATTATGATGAAGACCCAACAGCTACTATTCAACTCATCGAAATGAATGGAAAACATTCCAAAACAGAACTCATGAGTGACCTTTATCTATTCCAATTATTTTCTCACATGAATTTGTTGCAAGGTTATAGCTTTTCAGATTCAGAAGTCATCACTGAATCAAAAAAAGATTATCTTCTCACATAAATAAAACCACCCATTTTTTCATGGGTGGTTTTACATTTTAGATCTCCAACACATTGAAGTTTTTAATAATAAAGTTGCCGCCAAAAGCAAGTGATGGTGACAAAGTAGTGATTAATCACCTATTTTTCAAAAAAAGTTAATACATTCCTTTCGTGTAATCACAATTGCTTCATCCCCCTCAGAATGAAACGATAACTCTATCATTAGAGCTTGTGAGTCACAAAGATTAATTTACCATATGCTGAATGCGGTTTCAACATAAAAGATGTGTCTTTTTGATGGTATTCGATTGAAATCCTCTCCAAGTAAAAAGAATATCATTCAATTTCATCAAATAATGCTAACACAATACCTAAATAAAAAAGCGACTACTTCCTCCCAATTAGAAGCAATCGCTTAATGAAGCTTTCCCGATATAAAACTTCATTTCAAACTTATAAACTATCATAAAGTAAATAATAAAAATTTAAAAATTATTTTTCCATTATTAAAGTAATAACCCCTTATTACTTTATACTTTCCCCGCTAATTAAACTCTCTCGCATCACTCTAATCTTAATAATTTACCCTAAATAAATACCCATTTTGTATTGACATTGATTATAAATCTCCCAAATTTATAACCCATCAACACTAAAAAACGAAACAATTGAATCAAAACATTACCCATAATTTATTTTATATCGGTTCCCACGCCGATATAAAACCCCAAATAACATGATCCCCTAAAGGTTATACATGTTTGATAAACGTCTAAGTTCATCTTTCATTTCTTCCACTAAGCTAGGTGGAGATAATACTTTGATACTGCTTGATTGACTGAATAACCACATGACAATCCCTTTACCATATACTTCAGCCTCAATTACATATTTATCAAAGTCTTGTTCTAAAATGGTAGCCGTTGGTAAACGATCAAGTACAGGTTCAATTTTTGGACCATAAAATTCAAACTTTAATTTAATTAACTCGCCAAGAAACATAAACTGTATTCTTTTTCTAAACTCTCCTTCTTCAAATCGGTTAGAATAAGGCAAGTAAAATTGACGATTTATTACACGATAATTTTCAAATCGATCAACTCGAAAGACTCGCAAATAATTATTATTTAGTGTTTCACTACTATATGAATCATATTTCGTTTCTTCCATATAGCCAATTAAATAAAAGTAAAAATCTGAAAACATGATACTTACTGGTTTTAAGTGCCGACGTAATCGTTTATGGTCTCCTCGAATATATGAGACTTCTATAATCTGTCGATTATGAATAATCTCACTTAACTCCCAAACTTTATCTAATACATCGCGATTATGTTTTAATGGAACATAATTAAATAATTCGTTTCCAATGAGCTCTTTAATCAATTTACGATCCGATAACTCTAGCTGATTCAGTAATGTATTAATTAAATAATTCATTTCTTTCTCGTTAAAAGCTCGACTCGCTAATAAAATCTTTACCATCGCTAACAAACCTTCTCGTTTCAAGTTTTGATTCTCGCTTCCTAGTAGCTGATAACCACGATATTTACGGCTATATTTTAACTCTAAACTTGCATATTCAGGCTGATTTGCTAAATAGAATTTGATTTGCTCAATATCTCGTTGGATTGACTTATTATTTACACCAAACTCAAAAGCTAATTGTTCTTTATTTAATACCTTTCCCTTTACTAAACGCTCATAAATAGATAAAATCCGATGAACTCTGTGATCTTTCTCTTTATACATTATTATACCATTTCCTCAACATTATATCATTTTACCTGGACATACATTGTCCATTTATATAAATTATATGACATTTATCACATTTTTTGTATAAAATATACAAAATTACACAGAGTTTAGGTATTTATATTAGATGGTTATCTTTAATAGAAAACAATAAAAAAAGTAAACTAAACACAAGCTAAGCAGCTCAACTTAATGCTAGTTCACTTTTAAATTTATTATTTCAAAATAAATAGTACTGATTATTACCTCTCAAACCTTTAACTGCTGATTCTATTTTTTAATGACATTATTCATAACCGCTTGATGAAACTAAAATTTTACCTAAATAAAAATAGCACCCAATAATGGATGCTATCGAATGACTTTTCTATTGATTCATTTTTTGTTTTTCGACTGCCCAAGCACTGGCAATCATATCTTTAACGGCTGGATGTTTTGGTGTCCATCCTAAAATTTCTTGTGCTTTTACACTAGATGCGATTAATTTAGCTGGGTCACCTGCACGACGTGGTGAGATAATTGCCGGAATTGGATGATTCGTTACTTCACGTGCCGCTTCAATCATTTCAAGAACACTGAATCCTTCTCCATTTCCTAAGTTACAAATGGTACTATCTCCACCGTTGACTAAATATTGCATCGCTAAAATATGTGCCTCTGCTAAATCACAAACGTGGATGTAGTCACGAATACAAGTTCCATCTGCTGTGTCATAATCATCTCCGAAGACATTAATTGCTTCGCGTCGTCCTGATGCAACTTGTAAAATGATTGGAATTAAGTGAGTTTCTGGATCATGTTTCTCACCGATTACCCCCGATGGATGAGCTCCCGCTACGTTAAAATAACGTAATGACACATAGTTTGCCCCGTGAGCTTTATGATACCAGTTAATCATACGCTCCATCGCTAATTTTGTTTCTCCATAAACGTTTGTTGGATTTGTTGGATCCGTTTCTAAAATTGGAATATTTTGTGCCTCTCCATATGTTGCCGCTGTTGATGAGAAGACGATGTTATTAACGCCACAGTCAACCATCGCTTTTAATAAAACATTAGTTCCGCTCATATTATTATCATAATATTTATACGGATTTGTCATACTTTCCCCAACTAATGAATAAGCCGCAAAATGAATGACTCCATCTACCTTTTCTTTACGTAACACTTCTGTCATAAAACGATAATCTGCAATACTTCCATGATAGAAAGTTGCATCTTTATGAACATCTTGACGATGTCCTGTGACTAAATTATCAACGACAACAACTTCATGTCCTTGTTCAATTAACGCATATACAGCATGAGATCCAATATACCCTGCTCCACCTGTTACTAAAACTTTCATTTCTCTTCCTCCTTATAATGAACGATTGATAGTATTAATAAAACGTTGAATACCTTCTAATCCTTCATCTGTTAATTTATATACACCACAACACTCTAAAATTTCAACAAATTTTTTTCCAACTTCAGTTTCAATAACAGACATAGCTTCATCAGCTGCCACTGATTCGTAGCGTGTTAGCATTTCATTTAACCAAGGAAGATGTTTTTCAAGTCCTGCTTCCTCTAACATATTCGCATCACGAGCAACTAGCGCTTGTTTCACTACTTCTAACTCATCTTTAAGACGACCTGGTAAGACGGCTAATCCCATGACCTCAATTAAACCAATGTTCTCTTTCTTTAAATGATGTAAGTGAGCATGTGGATGATAAATTCCATCTGGATGCTCGTCTGATGTACGGTTATTTCGTAACACTAAATCTAACTCGTATTTTCCGTTTTTAAAACGTGCGATTGGTGTAATCGTATTATGAGGCACCCCATCTGTGTGGGCAAAAATACCTAATGCCTCATCACTGTACTGACGCCATGTGTTTAGAATGATTTCTCCTAGTTCAACAAGCCGCTCACGATTTTCACCTTTTAAACGTAAGACACTTAATGGCCAATTAACAAATCCAACTTCAACATCTTTAAAGTTTAAAACATTTAATGTTTTTAAAATCGGTGCTGTTTCCATTGCGAACTGATAAGCTCCCCCTTGGAAGTGATCATGTGTTAAAATCGATCCTCCAACAATCGGTAAATCCGCATTTGAACCTAGGAAGTAGTGTTTAAATTGATCAACAAATTGTAATAAACGCTCAAATGTTAAACGAGAAATTTTCATTGGTTCATGAGCACCTTTTAAAACGATGCAATGTTCATTGTAGTAAACATATGGTGAGTATTGTAAGAACCATTCTTCATTCGTTAATTCTAATGGAATAATACGATGGTTTTGGCGAGCTGGATGATTTAATGTTCCAGCATAACCAACGTTTTCTTTACACAATAAACAGTTTGGATAGTTTGAACTTGGTAAGCTTTTTGCCAAAGCGATGGCTTTTGGATCTTTTTCAGGCTTTGACAAGTTAATCGTAATATCTAAATCCCCGTATAGGGTTGTTGTTTTCCAGCTTAAGTTTTTAGCTACACGGCTGACGCGAATATAGTTTGAAGCTTTGCTTAAATCATAATAATACTTTGTTGCTTCTTCTGGATTTTGAGCATGAAGATTGTTAAATGTTTTAATCACTTCAGATGGACGTGGCATTAAACAATCCATGATTTTAGTATCTAATAAATCACGATGATCCACGCTGTCACACTCAAGCACTCCATTTGATGCTGCATAATCTAAGATAGCCCCTAAAATTTCACTTGGGTTTTCCATTGATGGTAGTTCCACCGCTTCATATTCAAACGATGGAACTCTTAAAATATCAATGATTTTATTGGCAGCGTATAATAAATCTGCCTCTTCAATCATGTGATGCTGTAATCCAAAACTGATTAAACGATTAATTTCATAATTGATATTCATGCTCTACTCTCCCCTTATGTCAACTAAGCTAATGTTTTTGTTCCGTCTCCAATCGTTGCTACATATAACTCAGCATCATAACCGATTGCTTCTTTATATCCTTTAGCGATTGCTTCTTTAACCGCTTCTACTGCATCATTTCGAACTAACGCAATGGCACATCCACCAAATCCAGCACCCGTCATACGTGCTCCTAATACACCCTCTTGCGCCCACGCTAATTCAACAATTGTATCTAACTCTTTACCTGTAACCTCATAATCATCACGTAATGATTTATGTGATTCATTTAATAATTTTCCAAATCGATGTAAATCTCCACTTGCTAATACTTCAATCGCTAATTTTACACGTTCATTTTCAGTAACAGCATGTTTAGCACGGCGATATAAAACATCTTTATTTATCACATTTGATACACGATCAAATTCAGCAACTGTTAAATCACATAAGAAGTTAATATCTACTACTGTTTTTAATAACTCTAATGCGGCGTCACATTCTTGACGACGTTCATTGTATTTTGAATCTGCTAATTCACGTTTTTTATTAGTATTCATAATTAAAATGGAATTATCTCCTAGGTTTGCTTTCGCATACTCATAGCTTAAATCATTGGTATTTAACTTAATCGCGTAATCTTTTTTCCCCATTCCGATAGCAAACTGATCCATGATTCCACAGTTCACCCCAACATAAACGTTCTCAGCTTTTTGAGATAATTTCACCATATCGATCATTGAAATGTCATATCCATGTAATTCTTTTAAAATTTGAGAAACTAGTAATTCGAGCGAAGCTGATGATGATAGTCCTGAACCGTTTGGAATGGTTCCGTAAACATATGCATCAAATCCAGTTGGAATTTCAAATCCTACTTCTTTAAATTGCACCATCACACCTTTGACATAAACACTCCAGTGCTCATCATCTGCATGTGATAAATCAGTTAAATCGAACTCGATGATTCCTCGGTCCTCAAAGTTCCCTGAGTATAAGCGTACTTTTTGATCTTCACGAGGTGCAACAACGGCATATGTTCCGTAAGTAATCGCAGATGGGAAAACACATCCCCCGTTATAATCAATATGTTCCCCAATTAAGTTAACACGTCCCGGTGAGAAAAATAATTTTGTATTTTCATTTTCCCCAAATACCTTTTCAAATGCTGATTTTAAATTTTCAATATTCATTCTTTAATCTTCCTCTCTATGTTTATTCATTCTCTGATTGACTCTCATCTGATCGCTATACTAAAATTCTATACTTTTTTAGTAAAAAAATCAATAGAACTTTCTTAAAACCCTTACATTTTTCAGAATTTGTTGAGTTGATGCTGTTTTATTTTATGAAACTTAATGATAAAATAATAAACGAAACAATGATGAACGCATTCATTTTTTTACGAAGGGAGGCTATCACAAATGGCTAAAATTAAAGATATTGCCGATTTAACTGGTTTTTCAATTACAACAGTTTCACGTGTATTAAACCAAGATAAAAATTTCAACGTATCGGATGAAACAAGATTAAAAATTATGGCAACAGCTGAGAAATTAAATTACGTTCCATTAAGCAAACGTAATAAATCAAGCAAAAAAAATATAACCTTAACAATTGGACTTGTTTATTGGTACTCAGTGGCTGAGGAAATTACTGACCCTTACTACATGTCCATTCGTTTAGCTATCGAAAATCATTGCCAATTACATAATATCAACTTACAAAAAATCTACTTACCTATGAAATCATTTGATGATATCTCAGCGATGAATTTAGATGGATTAATCGCATTAGGAAAGTACAGTGAAGAGGAAATTCAAACGCTTCACACACTAAACCAACACCTTGTTTTAGTGGATTGTTACTCTAAACATTACAACATTGATGTCGTAATGGCCGATTTAAAAGAGGCCACGAAAGATATCATTTCTTATTTACTTGATTTAGAACTGAAAAAAATTGGTTTCATCTGTGGAATTGAAAAAACATTAGATGGACAAGAATTATTAGATATTCGTTTAACAACTTACATTAATCAAATGTCTAAGCTTAAATCATTCAATCAGAACAATGTTTATTTGGGGGCTTTCACGGCAGATTCAGGATATGAAATTATGTCGGAGATTATTAAACAAGGAAAATTATTAGATGCTTATATCGTCGCTTCAGATGCCATGGCTATTGGCTGCTTAAAAGCATTAAACGAAAATAATATTAAAGTGCCTGATGTTGTTTCAATCATTAGTTACGATAATATCTCATTATCACAATATACCATTCCATCATTAACAACAATTGATATGAATACAAAACACATGGGTGAAACTGCACTAGATTTACTTGTAGAACGTATTAATAACGATCGTGAAATTGCTAAAAAGGTTACCATTCCAACACGATTAATTAAGCGAGCAAGTAGTTTATAACCATCAGATGAGGGGGAAATTTTAAATGGTTACTTACAAAAAATTAGAAAAAGGGACATTCAATGGTGTTAATGTCATTGAATACAGCATGAAAAATGAAGCATTAGAAGTTCGATTTTTAAACATCGGTGGAGTGCTCACTAAAATTGCAATGGCTGAGGACCAATATGAACAAAACTTAGTCTTAAACTACGATCATATCGAAAGCTACTTTAATAATGGATGCTACTTAAATGCCATTATTGGACGCACTTCAAATCGAATTAAAAATGGGCAATTTACGATTAATGGGCAAACTTATCAATTAGATTTAAACAATGGACCAAATAACTTACACGGTGGGGCACAGTGCTTAACTTATGCTGATTTTGAAGTTACTGAAGTTGATTCAGGATACGAGTTAACAACGGTTCTTCCACATCAAACAGAAGGCTTCCCCGGAAACTTAAATGTCAAAGTTCGCTATACATTAGAACAGAACAATTTCATTGTGTCTTACCAGGCAACAACGGATCAAGACACCATTGTAAACTTAACGCAGCATGCTTACTTTAACCTATCTGGTAATCTAAGCACGAACATTTATAATCACGAACTTCAAATTAAAGCAGATTATATCGCTGAAATTGATGATAACTTATCATTTACTAAAAAGTTAATCCCTGTTTCTAATACACTATTCGATTTCAATACACCGACTATCATCAATCCGGAAACAAAAGAAGTATTACCAGTATTCGAAAAAGCATCGGGATACGATCACCTATACATTTTATCGGATACGAAAGAAGTCGTAACATTTAAAGATTTAACATCAAATCGTACGTTAAAAATTTCAACAACATCGCCTTCTATGCAATTTTACGCTGGTAACTTCTTAACTGAAGATTTAGTCTTTGAAAACGGCCGTCGCGGAGAACCCCATTTAGGCGCTTGTTTTGAAACACACTTAGTTCCATTTGATTTTGAATCACAACTCTTAAAACCAGGTGAAGCTTACTCACAAAGCACAACATTCACCTTCACAAAATAACCCAAAAGGGCTGTCTCAACATGAGACAGCCCTTTTACTATGCACTTTTTACTCCATTCATCAAAGTCCACTTAATCTTACATGTTGACTGTTTCATCTAGGAAATATATAAGTCCAGATAAGTTTTTTACATCTTAAAAACTAAAGCCCTAGCAGTTGAGGATTAGATTTCTTTCAGAAATCACTAGGTGACCCAAGCCCTACCAGTTGAAGAAACATTTTCTTCGAAAATGCCAGGAGCCTCTGGACTACAGAATGCCTACGTATCAAAGGGAATAACCAACTAAGACTGATATAGAATTGTAAAGTACATTTCTACTTCTATATAGTTAATAATTCATCTCTTTATCTCATATGTTAGCAATAGACAGAAGAAGGGAGGGACTATAAATGCGAATTGCTTATTATGAGGCCGAGTATTTAGAGGAATGCGCAGAACTTTTACAAAAGGTTTATAACAATGAGCAATGGGGATGTCATTGGTCAGAAATAAAATCAAAAAAATATATTGCAGAATTAAGTCAGATTCCACGCTTTGTTGGATTTCTTCTTTTAAATGATGAGGAAGAACTAATTGGGGCTGCACTTTGCCATGAACGAACATGGTGGTATAAAGATGAGCTCTTTATTGATGAATTCTTTATTGATCCAGACTCACAACAACGGGGATACGGTTCAAAGTTACTCAAATATATGACTAAATATTCAAAAGAACAAAAATTGGCTGGGTTAACTTTAATGACAAATAATCTGATTGTCGCTGATTTCTATCATAAAAATAAATTCCATGATCATGAAATCTATTTTATGTACAAGGGTGTTGAAAATATTGCAGACTAAATGAATTTTAATCTTGTCATCCTCCTCTAAAAAAGGTATAACACCCTAACTAATAGAAGGGAGAAATGTGCATGGAATTTAAAATCGAACGCGCAAAACAATTAAAAGAAAAACCAGTTGAGACAAAATTAGGATTTGGTCGTCATTTTTCTGACCATATGTTAGTCATTGATTATACGGAAGGAATCGGTTGGCACGATGGACGAATCATACCGTACGGACCGATTGAAATGGATCCTGCTTGCATGGTCTTACACTATGCCCAAGAAACATTCGAAGGGTTAAAGGCTTATCGACATACTGATGGGAGCATTGCCCTATTCCGTCCAGAAATTAATGCACAACGCTTAATTAAATCAAATGAGCGTCTTTGTATGCCTCCTGTTCCAGTTGATTTATTTTTAAAGGGAATTGAAGAACTCGTCAAATACGAACAAGACTGGGTACCAAAAGAACCAAGAACATCACTTTATATTCGCCCATTCTGCTTTGCAACAGAATCAGGAGTTGGATTACATCCTTCGAAAAAATATAAATTTGTCGTTATCCTTTCACCTGTCGGTGACTACTATCCTGAAGGAGTCAATCCAGTAAAAATTTGGGTTGAAGATGAATATGTACGAGCTGTCAAAGGAGGAACTGGTTTTGCTAAATGCGGAGGTAACTATGCAGCAAGTATCGCAGCTCAAGTCAAAGCTGAACAAAATGGTTATACCCAAGTGCTTTGGTTAGATGGTGTTCATCGAAAATACGTTGAAGAAGTTGGAACAATGAATGTTATGTTTTTAATTAATGACACCGTTGTAACGACCCCACTAGAAGGTTCTATTTTACCTGGTATCACTCGTGATTCAATCATTACTCTTTTAAAAGATTTGGGAGTAACTGTTGAAGAACGTCATTTAAGTATTGATGAACTCATGGAAGCAGGACGAACTGGCGCTTTAAAAGAAGCTTTTGGAACGGGAACAGCAGCCGTTATTTCACCTATCGGAGAGATTCATTACAAAGATGAAACAGTAATAATCAATAATTTCAAAACTGGAAAATTAACTAAAAAATTATATGATACATTAACTGGCATTCAATGGGGGCGAGTTGAAGATCCCTATCATTGGATAAAAATTTTAAAATAGAGAAAAACTGAGACTCGATGGTAAGAGTCTCAGTTTTTTAGTCATGAAAAAAGAGGACGGTTGCCCTCTTATTCATTATTTTGTTAATTCTAATGCTGCATTAAAATCTTCTAACGCTTTAGCTGCTGCTTCTTCAGGAGTTGCTAAACCTTCCCAAACTGAACGATATAATGTTTCCGCTGGTGTCCAAAAGCTTGCCATTTCAGGAATACTTGGCATTGCCTCAGAGAACTGAGCTTGTTCTAAGATCCCCATTACATACTGATCATCAGAAAGGCCATCGATAACACTTGGATCTTTTAAAGCCGGAATAGATCCACGAACTTTATAAAGAATTTCTAATCCTTCATCAGAAACCATAAATTCTAACACTTCACGAGCTGCTTCAGCATTTTTTGTATAAGAGCTCATACACGCAATAATATTTCCTGAGAATGTAACAGGCTGATTACCATTAATTGTTGGAATAGTTGTAATTCCCCATTCAAAATCAGCATTTTTTTGAATTTCAGAAATCGCCCATGGTCCAACAATAATATAAGGAACTGTTCCTTTAGCAAATTCAACTTCAACAGTATCTGTTGTTAAGTCAGCGTAAGGGACATCTAAATATTTTCTCATCAATTGATAATAAGTTAACCCATCAATTACTTCTTGAGTATTAAAGTTAATTTTTTCTGGATCATTATGATCTGGTCCAAATAATTGATATCCAAATGCAGTTAAGAAAAAGTGCATCGTATATGAATTTCCTGTTTCCATTCGAATGATAAATTTATTTTCTGCTGTATTATTAAATTCGTCCCCTTGAGCTTTAATCTCATCCCAAGTTTCCGCTACTTCAAATCCATATTTATCTAATAATGTTTTATTATAGAAAAATGCAACTGATTCAGTTGATAGTGGAACCCCATAATACGTTCCGTCAAACTCAACTGTTTGTACTGATCCCTCGATGAAACGCTCCTGAACTTGGCTTGTTAACTTCTCACCTAAGGGTAATAAGATTTGTGATTGAATTGATTGAGCCATTCCATCGTGTGGCTGAATGAAGATATCTGGCCCTACCCCCGCTGGACCATCTAACTCTAATTTTGTACGAGTATCTGTCGACTCCACATGCTCCCACTGAATATCATACTGTGGGTATTTTGCTTCAACTGCCTCTTCTAAAGCCTCTGCATATTCATCATAATCTAACCATAATTTAACGACTGTTTTTCCATCATCTGTTGACTGTACCTTATTTTCATCTTTTGGTGCATCATTACTGCACCCTACTAATCCCGCTACAGATAATCCAGTTGCTAATAAGATTGACATTACTTTTTTCATTCAATACTTCCCCCTCACAATTTAAATAATCTTCACTGAATAGTTCATTTTACTACTAATCTTTAACTTTTTCTCATGATAGACAACAGCATTGATTGTTTACACTTATCAGAAAATATTTGTCAATCAATTCCTATCTATCCTATCATTTTACCTTCGGTGATCATTTCTCTCACTCATAATGGTAGCGATTACATTTTAGCATATTTTAATAATATTGTGCTTAATATTTACGAAAAAAAATAATAATATAAACTGTTTTATCTTTTCATTTCAAACAATCTTACAAATTCCCATCTTACTAAAATAAAAAAGACATGTTTAACACATGTCCCTTTTAATGAGCACTTCATTTGTCTAAAAATGTCTATTAACAGTAACATCTTAAATTAAGTAAGGTGTTAACTCACCCTTTAATACCGAAGCATTCAACGTATGTGCACGAACAGTCATAGGTACTCCAATACCTAAACTTAATACCCCTAAAATCGATTTAGCATCTACTTGATATGCATCTCGTTGCAATTGAATTTCATAGCCATAGTGGTTCGCAATATTAACAAACGCTTTAACATCTTCAATCGAATGAAATTGAACCTGATACATTCTCATCAAAATCACAATCCTTTCTGACACATAACTGCCATCTTCTAATAAAATCATATTCCTTATAATAACGACTCGTTCAAAGAAAACGTATCGCAAACTTCTGCGACCATCCCAATTCTTGATAGATAACAATCCTCAATCATATTTTCATGTACAAATCAATTGAGTGTGTGAATAACTGTATAAAGAAAAAATGTGCAATCTAAAAATGAGATCGCACATTTTTTGTATGTTTTAAGTATGTGATATTTAAAATTATTTTGCCGCTTCAATGACAAAGCTAAATTCATAGTTTTGGTTTGCTGGAATTTCGAAGCATTCTTCTGGACGAGCCCCCCAAGAATCATCGCCTCCAACTCCCATTTCTTTTAAGTTGATAGATAATACTGTTTTGTGTACTGGTGGTAATTCATAGTGATGGTAAGCAGCTTCTAATTCATGGGCTGAATACGGAAGCGCACTGAAGCTTAATGGTGTTTCTCCACTGATGCGTAATCCTTTTCCTTCTTCATTTGTTACAGTAGCAAAGCGTACTCCTGTATGATTACCACATGCTTGTGGAATAACATATCCCGCTACATTATCAACCACTTTATTAGTGAATGTTCCAAGGCGTGCTCCAAATTCACGGTCTGCATATGTTTCATCTGGTCCAAATCCACGCCAAGTTAACGTATCAAAATCAGCTGGTATTGCTAAATCCATCCCAAACTTGAACATGTTAGGTAATCCTTCAACCCCATTGTAGCTCATTGTGATATGAATTTGTCCATAAGAGTTAATGAAGTATTTAACAGCTGCGTGTGAAACAGGCATTGTATTTAAATTGTAAGTAAAGATAACTTCTAATCCATCAACACGACGGTTAATTTCCATATTTTCATGGAAGGCATATAGGCTTGCTAATTTCCATTGTGCCATACGAACTGGGGCTTGATTTCCGCGGTCATTATCCGTTGATGCACGCCAGAAACTTGGCATTAACGATAAGTTGGGTTGATGAATATATTCAACTCCATCGTATTTTAATGAAACGATACGTCCTAAGTTTTTCGCAAAGATAACTTCAAACCCATCTCCATTAATTCCAACATTAACATCCCCCTCAGCGATGTTAAACTCTTTAACTTCACGTTTTACTTCTTCTTTCACCGCTTCAATCACACGTTGTCCAAATGCGATTTCATGTCCAGCCTCAGCATAAGCTGTCCCTTCTTTTAAACAAACTGATACAGTAACCACTTGTTCAAGTGAAGATGAAGTTAGATTAATTCCTAAATCAATAAATGCTTTGCTTAATGGAGCTAATTTTTCAACTGTTTCTCCACTAGCAATCACTTGGTCACCTTCTTCAACTTGCCACTTAATGACATACTCACTTAAATCAGTGAAGCAATGTTTATTATAGATGTCTGCTCCTGTATCTTTTACTTCAATTGCAAATGGTTGATAAGCTCCCTTAATCGCTTGGATTTTTGGTGAAACCTCACGATTTGCATAAATGATTCCATTCACACAGAAGTTATAATCCGTTGGTTGATCACCAAAATCTCCACCGAATGCTAAGTATGGGTTGCCATAACGATCTTTCGACCATAAGGCTTGATCGATGTAATCCCAAATGAAACCACCTTGATACATTTCATATTCATCTTCTAATTCAATATAACGATCCATTCCACCATTTGAGTTCCCCATAGCATGTGTATACTCACATAAAATGAATGGTTTTTCTGGATTATTATCTAAGAATTCACGGATTTCTGGCACTTTTGCATACATACGGCTTTCCATATCTGATGTATCATTAAAACGACGATCCCAGAACACTCCTTCATAGTGGACTAAACGTGTGTTATCTCGGTCTCTAAAGTACTGTGACATTTTGTATAAGTTCTCTCCACCATAACTTTCATTCCCACATGACCAAATCACGATACTTGGATGATTTTTATCTCGCTCAAGCATTGACTTGGCACGGTCTAAAATGATTTCTAAAAACTCTGGACGGCCATTTGGAATAGTGACATCCTTCTCTTCAACTGCCCCCATACGTTGCCATGTTCCGTGTGTTTCTAAATTTGTTTCATCAATCATGTATAATCCATATTCATCACATAATTCATAGAAATACGATGCATTTGGATAATGTGACGTACGAACGGAGTTGAAGTTATGCTCTTTTAAGAATTTAACATCCCACTCCATCTCTTCCTTTGTAACAGAACGCCCATATGTTGCACTAAATTCATGACGATTGACCCCACGGAAAACAATGCGTTTTCCATTGATGCACATCACTTTATCAATCATTTTAAACTCACGAATTCCGACACGTTGGCAAACAGCCTCTACGACTTCTCCATTCACTTTTAGTTCTAATTGTAACTCATATAAATAAGGATATTCGGCACTCCATAAATTCGCATGTTCAACTTCTAACGATAAAGTGGCCGTTCCATCGATGACATCACACGTTCCAGCAGATACTCTACGCCCTTGTGCATCGACTAAATTAGCAACGATGGTTGATTCTTCTCCCGTTACATTAAACTCCACTTCAACAGTTGCGTCTTGATAATTATTTTTTAAATGAGTTTTTACAAATAAATCTTCAATATGAGTTGTTGGAGTAGTAAACAAATAAATGTCACGGAAGATTCCTGATAAACGCCAGAAATCTTGATCTTCTAACCAACTTCCAGTTGACCATTTATAAACTTGTACGGCTAATTTATTTTGACCTTCACGGTTAATATACTCTGTTAAATCAAATTCACTTGGTGTGAAACTATCTTCACTATATCCAACGTATTCCCCGTTACACCAAACGTTGAATGCTGTCTCCACTCCTTGGAATGAGATATAAACTTTTTGTCCATTCCACTCAGCTGGTACTTCAAAATAAGTCACATATGATGCTGTTGGATTATATTTAACTGGGATATAAGGTGGCTTTAATTCTTCATGTCCATCCCATGCGTACTGTGTATTGACGTAGTGCGGTTTATCATATCCTTGTAATTGAATATGCCCCGGTACTAAAATTTTTTCAAAATCTGAATAATCTGCTTCTAACGCCTCAAACCCCTCTGGGCGTGTCGCAACATTTTCACTATACTTAAATAACCATTCTCCATTTAAACATTGACGCCATGACATCTCTGATTTATTCATCGCTTCTTCTAACGTTTGATAATAACGATGGTCACTATGAGCTTTTAAACGATTAATTTCAAAAATTTCAGGATTCGTTAATAGTGCTTGAATATCTTGCGATGTTTTCATTCTGACTTCCCCTTTTTTAGTAAAATTTTATCATTTTTACAAATAGATATTATCATATATTCAACTTAGTGTAAACGATTTCTAATATTTTTGTGTTTTTTTACCCACAAAAATTAATACTTCTTATCAGTATCTTTGGCATCAAAAAAACACCTCATCACAGGTTCTTCTGCTTTGAGGTGTTTCAATTTTTATTAATAAGCTAAAATTTCAGCTCCATCTTCTGTAATTAAGATCGTATACTCCCACTGAGCCGATGGCTTACGATCAGCTGTATAGATTGTCCATCCATCTGATTCATGTTCTTCAATTTCAGCAACTCCCATATTAATCATCGGTTCAATCGTAAATATCATCCCAGGGACAATTAAGCAATCTGTTCCACGGACTCCAACATGACTAACGTATGGCTCTTCATGGAATTCAACACCAACCCCATGTCCTCCAATGTTTTGCACAACTGTATACCCATTTTTAGCAGCATGCTCAGAAATAGCCGCTCCAATATCACCAATGTATCCCCAAGGTTTTGCTTCAGCAAGTCCAAGATCTAAACACTCTTTAGCAACACGGACTAATTTTTGTTTTTCTTCATCAACTTCACCAATCATAAACATACGTGACGCATCCGCATAATATCCGTTAACAATCGTTGTCACATCAACATTTACGATATCTCCTGATTTTAAGACTTCATCGTCACTTGGAATTCCGTGACAAACAACTTCATTAATTGAAGTACAAATACTTTTCGGGAATCCATGATAATTTAATGGGGCTGGCGTTCCGCCTAATTCGATTGTATACTCGTGAGCAATTTTATTTAATTCTTCCGTACTCATACCTTCTTTAATAACTTCTGCAATTTTATCGAGTACCATCGTATTGATTTTACCCGCATGACGAATTCCTTCAATTTGCTCTTTTGTTTTTAAAAGCTCACGTGTTGGAACTTCATCACCTTGATGATAATGTTTAGCAATTTTCTCTTCAATCGGCAAGTGGCATTGTTTAAATTTCTTTCCACTTCCACACCAACATTTATCATTACGTCCTATTTTCATAAGTATCACCTTTTTGCTTATAAAATAACTTTCATTTATTACTATACTACTATTATGGAAAAAATCCTATCTTTAAGCACGATGTTCTAAAGATATATAAATCGAAATAAGTTTTTAAACGTTAAAAACTTTTATAGCCCTATCAGTGGAGGAAAGCTACGAGTTCGCAAGCTCACTCCGTAGCATAGGTGACCCCAACCCTAGCAATTGAGGAATATATCTCTTGCAGAAATCGCTAGTTAACCCAAGCCCTAGTAATTGTAGATTAGATTTCTTGCAGAAATCGCTAGTTAACCCAAGCCCTAGTAATTGTAGATTAGATTTCTTGCAGAAATCGCTAGGTGACCCCTGGACTATAGTATGCCTTGAATAGCATAAATGTCAAACCTCTAGTTTGCTATAGTAAATATAGAGAATATTTCTGTATGAATATAGTGACTTTCAAAACAAAAAGACTGAGCTTCATGAATGACGATTCATTCATCTCCCCCAGTCTAATGATACAACATTAAGATGCTTTATTATTTAATTTCCCTTCAATGACAGAGGCAATTCCACTCTCATGCATTTGAGGTAGTTTTAGTTGCTCTGTACTTATTTCATTTAATTGAATACGAGTTGCTGTTTCAATTCCACTCTTTAGTAAGTTCACTGAATCTCCCATGCGCGTTAATCCGTTGTCATAGTATTGTCGACTAATTCCAAGTACATTTGGTAAAATATCGACGCTATACCATCCTTGATATTCTAAGTTATGAATGTTTAACGTCGTTTTTACCTTTTGATAGAATGAATGATATTTATAATCGACATTTAAAATTAGTGGAATCATACTTGTATGCCAATCATTCACATAAATTTCTGAAATTTTTGTTCCTAGATATGGAAGAGCTTCAAGCACTGCACGATTGAAAAAGACGAAGCGCTCAGCATCATCTTCATAGCCATAAATCTCTTCACGCGTAAAATATCTATCATTTCCGATAAATAAATAAGTCACTGAATCTTGAACTAATTTAAAAAGAGAAGCTCGAGCTTCTGTCGATCCTACTTTAATTGGTAAGTCCATTAACCATTCCATAGTCGTTCCGTAAACTTCCGTAATTTCTTTATACTTAGGTAAAGCAATGATTAATGAGCGACCGTCTTTAATTGTTTGAGTTGCAAAAGCGGCAGCTGTTTTTCCCAATTCTCCTAACGAAGTAAATGGTTCACATTCAGTCACGACATAAGCAATAGTCTTAGCCTCCCTTGACTTCTTCACTACTTTAGGTGTTGTTTCAATAGTTTCATTCGTATCTTTTCCACGACAAATATGACGGCTTAATGTTGCTAACTGTGTTTCATCTAATTTAGACTGAGCTTTAACTTCAATTCCGATTTCATGACAAATGGCTACAAGCTCCTTGCTTGTCATCCCATAATTTCTAGCAAATTCGTATACTCTCATCGTATATCCCCCCTGTTAAACAAGATTTAACATATAACAACATTTTAGCATTTACACTCTTGTTTGAAAATCTAACTTCTTGTAAAACCATTCAAATGACGCAATAGTTAACCGTTTACAACATCGATATCACAACTTTTTGACACACTTCACCTCAAATTCTCCTTCAAATGTCGGAAAAACAGTTGTGAATCCATACATAATTTCTAGGAATCTTGCATAAAATTTTACTTTATTAATTTGGAATTCATTGATTACTTCGACACTCCCTATCAATTCCAAAGCTCAAATACTTTTAACTAAAGCCAAGGAACAATATGTTGCCCCATCAAAGAGAGAAGTAGCCTTCCTGCTAATAAAACTGAGCCGATTCCATCATTTTCACATTTTTCTTTAACAACTATATACGCAGTGGTAATTTTTATAATTTCACCGCTGCTATCCTCAATCTATATAGAGCCCGAAATGTATTTTATCATTTTGAATTATTCTTAGTTGCTTAACCGATTTAAGACGAAAGCTCCCTATAGTCCAGATAAAAGTTTTTTGTCATATGAAAAACTTATCGGGGCTTATATACAATAAGGAAATACAACTTGAATCAAAAAAATCAGCGGATAAGAATCCGCTGATTTCATTTACTATGCTTGCACTGCAGCTCCCTTTAATTCAACACCTGAATGATGACGAGCTTCTAATTCTTTTAAGTTATTACGAGCTTCTAATTCATTAAGAACTTCTTCATGGAAGTCACCATTTAATTTATAGTATTTTTTATAAATAGCGAAGCATAAAACAATAAAGATAATTGGTGCAATCGTCATTAAACTGCGCATTCCCATAATAGTTCCAGCAGATTGCTCTTGGTTCGCTACATATCCCATCATTTGTAATCCAACACCAATTGCCCATCCACTGAAAGCAGATGCTGATTTTACTAATAATGTTTGACAAGAGAAAATAATACTTTCATTACGTGTCCCAAGTTTATATTCACCATAGTCAACAACATCAGCTAACATAACTGTTGTAGAAGCTAAGACGAATCCGCCTCCACCACGTACTAATAATGCAGATAAGATAACTAATAATGCATTATCGGGAGCCCAAATTCCAGAAACTAATAATCCAATTAATCCAATCACAGGAACGAAACATCCTACTTTGAATAACTTTTGACGTCCAATTTTTTGAGCTAAGATTGGGAATAATAATAATCCACCAATTTCTGCAAACCCGGCAAATCCGTTGTAAATTTTAAACATTCCTTCATTACCTGTTGCATACTTGAAGTAGTAAAGCGCCATCCCACCTAAAAGCTGTAACATTAAGTTCATACATAAAACAACACCGATGAACACTTTTAATTGATCATTTTGACCAATAATTTTAAATGTTTGTTTTAATGTCACACGCTCAGCTTTTTTTGTTGTTTTATCTGCTGTTTTTGTTGAAGGCTCTTTGACATTAATACATGTTATTAAAGAAGAAACGATGAAGATAACAGCGATAATAAATGCTAATGATTCATATCCTTTTACATCATTCCCTTGCCCTAATTTAGCAACGAAAGTTAAACCGAATGTCCCGATTGTTAATCCACCAATACTAGCGAAAATACGAGGAATTACCGCCACTTTTTCACGTTCAGCTTTATCTTGTGTTAAAGATGGAATCATTGACCAATAAGGAATATCCATAATTGTGTAAGTCATTCCCCATAAAATATACATCACTGAGAAATATGCATATAATGGTAATCCATCTAAATCTGGTTTTTTGAATAAGAAGAATAATACGATAGCATTAATAATCGTACCGATTAAAATCCATGGTCTAAATTTCCCCCATTTTGTTCTCGTATTATCAACGACCATCCCCATCATCGGGTCATTGACCGTATCCCAAATACGTGCGATTAAGAAAAGTGTCCCGACGAATGCAGGCGCTAAACCAATCGTATCAGTAAAATAAATCATTAAGTAAGTACCAACAATACCGTAAACTAAGTCTTTACCTAGTGCCCCTATTCCATAAGAGTACTTTGCCTTTGCAGTTAGTTGCATTTTAACCTCTCCTTTTTTAACTTTTACACCCCGTCCCTCTCTTGGGTTGCAATCGTTTTCAAACCTCTCATGCTAATAATATACTATATTTGAAATCGTTTTACAATAGCTATTGTACTAAAAAAGTATTTTTTTTACTAATAAAAATAGATTGATTTTACTTTAATTTACGTGAAGTATTTTTAAAATGTTAACAGGTCATATTCAAAAACAATCTACGCCATGTTTTATCTTATTTTATCCTTTTACATTGATATAAATAAAAAGTATTATACTAAAATAATCGTTCAAATTGTATTTAGTCTAGTATTCGAATGATCTTTTGCTTAAGCAGATTATTCCGAGATTCTATTAACATCTCCGTCTCATTTAATGAAAAAAGAGTGTTGCATCAAACAACACTCTTTTGAGTTTTATTATGCTTTTTTAAATTTAATAATCGTACTTGCGTAGTCCCCGCTTAATTTCACATCAATTCCATGGTTCATTAAATATGATCCTGATTTTTTCATTTCAGTTCCAGCTAATGTAAAGGTATATTGTGCATTAGCATCTAATCCACGTAATTTCACGCGCACTCCAGTACGAGAGATTTGTGTTTGTGGTAAGAATACGAATAATGCAGCTTCTGTTTCATTCGCATACTCATAGCAATAATAGTTGTTGCTAGACGTATGTTGTAAACGATAGAAGTCCCCGTTTTGCACGACTTCACGAATTTGTTTATATTCTTCAATTAACTCTGCTGATAACTTCATGTCTTCATCAGTGAACTTTAAAATATTACATCCCATTCCTAATGTTCCCATCATGGCACTATGGAATTTGAATGTTAATGGGATTGTTGAACGATTATTAGCGTCTGTTACCCATGCACGCATCGCTTTAACTGGATAAACGTATGAATATGTATTTTGAATTGTTAAGCGATCATAGGCATCCGTGTTATCACTTGTCCAAAAATCATCAAATGATGACTCTAACATTCCATAGTCGACACGGCCACCACCTGAGGCACAGGCTTCTAATAATAAATGAGGATATTTTGCTTTGACACGACGTGCAATGTCATATACAGCCTCAATATGACGAAGCCACATATCACGTGACACTCCTGTTTGTGAAATCGGACGGTTCGCATCCCATTTAATATAATCAATCTCATATTTAGATAATAAGTCATCAATCATATTGAAAATGAACTCTTGTACTTCTGGTAATGTCACGTTTAAGACCATTTGGTTACGAGATGTATCATTTACACGATTTTTGAAATGATAAATCCAATCTGGATGATCTTTTAATAATTGTGTTGGCGGGTTCACCATCTCTGGCTCAATCCAAATACCAAACATCATTCCCATGTCCTTAACCGCATGAATTAACGGATTTAATCCTTCTGGGAATTTATCTTCGTTCACATACCAGTCACCTAAACCATCTGCATCACTATGGCGCTCACCAAACCAACCATCATCGATAACAAATAACTCAACACCCATTTCTTTCGCCTTTTTAGCTAAGGCAATTTGCTCATCACAATGCACGTCAAACTCAGTTGCTTCCCATGAGTTATAAAGAACCGGACGAACACCTTCACGAAGCACATTTTGTTTAGCATAATCATGCATGTGATGACTCATCGCCTCAAACCCTTCATTTGTATAACCAAACAACATCGCTGGCACAACAAACTCTTCACCTGGTTGTAACGTAACTAAGCAATCATGAGGATTAATTCCCATTTGAACTAAGGTTCCCCCATAAGGACGTGGCTCAATAATAGTTGAGAAATTCCCACTTAATTTTAAAATCCCAAAGTACACTTCACCTTCAGTTTCAGTCGCGTGACGATCTAAAATGAAGAACGGATTATGATTATGCGTTGAAATACCACGACGGTTTTCTAAAATAATTTTCCCTTGTCCTAATGGTTGCTTAAACTCTTGAAACTCCGCTAACCAACGTCCATGAGAAGATGTTAGTGTTAAATCTTGATAAGGAATATGAATTTGAGCACTATGAATTTTTTCAATCTCTACAACGGCTTGTGTATTATTTTTAACAGACACAGTACGCTCAATTAAATCTTGTTCCTCATACGTTTTATAATGTAAATTGAATTCAAAGTCATAGTACACATCCTTTAAATGGATGATTAACTCCTCTTCAGTTTGTGTGTAGCCTACATACTTATATTCAATATCACGAGTTCCATCAGCAAAAATTACTTTTAAACAGTTTTCTTTATAACGCATTCCACCGAAAACTGGATACTCCTCATCTGTTAAATCAAGAATTGGATCATTACTTGATAATTCTGATAATTCAGGCACTTCAAAATCTTCTAAACCATTTAACTTTGGCCCCCAGTATAAATGGCGTAATAAACCTAAGTTATCTACTGCGAATGCATATGTTGTTTTAGCAGTTTCTACACCAAAAACTAATCGTTTTTCATCAATTAAAAATCCCATACTTTTTCTCCTCTCAACGTTACTCCCTCTTTTAGATAACGTTTTCTAAATTGATTATAATATAGCCCTCTTCTTTATTCAATCATTTTTTAGTAAATTTTTAGTGATAGTAGGAGCTTGAGAGAACATCTCATATAAAGACAAGAAATCCCATTTTACTTCAATAATTAAAATCTTAACCACAATAAGCAATAAAAACTAATCTTAATCATCTGAATATTAATAACATGAGCTTAAACTTTATCGAAAATTTAAATCCTTTCTCACTTTTAAAAAAGACATACAATTAAACTTGTCATTTTGACTACATAAATTTAAAAGAAAAAACTTATCTATTACTAATATTGCTAAAGGAGTGGGCTATAATGATCCCTTTGCCTTTTCAAAGATTTTTCGCAAACATAAAGGGATGAGTCCTTCACAATATCGAAATGAACAACAAAAAAACCTCGTAGACTAAAATCTACGAGGTTTTTGATTACTAAGCTTCTACTAACTCAGGAGCTTTTTTTAGATTTCCTTTTTTAAATAAGAAGATAACGACTAATAATGTTAAGACTTCTGCAACTGGAACCGTCATCCATACCCCACTAATTCCTATGAATTGTGGTAAGATGCTAATTCCTAATAAAATGAAAATCATACCGCGACAAACAGCCACAATAATAGACGATAGCGCATCACCAATTGACGTAAAGTACCCTGAGAATAAAATGTTCAATCCATTAAAGAAGAACGTAAAGGCATAAATCTTCGACCCGTGTAACGCTAAATCTAATACGGCCTGATTATCGCTAACAAACATCATAATTAAATACTTCCCAAATAAGAAGATTAACACGACTAAAGCGGATCCCATGATAATGGCCATCTTACAAGAAATATTCATCATTTGCTTCACACGATCATGTAACTGCGCACCGTAGTTATAAGAAATAACTGGACCAATTCCTGCTGAAACTCCACACACAATTAATGACGCGAATAATGAAATGTAACCAATCGCTGTAAACGCCGAAACTCCAACTTCTCCAGCAATTCTCATAAACGCCATATTAAACACAAAGGTTGAAATAGCCGCTGCTAATGATGATACGCCTTCCGACGACCCATTATATAATAACTGACCTGTTAACTTCCAGTTAAATTTTCCTGTAAAGAAGTTTAATACAGCAGTCTTCTTAATAAACGGAATAGCTGCAATTAAAAATGATGTTGTGAACGATAATCCCGTTGCAATCGGCGCCCCAACAATCCCTAACTTTAACTGCTTAATCAACACATAATTTAAGATAATATTTGCAAATAGACTTGCAACTGAACTGATTAAATAAACATTCGGCTTTCCAATACAACGAACAAATACCCCTAAAATAAACGAAAGTCCGATAAATGGAGCAAATAACGCTAAAATCTTAATATACGTTGATGAATCAGCAAGCAACACATCATTTGCACCTAAAAATGATGCTAATTGATGACTAAATGTAAATCCTAAAACTAAAATCACAATTGATAAACCAATCATGAATAAGCAAGCTGATTTAAAAATATCTTGCGCGCGCTTAACTTGACCTTCACCTAAACTACGCCCAATATAACTTGCTCCACCAATTCCAATGATTAAGTTCATCCCAATCATTAACTGCATAAATGGCGCTGCAATATTAACACTAGCCATCGCATTCGTTCCAACAAAGTTTCCTAAGAAAATTCCATCAACCATTGTTTGAACCCCAGCAATCGTTAATGATAAAATCGCTGGAATCGAGAATTTAATAAATAACTTAGAAATCTTTTCAGTTCCTAAGACATTATCTTGCATCATCTATATAACCTCCCTATCTCAATACTGCTCATTAAAAATAAGCAGTATGATTAATTGTCATAAAAAAAGCCAAATGACTTGCATTTGAGCCTGAATAATATTATCATGTATCCTTAAACATTTTTAGTATTATAATGACTTTTTTATAATTATTTTGACATCAGGAGATTAAATATGACTCATTTTGACACAGAATTAAACCAAATCGCTTACATTAAAAATCTCATTGAACAAACCTCTAATTTACCAATTTCCATTCTAAATTGTAAACAAGAAAATCTTTTTTCAGATTTTATCATCGATGATTATGTTCTTAATCAGCTTGATTTAACTAAAACATATACGACTCCACAAATTAAACTTTATTCATTAGATGAAATTTACATGTTTATAAGCTATATAAAGGAAAGTGAACTAATTGGAACATTCATCGTTGGGCCTATTAGCTATAAAAAGATATCACTCAATCAATTGATTCATCAAGCGATGCTCATTCATAATTTAATTTATCATGAACCGCTAACTTTTGAAGAAGTTCTTAAAGAAAACTTTTATGATGAACAGCTAATTGAGCAAATGGAAAATAAACTTCAAAGTGACTTTACTCATATTCGAATCGATGACCAAATTCATGAACCTTTCGTCCCGCTACATTACGAACGCGAACTACTTTCTTATGTAAAGCATGGAAATACAGCGGAGTTAATAAAAATTATTGATAAACTTACACCGACCGAAGCAGCAATTAATCATCTTAACGAAGACCCAATTCAAACCATGCAAACGATGGTAATCACCTTACTCATTCTTGCTTCTCGTGCTGCGATGACGGGAGGTTTACCTACTGCCTTAGCTTATAAAATTAATACTTATTACTTAGAAAAAATACAAAAAACAACGGATATTCATCAACTCAATCAATTAAAAATGACCTGTTTAATTGACTTAACTTCGCGAATAAACCAAATTAATACGACTGAAACCTCTCGTCCAGTTTCAGATACTATCTTTTATATTACTAAAAATCTTTATAATAATATTTCATTAAACGATATTTGTGAGGCTTTACACTTCAGTCCAAGTTATCTTTCACGATTATTTAAAAAGGAAATGAATTTGACTATTAGCGAATTTATTACGCAAGAAAAAATTGAAGAAGCCAAACGACTTTTAATTGGATCAAATCATACACTTCTTGAAATTTCAAATCTTCTTCACTTTAGTGATCAGAGTTACTTTACAAAATCATTTAAAAAGGTTACTGGAATGACACCAAAAGTTTACCGAAATCGATACAAACTACTCTCTTAAGCTATATTTCTTTAATTGTTCTCGGCTTTCACGGGTTGCAAATAAAATTAGTTCACTCAATGTATTCCCATCAATACACGTAATCTTACATTCTTTTACCCATTCTATGGCCTGTTGTGAGAAAGAAGAAGTGGTTATAAATATCCCTTCATTCACTTTATCATGACTCATCACTGAATAAAAATTTTCAAGCATATGTTGTTCAATTAGATCATCTGATTTTTTTTGCTTACACACAATATACACACGATTCCCCTCAGATGTGATGGCACTAATTCTTTTGGACTTCGTGACCTTTACTTCCTGATAACCGAGTAACCGTAATAAATCAGCACAATAATATTCAAACTGAATGGGTGGAATTTGTTGCACATCATAATGAATTAAACGTAAACAACGCTCTCGTTGTGCCATCATTTGTTGATTCTTTTGTACCTGTTCTTCTAACGCTTTAATCTCCTGTTCACCTAAACTAATCGACCAAACAACCGACATCGCAAATAAAGGAAGAACGATTAAAAACCACCAAAAAGGCAATGCTGCAAACATATCTACAATTTTTAAGAAAAAAACTTGAAAATTAAAATAAGTAATCCAACAAAAACACCCTATCATAATATAGCCCATCCATTGTTGAACTTTCCCCTCATTCAAATCCTTCATAAAATCACATCCTTTCCAGTGACTTTATTTTGGGAAAATAAAAAGACTTTATTCAATGATCGCTAAATAATAAAGACTAATTCCAACAATTATACTGGCTAATAACTCAATCCACTTTCGATTTAAACGCCACCAGTTACGTCCCCTATAACCTAGCCTTTGATAAAATGTCGGAGAATAATACATGAAATACATTCTTGAATACAACCAATATTAAAAAGCTGAGGGTTTAACTCAGCTTTTTAATATTCTCGATAATCTTTCTTCTGTTCTTCTCGTTTCTCTTTTTTACGTTCGATAACCTTAATACTTAAAAAAATAATAAAGAAAATGAGATTAATGACATACCACCCAATAATCAATTTAATCATTAATGACCACAGCTGTTCCGTAAGCGACCATCTCAGCTGCTCCACTCATCACCGACGATGACATTAATCGCATCCCAACAATCGCATTTGCTCCTTTTGCCTCAGCATCTTCAACCATTCGTCCAATCGCAATTTGACGCGCTTCTGTCAGCATATCGTTATAGCTATTTAATTCCCCACCCGCTAAGTTTTTAAAAGCTGCTGCAATATCATTTCCTAAATGTTTCGAACGAACCGTACTTCCACGTACTAATCCCTTCACTTCTAAAATTTCTTTTCCTACGATATTTTCTGTTGTCACAATTAACATCTACTTCACTCTCCTAATCGATTTACTAAATGGATAAAGCGTTCATTTTCATGCAATACCGTGAAAACTGGATTTTGTAATAACGCATCTTTCATGCTTTTTTTGAGTAACACTTCATCACGTGGCACGATATTTCCAAGATCAAATGTTTCATACCAATCTTCAATCATATCAAAAAATGGCGTGCCTCTAAATTTAAGAGGATAAAAATCATAGGTACATAACTTTGAATAATCATCTAAGTAATCAAGTGCCTTTTCCACTTTTCCAAGTTGGACATACCCTTGTGCCACCACTAATAAAATGGGTATAACAACATAAGGATTTAACTTCCGCAATTCAAAAGTCTCTTCTAACTTCATAAATCTTGAAACCGTCTCTTCAAATTGATCCGCTCCACCTAATGACAATAACATCGGAAAAGCTTCGACAATCGAAATTAAACTTTTAAACAGAGAAATTTGTAAAGCCGCTTTAGCCTCGTCTAGTTGTCCAAGCATTTGATAGGCAGTTGCCTGTAACACTTCCCCTGATAGTTGAGGTTTTTGGCTTCCTTCTAATAACACTAAAGCTTCTTGTGGTTCATTTAACAGCAAGCAACAATACGCCTCAACCATTTGCGCCTGCTTCGCCAAATCAACATCCTCACTATTTAACTTCACCCGTTCAAATAACGATTTAGCTTGCTCATTTAATTTTTGTGTTTGATTAGCATCTAACATACTATGATTAATGATTAAAACGCCCATTTGAAATAATAAAGGAAAACACGAATAATACTTTCGAATGATATCCTGACATTCCTCAATGACGTCATTAAATGGTCGAGTCGTAAAATCATGACAAAGTCGTTGATACAAAGATTTAATCTCCTCCTTCATCATTTGAGGATCATAACCTATTAACTCATCAATACTGACATTAAAATATGAGGCTAAAATCGGTAAAAATGTAATATCGGGATAACTCTGACCGGTTTCCCATTTAGAGATTGCCGCTTTAGAAACACCTAAATATTTTGCTAATTCATCTTGCGTTATCTTCTTTTCTTTTCGCTTCGTTGTAATCATCTTAGCAATATTAATTTCTTTCATCGGATCACCTCATAAGTTTATTGTAAACCTATTACCTTATATTCTCAATAGAGTAAACGTAGACTTTCATTGATAAAATCAACTATTAGTTAACAGTAAAAACTTTTATATAAGAGCCCACTCAAATCATTTATGATATGGTATTGTCTTTTCATCTATAGAATACTTCATCATTTGACAGTGAATTGGCGGCACAATCGCTTTATGGTAAAATATAGAATAATAATTTGAATTGGGAGAAAAGATATGACTTTACAACAGCTAAAATATATTATTCAAGTGGTGCAATCCGGTTCAATTAGCTCGGCCGCACAAAAGCTATATATTACACAACCTAGCCTTTCAAAAGCAATTGCCGATCTTGAAAAAGAAATGGGAATTACCATTTTCTATCGAAATAATCGGGGAGTATATTTATCAGAAGATGGCATTAAATTTCTATCTTACGCAAGGCAAGTCGTTGAGCAGGCGGAATTGTTAGAACAGAAATATAAGTTCAAAACACCTGCTAGACGAGTATTTGCTATCTCATCACAACACTACGCCTTTGTCGTGAATGCTTTCGTTGCGTTAGTCAAAGAATATGGGGAAAATAAATACGAGTTTTCACTACGTGAATCGCGAACCTTTGATATTATCGAAGATGTCCGTACGAAAAGAAGTGAGCTAGGAATTATTTTTTTAAGCCATTTTAACCGTGAAGTGATTCAACGAATTTTACAAAACGATGAGATGCAATTTGTCCCTCTTTTCACAGCAAAACCACATGTATTTGTCAGTCGAAACAACCCTCTTGCAACGCGTAAAAAAGTGATGTTAGAAGACTTAAAAGAATTCCCACGACTTACGTATGAACAGGGAATCAATAACTCCTTCTATTTTTCTGAGGAGCTACACAGTACGATAGAAAGTCCTAAAAATATCATCGTCTCCGATCGAGCCACTTTATTTAATCTGTTAATCGGGTTAAATGGTTATACGATTTCTTCGGGTATTTTAAGTAGTGACTTAAATGGAACAGAAATTGTATCCATTCCACTTCAAAGCGATGAAATGATGGAGATTGGATATATCCATCCAACGGATCATCCATTAAGTGAAATGAGTGAACGATATTTAGAACATTTACGCCTTTACATTGTACATTATCAATCTTTGGTATAGTTTTTATCTATATGTCACCATTATTTATTAGTATTAACACATAACCAACCTTTTGTGATAAATTAATCTCATAACAAATCACAAGGGGGATAAAATATGGGGAATACATTAACACAAAGAAAACATGCACCATTTCGATATGATATTGTAGGGAGCTTTCTTCGTCCAGAAACGTTAAAATCAGCGCGTGAAGCTTTTGCAAAAAATGAGATTAGTGCAGCACAACTTACAGAAGTTGAAGATGCTTGTATTCGTAACTTAGTGGAAAAACAACTTGAAGCGGGATTAAAATCAGTAACAGACGGAGAGTTCCGACGTAGCTATTGGCACCTTGATTTCATGTGGGGATTTGATGGAATTGAGCATAACGTAATGGATCAAGGATATATTTTCCACGGAGAAGAAACACGTCCAGACTCTGCAAGAGTTTGTGGTAAAATTAAATTTACACACCATCCATTCATCGATCACTTTAAATTTTTAAAAGAAGTGGTTGGTGACCGCGCACTTGTTAAACAAACCATTCCTGCACCTTCACAAATTTTTGCCGAATTAGTTCGAGCAGATAATGAAGAACACCTTAACCGTATTTATCCAAATCGCGAGGAACTTTACACTGATTTAACACAAGCTTACCATGACTTTATTCTTGCATTATATAATGAAGGCTGCCGTCATCTACAATTAGATGACTGTACATGGGGAATGCTTTGTGATAGTAATTTCGCAAAATATTTTGCAGATGCTGCAGGTGGTTTAGAACAATTACAACAGCTTTACGTAAAACTAAATAATGAGGCGATTGCCAATTTACCAGCTGACCTTGTAGTAACAACGCATGTCTGTCGAGGAAACTATCACTCAACATGGGCAAGTAGCGGAGGATACGGACCAGTATCTAAAACATTATTCGGAAAAGAAAACGTACATGGATATTACCTAGAATTTGATAATGATCGTTCTGGAGATTTCGGACCATTAAAAGAAGTATCAGAAGAAAAACTCGTTGTTCTTGGTCTGATTACCTCTAAATATCCAACACTTGAAGATAAATCAACAATTATTGCCCGAATCAAAGAAGCATCACAATACGTTCCATTAGAAAGATTATGCTTAAGTACTCAATGTGGATTTGCTTCAACGGAAGAAGGTAATATTTTAACTGAAGAAGAACAATGGAAAAAAATTAACTTAGTAAGAGAAATTGCAGAAGAAGTATGGGGATAACCCTTCCTAAATAAAAACTTTTTAAAGAGAAGTCATCTAACAAATTAGATATGACTTCTCTTTTTATGTTCTCAAAAAGCAAGAGCTTTTCACATATCAAACAACTTGACCCTCATTGATTTTTTATCGACACCATTCATTTATCTTTAACGGCAATTAAACTCAAAAAGAGACGTCCATTCAATGATAGACGTCTCTTTTTATTATTTTGCATTTTTTAATTTTGACAAGTCATAAATATGATCAGCCGCTTTAGCAACTGCTGGAGTATGAGTAACAATGATGACACATTTTCCTTGGTTTGCTAAATCCCTTAGAATTTTAATAATTTCAGCCTCTGTTTCTCCATCTAAGTTTCCAGTCGGTTCATCTGCTAAAATGACTTCTGGTTGATAAGATAAAGCACGTGCAATGGCGACACGTTGTTGCTGCCCTCCAGATAGTTTTAAAATACGACTATTAGCCTGTTCTCTATCTAATCCAACACTTTCTAATAAATCATACACATATTGTTTCTTATCATTCACATTAAAGTTTGCAATATCCATTGATAAACTGACATTCTCAAAAGCTGTAAATTTTGTTAATAGATTGAAGCTTTGAAAAACAACACCAACATATTTACTACGAAAGTCATACTTATTCATTTTCTCCACATCTTGGCCTTTATAATAAACGTTTCCTGATGTGGGAGCGGCTAAACCTGAAAGCACTGATAATAGCGTTGTTTTCCCAGTTCCCGACTTTCCAACAATGGCATAAACTTTTCCTTTTTCAAACTGCAAGTTTAGATTTTTAAAAATTGGTTTTTTATCATAAGTGAAACTAATATTCTCAAGCTTTAAAACTGACATCCTTCTCACTCCTTAGTCACGATTTGATAAAATTCTTAACGGTTCATAACGTGTAATGAAAATAATCGAAACAACACTTGCAACTAACGTTAAGACAATACCGATTCCTAGTAACTGCATTAATACCGTGAAATCAGTGGCTGACGTAACGTTTGAAATATAATCAACAGCTGCCATCGCCTGCCCTTTACCACCAATGATTCCAGTCATCCCTCCCATCGCTCCTGATGTTGGACGACCAAATGAAGCCTCAGTTTGCATCATATTATTACTTTGAGCTTCAATTTGAGAAGCTAATAATGTATTTGTTACTGGAACGGATGACATCGCCCCAATTCCTGCTCCAATCACTAACGCTACTAATGTGACTACAAAACTTTCCACTAAAAATTGCATCGCAACTTTCCCTTTTTTCATTCCAATGGCAGTTAAAACTCCAATTTCATACTTACGTTCACGAACATTAAAAATATTTAAAACCACTAAAATGATTGCGCCAATTCCAAACACAACGGCTAAGAAATAACCCGCCATTTGACTTAAGTTTTCTAATGGTAATAAACTTTGTTCATAAGCTGCTAAATCAGTTGATGAAACGGTATAGGTTTCATCTAATCCTAAATCGCGTACTTCTGATTCAAACGTATAATATTCATCAACATTTGCAAAGACATATGTTCCTGAAACTTGAGATGGAATAGCCGTTGTTGTTTCCATACCCGTTGTTTCATCAGTTGAAACAACTGCCCCTTCTTCTGAAGCTTTAGCAATCGCCTGAACAGCGTTGTAACTCATATAAATACGATTCGCTGGATCACTAGCTGCTGAGAATCCTTGCATCACTTCACTACTTGAAGTGGTTGATTGACTGTTATTATAAATTCCAACAACGTTTAACGTATAAGTTTCCTCTTCATGATTTGGATTGACTACTGTAATCGTATCTCCTACAGCTAAATCATTATAAATAGCTAATTCATCTGAAATCACACAATCTAATAACTCTGTTCCTTCTTCAAACATTTTTCCATCTATTAACGTTGAAGTTCCTGCTACAAAGTCTGTCATCGCTTCATCTGAACTATATCCAATAATCGTGAAATCACCTTGTACACCCATTCCACCTTTTTGGAATCCGCCACCTTTTCCACTATCCATTCCTGGCATTTCCATACCAGCTTTCCCCATCATCGAATCTATCGATGATTCAGAACTTGAACTTGTCGTTGAGATAGCTTCAAATTCATCTGTTCCATTTAATGAAATCGTTGATGTATAATAGAACGATTTAACCGAATCCGCTTCGGCATAAATTTGCATCTCATCAATTGATAAACTTGAAACCTGAGTAAATGCTGATTTATCAAATCTACCTTCACCATTACCATTATTCATCATTTGCTGCATCATCGCTTGACGATCGACTGAAATTTGAGCAGTAACACTCATTGAATCTAACGTCTGTGTTCTTGCACTTTCCGCAGCTTGGCGAATAGATAGCCCGATACAACATGAAATTGAAATGACTAAAACAATAATTCCAATTAAAATATTTCTTCCCATGGAGCGTGAAACACTCTTCAATGCATTTTTCAATACATACATTCTTATTTCCTCCTTGTGTATTAACTTCTCATCTCTTCGTTATTACTATAAACTCCCAACCTTAAATCAAACTTAAATCACAACAATGAAAATGTATAAAAAATTCCATCAAAAAAAGATGACCAAGTCATCTTTCCGTCTTTACTTTAATCCCAAATCCAAATCGAGCAATAAACCAAATTAAAATGAGTCCCACTAAAAACAATGAATAAATTCCTGTTAACTCTTCCGTATGCTCCAGTGAGACCAAAAAATCTTGTAATCCATGAGCAATCATTAATGGCACAATCGTCTGATACTTAAATAGAAAATAAAAATAAACAAGTGCCCCCACTCCAATAATCAATGTAATATTCAACCACTGATCATAATTATAATTACTATGTAAAAGCCCAAAGAAAAAACTCGTCACAATCACGGAAATGATACATGAACCAAGCTTATGTTTACTAACTTTAACCCCAAGCCAATACAGGATAAAAAACACACATAATTTAAAAATTTCCTCTCCAATTCCGACAAGTGAATATCGTGCTAACTGATTCAAGACATATGGCCCAGATAAATGAAAGGTATATTGATTCAATAATTGAGGGTCATTTGCTGATAAGAAATATCCTGTAAAACTTTCCGCTAAAATCCCACAGACATAAACAGCCCCTGTTATTCCAATTAAATTGATGATTCCGCCTCCCTTATTATAGAAAGGTCCAATTTCTTTGAATCCAACTGTCACTGAAAAAATTAAAAATATCCCTAAGTATATCATTAAAATCATTTCTGGTCTTGAAAAAACAGATAAAATTGGCGTCCTTAACATCGCCAGAAAAACTAAGACAAGCAACAAATAAACCATTGGATGTTTAATAATAGGGACAGCTACCATCTTCTCTTTAAGTTTCATCTCGTTCCTCCTCTCATCCTCTTTTCAATTATAGAAAGTAAATGAAAGAATAGAAGTCACTCGACAAAAAAAGCTATCTATATTAGATAGCTTCATTAGTTATAAAGTTTAACACTAATTTATAAAGCTCTGCTTCATTATTGATACAATAATCCGCTTGAATATTCCCTTCTGGATGCTCTGCATGGTGGCGGTTTAACCAAATAGCTTTCCAACCAGCTCCCTTGGCACCTATAATATCACTCTGAAACGTATCTCCAATAAATAATGTCTCCTCTGGATTAAGGTTCATTATTTTTTCTACATGCTGAAAGATTCCAATCTGCGGTTTAGCAACTCCAATATCTCCTGAGACGAAAATATATTCCTCTCGAATAAACTCCATTACCTTCAATGCCTTCACTTTATTCCATTGATGCTGTGAAGGTCCATTTGTAATAACCCCCATCATAATCTCATGTTTTTGACAGAGTTCAATGATTGTTCGCATCGTTTCAGAAATTTCTAATTTCTTTTGATTACCTGCATAAAGTCGTTGAAACTCTAATGCTTCATCATCTGTGACACTTATACCAAAACTCTCAAAGGCTTTTTGTACACGATAAATATACATGGCCTCCATCGACATTTCTCCACGCTGAGTAGCTTCAAACACTTCATCACTATAATAACGACTTCGTTTATATAACTCTTCAATTGAAAGTTCAAAACTCCCTTTAAATAATTCTTCATACGCCTTTTGAAAAGGAATCACCTGATCATATAACGTATCATCCACATCAAATAGAACTGCCTTCATCTCACCATACTCCTTTTTAACATCTGTTATTTCCAATCAATAGCTGATAATACATCCATCCAAAAAAATTCAATGGTAGGTAGCTAAGTTTTTTTCAATAATAGAGTAATAATTTAAATTCAATAAAATTATACGACTATCACTCACTTTCACCAACAATAAAGGCTATACTATCGTTATCAGAAAAGATGAAAGGGAGATATAACATGTACATAAAGTTACTCGTATTAAGCATTATTATGACAAGTCTACTATTTGCTTTTTTTAATAATATCTATTTAACTATCAAATCCATTCATTTAGATGAAAAACCTAGTTTCATTAAATCAATGACTTATCAATTCTTAAATGTTATCATTATCTTTACATTTCTATTAATGTTAGTTATTTTTTCACAATATGGCGATGAAATCATGAACACTTTACTTTATTAATCCTTGCAGAGGTTTGTTTCCCCCTGAGGCATTAACTTACTTAATAAAGAATTAGGAGTAGCTTCGGCTATTGATAAAATTTAATCCTTTACTTAAAAACTCTTGCTCTTTATTTCAAATGAATAATTGTCCTTTTTATCGCCACCAGTTCTCTTATTTCATGGCCTTTTATGAGATAAGTCATGAGAAATTTTCTATAGAAAATCTTAATATCAGAGTATTTGAAGAACTAAACTTAAATCACACTCTTTGTTTGATGGATAAAATAATAAAAAAAGTCCCTAACGATAGGAACCTTAAAAACTATTTTTATATATTTCAAAGAAGCGGGATATTTCATAGCCTTGATCAATAATTTCTTCATCCTCATGGGTTAACTGCCAGCCATAATAACCATACCGTCGCCACGTTAACTTTGTGATAGGAAATAAATAGTACTCTTTTTGGATGGCTTTAAAGCCATCTTTATAATCAGTTACGATTTGTTTAAAAGCTGCATCTGGATTAACAAATACCGGCTTTCCATCTTGATTCATACCAATTTCGTAAGCTTCTCCACCACCAAAATCACTAGGTAACTGACTTGTATCATAAACGCCAATCGCCTTATTTTTAGGATTCATACATCCCACTAAACACAAACAAACTAAAATACTCCAAACCACCCTCACCTAACATCCCCCTAAACCTAACTAAAACTCTTCCCTACAACTCACTCTCATAAATCTCATTCATTTTTTGATTTTCAATAGCACTCCAAAGCATATCTAATAAATTTTTCTTCTGTATAGCTTTTGAACTACCTTTTAATTTAATATTTAATAAGGCCATTCCTAAGAAATAGAGTTGATTAGACGTTAATTGGCTATCAGTTAATTGATTAATCTTCTCATATGAATCATCAAATGGAATTTCTAATACTGATAAAACAATTTTATTGTCAGCTGAATTTAAGTAACTCGTAATAATACTCTGTTCTTCCTCAGCCACTCCTCCAATTGTTTTCCTTTGATAATATAGTTCTCCAATTCGTAACGCATCATCACGAAGAGAAGACCTAGATTTTTTCTTTTTATCCCCACTTATTTTCTTTTCAAACTCATCTAAACTTAACGAACGGTAAGGTTTTAAAATCTCCAAAAATCGGTCAATTTCGGGATCGATAATACCGGCCGTTAACTGAACAATTTTTTGATACGTATTTAAATCCCCTAAGATATCTTTTACCTTTGTCATTTATTATCCCTCACTTATAAAATATCTGTGATTTCCCTTGAAAACTGACTCTTTGGAACATTTATACGATCTAACAAATCAAAAACTATCTGTCCATAACTTTCATTTGCTGGCAGAGTCCCATTTCGTTTCCAATTAATAAAACAACATTCTCCTGCATTAATTAGTTTCTGAACCTCTACCTGATGATAAACAACTGGTGTAAATAACATTCCTGGTAACTTAGTTTCAACAAATCTACGCCATTGCTCTGCCTCAGTTCCACCTTTAGAACTTGATGCCTTACGTAAAGTCTCAATAATTCCAATCATCTTAGGACTTCCACTTTTAAGGTAAGATAGATATGAATTACTAGGTGCTAAATCAATTAATGACCTGTATTGTTTACAAATGATTTGAACCGAATCATTCTCCACTATATTTTTCAAATGATTGATCCCTTGTACTCCCATCTCATCCATAATAGTTGGAACCACATAATAGTCAGATACAAACAGTGCATTTTGAACAATAAAGTTATTGCTTGGTGGACAATCAAAAATAATAAAATCATACTTTTGATCTAGCTCGACTTCTTTTAAAAATTTAGCTAAAATACTTAACCGTTTAATGCTACTATTTCCATCATCCCCAAATCTACGCTTAATCTCAGATTCTATTCCTTCTAATCCTCTCATCATCCCTTGATGTGAGTTACTATACATACTTGATGGAATAAAATCAAATTTTTGCAATTTATATTTTCCACCAGTATAAAAGTTGTGTTTGATTAACTTATCTAAATTGAATGGAACATCAAAATCTAATATCTCACGATTAAGATAACTATTAAATATATGATTAATTGTTTCTTCTTCTTTTAAACTACTAAAGCGAATATGTTCCCCTTTAGTCTTAGAATAGGCTCTCATACAAATCGTACTTAGTGAACACTGTGGATCTAAATCAATTAATAAAACCGAGTTTTGATTTAAAAAGTTTAGTCCCGCTGCGATATTAAAGGCACTGACCGTTTTTCCGACGCCGCCCTTATAATTAATAATTGATATAATCTTTGCTTTTCCCACGTCGCTATCCCTCCCTATTTTATTATCATTATATTAATCAGCTCGTTAAATCATGTTAGTGTATAAGTGATTAAAACAGGGAAGTTTATCATCAGGCATCTACTTGTCATGATTTATTAATATAAGCAAATTATCGATCATCTTTATTAAAAGGGAGACGTAGAAATCTTTGATTAACAGGTAACAGAAGTTTAATGAATAATCAGACGAAATATAAACCTATTTTCTAAAGAGATGATACTAAGCTGTCATCTCTTTTATCATTCATATTTAATTCTACTTATTTCATAAAATGACATATACGCAAAGGAGGTTTTATATGGAGTTTTCTTTAATGGTTTGTGCCATTATTTTAATGGTTTGTATTCTACTTAGCAGGCTGACTCACCGATTGGGTCTTCCTTCTTTACTATTTTTCATTCTTCTTGGGATGATCTTTGGATCAGATGGCTTTTTTAAAGTGGCCTTCAATGACTATCATCTTACCGAACAATTATGTACCATCGCCTTAATCTTCATTATTTTCTATGGGGGGTTCGGAACCAATTGGAAAACAGCTAGACCGGTCATGAAACCGGCTTTAGTCTTATCTACACTAGGTGTCCTTTTAACAGCAGCTATAACAGGACTTTTTTGTTACTTCTTTCTTCATCTTGAACTCATTGAAAGTTTACTCATTGGGGCTATCATCAGTTCAACCGATGCAGCATCCGTCTTCTCAATCTTACGTTCGAAAAAATTAAACCTTAAAGATGGAACTGCCTCTATTTTAGAGCTTGAAAGCGGAAGTAATGACCCAATGGCTTACATGCTGACCATTCTTCTCATTGATTTAATGAAGCAAACTGCTAACCTAAGTGAAATCCCGCTTCTCTTACTGAATCAACTGGGATTTGGGACACTATTTGGTGTTTGCATTGGGATGATTACCGTTATTATCTTAAGAAGAGTTAACTTTATGATGGATGGCTTAGAAACAATCTTCGTCTTGGCCATTGCGCTTTTAACGTATGCTCTTCCAACAGCTATCGGTGGAAATGGATATTTAGCAACTTATCTAGCCGGAATCATTATTGGAAATGGAGCCATCCCAGATAAAGTAACTTTAGTAAACTTCTTTGATGGTCTCACCGGATTAGCTCAAATTCTAATCTTCTTCCTACTTGGACTTCTATCCTTCCCATCCCAAATGCCCACCATTTTACTACCTGCTATCCTTATCTTTTTATGGCTAACCTTTGTCGCTCGTCCATTAACAACCTTCTTATTAATGAAGCCCTTTAAAAGTACCGTTTCCCAAAAACTCCTCTTATCTTGGTCTGGTCTTCGTGGAGCCTCTTCCATCGTCTTTGCTATCTTAGTTGTTTTAAAAGGATCGGATACCACGTATGATATTTTCCATATTAGTTTTTGCATCTGTCTCATCTCAGTGGCCTTACAAGGAACATTGCTTCCAACTGTTGCCCATAAACTCGCGATGATTGATGATAACGACAACGTCCTCAAAACGTTCACTGACTACCAGGAAGAAGAACACCTTCCCTTGCTCCAAATCTTTATCATCCCAACCCATAACTGGGCAAATCGTCTCATTAGTGAACTAAACCTCAGCGACACCTTAATTTTAATGATTAAACGCGATGAACAGACAATTATCCCGAATGGACAAACGATGATTTTACCTGGTGATCAACTCGTTGTCAGTGGCACAGGTTTTCACGAACAAACCGATCTCACCCTTAATGAAATTAATATTGATAAAAATCATCCTTGGCTTAGTAAAGAAATCAAAGACCTTGATCTCCCACCTCAAACTTTAATTATCTTAATCAAACGTAAGGATGGAACAAGCATCACTCCAAAAGGGGATACACTTATCCAACAAGGAGATACCATTGTTCTAACCTGTGAAACCTTTAATCAATGCATTATTTCTTGTACCTAAAAAACCTCTCGAACGAGAGGTTTTTTTAATTGAATATTTCGAATATATTAAATTTCATCCTAATGTTCATGATATCTACTAATTGACCAGTTAAGATTATCTTTGACTCTAACGACTTCGTTAGTAGACTTCTTATCAGTAATAATAATCTCGATTGATTTATTGATAGTTTTTATTTCATCATCACCCTCTGCTTCCTCTGTAAAAACTTCAGATATTAAATACATCGTTGACTGATTAACTTTTTCAAGCATAAAATCTAGCGGGGCCCCATCAACTAAAACATCGATTTCATATTCATCAGGATTCAAATCATTAAAATCAATCTCTAGACCTAATAATACCGCAATCAAACTATTTCCTTCAAAGGAAATATCATCGTCAAAAGAATAATCATCGAAGAACTTAATAGAAATCCCCTGTCTTTTATGTATAGTAGGCCAACTAAATATCATTCCTTTATCTTCAATTTTAATGGGGAACGAACTCTCTATTTTCGGATTAGAATTCACATAAATCTCACTTTCTTGAGGAATAATGTCTCCAATATTATTAACAGTTCCATCTAAGTAAACTATATAATCAATAGACTTAACTAAACTAGTCATACAAGCTCCTTCATTTCGAAGTGATAAGAACCATTTATAATCCTCTAAGTCTTCTTGACTTAATTCATTTACTTTTTCATTGGCCGTCAACTCTGTACATACTTTGTCTTTATTAACTTCAAATGGATAATTTTTTGTTAATTCAATAATCTCTTTCATCTCTTCATTAAAATTGGTAAATTCTCGATTAACACGGGCTAATCCGATTGTTGTTTCACTAACAAAGCCTTTTTTGCTAATATTATTCACTAGTAAATAGTCTAAAATCTTATCATTCTGTGATAAAGTTAAAAATAAATAATCCTCAACCTCAATCATATCCACCTCTATCTGCGATGTAACATCTAAATACTTTACTTGATTTTCATACGTATAGATATCATCCGTAAGCTGAATAAGATTTGGATTTTCAACATAGCCATGAATATTAAAATAAATTTCCTCTCCAAAGACATTTAAACGGTATTCATTGGCGCTAATTCTTGTTACTCCATATGAACCATCATCATTCAAAAAAAATGGAAGTAAAAATAAGACAGCAACTGCTGCAATAGCGGTCAGTGGTTTGATCATATGAACTGTTGACCTTTTTTGCTTTTCATACCTATCAATTCGATCCATAATCAACTTAGCTTCTTGACTCACATCAATGTGTTCAATCTCTTTATTCATGACAATCCCCTCCTAAAGCAATCTTTAATTTCTCTAAACTCCGCTTAATAATCGTGTAAATTGTTTTAACTGATGTTTTTTCTAATATTGCAATTTCCTGTGGACTTAAATCTGCGTAAAAATAATACCTCATAATCCGTTCATGCTTTGGTTTTAAACAAGTTCGCATCAGCTGATTAATCTTTTGTGCTTTCTCTTCTTTAATTAATCTCGTTAAGGCATCATCTGAGCTTTCAGATAAAGTCTCTAATTCATCTTCCCCATCAAACGTGCGCTGTTGATACGCCTTGCTTCGCAAATAATCAATACAACGATAATTCGCAATCTTATAAAGCCACGTCTGGAAAGACGCCTTTTTCGAATTATAACGCTTAAGCGAACGATATGCCTCAAAGAAAATATCCTGGCATAACTCCTTACTCACCTCAACATCTCCCACCTGCTGATAAACATAATAATAAATGGATGAATAATAACGCTTTATAATTTGTTCATACGCCTGTTTATTGGTCGTTAACACGACCTGAATCACCTTCTCCAATTCCATCTCAAAACCTCCCTGGACACGTATCATCTATCTATCTGAACTTCTCCTCAAAAAATCTTCAAAAATTAAAAACTTTTTTTCTTAATCTTAACATAATGGCCTGAGAATGAAGAAAAATAAATTTGTTGAGTTATAAGAATCCCCCTATTTCGTGAAAAGACATCAAGTACTAAATGTGCCTTGATGTCTTTTTGATAAATTAACATCAACTTGAATAATTAAATGAGATTTAGCAAATCTTAAAACAGTAATTAATTAGCACTCTAGTGGCTTAGTTAGGAGGACTCGAAAATGTGTACAGGGTTAAGTTTAACTACTAAAGATGGAAAACACTTCTTTGGTAGAAATTTAGATGTTCCCGCTTCATACGGACAATCTGTTCATATCATTCCAAGAAATTTCAATTGGCTAAATGTCGTAAATGGTGAAACATTAGCTTCTAAATATGCGTGTATTGGAATGGGAATCGTTGTAGATAATCACCCACTTCTTTTTGATGCAGTCAATGAAAAAGGATTAGCTGGTGGTGGATTAAACTTTACGCACTTTGCTAAATTTAATGAAAATGCCATCGATGGAAAAATAAATATCTCCGCATCTGACTTTGTATACTGGGCACTTAGTAACTTTGCGGATTTAAATGAGTTACGTCAAGCGTTAGAAAATTTAGTACTGACTAATATTCCATTTGAGCATCAGCTTCCAGTTGCAGGTCTTCACTGGATGTTCACTGATTTATCTGGGCGTAGTATCGTGATTGAAAATATGGCCGACGGTATGCATATTCATGAAAATCCAGTTGGTGTTTTAACGAATGACCCAACTTTTGATTGGCACTTAACTAATTTAAGACAGTATGTTACCCTTGAAAAAGCAACACCGGCTCCAAAACAAATGGGAGATTTACTGCTTCATCCATATGGTCATGGTTTAGGAATGTGTGGAATTCCAGGAGATGGTTCACCTGCCGCACGTTTTGTTAGAACCGTCTTCTTTAGAGATTCAATTGTTGAAGCCAATGATGAAATCAGTGGGGTTACTGCTTTCCTCAACGTGTTAACAGGGGTAACAGTTATTAAAGGGTCTGAAGTTGATCCCGATGGCTCAATGAATTATACCGTGTATAAATCAGCGATGTGTCAAGAAAGTGGAACTTACTATTATACCGATTATTACAATCGACGTATCAATGCCGTTAAATTATCAAATGCTAATTTAGACTCAAAAGAAATTACAAGTTTCCCTTATCAAGGAGAGCAAGATATCTTGTTCCAAAACTAAAAAAATATTTTTAAAAATATAAAAAATCCCCTAGAGAGTAGGTTATGTAAACATCCTACACTTTAGGGGATTTTTATTATTTATAAACCGGAATATCTAATAAAAACTCTTGATCGTCATCATATAAATAAGCAAATCGATGCATATAATTTCCTATTTCATAAGCGTACCATGGTGTTGTCGCATATTGATGCCATTGGTTAGCACTTAATTGATTATATTTAATTTTAAATGGAGTATTTTGCTGATATTTTGGTGAATTAATATAATTCAAAGAAATAAATTCAGCTGCACCAAAGATTGCTTTTTCAGGAGTTGTCCACCCTTTTTTATAAGCGTAAGTCGTTCCTAATAAACGGGGAGCATGATCCCTAGCCCCAATTCCAAATAAGTTATAAACCGTCACTGGTTTATCTAATTGAATGCGCTCATAGTCAATAATCTTTCCACTAGAATCTTTAATTGGTTTATTCTCATCTGCAATTTCTGTAATTGTAATTCCTTTAGCCAAATTACTAGTTCCCCAATTCGTTTCATGAATAGACTGAGACACAAAGAAAATAGGATCAATATTATAGTATCTCGATGCATTATAGAAAATCTGACCTTGATTATGAAGGACTCCTTTATTTTGAAGTTCTTTGTTCAATCCAGCAACATCAAAACTTCGGAATTGATCAATGCGTAAATATTGAAGTAGATAGTTAACATTAGCCGGGTTGTTTGGATTCAAATAACTTGTAATTGACTGTATTGTACCGGACGTGTAACTTTGTTGGATTTGTGCAAACTTAGTTAACGAATAGCTATATTCCGTTGTTAAATAACTAACACGACCATTTAAATTACTTGTTGCCTTAACCCCGACATAATCTTTATGAACATAGGCATAGCTATCATCATAACTAATTTTATAGAAATCATTGAAACGACCAATAATACTTACTTCATCTTTTGCTGTTAATGTTCCTAAAATAACTGAGTTAGTTGTAGCTTCTTGTCGAATGTTTAAACTTGTAACACTATCGATAACCACACCTATACGTGGTGTAGTTTCAAAATCAATATTAGCATCTGGATGTTGATTTGGTTTATTAAACGTAATATAATCTTTTGATACATATCCCGTTGAATTATTATATTCGATTTCGTACCAGTTTCCAGATTCACCTACAATTGTGACAGCCTCTCCTTCAGTTAATTTTCCAATAGCTGACTGACTAGTATTCGGTTGTGGTCGAACATTTAGTGTCCCACCATCTAAGTTATAAACATAAGCTATTTGCTTTGTAATTTCTGGCGTTTCAGGTGTTATCGGCGTAAACGTAATATAATCTTTTGATACGTATGCTATTGAATTATTATATTCGATTTCATACCAGTTTCCAGATTCACCTACGATTGTGACAGCCTCTCCTTCAGATAATTTTCCAATAGCTGACTGACTAGTATTCGGTTGTGGTCGAACATTTAGTGTTCCACCATCTAAGTTATAAACATAAGCTATTTGCTTTGTAGTTTCTGGTGTTTCAGGTGTTTGGGAATCATCTTTTTGAACATAACTTCCATTTACATATCCATATCCATGTTCATACTTAATCTTTAACCATCCCTTTGAATCCTCACTTACAACCTCAATAATGGTTCCTTTAGTTAATGTTCCAAGAAGGATTCCACTTACATCGGGATAATTACGAACATTTAAATTCTCTGTTGTTTTTCCTGTCCAAAGAATATTTTCCGGAATTGTTGGTATACTAAGATTTATAACAGTTACTCGTTGAACATAACCATATCCATCGTGATGCTTAATTTTCAACCAATCTCCATCTTCTTCAATAACATAGACCACTGTTCCTTTAGTTAATGAATTTAATACTGTACTAGTTGTACTTTTTGTTGCATATAGCTTTGTATCTTTACCAATTTCTCCATCCCATAATATTGTTGAATTTGGTAAATTACCTTGAGTGACAACTTTTTTTAACATCCATGCATAAGTATCATTATACTTAATTCTAACCCAATCGCCTTGTACTTTAACGACTTCAACCTTTTGTCCAGCATGATAAGTTGTTAAAGTAGTTGCACTAGTATCAGCTGTTTTGTAAACAATACTTTCATTGGTATTAACAGTTCCAGTCCAAATAACAGTTTCTTCTAGTTCTTCGTATTTAGTCACCTTAAAATATGAACCGCTCACATATCCTGTTTTGCCATTATAACTTACTTTATACCAACCATTCGCATTTTTTTCTGAAAGAATCGTCACTGTCTTTCCTTTCGGAATCGTCGTTAAAATCTTTCCACTTGTACTTGGTTGATCTCTTAAGTTTAAATTTTCTGTTGGCTGTCCTTCAATCGGAACTGGTGTTGATGGTGTACTCTCTGTTGACTCGGAATTACTATCACCTTCTTTAATATAATTGCTGATAGCATATCCCGTTTTTCCATCATAACTGACTTTATACCAACCATTTTCATCTTTTTCTGAAAGAATTGTTACTGTCTTTCCTTTCGGAATTGTCATTAAAACCTTTCCACTTAAACTAGCTTGATTTCGCAAGTTTAAGTTTTCTGTTGTTGTTCCCGTTTTAGATACTGTTGGCTTTGATGGTGCACTCTCTGTTGCCTCGGAATTACTATCATCTTCTTTAATATAATTGCTGATAGCATATCCCGTTTTTCCATCATAACTGACTTTATACCAACCATTTTCATCTTTTTCTGAAAGAATTGTCACTGTCTTACCTTTCGGAATAGTCGTTAAAATCTTTCCACTTAAACTAGCTTGATTTCGCAAGTTTAAGTTTTCTGTTGCCGTTCCTGTTTTAGTCGTTATGGTCGTTGAACCACTTGGGCTTGTGGTTAAATAAGATCCACTCACATATCCCGTTTTTCCACCGTAGCTTACTTTATACCAGCCATTTTCATCTTTTTCTGAAAGAATCGTCACTGTCTTTCCTTTCGGAATTGTCGTTAAAATCATACCACTTGTACCCGGTTGATCTCGTAAGTTTAAGTTTTCTGTTGCTGTTCCTGTTTTAGACACTGCTGGCGTTGAATTACTTGTCGTTAAATAAGATCTACTCACATATCCCGTTTTTCCATCGTAGCTTACTTTATACCATCCATTTTCATCTTTTTCTGAAAGAATCGTCACTGTCTTTCCTTTCGGAATTGTCGTTAAAATCCTCCCGCTTGTGCTTGCTTTATCTCGCAAATTCAGATTTTCCATAGTTATTGCTATTTTTACACTTGAACGCTCTAAAAGGGCACTAGGTCGACTTTCTTCCGCAAAAACCGTCTTCATATAATCTTGATTGCAAAGAGCAGCCCCCATAAGCGATAGGGTAATTAAAACCTTTTTTGGCATAATTAATATCCTTTCTGCACTTAAACTTTCATTAAATAAAGATATGTTGATTATCTTTGCTTAAGGTAAAGTACATCTTGTAATACAAAATTAATACAATCTTTTCTATTTTAACATATTAATACATAATAACCCAATATAAGCTAACGTTTATGGGAGTTTTCATGAATATTTTTTCTTATCTACTTTTTTTACTATATAAGTCCAGATAAATTTTCTTCAGAGAAAATTTTTAACTGGACTATAGGCTGCCTTGATAGGTAAAACATATCAGTATTTTTTTATTTGCTACTTGAGATGTAGAATATTTATCTGTTTATATATAGATAGAAACAGAAATGTATTTCATAATTTTAAGCTCTGTTAGACAATTTTGTTGGTAACGAATCGCTTGATACCAACGATCATTAAGTCCAGTTTTTAAAGATTGTATCCACTTCAAGTAAATAAATAACCAATAACAACATTTTCGTCTAACAGACCCTAATTTTATAGCAGACTTAGTTGGCAATTCTCTTTAATAATAGGTTCTCTATGCTACATGGTTCAATCTATGATTGGGATCATAGGTTTCCCCAACTAGTACAAGACAGACTATAGTCTATGAGGTACCAAAACCTTTTACACTGGCATAGTAGATAATTTTGATTTATATAAAAAAGTGACCTAATTACTTAAAACTAGGTCACTTTTTCTATTAAAATGTTACCTCTTATTAATCATCAATAAAAGCGGCCAAAAATCCTGACTCGAGATTAACTTTTTCTATCACAATTTCTGTTTAAAATAATCAACTAATTTCTGATAAATATCACTTTCAAACACATACTGATTTAAACGACTATTTGTTATAGATAGAGTTGCTTGCTCCTCTATAAGATAAGCACTTTTTTCAAAATCACTCACATAATAAGTTAGTAAATTAATTAACTGAGTCTGTGAATCATAGGAAATATTTAAAACTGTTTCATCATCATGAATAGAATAGATGATACCTTGTTCTCCTTCATGTTCTTCAAATGACATGGATTCTTGCTTTAAATGGTCTGTTAAATTCGTCATTTCAATGGGTGTTTGAGTAACAAAAGTAGGAAGTTGCTCTTCAAAAACATTTTCAATAGGGCTACTAGGTAACCTAAATATTAAGGATAACTCAATACTATCCTCGATATGAGGCGTTTTTAACGAGACTTGAAAATTATCTGACATGATTTTCGGACTAAATCGATAACCAATTGACAGTGACTGCATTCCTAATTCAGATGGTATCACTAATTCATACTGTATAGTCAGAGTATTTAAGGGTTGATTAGACGTATCCTCTAAAAATGGGCCTGTCTCACTGAAACGAACGCTTTCCATCTCACTTTTTAAATTCTCAAATAACGGATTAGATGTTGTTGTCTCCTTTATTGATAATGCATCTTTTATAAATTGCTCGCGCTCATTAGTGTTATATGATTGAATTTCATCTACCATATTAAGAAAATGACTCAATATAGGAAATGGCTCTATCTGTTCCGTTTCTTCTTTCTTCGAATGACAGCCAACTAGAATAACTAAGATACATCCTATTACGAAAAGGCATAACTTCTTCATTTCCCTCACCTTAAATTAAATTTAATAAAAAAGAATTATAAATAGTATGTCTCTAGCGTTCTTTATTCATACACACTCTTAGACTTTCTTAGGACGTTTTAACTTTAAATCTTCCTTCATCCAATAATTTGTATCTTCCAGATCGAAGGTTGGATTAAACTCATCAACTCCTAACCATTCCATTACACTCTCGTATTCAGGATGACTTAAATCTTTAATAATCTCTAACAATTCTAAATAACCTGGAACACCACCACAATCCTCTGGCGGACAAGCCCCTTCACCGTCTAAACAAACAGGATAAACATTCGGATAATCTTCAAGTTCTTTTTCAAACGTAATCACATGCTCCCAATAATCCCCCATATCGTATACATAAGGAATCGATTGGCCTACTTCAATGTACTTATCTACTTTCGCATTTTTACTTAAACGGTACGTTTTACGCAGGCGCGGACGACCATCATATGTTGGCATCTCATTCATCCACGAATACTCCTCCACCTCTTCGCTTGTTTCAACCAATACCAACTCTTCCGCTAACTCAAACTGATACAAATGACAATTATACCAACCCATACTATATTGAATCACACGATGCAACGCATTAAACGATACTTCTGCTGGCATCACGACACGACGCCAAACATCCAAACCTTCCAACTGAATTTTTATTTGATAAGCCTTCACAACATCACCTCTAAATATAAGTACCTTCATTGTAGCAAAAAACACCGTGATTATACAAACTTCTACTCAAAATAATACGGTAAGGATTGATAACAAGTCACAACACAATCTAGCGAATCATCCACTTCATAAAAATCAGCATGAATCTCAATGGCTCCAAAAATCAACACTCCATACTTAGCCATATCATGCTCAAAGTCCAACCACATATCACGCGTCAACTTTTTACTTTCAACTCGCTCATAAAAATCGTCCACTTCAAAGAAATACATCCCACTCTCACTCTGTAAACAACAAGTTACAAACTCCTGTAACAATGAGCTACACTCGGATAACGGAATCTTTGGTGTATCCTTTAACTCTTCCTGAATTGCTTTTATCCATAAATAATCATCTTTAACAATCACAATTACCACTCCTTATCCACAGCTATTATAGCGATCAATTAGTGAATAAAAAATATAAATACTAAAACAAAGAACAAAGCTCTATTGTTCGTATATTACTACGAGGAATATACCGGGCCCTAAACTATCCTCGTTTTACAATAAATCCATCTGTTTTAAAAATTTATTTTATAAGCTATAATAAAGGAGATAAAAGTGAATAAACTAATTCAAAATCTCAATTTAGCTGATGACTTCTTATTTGCTAAAGTCATGAGTGATAAAGTAATCTGCAAGAAAGTTTTAGAGGAGATATTAAATATTAAAATCCAAGAAATAAAGATGCCAGAACAACAAAAAGTAATTGATCTTGTGCTCGATAGCAAATCTGTAAGACTAGATATTTATGTCAATGATGAACATAATACAATTTACAATGTTGAAATGCAAAAGAGTAGTCACAAAAACTTAGCTAAACGAAGTAGATACTATCAAGGTAATATTGATTTAGATATGATTCAAAAAGGAGAAGACTATGAAAAGCTTCGTAAAAGTTTCGTTATTTTCATTTGTACCTTCGATCCTTTTAACAAAGGAAGGCATATTTATACATTCCAAAATAGGTGCTATGAAGATTCCACGCTAACCCTTGGAGATGAAACAACAAAAGTCTTCTTAAATACAAAAGGGGAACTTAATGACGTTAATGAAGAAATGATTGAATTTCTAAACTATATTGAAAATTCAACAGATGATTATGCAAATCAGGCTAAGAGTCAACTTGTAAAAGAAATTAACCAAAAAGTAAGTTATTTAAAATCAGATAAATCTTTGGAGGTGGAATATATGACACTTTACGAACGTGATAAAGAAAAATTTAAAGAGGGGCATGAACAAGGACTACAAGAAGGATTAGAACAAGGCATTGAAAAAAATAAAATAGAGAATGCTAAAGCTCTTCTGGATATCCTAGATGATGAAACAATCGCTTCTAAAATTGAACTACCACTGGAAACCGTACAAAAGTTAAGAACTGAAATACTATCTCAATAACATAATCGAGTAGGAGATAATTAATTAATTTAATCATCGTCCTCTCACACCACCGTACGTACGGTTCCGTATACGGCGGTTCTATTTTATCTCTAAATATGAACGGTTTGATAGTGGTCTAGTAGTGATA
>SKEL01000213.1_pt1 | contig 66197 bp, 61 predicted proteins | sample 4826741 | NCBI WGS metagenome assembly SKEL01 (sample SAMN11008810, study PRJNA524170) | human gut metagenome | biome: Human fecal sample; material: Feces; isolation source: fecal sample from pouch patient p33 | host: Homo sapiens | place: Israel: Tel-Aviv | collected 2016-03-22
CTGTTCGAATAGCTCGATTTGTTGTTCTAGCGAATTGACTTCGCAAATGTTACTTTTTGCCTCGATACCGAAGTATCAAGGACCCTGCACATTTAAACGAAACTTTGTTCAGTTTTCAAAGGACTACTTTGTTGCCAAGCGACAACTTAATTAGAGTATCAAATTGGCAACTCTTTGTCAACATCTTTTTTTAAATCGCTGAGCGGCTTAAAATGTTTTATGACTGACAACTCGTACTATACTACGCAGTTTCCCATCCCAAGTCAACAACTTTTTTAAAAAAAGTTTTTCAAAAAAGGAGACCTCTTTTCTTATGCAGGAAGATCGTGATTTTTGGAATCACTTCGCCGCAGACTATGCTGCCGCTGAACAAGATTCCCGGCTACCGCTTGCCCATGATGTGACTACCTGGATGATCGCTAATGGGTTGCTCCCAGCCGACTCATTGATAGACCTTGCTGCCGGTACCGGCCGTTTTGCTATCCGATTGGCCCCGTATGTCCGTCACCTCACCTTAATTGACTGGTCTTCGGCGATGCTTACATATGCAAAAACCCGATTGAAAGCCAACAAAAAAACAAGCATGACTTATCTCACCGATGATTGGCATCAACTTGTTTCATCGACAAGTGCTGATCTTGTCTTTGTCAGTCAACTGCCAACGCTATTGCCGGAAGAGTTATCACTTTTAAACGCTCTGGCGCGAAAAACAGTCATCCTGAACTTTCAAACACAGCAAGATGATGCTTTGGTTCGCCACGCTCTAACTCTTTTAGGCCACGATATGCCGGTCGCTTATCAAGCCGATCCAAGTCGCGTTGCCGGCTATCAAAATTGGTTAAGCTTACATCAAATTCCATTTGAAACGCACACGCTGACTTACCACCTAGAGGAGCAAACGACTGTCAGTGATATGCTGCCCGAACTTGGTTTACCTGTGGGCGTCAAGGCGGCGGAACGTGTGGCTAAAGCATTGACCGGTCATGAAAATCCGCACATGCCGGTAACCGATCACCTGACCTATGCATATACACAATTGATGTGGCATCCCAAGAATTAAGCGTGCCCCCGCCGATCAGTTCATTTATTGCGCGTATATAAAAAGACACCATCGCATTCGCTCAGGTGTCGTCTGATTTTGGTGTCCTAGCTTGTTGCACCGCCATTAATCATCGTAACTAGCCTTTGTCCGCTATCATTCTTTGACTTGAAATTGTTCGACATTGACAACTGTGTCGACCCAGGAATGATCATAGAAGCCTGCTTCATGAGATACGAGTAAAACGGCGCCGGGATACTGTTGCAGTCCGGTTCGCAGCGCATTTTTGGTGTCGTCATCTAGATGATTCGTTGGTTCATCCATCACCAAAATATTGGTTGTCTGTAACATGAGATCAGCCAATTTGACTTTAGCTTGCTCGCCACCTGACAGCATCGTTAGCGGATTATTGGCTTCCTCACTTGTCAACGCGGTTCGTGACAACACTTGGCGTACCGTCTTTTGGGTTAAGGCCGGAAAGCGTTGTTGCAAATACTGAACCGGACTTTGCTTGGGCTGATCCCAGTGCAGTTCTTGTTCGTAATAGCCAAAAGTGACATTGTCGGCAATCTCGACACTACCACCCAGTGCTGGCAACAAACCGAGAATCGTCTTCAATAAGGTTGACTTACCAACACCGTTAAAGCCTTCAAATGCAATCACCTGATCCTTAGCCACCGAAAAATTAATCGGCTGCAACAAAGGCTTATCATATCCGACGACTAGATCGTTAACGTCCACTAGCATTTGGCGGTTAACCGGCATATACGGAAAGGCTAAATGCGCCTTTGCTCGCGTACCCGGGGGTGTCAATTTATCCATACGGGCTAATTGCTTTTCCCGACTTTTAGCCATGGTTGCGCGGGTGCCGGCTTTGAACTTGCGGATAAAGGCCTCGGTTTTCTTGATCGTCTCCTGCTGTTTGGCAAAAGCCTTCAGATACGTCTCGTGGTCAGCTTCTTTTTGACGCATAGCCTGTTTTAAAGTCCCTGTATATTTGGTGATTTGGCCAAACTCAATATCCAATACCGCATTGGTCACATTTTCGAGAAAGTCAAAATCATGGGAGATCACAATGAAGGCTCCTTCAAAGTTCTGGAGCCAATCAGTCAACCAGGCGATGTGCGAAACATCCAGATAATTCGTCGGTTCATCCAGTAATAACATATCCGGCTTTTCCAATAACAGTTTCGCCAAGATTAGTTTCGAGCGTTGGCCGCCAGACAAAGCATCAACCGGATGATCCATCCCCATCGCCGTGATGCCCAAGCCTTCTGCCACTGTCTGGATCGTGGTTTCGAGCTCATAAAAGTCACCGGCTTCAAGCTCTTGCTGTAATTCACCAGCCTTCGCTAAAAGCTCATCATCCGGGTGAGCCGCATAATCGGCATAGATTTGGTTCATCTTGGTCTCTTTACGATAAAGCTCATCGAAAGCGGTCCGCAGAAACTCAATAACTGTTTGTCCCGGCACCAAATTGGCATACTGGTCCAAATAGCCGACATGAAGATGCTTTTGCCAGATAATCTTCCCCGCATCCGGTGTTAAGGCCCCAGTCAAAATCTTGATTAAGGTACTTTTCCCGACGCCATTTTGGCCAATCACACCGAGATGATCTTCAATATTCACCTGAAAACTGGCATCTTGATACAACACCTTGTCTAAAAACCGCTGCGATAACCCGGTTACGGTTAAAACACTCATTTCATTCTCCTTCTATAAAAACCGCCAAGCATTACTGACGCCATCATTTGAAGCCTATCTTAAAAAAGCTTGTACTCTCATTCGCCGCGGTTTTGGCTTTTCAAACCATCCGCACACTGTTATGATGCCCCATCATGCCCATTATCTCGCTGCCAGTATGCTTTTCAGGCCGAATTCAAACCGGCCGTCAACGCACTCAACACGGCAGCTTTCTGAAAATAGCTACTGCTAGCTAGGCTATCACAGCGGTTGATGTTTGACAACGAGGCAAATTTTTTGCATTTTCTGCTTCTCCGGAGAAATAATGACTGCATCAGCCGATTAAATAGACGGTGGTATTTACTACCTCATCGCGGTTTTTGTGGTGACAACTGCTTGAAATGCGACATGCATGAACCAGTATTTTGATAAGGAGATGGCAAAAATGGGGATCATGGAATCTCGTTTGATTCACGGAACGGTTGGGTTTGCAATCGGTGACGCTTTGGGATTACCGGTTAAGGGGCAGTCGCAGGCCGATCTGGCTGCTGCGCCAGTCACGACCATGAAGGGTTATGGCACCTTCAACCAACCAGCCGGCACGTATTCCGATGAAACCGGCCTCACACTTGCCGGCCTAGACGCCTTACAATCCGGCTTTGATCAGGCAAAGCTAATCGCTGCTTACCAAGCGTGGTTTAAAAATGGAAAACACGCACCTTATGGAAAACGCAATCCCGATATTTGGCCTAGTGTGGCAACTGCTTTGACCACTGGAAAAGCTGCGGCGGCGCCTAACGAACCAGGAGCATTGATCCGCGCTTTACCATTTGCTTTTTTTGCTTATCAAACATTTGACACAGATCTATTCAAAAAAGCAGAGGGTAGTCGTCTCTTTCAAAACTTTGTCACCCTCACCAACACCGATCCGGAGAATATGGTAGCAACGGCTATTTACACCCAAATCGCCATCGAATTACTCGCGGATGCCCCGGACCTGCCAACTGCCATCGCTACCGGTATCACCAAGGCTGGCGACTATTTTGCCAATAAGCAGGCGGAACAACCGGTTTTTGACTCATTTCAATCTCTGCTCGCGGCACCCACCTCACTTGATGCTACGGCAACCGATCCTTTAAGTCTGCTCGTTCGGGTGTTGCATGCGCTTTCGACTTGGCCGGATTATCACGATGCCGTCTTACACGCACTTGCACTTGGTGGGGCAACCGACACCGCTGCGGCATTAACCGGCGGCTTGGCTGGGTTAGCTTATGGGTACACAAGCTTACCGCATCGTTGGTGTTTGACACTGGCGGAATATGCCCAGATTGTCGATCTCTGCCGGCAAGCTGAAAAAAGCGTTTTTTTCCCGAAATATGATTAATTGACAAGCGAACTTTTTAGTCGTGGCGACAAGGCTTGTGGTAGACTTAAGTAAATCTCTACCGGAAGGTGCCATCGTGAAAAATAACAGTCATTCCGTCTTAAGAACGATTCTCGAATTTCTTGTGCTCTTCATCGTCATCTTTTTTGCGACCCAGCTGCTCATGAAATATGTCGTCAGCAAAGATGTTGTCCAAGGCACGTCAATGCAGCCGACATTGGAAAACGGCGAACGGCTTTATTCCGTTCGCGTCATGCAGCCCAAACGCAACGATATTGTCGTAATAAATGCACCTGATCGACCAAAATCCCTCTATATTAAACGTGTGATTGGCATGCCAGGTGACACGGTGAGCGCTAAAAACGATAAGCTTTACGTCAACGGAAAGGCCATTGCCGAGCCTTACTTGAATCACAAATTTGCACGAACGGAAATTAATCAATGGGCCAGTCAACAAGGGCTGGATTCCTCCACGATTAAATTCACCAACGATTTCAACATCAAAACCCTATCTTCAACTAAGTCAGCAAAAGTACCTGCTGGCAAGTATTTCGTCATGGGGGATAATCGGTTGGTTTCGCATGACAGTCGTGACTTTGGATTCGTTGATAAATCCAAAATTCAGTCAGTCGTCGTTTGGCGCTATTGGCCGCTAAATCGCTTGAAGATTTTTTGATTTATAAGATACACGAAAAGTACCACCCGTCGTTACTCACTTCAGTAACGGCGGATGGTATTTTTTTGATCGCTGCTTTTCTGTCATGAAATTTTCTCAGCCTTAGTCGTCAGCCAACCTGCGCTCAATCACGACAGGGTTAGCCCGTGCTGATCAATTAAACGCCGAAGCTTCGTTTGAATGGCGAGCATCGTCATCCGATCAGCCTGCTTGAACGCCGTCACATAACTAGGCGCATCAGTCGTTATGGTTGCAACTAGCTGTCCATTAAGATCACGAATCAAAATAGCTGCCCCCTCTAGCTTGGCAGTAAAATAACTGCCTTCAAACCCTTCGTCCAACAACCACTGTGCCCAGTTCTGAATATTCTCTGCAATCGCTTGATCAAGTGGTACCTGCCGTTTTAATGCCAACTGCCGGCTTTTGACTTCAGCCAAGGTCATGTATGCTTCTGTTTCCATGGTAAAAGCACCCATCCTTCTCACTTGTCTGATTCCTTCATAAACTTAGACGCCGCCAGTATACGCCGCTGCGGTTAAAAAGACACGCCAAAAGGACTACGCTTGCGCCGCCATTTTATAAGCACGCCGATTCTCATAGTAATTAGCGTGCACGAGTTGAAGATAGGGATTAATCGCCCAGTCAAAAAGGTGGAACGTCAGATTTTCCAGCAAGTACCAGCCAATTAACGAGACGTACAACCCGAGCAAATTAGCTTTAAAACCGCGCATGAGCCGCCATGAGCCGATCAATGCCGAAATCGATGAGAAACGTTGATCTGCTTCATGTCCGTCTTTGAAAACCCAAAAAGCCTGCCGCCATCCCAGTATCAGCAAAACACCTGGAATAACGAGGAAGGAAAAGCCGATAAGCGTCAGGAAATAGGTAAAGATCCATAGCGAAATCGAACCCCAGAACCACTTGCCGTTAAAAAGACCCAATACCGCACGAAATGGATGAACGCGCGTCTGATGCCGGACAAGATCCAGCACCGCAAAGTTAACCCCTTGCACCAGCATGGTATTCACCAGACTTTGAATGGTATTGAGTGTCCCGGTGTTGTTGCCACTTTGCATATAATACGCTTGAAAGCCATTTGGATCTGTCAGTGTTTTTTCTACCCCGAAGCTCTGAATCACCGCCAAAATCGCCAAATAAGCAACAATCGAGGCTGCCGCCTGCAACAAACTCGGCAGTAGATAAGCCAGCATCAAATCGCGGCGATTCGTCCCGGTCTTTAGTTGTTCTTTGGCCTTATGCTTGAGCTCTCGGTAAGTCATTAAATTCTCGGTCAACATCCATACTCCTTTGTTTTAATGGTCAATTTTAATTGCTTCTTTTTTAGTACCCTTTTCGTAGCGGTGGGCATGGCGCAACACATGATGAATGCGCCACAACGCATAGAGCTGCTGCGGGATTGCCCCCAGAACACCTAACGATTGAGTGGCCGAATCCCGTCGCACGACATGATGATACGCCGGATGTCCGGTATACAAAAAATGCCGCGTTGCCATCACATATGTGGCGGTAAAAAGCTCGTCTTCCATAATGGACATCTGTTCATCAAAGCGTAATTGCAGGCGTTCAATCACATCCCGCCGAAACACTTTGTTCCATAAATAGCCGCGAATATAACCAATGGGGTGCAGCATCTGCCGGATGAGCCCTTTTCTTGTCAATTGCTTCGCCTTACGCAGATGTTCTTGAACCGGACGTGGATTGGGATCGTCACGGAAAAACGGCATGGCAATGAGATCCCATCCCTGAGTCATCACATCAACGGCATGGGCAATGAAGTCCGGTTCATACCAGTCATCTCCGTCCATAAACGCAACCAACTCACCCCGAGCTTGTTCCAGTCCGCTATTACGTGCCGCCGAAACACCTTGGTTCACCGGCTTTAAGATGGCCTGAATGCGCCGATCCCGTTGCGCAAACCGGGTCACAATCTGCGGCGAGCGATCACTTGACGCATCATCGATCACAATAATCTGTAAGTGGGAGTAAGTTTGTGCTAAAAGGCTTTTTAAACCATGCGCCACATAGCTTTCAAGGTTATAAACCGGCACAATGATCGTCACAAGTGGCGTTACCATGGCGACACCTCCTGACGTGTCCGCTGTTGATAGCCTATTTGCTGAAATTGAATACATATCAATCCTTTTTACTTAAGTTGGTATTAATCACCGATTAAGAAGTCCGTCTTAGTCGGGAACCACTGCTTTTGCGTTTGCGCTAATTTCTTATCAGTAATCAGTGTATCAATCTGTCCAAGTTCCAACCCGCGATACGGTGCCTGTATCTGGAATTTTTCGGTTTCGGAAACTACAACCACCTGCCGTGCCGATAACGCCGCCGCTTGTTTGACCTGAGCATCTTCCATATAAGAAAAATACACGCCATCTTCGGCAATCGCTGTGGCGCCAATAAACGCAGCATCAAAAGCAATTCGCCGCAAAGTCTCCAGCATCGTGGGCTCAAAGAAAAACCGTGCGTGGTGATCGAGCTTACCGCCAAACAAATGCAAATTAACCCGTTCTTCGACTGAAAGGGCAATGGCGTTGTCCAAGCTATGCGTATATACCGTGACTGGATGATGAATCGATTGTGACAATTTCAAAAGCGTGGTTGAGTCATCAATAAAGTAAACGCCGCCCGCCTTAATCAGCGATAACGCTGCTTTGGCCATTTTGGTTTTCTGGGTAGAAAAACGTTTCAAGCGGGTCGAATAACTGGGAATCGTGTGGCCGAAATTCAACGACACCAAACCGCCACGGGTACGTCTGGCAACACCTTGAGCATCTAAGGCAACGATATCGCGCCGAGCAGTGTCACGAGAAACGCCAACAGCCTTCATAATATCTTCGATGCTGAGCTCATTACGCGCTGCCAACAGCTTCTTGATTTCTTCAAACCGCTTCTCCCGATACATTGCCACCGATTCAAGTCCTCCCTTAAATAGACGCTTCCCCCATTTAAGCTCCTGTAAGTTCCTGTAAATAATAGGTTACGTCTGTCTTGTCTTATTATACCTGATTATGGAAAAACTCGTTAACTAAAGCTGAGCGCGAGCCGGCGCGGTTAGAAGTCGGAGTGTAAGCGGCCTAAAACGTGATGGCTGGGCTTTGGCCATTGCATTTTAGGTCCTTACACGCAGACTTCTGCGCCGGGGAGCGCGTTATGGTGAGCGCGAGCCGGCGCGGTTAGAAACCGGAGTGTAAGCGTCCTCTGCACCTGGGAGCACATTATAATGAATAAAAAATATCAATAATAATCCATCCATCTCAAGCCACCAAATACCAAGCTTTGGTCTTGACCACCCATTCTTCATGTCCGCAAATGCTGACTTGAAGACATAAAGTTAGCATAACATTTTCCCACTTACGAAAGTTTAGGCACCCAAAAATTTTCCAAAAATTCACAAATTATGGTAGAAAAGTGCCGCAAATCACAGAAACTTCAAGGGTTGAGCCCACTTTTTCCGGAAAAGTTCAGTGATTGTTACGAAAATTTTTAACATTCCGTTTGTTACATCCACGTAACAATATTACCAATTTAGATGTTTTTGTAATGATGCTGGTATTTTATTGACACACCATCCCTATATACTTCGTTTGTGTTCTCGGGGGAACAAAATGACGACTATTCAAAATATAGGAGTGAATTTTTATCTTTACTAAGCAAATCAAATTATCCATCATCGCGTTACTCAGTGTGGCGCCTCTATTAGGAATGACAAGTAATCATTCACAAAAAGTAGAAGCCATCGCTGATCACGCCAATAATGATAGTGACAATAGTCAAGTTAGAGCTAAGTCAATTGTGTTAAGCAACGAGGCAAAGAATGAAGTAAAGGCTGACCAAGCGGATACTTATTCACTGATCAACCCGAAGAAAGAAAATACCATCACAGTCGGCACAAACGATATCGCCGAAGCAGCGCATCAAATTGCTGAGCAAAAAGCGGCCGCTGCTAAGGCTGCCGAGGAACAGGCTGCAGCTGAAAAAGCCGCAGCCGAAAAAGCTGCAGCAGAACAGGCAGCTGCTCAACAGGCTGCCCAGGAACAGGCTCAGGCACAAGCAGCCCAGCAGGCGGCTAGCGCAAGTGCAGCTGCGGCTAGTGCAACCACAACCCAAACCACGACTAACAAAGGGACCTTTAAGTTAAGCTTCTATGATCCGGCCGTCTTGGGTTCAAGCATGGGTTACGATGGTGTCGCAGCTAATCTCTCCGTCTTTCCAAAGGGGACTCGCCTGAAGATTACATTATCCGATGGCACGGTTTGGTATCGAACCGTTAATGACACCGGTAGTTTTGCTAACGGCAATCCTAATCAGCTGGATGTCGCGATGCCTAACTCACAGATTCCTTCAGCTGGCGTCATGACAGCCACAGTTGAAGTTGTTGGCTAATTTATTAGCTAAAATCAGAAAGTCCTTTCGCTATGTGTGAGCGAGAGGGCTTTTTTCTGTTCATTGGTTAAATGCGGGATTTTTTCAGCCAGTCGTGACTATCGTGAACTTCAGGCCATGTCATGATTGATATGAGGAAAAATGACTAGCCAACTGTTTGGATGTCAGCAGCACCATTGCCTTTATATGGGCATTTTAACGGGTACTGCTTCCCCATTAGCCCTCATATTTCTCATCAAACTAACTCATATTTTTAAAAAAGTATTTGACTTTTTCCCACTTCTTCGTAAAATAAAGATCAATTCAACAGATTTTCAAAAACGATGAGTAGAAGAGTACCTAGATTGTCAGTGTCAGCGAGTCTCGGTTGGTGGGAAGAGACCTCTGATTATCTAGTGGAAAGTAGTCTACGAGTTGCCATTGCGACTTCGGAAGTAATGGCTGGGATTGCGCCCATTACAGCAATCGCGTATCGCCGAATCAGGCCGTACGCGGCGAGACCGCTTTCGGTGACGTTGGCGGTAAAGTAAGGTGGTACAGCGTGATCCGCGCCCTTAACAGTTCTGACTGTTAAGGGCTTTTCTTATGGAAAAAATACCCGACAGTCAGCATTCAGTGTCGCAGTGATTTTATAAACATGGAGGGATCTACAATGTCAACTCAAGCTAAGCTCACCAAACGTCAATACCTCACACTCGGTTCTTTGTTATTCGGCATGTTCTTTGGAGCCGGAAATTTAATCTTCCCGATTCATATGGGGCAGCTAGCCGGAGCGGCTTGGCTACCGGCTGCCATCGGGTTCTTACTATCGGCCGTTTTACTGCCGCTGCTATCCATCATGGCCATTAGTCTTACCCGTGCGAGTAGTATGTACGATCTCGCTCGTCCAGCAGGCCATGGATTCGCCTTATTCTTCCTGCTTGCCACCCATGCCAGTCTCGGATTGCTAATTGCTTCGCCAAGAACCGCCACTGTTACTTACGCTATTGGTATCGCACCCTTTCTAAACAAGGGGCAGCAGCAAATCGGTTTGTTGATTTTTTCGTTTATTTTCTTTTTGATAACATTTCTGCTTGCCCGCAATGAAAGTAAAATCACGACCTACATCGGTAAGCTGCTGAATCCGCTATTGTTGCTTTTACTGGCCATTATTTTCTTCTGGGCCTTGTTAATTAAAGGCGACATTCGAGCTATTAGCTTCACTGCCAATGCAAAACTTATCACCGGCAATCTCACCAATGGTTTCTTACAAGGCTACAACACGATGGACGCACTTGCCGGGTTGGGCTTTGGCGTTACCATCATTACCGCGCTGAAATTGATGGGATTACATCATGCTTCCAGTCGGGCTAAAGCCGTTGCCAAGGTTGGCTCATTGGCAATGGGACTTGAAGCACTCATCTATATCCTGCTGATTATGTTAGGGGCCATTAGTCTCGGCTTTTCTAAGATCACCGCAAATGGCGGCACCGCGTTTAATCAAATTATGACGCATTACACCGGCCTTATAGGTACTGCCTTGCTCGGAGCGATGACGCTGCTGGCTTGCTTAACCACCGCCATTGGTCTGGTCACCTCTTTTTCACAGGATTTGGGACATCGCTTTCCGAAACTGGGCTATCATTTCTTTCTTCCGATCACAACTATTGGTGCTTTTCTGATTGCCAATTTTGGGCTCGATCAAATTATCGCCTATTCCACGCCGATCTTGATGCTGCTTTATCCATTAGCCATTGCGCTGATTATGTTAGGCTTGCTTCATCCTTGGATTGGCAAAAATACCCGGATTTACAAAACGACGATCGGTTTCACGCTGGTTCCCGCATTGCTTGATGCGATTCATGCCCTGCCGACGAGCTTAGCGCAACTGCCATTCTTCGCAGCCATTCAGCACTTTGCTACCACCTTTATTCCTTGGTTCTCAGTTGGCATGGACTTTGTACCGTTCCTTATCATTGGCTTCTTAAGTGGTCTTGCTGCTGCTAAATTAAGCGGCGCAAAATTGGCACCTGATTTACCTGATCCAGAGTAACCATTTTAAATGCCACCTTCATCATCATTTCCATAAGACACAAAAAAGCATGGTCGCCTTCAAATACCGAAGTGGCCATGCTTTTTGACACTAACTTTATCAAACGCTTCAAGGTCCTGTGGTCACACCATCAAGTGAAACCGTATAAACCGGATTATTGCCAGTCCAATCGAACCCAAGCGAATTGTTAATTTCGTTTTGGTGGGTATTGAAATTATTCAATGTCTTCTTTGACAAGCCTAGCTGAGCACGCATTTCATCAGATGCTTTTTGAAGCGTATCAGTCTTCATAACCTGATAAGCCGCGTTATCAATATAAACACCAATGCCTTGCAGCTGTTTGCGCTCAATCGTTGAAGCCGAACTGCGATAATTTTGGGCGATTGCCATCATGTCATCAAAAGTAAGATTGGTTCGCATGCTAGATGACAGCGAGTCCATAACCTTCTGATAGTTCGTCAGTGATTTAACTGACATCAGGTGTTTAACAATCTGATTGATGACTTCCTGCTGACGTTTTTGCCGGCCATAATCGCCTTCTGGATCTTCATCACGCATCCGGGCATAGGCAAGAGCGAGTTCACCGTTAAGATGCGCCTTACCTTTTTTAAAGGTTTGCCCGCCTGTATTTGCATCCGTCCAGGTAAACGGCACATTAACGTCCACTCCACCGACAGCATCGACAATCTTTTGTAGTCCTTCCATGTTGACGGTCACATAATAGTTGATCGGAACATTCAATAATTTTTCAACGGTTTTGATCGCCGCGTCTGACTTGCCATATGAGTATGCCGCATTGATTTTCTCATAGGTAGGTGATTGATCGCCTGTCCCCACCATTTCTGCTAACGTATCGCGGGGAATACTGAGCATCGTTGTTTTCTTTTCTTTAGGGTTGATGGTCACAAGCATCAACGTGTCGGAACGACCTGTATCCGTGCGGCCAAAAGCACCGGTATCGGTACCCATCAAAAGAATACTGATTGGCTTTTTGCCATTGAGGTCGGAATTGACTGTTTTCGTGCTAACCGGGTCATAAGTCTTCGCAACTGCTTTTTTTGCTTGTGAGTAGAACCTGGCTGCATAGCCACCCGCCAGAAAAAGGGCCACGAGCACAATGAGAACCACCGCACGTAAAATCGGATGGCGCCGTTTGGGTTTGCGATTTTTGATTCGTAGATCAGATTTTTGTTGCTTGGACATATGTGCTTCACTCCAGTTTTAGTTTCCACGGTAGTGTATCAGATAATTATGAAGAAAAAAGGGAATTAGCTCAAAAATCGGCTTGATATGGTAACATTAAAGAAATATTAGAAATTGGAGCTGATTAGATGCAACATTTACCAGCACGAGAGGATGTCCCAACGCAATTGACCTGGGACCTGACAACGATTTATCCAGATGATTCAGCTTGGGAAACCGACTTTAAAGCTGTCCGTGCCCAAGCCAAAGCGGCCGTCGCATTGAAAGGAACGTTAGGCAACTCGGCAGACGCCCTTGTTACCGGCATTAAAGCCGTACTTGCAGTTTTTCGACGCTTCGAGAAGGTTTACGTCTATTCAAGTTTAAAAAGCGATCAAGATACCGGTAACGCCACTTATCAGGCGATGAATGCCAAAGCTGAAAGCCTGGGTGCTGAATTAGCCAGTCAGTTAGCGTTTTTGGATCCGGAAATTCTGGCGATCCCAAGCGACAAATTAACGGCCTGGCGTGACACTGAAAGCTTGAAGCCATTCGGACATTTTATTGATGCCATCACGGTAAATCGAGAACACGTCTTGACAACCGCTGCCGAGGCCTTGATTGCAAGTGCGGGCGATGCCTTAAATGCCAGTCACGCGACCTTCAATGTATTAAACAACTCTGATCTGCAATTCGGGTTTGTTGAAAATGAAGATGGCGAAACCGTCCAGCTTAGTAACGGTTTGTACGGTCAGTTGATTCGCTCGACTAACCGTAAATTACGCAAGGAGGCTTTCGAGGCCCTTCTGCGTGCTTACGAAAGTTTAAAAAATACGTTTGCGCAAACGTTAAGTGGTCAAGTGAAAGCCCATAATTTCAACGCGACAGCGCATCATTACAAAAATGCGCGTGCTGCCGCTATGGCAAGTAATCACATTCCGGAAAGTGTGTACACGACGCTTATCGACCAGGTTAACACCCACCTGCCGCTTTTACATCGTTATGTCGCCTTGCGTAAAAAGGTGTTGGCAGTCGATCAGTTACACATGTATGACATTTACACACCACTGACTGGCCAGCCGCCGTTGACTTATACGCTTGAACAAGCCAAAGCAGAGGCCTTAAAAGCTTTAGCCCCACTAGGCGATGATTATCTTGAGCATGTTCGCGAAATTTTTGACAATCGCTATATTGATGTTGTCGAAAATAAAGGCAAACGTTCAGGTGCCTATTCCGGTGGTGCTTATGATACCAATCCGTTCATCTTATTGAACTGGCACGATGCCGTTGATGAACTCTATACGTTGGTTCACGAAACCGGCCACAGCGTCCACAGTTGGTACACGCGTCACAATCAGCCGTATGTCTATGGTGATTATCCGATCTTTGTTGCCGAAATTGCTTCAACAACCAACGAAAACCTGTTAACTGATTATTTCCTGACACATTCGGATGATCCCAAAGTACGAGCCTACATTTTGAATTACTATCTCGATGGTTTTAAAGGAACTGTTTTCCGTCAGACACAATTTGCCGAGTTCGAGCACTGGATTCACCAACAGGATCAGCAAGGCGAACCGTTGACGGCCACCAGCATGTCACAATATTACGCCGATCTCAACGCCCGGTATTATGGACCGGAAGTTGCACGCGATCCGGAAATTGCCTTTGAATGGGCCCGCATTCCGCACTTCTATTACAATTACTATGTTTACCAGTATGCAACCGGCTTTGCTGCTGCCTCAACCTTAGCAGCGGGCATCAGTAGCGGTGAACCTGACGCGGCTGCCCATTACTTAGACTATTTGAAGTCAGGGAGTTCTAAGTATGCCATTGACACCATGAAAACAGCTGGCGTTGATATGACCAAACCCGATTATCTTGAAGCCGCCTTTTCAGTATTTGAACAGCGCTTGACGGAATTGGAAAAAATCTTGCAGAAAGGATGAGTCGTTTGAAACTCGGATTTATTGGTACCGGTGTTATGGGTACCGGGATCGTTAAAAACTTTCTTAATGCCGGTCACGAGGTCATCGTTTACAACCGCACAAAAGCCCACGCGCAAACAGTGCTAGATGCCGGGGCCACTTGGGCGGAATCTCCGCATGCGGTGGCGGCACAGTGTCATGTTGTCATGTCCATGGTCGGTTTTCCTCAGGACGTTGAAACCGTTTATTATGGCTGTGACGGGGTTCTTGCTGGCACCCACGCCGGTGATTTAATCATCGACATGACCACGAGTACGCCAACACTAGCCAAAAGCATTGCTTCCAAAGCTGCAGACAAAGGGGTTCATGCCATTGATGCGCCGGTTTCGGGAGGCGACATTGGCGCTAAGAACGGCACGTTGACGATCATGGTAGGCGGCGAAAAATCTCTGTTGCCCCGATTGAAGGATTTATTTGCACCGATCGCAACGTCGGTTAACTATTTTGGCCCAGCTGGATCTGGCCAACATGCTAAGATGGCCAATCAGATTATGATTGCCGGAACCATGACCGGGCTTACTGAAATGCTGGTTTATGGCAAAGCGGCCGGACTTGATTTAAATGAAATGCTCACGGTGGTCGGCAGTGGGGCCGGCGCCAACTGGAGCTTAAGCAATTACGGTCCTCGCATGTTGCAGGGCGATTATACCCCTGGCTTTTTTGCGAAACATTTTCTCAAGGATCTCCGAATTGCCCTAGACGAAGCCAAAAAAATGCATCTGCAGTTACCGGCAACCCAACTGGCTGAACAGCTATACGCTAACATGGTGGCAACCGGTAAAGGCGATCTGGGAACGCAAGGCTTAGTCACAATGAACGATCACTGGAGGAACGCATGACAAAAATCGCCATTTTATCAGATATTCACGGCAATATGACCGCCTTTTCAGCAGTGCTTAAAGACGCACAGGCACATCACGCTGACGAATACTGGTTCCTTGGCGACTTATTCCTACCGGGACCGGGGGCAGCTAAGCTTTGGGACCGACTGCATGCACTGCCGTTGACACATCTGGTTAAGGGCAACTGGGATGATGACCTATTCTGGGTATTGGACGGCCCGGTAGACTTAAACCAGCCCACCGATGTCTACTTTAGTCGGCTCGTTGCTTATTTATGGCCGCAGCTAAATGCCGATATACTGACCGCCATTCGCCACTGGCCATTACACGAAATCTTTGAACAAGACGGTCTGACGATCAGTCTCGCCCACAACTTGCCGACTAGCAACCACGGCCATCGACTTTATCCGGATCAACCACAAAGCAATTTCGACCAGATCGCGCCTGACCCCAAAATCGACATTGCCCTTTACGGGCATACCCATCAGCAATTACTGCGCTACACCAGCAGTGGTCAGGTGATACTGAATCCCGGCTCAATTGGTCAAGCGTATTCACCGCGGCCACATTTACAAACCACGACTTATGCAGACTATGCTTTGCTGAGCCTTCATCATGGGGCAATGACGGATCTGGATTTACGTCAGGTTCCATATGACGCAGCGGCCGAATTAGCCCAAGCCAAACAAGCTGCCTTGCCTTACTTAGAGGTATATACGAAGCTGCGGCATACCGGAGCCACTAGCACCCATAATGCTCCTTATCTGGCACAATTCGAGCAAAAGCACGATTATCGCGCAGAAGTAACGACTTTTTTGCGTCAACTTAAACCGCATCGATAACCCACTGGCGCCAACAATGGTTCTTTACAGCCTCAGATATCAAAATAGCCCTAGAGCAACGAGATTCTCGTCGCTCTAGGGCCATTTTTATTTGAAAACAAACAAGCAGCTTTTAGTTTGTCTTTTGGTGATACCACAATGCCAAAAAGTAAAAACCAAACTCAATCGCAGCAATGAAGAACGTAACCGGCCAGTTTGTCAAAAAGCCAAGGTAAAGGCCGCTCCAGACACCGATCAATGCGGTCACAACCGAGATGACAATCATCTGCGGCAACGTTTTACCCAGATACTTGGCAACATTTGGCGGCAGCGTCAAAAGAATAAACACGAGCAAACTCCCGACAATCTGCGCTCCAATTGATACCGAAACTGCCAGAATAAGTAGGAAATAAATCGAGATATACTTACTCTTCAACCCCTGTGCGGCAGAACCGACCGAATCGAACGAATCAAACGCCAACCGCCGATAACCAAAATACAAGGTGAACAACACCCCCGCGGCTAATGCAACCAGCTGCCACACGTCACCCTGGGAAATACCAATAATACTGCCGAACAAAATCGTTGTGGCATAACTGGCATTCGCACTCGAAAGTGATAAAAACAGAATCCCTAAACCGATAAACAAGCTAGAAACCGCACTGATCGATGCTTCCCGACGTGAGGCTTGAACCGACATGCGCCCAACGCTGATACTGCTAATCGCGGTAAAGAGCAGCATCCCGTCCAATGGCCTAATGCCGGCAAACACCGCAAACGCCGCCCCGGCAAAACCAACCTCAGACAAGGTATGCGCCAAAAAGGACATGTTACGCGCCACCACAAAGACCCCGACAATCCCCGTTGTAATCGCAATAAAGGTGCTGGCCATAAAAGCATTTTGCATAAAAGCATAGGCAAATAGATTCATGCGATCACCCCGCGATTCTCGGCATCGTTGCGTAACTCTTCCGGCATTGAAGCCAAATTCATTTCCGCAGTCGGCTTCATTTCGTAACTGTCCCCCGTCAGCAATAAATACTGGTTGGTATATTGCTTGGCTAAACTGAGATCATGGGTGACAAACAGGACCGTTAATTTTTGGGTTTGGTTAAGCTCTTGTACCAAGTCCATTAACTCGTGCTTCGTATTAACATCTAAGCTAGCAGTCGATTCATCAAGAATCAGAAAATTAGGCTCATCTAACAGCGCCTGAGCTAAGTACGCCTTTTGCTTTTCGCCACCACTCGCCATGCCCAGCCGTGTATTCGCGATTTGAGTTAAATGTGTCGCCTCAATCACCCGAGCTAAAGCCGCCTTTTCCTTGGCAGTATGCCAGAAAAAAAGGTGATCCAACTGGCGCAACTGAATAAAACTACGGATCGACAGCGGATACTCGGCATCCACATTTCGAAACTGCGGCACATATCCCAATCGAACTGAAGGTTGCTTACGAAAACGGATGGTCCCGGCTTGCGGCTTCAACTGGCCCATCAACAGGCGAATCAAAGTCGTTTTACCCACCCCGTTCGGCCCGACCAAGCTCGTCATGGAGCCAACATCCAAATGAAAACTCAAATCCTGATAAAGCTGCTGATCCCGGAACCCGAAACGAAGATGGTCCACGGTCAAAATTGGTTCACTCATAGCTGCCTCCCAATAGCAAACGGTAACGATTACGATTTACTATTGTACCGAAGTTTTCATGAAAAGACCAGTGCTATTTAGATCACACAAAAGCCGGTATCCGTGGATGATCGGTATACGAGCAGCCATGAGTGTGAAATCACGCCTCTGTGGCCACCCGCAGATCAGTCCTTTTCCGCAGTTTTGAATGGATTGGCCGCACTGAAGTCAATTCGGATCGTTTTAGGCTTGTCCTTGACCACTAAGATATAGCCATGACCTAAGAATGGCTTGTCGCCTTTGTAAGTGAGCGGAAACTCCTGCGCCGGTGCCAAATTGCCTTGAATAATCATCGCATACATTTCGTCATCGGTATAATCATCGGAAAAAGCAATCGCAACCGGCGCCGTCACAATCTGTTTGGCCTTACGCATCACCGCAATCACATCAAAAATCTGATTTGTCACTTCTTCAGGAAAAATCTTGGCAACATCTTCGGCAACGCGCCGTTTTTTGGTTGGTTCGTACATAATTTTATAATCTCCGTTTCTGTATCTATGAACGTTATCGGTTCATCATTCTTTTCTCGCAGTTTACTCCTAGATAAAAAGTCTCGCGATTGATAAATCTACTAATCGCTAACTGGCGCGTATGGTGAACCGGACAAAACCGTTCCAAGCCAGTTATACACCGAAAAGTTATGATAAACCGTCAGCGGATTGCCAACATACGGCGATGTAATGAAATCTTTATCAAGGTGTGCCAAATGCTCATCAAAGATTTGAACATTTTCTTGGTTAATGAAGCTATAGTCCAAAACCTTGCTGTTGGTCGTCAGCACCTTCCGCCCCATTGACAAGCCTTCAATTACACGCCCAGTCAAGCCAGTCTGCTTGGGATGCGTCACGTCCACAATGATCCGCGTTTGTCGCAATACTTTAAGCATCTCACTGGCGGCAATCTTGTCAAAGTGTATCGTGCCTTCTGGGGACTTTCTAAACGCCGAATCTTGCATATAACGGACCGCATAAATCAATTTACTCTGGACATAGCGAAAGTCATAAAAAGAAAGCGCCTCTTCATGAGCCAGCTCTTCGATCACATTCAACAATTCACTGCGATTCGAATGTACGGTCCCAATAAAAGCAAGGTCAATATTCGGCTGCTGATCAGTTGCCGTGAGACGCGGATCAAACTGGGATCCGACAAACAGAGGTAAGAACTCGATTTTATATTTTGCCGCATCATTGGCATCGAAGGTATACACACTGTCGAAGTCCGGGAAAAACGCCTTGGCATGCTTGGAATTAGCCACCGAATCCCATAGGAAAAGCACCGTTTTTGCACCCGGATTAGCTTGCTTGAAGTCAGACAAAAGCTTGGTGCTCAGCGATTCCCCTTTTATGACTAATAAGTAGTCATAATGATTCTCGCTAAGCCGCTGTCTAATGTTTTCTCGTACCTTGCGTTCATTAACCACCGGTACATAACGCGCAATCGCTTTGCCTGTGAAGCCAGGTAACGGGCGCTCATCAAGAAAATCGCAATCAATACCAGCATCTTTCATAGCATCAAGAATCTCACCAATGTAGTGAAAAAATTTTGGTGCTAGGAGAAGCACGCGTTTGCCTTTAAAAGCATTGAGTTGTTTTTGAATCGACATTTTATTCCTTTCTGTTGACCAATGCACGACACAACTTTTCGTGAATCAAGCTAATGTCCTAAGCGATGTCGAACTTGATCAAGGTATGGCTTGACATAGCTAAAAACAATGTGTGGTCGTAATACTAATAAAGTGACAAAATAGGCAACTATTCCGATAACCACTTCGAGCGCTAAGTTTATTAAACTACGCGACCACAGCTGCTCAAGAGCCCACACCACACCAAACATAACTACAGAGCTAAGTAAATATTTCCATGACTCACTAAACAGCCCCCCGAGTGATAACTGATGACGCACGGAATAAATCTGATACCCGGTTACAACCGTTTCTGAAAGAATAGTGCCAACAACCGCCCCCATTGTTCCTAACCAAAGAATGAGCGGCACATTAACGATGATGTTCACAATTGATCCCAGGATGACCGACGTTGTGTATGACTTTATCTGATTGGTCGGCAGTAAGTATTGCATCCCAATGGCACTGGCAATGGCTATCGGAATGACAACTATTGCCTCCACTGCCATTAACGGCGCAACTGGCATAAATTTAGCACTAAAGAAATAAAAGGTAAATGATTTAGAAACGGCTGCAATCCCAAATGCAAGCGGAAATGCCATGACCAGAATCACATGCATCGAACTTTCCAAAGAACGCTTTACCGCATCATGATCGCCTTTTGCAAAATAATGGGCAACGTGTGGTAGTAAAACCGTTCCAGTAGCAGTCACAAGCGCCAGTAGCATTTTGATAATTTTATCTGAGTTTTCGTAAAATCCCGATGCTGCAACTCCTTGCAAAATACCGAGCATCGTTTTATTCAGCTGCACATAAATTTGAATTGCTAACTGGGGCACTAGTAACAAAAATGCCGGTTGAACATGCTGCCAAATATGCAAGGTCCGGAGTTTTGGAAAGTGTGCTAAGCTGTTGCGCAAGTACGGCCAAAATGTTAAGTTCCCGATCAACTGCGAGCCAGATAGAATTAAAATATAAAGCATCGTATCTTCAGGTTTGTGGATTAATAAAAAAATCAAAATAACTGAGCCAATTTTGACCAGAACATTCCGCACAACCGTGACTCGAAAATTCTCCAGCCCTTGGAAAAACCAAGAAATATCAAACGCCGCTCCGATCAACAGCAAACCTTGTGCCAAGTAAAAAACGCGGTATTTATCAACCATCATAATAAAAACAAGGTATGCGCCCACTGATAGGCCAATCGCTAGGAAGCGCAAAATGGTGACTTCCCAAAAATAAGTCGTCATCGCCTGTTTGTCATCGCGCCGGTATGCAGTACCGCGATTACCATAAAGATTAATCCCCAAACTGCCCAGGAGGACAAAATATTGGACGACTGAGTTTGTAAAAGCATTGATGCCGACACCAGTAGGGCCTAACACGCGGTTAATGTATGGCACCGTCACCAATGGAACCAAAAGTGCGAATACTTGATAGCCAGCGTTCCAAAAAAAATTCTTAATGACCTTCATAAAAATCTCCACTCATAACAGCGATAGACAGCTTAGAAACTACTTCAGAGCCAATCACCGCAATTTTACCAATACCATGTGATTCTACCAGATTTCAACCAACCCCGACAGCAAACTTAGCAAGTTCGCGTCATCCAAACTGCTGACACGCTAATAACCCGTTGCCTGAATGGCTAGCAACATGCTAAAAAGATGCTCCAGTTAAAGAGCATCTTAAGAATTTTCTAAAACCGCACACAATTAAAGGTTTCTGATAACTCATGCCAAAGCAGCTTTTATTTCATCATATGGTGCAATCATGTCAATAACATCAAAAAAAGCGATCAATATAAATGAAACTCTTTTTCTTGGATGATGCATGATGTGGTAAATCTTAACACTCGTTGCAACCCGTTTAAATGCATGGTGTACGTTATTAAAATAATCAACATACAAATCTATTATAGCCCGCTGATCTTGTCGAATAGTAAGATGTTGCTTTTTAAGAAACGCATCAAGTAATAGGTTGTCAACAATAAGCTGACCTTCTTCGCGCTTCTTGTTGTTAAGTGTCTCAATAAGGCTCCGCTTCTTTTTTAACCCACCGATTAGATTGTCGCCATGCTGCCGATATAAGACAAGCGGTTCGTCAATTTGGATAAGTTTACCACAGACAGAAAGGATCAGAGCCATAAACGAGTCATGCATATTTACCAGCGGAATAAAAGCGTTGGGAATTTGTGTAAAAAGTTTTTTTGCAGTTCGGTTAAACGCAAAAGCCGCCCCAGTGACCCGATAATCAAATGATAGATACTGATAATCTACTGCCAGATTCTTGGGCCACCGTGCCTGCTCACTCATACTTTTACCGGTTGAATGCCCATTCGCGTCAGCAAGCCAAAGATCTGAATAAACACCCAGTGGTAGCGAAGATTTTTCCGGTTGAAACGCCGCCAGGGTCTTGGTTATTTTATCCGGTTCCCAAATGTCATCTTGATCAGCTAGAAAAAAATAATCAGCATCAATTTCCGGGTCTTGAACTAAAACGAAAAAGGATCTTTTGACGCCAATGTTGCCTGGTGCTTTGGTCTGAATTCTGATGATGTCTGGATGTGCGTCTGCAAGTTTAGCGAGTATGTCCCGGGTACGATCAGATGAACCGTCATCTCGTATATAGACATGAAGCTCAATTTTCAACGGATCAATCGCCTGAGACAAAATGCTTTGTACCTGTTCTTCGACAAATGCTTGTCCGTTATAAGTTGAGATCAAAACCGCAATTCTTGTTTTAGTGTCCATTTGCCTTCCTCACTTCGATAGTCGCGTTAACTCTTCATTAACGTCCATGCAACATTTGCAGCATGCGCACGCGATCGGTAATAACAGCACCCAGATTTCGCCGTTTACCCGTGACGCTACCGGTATGTCGCCGATAATCCATAAGTCGGTCAGGCAAAATAACAATTTTTTCCCGATGTTTTAAGGCAATCAACGCAATCCACCAATCATGCATCGGCAACTTTGCCGGAAAAGGTAAAATTAGTGCTAACAATTCGCGCCGAAATGCCATCATTGCTCCTGTATAACCATTTTTAAGCAAGGTTCTCAGCAGCGACTGATTGGGTTCGCTATGATTGTAGTGATTCCACGATGAGTCAATCGTTTCAAGCTTTTGATTGGTCACAATCGCATCATGGACAACCACCATTGCATCTTGATCCTCAAAGGCCGCGCGCACCTTTTTAACCTTATCCAAATGCCAGACATCATCTTGATCAGCTAAAAATAAATAATCACCTTTAGCATGGGTCATCGCAACCATGAAACTACCCACTGGACCCCGATTAGTCGCATTTTCAATCAAGGAGATTCGGGAATCATTGTGTTGGTTAATTCGCGCGATTGTTTCATCCGTCGACCCATCATCAACAACAATGACCTCATCTTCCGCATCGAGCTGCATCAAGATTGATTCGAGCTGCGCATCAATGAAGGCAGCACCATTATAAGTTGCCATACAAACAGAAATCATGATGGAGCTATTCCTCCTCCTATCACCTGGATAATCACCTTCAGTTTCGACCACTGGGCGCGCTTCAATAACTGCTTAATCAGCCTAAAGCATAGGCGCCTGCGATATTGTGGGATAAAGCGCGGATAAAATTCAGCCACAAACCTTGCTTCCGTTCGCTGAAAATTTTCAAATCGAACTTGGCTCATCGTGCGAAAATCGTTTAGCGAAAGTTCTTGAGTCAATCGAACCGGAATTTCTTTAAGCTCTTTCCCGGCCTTTTGTAACTGTTTAAAGAAAACGTAATCTAGAAAGTCCAGAGGATATCGGCGATCAAAAATTGGTGCTGTCCCTTCGAACGCCGCCAAGTTAAGCGACATGCCCGAATTAATTGCAGCACGCGTTTTGGAAACCGCAGCGGGGAAATGAAAAAACAATGCGTCTTCGATCCAAAATGGCGAAATCTGTTTTCCATCAGCCAGCACGACTTCGGGAGCCAAGACAACAGCGCTTGCGGTTTGGCGCATAGACGTTTTGACTATTTGGTTGAAATCGGCAGGAAGTGTTGTATCTTGATCGAAAATCGTTAGCCACTGATCGCCACGTTTTCGTGCTTGTTGCACCGCAAAATTATACGCAGCTGCAAGCCCGGTATTGCCTTCATCATGGAAATAGGTTAAATTGGCCGGCTTCACATCTAACATCGACTCCGGAGAATTATCATAAATAATTAAGTGATCATTCTCCATTAATTGCGAATTCAGTGTTTGAAAGGTCTTACTTTTGCTTAGCTTCTGGCGATACAATACGATTAAGAAACTGTGGCCGTCTCGATTCATCGTTTGCCTCCAACTTTTCAGTCTAAAATTGCAGTTCTTATCTTCTTAAGCCTGCCTAATTGTCAATTGACTATCTTTGGTAGCGATGAACGATTTATACGCAATCACAATAACAGGTAACAAGAACCCTAATCCAATTGGACTATTCAAAAATGGGTTAATGTTTGTCACAACAATCATTGAGAGTGAACTTCCCAAAAGGCCAATATAAATATCCGCTAATTGCCGACTTAGCAAGAAACTCCTGAAGAAATAATATAGCGGAAGTAATGAGAACGCCAACCAGATGGCAAGCCCAATAACGCCTTGTTCCACCAAGATATCAACAAAGCTCATTTCGATGCCATCCTTACGATCGCCAATGACTGTTCCATAACCATTTCCAGCCACCTTGTTGACAATCGAACCTTTTTCAATAATCTTCGTGGCATCAGTAAGAAGAACAAACCGCGAGCGCAAACTCGTGTCGTTCCCTCCCCCATTGGCATCACGCCACTTAAATTTACGCTCCTCGCGCAAATCTGCATTAGTTGGCTTGCTAAAACGAGCAATGGTGGCATTACTGTAAAAAAAGCCGCACAAAACAACCGTAAGCAGTATCACCGCAACTCGCCGGAAATTCATTTTTTTGTTCAAATTTAAAGAATGACGATCACCCCAGAAATAAACAACTACCTTAACGGCAACATAAGTACCAATGCCGGTTAAGATGCCTAAATAAAGGCCTCGACTTTCTGACAATATAATGGAAAGCGATCCAACAACCAGAACGCCTCCCTCAATCCAGGAGATTTTCTTTTCCGCGAGTTTAATTAGCGAAATAATCACAACAAACATGACTAAAAAGTCTGACTTATAAAACACGCCCCTTGAAGGTCGGAAGAATAAATCTCCTGGCATCACACCATTAATCCAATCATAAAAGTGATGAAAGCTCATGTCACTTGCAAACTTACCGATAAGGCTGATAAGAACCGTAACAATAGAAACTAACGCAGCGGCTGCAAACAAACAACGCATGAGATCTTTAAGTGAAAACCGATCCTTACCAATGTAGTAAATAAACGGCAGGATCATAATAACGTAGATCGTCCGGAAGAAGTCAGTCGCAACCAATCCCACACCATGCCCGTGCATGACTCCAATAGCACTTGAAATACCGACCCAAAACAACATGATAAGTGATAACCAGAAAACCGCTGTATTCGGATGCCTAAAATATCCCCAGATCTCGTTTCTAGTATCAGCGTTCAAAATAAAGCGCACAAGGAATACTGCCATCACGCCAACAAACAAAATCTGCCGAATCGACAACGGCCCGATTGCAATAAGTCGGCCACCACCGCCAGCAAACAGTTCAAAAAACAATATGTACAGAAAATAACGCTCAAATTTGCTAATTTCTTTGGTTTTCATTTTAACTCCGATCGCTTCTATATTATGACAGCTAAACTAGCTTCACCAAGTTTAGCAATCACAACCCTCCGTTTCAACCTTTGCCTTTGCGTCCCCTAATTTGACCGCATCACTACCATGACTCTTATCCTCGATAAACTAGCACACGCGCATTTATGTTATCACGATTTACACGTAAATTTAACATTTTTGTTGGTCGAGCCCGCACGTACTAGACGAATCATTTGAATTTTAAAACCTTTTTATGAATTTTCATTATTTCGATTGAATGACGTAAATGAGAACTAAAGTATTGTTGACTGATGTAAACCAAATTAAGTTAATTTTTATTCACAGATTTTTTAGCATTGTCAACAGCAACAACTGGTGCGGTGATCCAAAAAGCCGCTCCAACTTTAGGCGTTAGAGCGACTCTGTCAGTGTTAAATATTGGCGTTTTCCACCAGTTGCTTAGACAACCAAGCTTAACAACAACACCCCGCCGAGACCGACTACGGAGATAATCGTTTCCAGCAATGTCCATGTCAACAATGTTTGCTTGATAGTCAGATCAAAATATTCACGGAACATCCAGAATCCGGCATCATTCACGTGACTGGCAGCTAACGAACCGGCACCGATTGCTAACACCATTAATGCCGGTTGAATGCCTGCGCTTTGCATCAGCGGCAGCACTAGTCCGGAAGCGGTCATTGCAGCTACGGTTGCCGAGCCAAGGGCAATCCGAAGTACAACCGCAATTAGCCATCCGAGTATTAATGGTGAAATTGATGACCCGACGAAAAGATTTTTCACGGAATCACCAACGCCACCATCTATCAGAACCTGTTTGAAGGCACCGCCACCACCAATGACCAGTAGCAACATCGCAATCGACTTCACTGCCTCTTCAAGTGTGGTCATGATGTCCTTAGCCGGTAACTGACGTGCATAACCCATTGCCCACATCGCAAACAGAAGCGAAATCAACATGGCAATGCTTGGTGACCCAATAAAAGCAATTACATTATCCATGCCTGACGGGGTCTTTGGCATTTTGCCACCGTAAATCACCAATTCATAAATCGTTGCAATTGCCATTAAAATGACTGGAAACAACGAGGTCAAAACTGAGATCCCAAAGCCTGGGGTTTCTTCCAGTTTAAAGGTCTTTTGCGGGCCTAGTGCTTTTAAATTACCGCGCCGCTCAAACGCATCAGGAACAAACCGATGCGCAAGTTTTGAAAATAATGGACCAGCAATGTAAACAGTCGGAATCGCTACGATAACCCCATATGCCAGCACCAAACCAGCAGACGCTCCTAGTGCTGTGGAAATTGCTGTTGGCGCTGGGTGTGGCGGCAAGAATCCGTGGGTAACCGATAACGCCGCCGCCATCGGAATGCCAAGTGTCAGAATCGGGACCCCTGCTTCAGCCGCAATCGCAAACACGATCGGCACCAACAAGACAATCCCCACTTCAAAGAATAACGCGATCCCGATAATGAATGACGCCAAAACAACAGCCAGCTGTAAACCCCGCCGACCAAATGCGTTAATCAGGGTATGGGCAATCCGATACGCACCCCCAGCATCAGCCACCAACCGACCAAGCATTGCCCCAAACCCAAAGACAAGTGCCAACTCGCCAAGCTGTGACCCAATGCCTGTTTGTATACTCGTAGCAATCTTAGCCGGCGCCATCCCCAAACCAAGCGCGACAACAACTGCAGTAATAATCAGGGAAACATACGTATTAAACTTAAATTTGATGATGAGTACCAATAACAACAAAATACCTAGTATCAAGACAAGTAAGTCCATTTAATTTCCTCCTCAGGATTTAGTAAGCGCAAGCCGGCGCGGTTAGAAGTCGGAGTGTAAGTGGCCTCAGGCGTGATGGCCGGGCTTTGGCCATTGTGCCTGAGGTCCTTACACGCAGACTTTTGCGCCGGGGAGCGCGTTATGAGCGCGAGCCAACCAAAATCTCGCATCCCGGCAACAGAAACCGCTTACAATATCGTTTATAAAAAACGGCAGCCGCGTCTAAACTCAAAATGCGTCTGTCGACCTAACCGTTCATCAGTTAGTGCTTTAAAACCGGTCACCTAATAATTGCAAGACATAAACACAAACTGTCCACTCTTTAAACTTAAAGCCTAATCCTGCGCCTGATTGCGTGCCGCCGGATCAGGATGCGCCCGCTGATAATCCGCAATGGCTTGATATTCACTACCCAATTTGCGTGTCAAACGAATCCAAATTGGCAATAACGCTCGATAAGCCGCGAAATTCGCTTCGTTAGGTTCATGGGTATTCGTCACCCCGATCATATCCTTAACCGCACTAAGATCATCAATCAAACCCAATGACATCATCCCGATGACGACCGCCCCTAGCGCTGAGCTTTCGAAACTTTCCGGAATATTGACTTCCTGCTCAAAGACATCGGCAAGCATTTGGCGCCACAACGCGCTGCGGGCAAACCCGCCAGTTGCCTGAATTGCCCGGGGTTTTCCGGTGATACCTTCAATCATGAGCATGACCATATACAGGTTATAAACAATGCCTTCCAGTGCTGCCCGAACCATGTGTGCGCGCGTATGCTGACGGGTTAAGCCGAAGAAGCTCCCGCGGGCGTTTGCATCCCAAATCGGTGCACGTTCGCCGCCAAGGTACGGGTGGAATAATAAGCCATCTGCCCCGGCAGGAATCTTGCTCGCGATTTCCGTCAAGATCTCATAAGAATCAACCTTCAATTGTTCGGCGGTCAACTTTTCCGGAGCAAAAAGTTGATCGCGAACCCATCGAAATACAATCCCACCATTATTAACGGGACCCCCAACGACCCACTGATTAGGCGCGAGGTAATACGTGAACAAACGCCCTTGTGGATCGACAACAGGTTTGTCCGTCACAACCCGCACTGCGCCTGAGGTCCCAATCGTCACTGCAAGGACACCTGGATCAATGGCCCCTACACCCAGATTGCTCAAGGTACCATCACTCGCGCCGAGAATAAACGGCGTCTGATCGTCAATACCGGTCACCGCAGCATAATTGGCATTCAAACCGGTTAGTTGATAGCTGGTATCCACAAGCTCAGGCAACTGATCGCGGCGAACTTTGGCAACACTCAACGCCTGATCGTCCCAGTCCATCGTGTGAATATTAAACAGCCCAGTCGCATTAGCAAGCGAGTAATCCTGAACATAGCGGCCAAAGAAACGGAATAAAATATAATCTTTAATGCCAATAAAATGGGTCGCCCGCGCCATTAACTCCGGATGCGCATCATTCAACCACAATAACTTAACCAACGGCGACATCGGGTGAGTCGGTACGCCGGTAGCCTTAAACAACGTCATCCCTAAATCACTTTGTTTCAGTTTGGTCGCATACGCCGCAGCCCGATTATCCGCCCAGGTAATGACCCGCGTCATCGGCTTATCATGTTCATCCATCAAGATTAAACTATGCATGGCCGCAGAAAATGAGACACCACCTAGTTCGCCAGGTTGAACATTGCCACGATGCATGACCTCGGTTAAACCACCAACCGTTGCGGCAAAAATTTCTTCTGGGTCTTCCTCCGCCATGTCCGGCGTATCCTGATACAACGGATATGGGTTATTAGCAGTCGCAATGGCGTTGCCTTTTAGATCAAATAAAACAACTTTAGTGCTGGTGGTGCCTAAATCAACCCCGATCATGTATTTGACCGTCATCATCATCTTCTCCTTTTTCAATCTGTATCCGCCAGCGTCACATGCTGAAATCACTTCGAACAACTTTTACCTGATCCGTTTTCGCGACATGAAGTTTCAGCGGCAATGATCGTAGCCGTCCATTCTCCAAAACGTTGCTCTCATCCAGCACCATAACGCATAGATCGGCTCAGTGACGTTGAGTTGTGAGATCAACTGCATGCCCACCAAATTGATTACGCAATGCGGCTACGACTTTACCGGTCATTGTATCGGCCTCTTCCGATCGATAACGCATCATGAGCGCGCTGGCAATAACCGGCGTGGCAACGTGCAAACGTAACGCTTCTTCAACTGTCCAGGCACCTTCACCGGAACTATGCATAATCCCTTGAATTTTCGCCAAGTCAGCATCTTCACTAAAGGCGTCACCGGCCAGTTCCATCAACCAGCTGCGAATCACGGAACCATGATTCCACATTTTGGCAACCGCCGCATTGTCATAGGCATAGGGACTGTGGGCTAAGACATCAAAGCCTTCGCCGATTGCCTGCATCATTCCATATTCAATCCCGTTATGTACCATTTTCAAATAATGACCTGAGCCAACCGGACCGGTGTAGAGATACCCGCCTGGAGCTGCGATGGCTTTAAAAAGCGGCTCGATCTGAGCAAACTGTTCTTCATCACCACCGATCATGAAGTTACCATTTGCGCGGGCTCCAGCCATGCCGCCTGAAGTGCCGACATCGAAAAAGTGAATGCCTTCCGCCGCTAACAACTTACCATGCGCAATTGAATCCTGATAATAAGAATTCCCGCCATCAATGACCACATCGCCGGGACTCAGTAGCTTAGCCAGCTGCTGAATCGTTGCCGCGGTTGGTTTGCCAGCTGGTACCATACTCCAAATAATCCGCGGTGAGGCCAAGCTCATTACCAAGGCATCCAGACTTGCAACCGCCTTAACCTGATACTTACCAACTTCCGTGCGCGCCTGATCATTCAAATCAAACGCCACAACCTCAATATCATGATCGCGCATATTTGCAACCAGATTCATTCCCATTTTGCCTAAACCAACCATACCTACTTGCATGTTTGCAACCTCCTGTGCGTGCGCGTGAGCCGGCGTGGCTACCACGCGAGCATCAATCAATTTCTGCACCAATGAATCTACCATTATTTAACTTCTGTGCATCTTCAAGACACCGCCGATTCATCTTAGATAGCAACAACGAATCATTCTTCCTGGAAGCCATCTTTCTTGATTACGGTGCCATTGTATGTAAAATAATTACAAAAATCAAGCAATTTGTTCGTAAATAATTTTCAATTCAAACGAATGATGCTATAATAATCTTGAAATGGAGGGGGCAACATGCACGACTTTCTGGTCCAATTGCAGATTTATAAACCGAATCTAAGTCGCCAAGAAAAAAAACTGGCTGATTATTTGCAGCAGCACCCTGATCGTGCGAGCCACGCGAATATTGCGGAACTAAGCGCCATCACCGGTGTCAGTACGGCCACAATTTCGCGTTTTGCCAAGGCCCTAGGGTATCCAAGTTTTCAAGCCTTGAAAATGGCACTGGTCCAATCAACACCTGAACCAGATCACACGCTGTTTGCTGAGCTTAGTCCCGCTGATTCGGTCGAAACGCTGGCTCATAAGATCTTCACCTCCAATATAGATGCATTACGTACCACGCTGACAAATTTAGACTCGGCTGCTTTAACCAAAGCGGTCGACTGGATCACCCATGCAAATCAGTTAGGCCTTTTTGGATTGGGCGCCAGCAATCTCGTGGCCTTGGATGGTTATCACAAGTTTTTACGAACCGCTATTCCGGTCGTTTACGCGGCGGATTACCATATGCAACTGATGGCTGCAACACATCTTACTGTTGCCGATGCGATGATTTTGACTTCCCACTCCGGCAAAGACAAAGATGCAATTGCTTTGGCCGAACTGGCAAAAAAGCAAAACGTACCCTTAATCGTCATCACCGGCGCTCCCGGCTCACACTTAGCCAAAATGGCCGATGCTGCCTTTGTTGCCGTGGCTGAAGAATCCCGCTATCGCACCGAAGCCCTTCACGCCTTGATCGCTGAGCTCAGTCTTATGGACACTTTGTTCATGATCAGCGCGATTCAAACCAACAGTCAAACTGCACCGCTTTTCCGTCGCGTCAGATCCACTATTGACGCAACCCGGCAGTAACAATAGGACACATCGTATTACCCAAAGACGCCATTCCAAGTATACAAAAACGGCAGCTCGGATTTCTTTTTCGAGGTGCCGTTTTTCAGAAAAAAGCTAAATCTGATTCAATTACCGCAACTGGCTTGTCACGTTTTCAACAAATGCAAACCAGACTGAATTGATTGTAAGGTGACGTCATTTGACCAATCAACGCGATCAGGCCACGCAAACACATTGTTGGTGATGATCCCGTCAAAATGGCGCTCATTCAACACCTGATAAAGCGTTGTAAAATCGACTTCTCCTTCCCCTGGGTTCAAGTGTTGGTGAATCGTTACCGGAGCCCCAGGCGGATTGATGATATACCGCAAGCCAAAATTACCTTTGTGGTTAAATGTATCCGCGATTAAAACATGGGTAATCCGCTCCCCCGACTCAGCAAACTGCTGACGAATATCTCCACGCCCGTCGTCCATATAAAATGCGTGCGCGCTACACCAAACCTGATGCACCCAATCCAAATCCAACGAACGAATCAAGCGTGTGGCAGCAAGATTAGATTCGATGAAGTCATTGGGATGCGGTTGAATTTCCAGCTCGATATTATTTTTTTCAAACACCGGCGCTAATTCTGCCATAGACTTATACCACTGTCCCTGAGAAACAAGCGGCTGAAACTTATCGCCAGCAAATTCAGTATTCAAAACCGGCACCTCAAGCTCTGCGGTAATTTCAATCGTACGTTTCAAATTGCGAACCGCAAACTCGCGCTCCTGTTCATCAGGAGAAGACCATTGCTGTACCGGCAGTATCGACGAAATTTTTACGCCGGCATCCTTAGCGTACTTTTTTACTTGCTTAATTAGCGTGTGATCAGCTACTGGGTGCTCATAGAACCAAATAAAATCGCGGCGTGGCGACAATTCAACATACTCATACCCTAACCGCGCAACCTCATCAAACATTTGCTTCAAGGTCATTGAGTCGCGGAACATAGAAGGATCATAGGCTAACTTCATGGTTGCGTCACCTCCGTACTAAACACTGCAGTTGGCTGATTCAACCGTTCAATACTTGCTAATATCTGCTGAGTAAGTTGCTGGTTGGTTTCGGCTGCCAACCGGCTTGAAAATGGCTCAAATGAATAATGGCCCCGATAACCCATTGCCTCAAACAAATGAACCTGCTCAATGTTTTGCATGATATCCCGCTCGGTAATCAGAATCCGATCTTCATCCACAACTTCTCGCAATGCGTGGATCGGCTCAATTCCCGACAGATGAATTAATCCAACGCGGTTAATATCAACACCTGCTTTGAATTGTTCGGCTGTTAGATGTGCCAAGAAGAAATGAAACGTATCAATCGTCAGCTTAAACTCGGTCCGGCCAGATAAATTAATGGCGTCCAGCGCTGTCCACGGATACCGCATTGTGCTGGCCCTAAAGCCCAACGGTTCAATGAATCCCGTCAAATGATAAGCAGACAGAATGTCCCCAAACACCTGTAAACTGCTAACGGCATCATCAAGTCGCTGTTGCTCGGTTCGCTTGTCCTGTGCGTTAACTTCCGGTACAAAGATAATCGCCTGATTGCCAATTTGCGCCGACAATTCCGCCAGTTTGGTCAAAAGATCGCGATTTTTGTTTAATTTGGCTGGATTATTGAATTGCTGAATCGCATTAATCGTTAAAATCTGCAGGTCGTATTTTTGCTTTAACGTCTGAAATTCTGCAACCTGCATGCCATCAATGACAGTCTCTGAGCCATCAGAAGTGGTCATATCATTGCGTAACTCGACTTGATGAATGCCAGCAGCTTCGGCTAATTGAAAAAAGTTTTCCAGTGGCCGCTTCTGAGCAATTTTTCGATTCAAAGCCATTTGTGTCAGTTCTATCCCCATCACGACTCCCCCACTTCTCTTCGCCTACCCAAACAATCTGCGACTTAGTGTGATCGCAATTATGGCGTCAACTAAAGCAGTTGCCCGCCACCGATACAGACGCCTCGGTGCAGCAACCTGCACATATACGAACTTTGAGCACCATGACCAAACGCCTCTATGCTCCCGTTTCTGACCACACCGACTCGCGTTCACAAAAATACCTTGGTCGATTCCTCTGGCAAAGTTCCAGAAGCGGCCAAGGCATCCTGCTTTACTTGATATTCTCTTTATAAACTGCCATCCAAAAATTGGGCTTTGCCTTGACCAAAACTCCAGCCTTGATCATGATTAAACGAAACATTGACCATGAGATCGTTCTTATCCACTAATCCCGCTTCGGATAAGCGCCTTGCCAAACTTTCATAAAACTGCTCTAATTGGTGAACCGTACGAACGCGACTCACTAACGAAATCACAACCACCTGATCCGTTCGTGGTATGCCCAACCCGGTATCCTCAACCACCATTTCATATGGCTCATGTTGGTGGACAATTTGATAACGATCACGCTCGGGTACCTCAAACGCTGCAACCATCACTTCATGGGTGATTTGCAAAATAGCTTTAATAGTCTCGGGTGACCGCCCTTTTAACATGTCAAATCGAACTAATGGCATCGTTCCCCCTCCTCATACGCAGCGGTAACTGACAATCAGTATTCTTATTAGACTATGACCGACATGAGCCAATTCAATCGCCATGTGACCGGACAATTATTCAAAGGTCACTGAGCGTTTACTCTTTCCAAGAATATGAAATGCCTTCATTTTGGTTTCAACTAATTGCGCAATCGCCTTTTTGCCTGCCAAAAGAATCGGTTGCGGATCATGACCGGAACGTTTGGCTTGCACCGCTTTTGTGATAGCTGCAGTCCACACCGTGTTCACTTCTGTATTGATATTGATCTTAGCCGTTCCGGTTTGGATCGCCTGTTGAATCTGATCATCAGGAATGCCAGATGCACCATGCAAAACGAGTGGTAACTTGGTAGCGGCGGCAATAGCAGCCATCCGTTCAAAGTTCAGATTCGGACGGCCCACATAATCGCCATGAACCGATCCCAATGCTGCAGCTAGGGCATCGATCCCGGTTGCGGCCATTTTAACGGCATCGGTGACACTAGCATAACGGATGCCATTGATTAAGCCATTTTCATTGCCACCGACACTGCCGACTTCTGCTTCAACCGAAACATGATGCTGGTGCGCATAACGAACTACTTCGTCGGTTAAAGCCACGTTTTCTTCAATGGGCAGCTTAGAGCCATCAAACATAACAGAGGTATATCCCGCATCAATAGCCTGATAAACATGTTCAACTGACAAGCCGTGGTCCAGATGCAATACGACCGGTGCGGTGATGTGCAATGCCTGCACCATAAAGCGTACATAGCCGGCAATGAAATCGAATCCGCCAAGAAAATCAATAATTCGATCAGAGGTAGCAACAATAATCGGCGTTCCGGTTTTCTGCGCAACTTTAAGATACGTTTCCAACCAATCGGCACCATTAATATTAAAGTGACCGATTGCTGCGTGATCTGCCAGTGCAGCTTGAATCAGTTTTGTTGCCGGTATCAACGCCATAAAACCATATCCCTTCTCAAACAGAACCCTTAAACTGCTTGGGGAATCGTCATGATCGTATCTAGATAATGCTTAGCCTTTAGCGCATATTCAAATGGATTTGCTTTTGCTGGATCTTGTTCAGCTTCAACCACAATCCAGCCGTCATAGTGTTGCTTTTGAATGGCTTCCCAAATCGGCTTGAAGTCAATCATGCCATCGCCAGGCACGGTAAACATGCCATTTTTAACGCCTTGAAGGAAGCTTAAGTGGTCAGTACGTTCTTGCTGGGCTTGTTCAGGACGAACATCCTTGAAGTGAATATGCTTAATCCGATCATAGTAGCGATCAAAAATTGTTAATGGGTCCTCACCGGATAACACCAAATGTCCGGTATCAAACAAAAGAGACACTTTATCCGGATCTGTCATGGCCATTAATTTATCAATTTCTGCCGTTGTTTGAACCCCGGTACCCATATGATGATGGTAAACAATCTGCATCCCGACTTCATGGGCGCGATCCCCCAACCGTTCCAAACCAGTGGCCAAGCGTTGCCACTCTTCATCGGTAAAATGCGGTTTATCATCAAAGACCGACTTATCCAACATGCCTTGAACACTATGGCCTTGTTCTGCTACCACGATTACCTTGGCCCCCATGGCGTGTAGAAAATCACGATGCTTGATAAACGCTGCTTCGGTTTCTTCATAGGGCTTGGTCGTTAAAAAGGCGCTAAACCAGGCACTAGCAATTTTCAGATGTCGCAGATCCAAGTAATGCTTTAAAACCACTGGATCTTTAGGATATTTATTCCCGACTTCCGTTCCTTGATACCCTGCCAGCGCCATCTCATCAATGGCCTGTTCGAACGTCACTTCTTTGCCCAAGTCGGGCATGTCATCATTCGTCCAGCCAATCGGGGCAATTCCTAATGCAATCGTCACTTTAAGCACCTACCTTTTTATCAACATCGGTAACCTTGACAATATCGTTCTTTTCGTACGCGCGTTGCAGTGCCAGCGCGGCTTTGGTCCCTTGAAGGCCATCTTCCGCCGTAATGCCGACTGTCTCACCAGTCAAAATACTGTCGACAAAAGCCTGTTCTTCACTTAAGAATGCCTGGGCAAAACGCTCTGGGAAGTTTTGTGAGGTTGGCCGAATGATGCCTTCTTCATTCATGACCGTCACCAGATTCTTCTCAGGCACTTGCGCAACCCGCAGCATGCCCTTGGTTCCGATAATCTCCGTTTCGACATGATAGCCATGAGCAGCGTTGCGTCCGGCTACTAAGATCGCCATCGTCTTATCCTCAAGTTGCATCAGTGCAGCACCTGTCTCAAGCTCGCCTGCCTGATCCAAAACCGGATAGGCGCGATTTAAGCCGATAGCCCAGACTTTATCAATTTCCTTACCGGTCAACCAGCGAATAACGTCAATATCATGAATCGACATATCCAGGAACAAGCCACCGCTATTGGCTGAAGTTGCGAACTTGACAAAACTTTCCATCCCGGCTGCAGGGTCAATACTGTAACTGCGAATAAGCGTGATATCACCAATTTTGCCTGCATCAACTAATTGCTTGGCATAAACATATGAATCATCAAAGCGCCGCATAAATCCAAGTTGGAATTTTAACTCCGGGTGATCGGCAATCACTGCCTGAGTGTGTTTAATGGCATCCAGATCTAACCCAATCGGCTTTTCACTGAAAACATGCTTGCCTGCTTGCATGGCACTTTCTATTTGCGGCAAATGAAACCCAGACGGTGACACGATAAAGACAGCGTCAATATCGGCATGTTGAACCATGTCATCAAAGTCTTCATAGGTTTCTTCAACTCCGAGTTCTTGACGTGCCCAGGCTAACTCCTCCGGTACCACACTCGTTGCCGCTTGCAACTTAGCATGTGGAATCTTCGTGGCTAGATTGGTTGCATGGATTTTACCAAGTCGTCCTAACCCCACAATGCCAATTTTAACTTCCCTTTGAACCATCGCGTTTTCCCCCTCTTTTTTACATTGCTTGACTAGATGGCTAAGCCTTTACCGGTTGATTCGTTTGATAAAATGTTGGCGTCTCGGCAACATTGATCAAAACCGGTTCTTGATCCTTTTGCGAACGAATCGCGGCCTCGGCCGTCACCGCTGCAACATACCCATCCCAAGCACTCGGGCCGACCGGTGACTGATCCTTAGCCACGTGATCGATAAATTCCTGAACTTCGGTGTTGTACGCTTGCAAGAAGCGGTTTACCCAACTTGTTTCCATAGCGGTTTGCTGAGTTGCTTGGGTGCGAACGATTGGCTCGAATCCGTAATCCGGTAGCTTTAATTCTCCGGTTTCGCCGACAACTTCGAGTTTGACTTCATAACCGTACTGCGCCGTCACATGAACCAACACTTGAATGACCGTTCCTTTTTTGGTGGTCAATGTGGCTAATTGCGGATCCCGCAACCCTTCATTGGTCACCTGACTTGACTGGCGCGGATAGGTGATTTGAATCGATGCATAATCATCATCAAGTAACCAATGCATTTCATCGATTTCATGAATCAATGTATCCGTAATGGCCATTTCATTGGAATAATTGGCCGCAACATTAGGATTAATATGACTGGCGCGCACAACCAACGGCGTTCCGATGATGCCCGAATCCAGCTTAGTCTTCAAGGCATGGATACCCTCATCATACCGGCGCATAAAGCCTACTTGAATGACTTTTCGCGGTTTGCCTATTTCCTTATCCACGATCCGTTTAGCTCCCTCAAGGGTCGTTGCCAACGGTTTTTCGGTGAAAATGAATTTATCGGTGTCTAAGGCTTTGAGAATAGTCGCCTCATGTGCACCGCCAAAACTAACAACAAAAACGGCATCAATGTCCGGATCCTTTAACAAACTCGTGTCATCCGGATAAACCTTTGCGTTAAGCTTAAAGTCCCGAACAGCGGCTTGGGCAGCTTCTTGATCAATATCCGTGACGGCAATGACTTCAGCTCCGGTTAAAACATTGGTTAGCCGATCAATGTGTGCACGTCCCATTGCGCCCGTACCGATAACCCCAACTTTGACAACCATGTCAATCGCTCCTTTGTATTGTTGTTTTCCTCAGTATTTAAATGCCTGATCAATACCTGTCTGAATGTCTTGATACGCTTTTTGGACGTTTGGATTGTCGGATACCTCGGAAACCCCCACTCGCCACCAACTTTGGCCGTATCCTTGTGTCATCGTTTTAGGCAGCACTTTAATATCAATTAATGTCGAAACTGTTTGCTTCTTGGCATCCTCCAAGGCAGCGACTAAACTGTCACGATCATTGACGTGATAAGTTTTAGCCCCATATCCTTCCGCAATTTTGGCAAAATCGATTGTTAAAATATCATGGTCGGCAGTTCTAAATTCGGTTCGATAGCTGTTGCTGCCTTGAGCCATTTGTAAGTTATTGATGGAAGCAAATCCGGAATTATCAAAGACTAAAATGTTGATCTTCTTATGATATTGCAGCGCGGTGACAAGTTCTGAATGCAACATGATGAAGCTGCCGTCACCAACCAAGGCATAACTTTCTTTATCCGGTTGTGCCAACTTAATCCCCAATGCTGCCGGAACCTCGTAACCCATCATGGAATACCCATATTCCATGTGATAGGTATTGGGTACAACTGGATCCCAGATTCGTTGAACATCCCCTGGCAACGATCCCGCTGCAGCAACAATAATGCTATCCGGCGCAATCGTGTCATTCACAGCAATAACCGCTTCCGTCTGAGTGAAATGGGTTTGTAACTTCTCGGCATACTCAGCTAATGTTGCCGCACTGAATTGACCCTTAACCTCAGGCGTATAATCTGGCGCATCATAGTTTGTATGGGCCAAACGCTGCCGTTCCTGTTGCCAAGCAGCTTTGAGGTCTGCGAGGTTGGTAAAGTCACTTTGATATCCGGACAATTCACTAGTCAGTTGGGTCAGTGTATCCCGGACATCTGCCACAATCGGAAAGCCGTCAAACTTATACGACTGCATGCGATTCAAATTAATGTTAAGCACGCGGGTTTTCTCCGGATGAATAGCCGTCTTGGAAGCTGTTGTAAAGTCTGTATAGCGAGTTCCAGCACCAATAATGAGATCCGCTTTTGCGACCACTTCATTAGCCGCTGCTGTTCCTAGAATCCCGGTACCGCCCATATTATTGGCAAACGTTGCCGAAATAGTGGACTTGCCAGTTGGTGTTTCAACAATCGGAATATTTAGCTTATCCGAGAAAGCTTCAATTGCCGAACCGGCTTCACTGAACTTGGCGCCACCACCCACAATTAAGACAGGATAGCGACTGGCCTTAATGAGTTGAACCGCTTCCGTTACTTCCGCCGCGCTCGGTTGAATCCGCTTGATCACATGCACGCGCTTATTAAAGAAACTACGCGGATAATCATAAGCTTCACCCTCGGTATCTTGTGGCAACGCAATCGTGACCGGACCCGCTGTTTCAGGATTTGTCAGTACTTCAAAGGCTTTTAAAAGTGCGCTCATCAGCTGCTCAGGCCGTTCGATGCGATCCCAGTACCGCGACACCGGCTTCAACGCATCGTTCGTGGTAGTAGTTGCGCTGCTATCCACTTCAATTTGCTGCAAAACCGGATCCGGTTGACGTGTGGCAAATGTATCCGCGGGCAAAAAGAGAATCGGAATGTTGTTCACGTATGCATTTCCCGCCGCCGTGACAAAGTTAGCCGAACCCGGACCTGCCGAAGCAGTCACCGCAAAAATCTTATGGCGATACAACTGACGGCTATAGGCAATCGCAGTGCTGGCCATTCCTTGTTCGTTATGCCCTTGATAAACCTTTAAGTGCCCCGGGTCTTCCTGCAAGGCTTCCCCCAAACCCAGTACATTGCCATGGCCAAAAATTGCAAAGATCCCTTCGACAAACGGGGTGACCTCACCATCAACATCAAGATATTGTTGGTTTAAAAAGCGCACGAGGGCCTGCGCGGTTGTCAATCGAACTGTATCTGCCGCGGCTGACTCTGCTTCTCGTCCTTGCGACTTCAACTCCATTGCGCTCATCCTAATGCACCTCCTGCCTCTCTGCTTCGTGAATAAATGCCGTGAGTTTCGCCAAATCCGGCATCGCTTCTGAAGAACTTAATTGACTAATCACAATAGACGCTGCAGCACTGCCATACTTCAAGGCAGTTTCTATTCCCAAGTCGTGGCTGTAAGCATATAGGAACCCGGCAGCAAATGAATCGCCAGCGCCGAAACTCTTAAGAACCTTCGTCTTGAAAACTCCAAAATGATAATGATCGCCGGCTTTTGTATACGCATTTGACCCTTGAACCCCGCTTTTGATGACAATTAGCTTAGGATCATATTTGAAAAGTGTCGCAATTGTCTGCTCGTTCGTGTTACCGTGATGATTTTCCAGAACATCAAATTCGTCACGCGTGCCAATAATCACATCTGCACGCTGGGCAACTAATTGATAATAAAGACTCGTTTCCTCGGCATTTTTCCAGGTATACGGGCGATAATCCAGTTCAAACACCACTTCAACCCCAAGTGACTTTGCAACTGTGAGTGCCTTTAAAATCGCCTCTCGCGACGGGCTTTGGGCTAATCCGGTCCCGGAAATCACCAACATCTTGGCTTGCGCTAAATATTCTTCTGAAACATCAGCCGTTGTCAGATATAAATCGGCGGCTTCATTTCGATACATCAAAATATCGCTTTCTTCAGGACTAATGATTTCAGTAAACGTTAAGCCAATTTTGTGGCCCGCATCATCCTTGACCATTTGCGTTGTGTCAATGCCAACGTCTGCCATGTATTGCGTCACATAATGACCCAGCTGATCATCAGACACCTTCCCGATGAATCCTACTTTTTGGCCTAATTTGGCTGACCCGATTGCAATATTTGCCGGCGATCCGCCAACGAATTTTGCAAAGCTCTTAGTTTCTTCTAAAGGTCGATTATATTCAACCGCATTTAAATCAACTGCTGCTCGACCAATAGCAATCAAATCGAATTTTTGTGACATTTGAAATGTTCCCCCTCGTCAACTTAGCTGCAAAGCTATCCTTTTTCATTACTTTCGATCAATAATCCAGGCATGTTCTGGCGCATTGTGAAAATGCCAAACTCGTATCGGTCCCGCCATAATGTTGAGGTAATAACTGTCATACCCATCCGGCACACCAACAGGATGATAGCCTTTAGGAACAATCACAACGTCTTGGTTTTGCACTGCCATCGTCTCGTTAAGCGATAAGTCATCGGTATACACCCGCTGAAAAACAAATCCTTGCTTCGGCTGCATTTCGTGATAATAGATTTCTTCCAACAGCGATTCTGTCGGTAAATTATCGTGATCATGTCGATGTGGCGGGTAACTGGACCAGTTTCCGGAGTCCGTGTAAACCTCGACCAGCAATAACTTATCCGCAAATGGGAGATCATCCGGCAAGATGTTTTGAACCAGACGCTTATTTTGATACCTGCCGCGATGTTCGATTTGATGAATATCGCCCTTAATCAACCGAACCGGAAATGAAGTCGTGGTCGGCGAGTATGCAATCAGAACCTTCGCGGTAGTTTGTGCGGCAAGCTTAAAGGATAAGCCCGTTCCAACATAAACACTGTCTGTCGGAATTTTGTCAAAGACTGATTGCCGTTGACCGATACCTTCAAAACGCTGATCACCGGCAGTGACGGTCACTTTACCCGCCAGAATAACAATACCGGCCTCGAAGTTACCTAAAGTCTCGGCAAATGAACGTTGCGCATCAAGCTCCAAGACTTTCACTGCGGTGTATTTCATGGGAGAATTCGTTGCATTGACGTCTTGAATCAAATGAACGCCCGGCTGTATTTCCTGATTTTGCTTTGGATACAACAAGCTCATCGTTAATGCCTCCTCGTCAAACATCTGGAATTTCTAATTAAAACGATGCTGGTCATATCTTGCCGTCACAACCTTCTTATGCGTGTAGAAGTCCACACTATCCTTGCCGTTAGCGTGTAAGGTGCCAAAGAATGAATGTTTCCAGCCAGAAAATGGGAAGACAGCAATCGGTGCCGGAACGCCCAAGTTAATACCCAGCATGCCCGCATCAATATTTTCTCTGAAGTAGCGAATAGATGCGGCCGAATCCGTAAACAGGCAAGCGCCATTGGCTAGTTCGGACTGATTGGCAATGGCAACCGCTTCCGGTAAATCTTTTGCACGCATCACGGACAGTACCGGGGCAAACATCTCATCGTGCCAAATGGTCATGTCGGTTTTGACATCTTCAAAAATAGTTGGCCCAACGAAATAACCATCACGCTTCTCGGCTTCTGCTGACCCGTCTAAGACCAGCTTGGCGCCTTCCTTAACCCCGGTCTTGATATAGTTCAACGTCCGTTCCTGATTCTCCTGACGAATCACTGGTCCAAGGAAAACATCTTTATCCAGACCATTACCGATTTTGATGTCTTTAGCTGCCTGCGTAAATTTCGCCATAAACTTGTCAGCAATACTTTCTTCCAGCACCAAAACCGACGTCGCCATGCAGCGTTCGCCGGCGGATCCAAATGACGAACTGATAATGCCTTTAACTGCAGCATCGAGATCAGCATCGGCTAAAACGATCGTGTGATTCTTAGCGCCAGTTAATGCCTGGACGCGCTTCAAATGATCACTGCCGCGCTTATAGACATATTCGCCAACTCGTTCGGATCCCACGAAACTAATTGCCTTGACATCGGGATGATCCAACAGACCGTTGACGACATCAACCGCCCCGTTGACGATGTTCAAAACGCCATCGGGCAGACCAGCTTCTTGGAATAACTCAACCAGACGCTGGCTGGTAAGCGGTGTCTTTTCTGACGGTTTCAACACAAACGTATTACCTGTTGCAACCGCCATCGGGAACATCCAACACGGAACCATCATTGGAAAATTAAACGGGGTAATCCCGCCAACAACACCGATGGGATAACGATAATTCGTGGCCTCAACATCAGTCGCAACCGCCGAGAGCGAATCCCCCATCATCAGAGTCGGCACGCCTGCCGCGAACTCAACATTTTCAATCCCGCGGCCAACTTCGGCAATCGCTTCACTGAGACTCTTACCATTTTCCTGCGTGACAATACGTCCCAACTCTTCTTGATGCTCCACCAGCAGTTGTTGATATTTGAAAAGAATCTTGGCACGTTTAGGAATCGACACCCGTTTCCACGTTTCAAACGCTGCTTTGGCCGCTGCAACTGCATCTGCCACATCCTCGCTAGTCGAATGCGGCACCCGTGCCAAAACCTCACCCGTCGCCGGATTATAAACATCTTCAAAAGTATCGGTCTTAGCATCAACCCATTGACCATTAATAAAATTCTTCAAGGTCTTAACTGCTTGTTGCGTTGTCATGAAAACAAACCCCTTTCGTATAGTGAGCGTGAGCCAGCGCGCTTAGAAGTCGGAGTGTAAGTGGCCTCAAACGTGATGGCCGCCCTTTGGCCATTGCGGCTGAGGTCCTTACACGCAGACTTCTGCGCTGGCGAACGCGTTATGAGCGTGAGCCGGTGCGGTTAGGAACCGGAGTGTAAGTGGCCTCAGACATGATGACCGCCCTTTGGTCATTGCGTCCAAAGTCCTCACGCTGGCTCCATCACCCGTTTACACACGCTCCTGTCCAATTCAAGAATGGTATGAAGCGCTTACATTTTCAAATAAATTGACTTAGGAAACTTAATTCTTATTAATCTTGCTCTTTTCAGGGAACTTATCGTCAAACTTGTTGTCCAATTCGATTTCCTCCAATGTTCTGCCTGCTGTTTCCGATGCAAACTTCCAAGCAAAAATCAGTGAAATAATATTGGCTCCGACAAATACAAGGAACGTGTTCGACATGCCTATACTTGCCAACATAACTGGGAAGAAATATCCAACAAAGAAATTACCGATCCACAAGAAGAAGGCGGCAAAACCCATACCTAAGCCACGAATACGTGCTGGATAAATTTCGGAAAGCAGTAACCAGGTGAGCGGACCCAATGCTCCTTGGAAGAAAGCCAGATAGATGACGGTCAATAATATCGTGAAGTACGGTAGCATTGGACTGCCAGCGAGAAAATGACTCGTCAACGTGATGCCGATCAACGAGAATAAGGTCCCCATAATCCCAGTCAGCAACATTGGCCGGCGTTTGTACTTACCCATGAGATGCATCGTCACAATCGTTGCGACCACTGAAGTTACACCGTTTAAAATATTGGCAATCAAAGCGGCATTTTGGCCAAATCCAGTTGTCTGTAAGATCGTGGTGCCATAATACATCATGACGTTGATACCGACGATCTGCTGCATAATCCCCAAGCCAATGCCGATTAAAACAAGTCGTCTAATCCATCTAATCTTTAAATCCTTAATCGAGGCACTTTGCACTTCTTGTTCCGATTTTAAGGAAATTCGAATTTTTTCCATTTCGTCTTGCGCTTGGTCTTCTGTCCGAATTTGCCGCAACACCGTTAACGCCTGATCCAATTTGCCATTAGCGGCTAACCAGCGCGGCGATTCCGGAACAAAATTCATCCCAATCCACAAAATAACTGCGGGCACCGTTGCCAAAACAAGCATCCACCGCCAAATGCCAGGAATATGACCTAACGTTGTCCCCAAAATCGCGTTAAACACAAACGCCAACAACTGCCCAGAAACAATCATGAACTCGTTTTGTGTGACGATTCGTCCGCGAAGATTCGAGGGTGCGACTTCAGCTAGAAATGTTGGCACAATAACCGAAGCACCGCCCACCGCTAAGCCCAAGACGAAGCGCACGGACGCCAAGATTGGTGCGGTCGGTGATAATGCTGAGGCGATGGTCGAAACGACGAACAAGATAGCAAGTCCGGTAATGACCTTGTGCCGCCCACGCCGATCCGAAATGCGCCCGGTCAAAACAGCACCAAAGGCCGCCCCCAATGTTAACGAGCTGGCCACTAAGCCCTCCATGGAAGGCGACATATTCAGTTCGCCTGCTCTGGTCATAAACGGTAACGCGCCGTTGATAACCCCAGTGTCATATCCAAAAAGCATCCCGCCAAATGTTGCGATAATCGAGATAACCCGCAAACGACGACGAGCCGATTTTGGCAATTTTTCGGATTTAACCCCCAAATCCGGCTGGGGAGCCAGTGCAGCATCGCCTTTGTTACTAACAACCCCTGCTTTACGCATGCTATTAACCTCCAAACTTTCAAGAGTCTTTCCACGTATCGGTTAAGCGCTTACTTTTCGATTACATTGTCATCATATAAGCAGATATGGTCAAAGTCAACTAAAAAGTGTTCATAATTTAATCATTAGATGTTCACTTGTGAGCGACTTCGCCAAAATAAATGAAGTGGCATGTAGTAAAATGATATGATAAAAGTAACTAGTCAGGTACTTGCTAGCCTCACGAGTGATGTCTATTTTTTCACGAGCTCCCCAAATGACTCGCTTTGGATGACGTTCCAACTTATCAACGAGTCTACGGAAATCAGGTTACTGCTATATGCTTCGGCATCGAGCTTAAAACATGGTCATAATATGTCCAAAATATATTCATAACGTGCTATAATCAGATTAGCGAAGACGGCTTAAAGAAGGTGACATTCATGCTTAGAAAAGAACGAATTGATGCGATGCAGGCTTATATCAGCGAAGTTAAAACCGCGTCAATGAAAGAGCTCGAAGATAAGTTCTCGATTGCGCCAAGCACTTTGCGGCGTGACTTAGCAACCTTAATTTCAAACGGTACGGTAAAAAAAGTCTATGGTGGGGTCACAACCACTCCCGATAGCACAAAGGACAATCCGCTCACCGTTTACAGCGAGCGTCAATTAGCCGCACCCAGCGAAAAACGACAAATTGGCCGGGCTGCCGCACAGTTGATTGAACCTGAAGACTTAATTTTTATTGACTCTGGCACAACGACTGCGGAGATGGGCGAATTTCTGCCGACCGATTTTCCTTTTACGTTGGTAACCAACAATCTTCAAATCATCAACCAAGCCGCGCCGCTTGCCAATATTAAGCTTGTCATCATCGGCATGAACTTTGATCGCCGCACCCAATCGTTTACCGGCATTGATAACATGAACATTTTCAGCCGGTTCAATATCGGTAAAGCCTTTATGGCAGCAACCGGAATTTCGCTCACTCGCGGATTATCCAACTCGGAGTACAACGAATATTTAATTAAGTCGGAGATCTTCAAGAAGGCGCATCGCAAAATTCTGTTGATTGATCAATCGAAATTCGGCCGGGTATCGTTGCTCACATATGGTACCGTGCAAGATATCGATGCGATTGTCACTTATGGCGATATCGCCGCCAAGTACCACGAATTTTTAACCGAGAACAACATCCAGCTAATCAATGCCAAAACCGGCGCTAAGACCCTACCTTAATACAGTTCGCCATCGCCAGCCGCACGCACTTATTTGGCAAAAAAATTCCCGCAATGAGCGTTTGCGGGAATTTTTTAATGCTGGATTATTTAATTGTCATCGACCTGACAGCTGTCGTGTACTTAATCGCAAAAAATCATGATTGACGACTTAACGCTAGAAATTCGTGGTGTCCGGGTCTGTCGCTAAACCAGCTTCACCATGTAAAGCATCAATTAACGTCATATCATGATGACTCAACTCAAAGTCAAAGAGCTGGGTATTTTCCTTGATGCGGTCATCGTGTACCGATTTTGGCAGCGGCAGGAAGCCATGCTGCAGCGACCAGCGAAGAACGACTTGAGCAACACTCTTGTTATACCGTGCGGCAATCTTCTTAAGTGCGTCAACTTGGAAAATCTTGCCTGTACCCAGTGGACTGTATGCTTCACTCAAAATATCATGCGCATCATTATAAGCAACCACTTCCGGCTGCAAATCACTAGGATTTAAGAAGATCTGGTTCACCATCGGCTTGACATTAGCGGTTTTCAGCAATGCATCCAAATGCTTGGCGCGGAAGTTTGAAACCCCAATCGCCCGCAACTTGCCGTCTTTATAAGCTTCTTCCATCGCTTTCCAAGAGCCGGCATTGGCCTCTTCCCAATTGTCACGGAACTTAACTGGATTTGGCCAGTGAATCAAATATAAATCAACGTAATCTACACCTAATTTTTGAAGCGAACGGTCAATCGCTGCCTTAGTTGCGTCATAACCGTGATCAGCATTCCAAAGCTTCGTGGTCAAGAAAATTTGATCACGTGCAACGCCCGACGTCTTAATTCCGGCACCCACGCTTTCTTCGTTACCATAGGCAGCTGCGGTATCAATGTGACGGTAACCGGCAGCCAACGCAGCTTCCACACTATGCTTGGCAACTTCCCCATCCGGTGTCTGCCAAGTTCCAAAACCAACGATTGGAATCTTGCCCCCGTTGCTCAAGGTATATGTGTCAGTTAATTTGGTTAAATGTGCCAAAATATGCCATCTCCTTTATTGGGTACTATTTAAAGCTTACCACAAGTAAGTATTATTTTGCATGACCCGCTCGATGCCTATAGTCATAAAAGCGCCGGAAGTTACTGATATGAACCAGCTACTTCCGACGCCTTTTTCCGGCACACTAACGCACCATCATTTGATTCAGCAATGCCTTACCCGTTGCCTCACTTTTCCGAAAAGCCTTACCGAGTGCAATGGTCTTGTCCACGATAATACTTTGGGCATCAATCACATGATATGGATGATCACCGGCTTTTTCCTGAGCAAACGAAAGCTCGGTGCAGCCAAGAACAATGACGTTAACCTGAAAATCATCGTGCATCCGTTTCAAGATGCGATGATATAACTCGGCATTGACTTCGCCCTTTTCTTTGACGTACTTATAAATGAGCTCTGTCACCATGTCCTGCAACGCCTGATCTCCTAAAATAACCTTGCGCCCTGTATTTTCGATTTCATGACTGTAAATGCCATCTTTGATCGTACCTTGGGTGGCAATAAGACCGATCCGCTCCTCATTCGGGAATCGCTCGCACATATCGCGAATGGCCAGCCGCGGCATGTGTAACAGTGGCACAGACGATGCAGCAGCTAATTGATCATAAAAGTAGTGCGCCGTGTTGCAGACGATTACGATGAATTCAGGCTGCAACAGGCTTTGTGCCCGAACGTCTTCTAGTAGATCCGGGAAGAAGCTCGGTTTACTGTGATCCAGAATATAATCGGTTCGATCCGGCACTGTGGCATCATTGACCAAAATATAATTGAGATATTCCTGATCGCTATGAGCATGCGTGCGTTGATTCAGCAGACGCACATAACTCTCGGTTGCCGGTGTCCCCATGCCACCAATAACGGTGAAAAATTGACGCATTCAAATCAGCCTTCCTGTAACGATTGGGCGACTTCCTTGACAACGGCCATATCAGTCGGCCAAGGTGTGTTGACGCCCCGAATTTTTTGATACGGATCTGCGCCTTTACCGGCAACAACCACAACATCTTTGGGACCACTAGCCTTAATCGCTTCCGTGATCGCTTCTTTACGATCAAGCACCTTGTGAACCTTAACTTTGGTGTGATCAATCTTAAGGTCAATTTCATTGATAATATTGGCTGGATCCTCATAGCCGGGATCATCTGTTGTTAAAAAGGCTTCTGTTGCCAACTCAGTTAATACTTTGGCAAAGCCCGGGCGCCGCGAAACCCCTTTATCACCAGGGGAGCCGACAACGACCAGCAAGCGCGGATCTTTGTAGGAACGTTTCAGGAACGATAACAAAGCCTTCATACTAGCATAATTGTGGGCATAATCCACATAAACCGTACCGTGACCCGGAACCTGAAAATGTTCCATCCGTCCCGGAATTTTGACTTTGGCGATGCCAGGCACCGCAGCAGATGCATCCACACCTGCCAGGCCGGCGCCGATAATCGCTGCTGTCGCATTACTTTCATTGAAGTCGCCGATTAAAGCAAGCGAATAATGGCCGCCAATATTAAGCGCCGCTGCTTTTTCCGTTACCGGCACCAACGTAAAGCGGCTTTCGGCGACATCAGCTTCTTGACTATCAAATCGGAAATCAATATCAATGTCATCGCGCTTAGGCTTGAATCCAGCACTGGCGAACAAATAAATACTCTCCGGATAAGTCGTGGTGGTCGCTGCCGCATAGACCTGATCAAAATGCTCGGTTTCCGCGTTAATCACTACTTTGCGCGCATTGACCAACAACTGCAGCTTATTATGCAGATAATTGGCAAAAGTCGGATGTTCGTTTGGTCCGATGTGATCAGGGGTAATGTTTAAGAAGAAGCCTACATCATAAGTCAGCCCAAAGACGCGATTACGTAAATAAGCCTGACTGGAAACTTCCATCACCAAATGCGTCATACCATTTTCAACTGCTTCGCGCATATCCCGGAATAAATCTAAACTTTCCGGTGTGGTTAAGTTCGATTTGAACCGTTGATCCGGCTCGGGACCAACCACCGTATCAATGGTGGAGAACAAGGCGATGTGCCGTGGCCGAGCCTCATTCAAAATCGCCTCGGTGAAATAAGCGGCGGTTGTTTTGCCCTTAGTACCGGTATAAGCAATCACAAACAAATCATCTTGCGGATAATCGAAAAAGGCCGCACTGAGAATCGCCATTGCTTTCGTGATGTTCCGGACGATTAAGGCATTTAAACCATTACCTTCCACGTAAGGCTTTTCGGCAACATAGGTTCTGGCGCCGTTATCTTTGGCCATGGACAGATAAATCGGCCGAAATTTGTCTCCTTTACAGAAAAACAAAGTCGGCCCGGAAACTTTTCGTGAATCATAGGCAATGCCGGTCATATCGACATCTTCAGTGGTCTGAATTGCCGCACTTTTTAATAAGTGATGTTCCTTTAATAATAAAATACAAGCTCTAAGTGATAGTGCCATTGGGCTGCTACTCCTTTTTATATGCCGTGAATTCAAGCTTCATTATAGCATAAGCACTGTGGCAGCTTTCATCTTGATCTATTTGAAACCATGATGAAAAACACGCCTCAGGTGCTTGCTCTTCTGACATTCGGTTACGGCTACCATGATCCTCGCATCAGCATTGGAAATTTCCGCCCATAAATCGAGGAGTTTGCTCAGTCGTGCTGCTCGACTGACTTACCGGGCGCATGCGGACTAATGGCCATAACCGTTACCTGATAAGTGCCACTCGGTGCCGTGACGGTGACCGTATCGCCAACATGATGGCGACGAACGGCTGCTCCCAGTGGTGAGTTGATGGCAAGTTTAGCTGCCCCCATCCCCGCTTCTGCTGGCCCGACCAACTCATAAGTGTCTTCATCCTGATCATCGTCAAATTCAAGTGTCACCCAATTACCGATATCAGCAAGGTTGGCCGCGGCCGGCGTCGTCACTTTGGCATACCGAATCAACTTGTCCAAATATCGCAAGCGACCCTCTAACTGCCGTAATTCGCGTTTAGCGGCGCTGTATTCTGCATTCTCTGAACGATCGCCCAAAGCCGCTGCTTCAGCCAGGTTCTTAATCTTAGCTGGCCGAATCGCCTTGAGATCCGCAACTTCTTGTTTAAGATTAGCCAAACCAGCCGGGGTAATTTCATGATACGTTACCATGTTACAAGCCTCCCATGAAATTCAGTGCTTCGTGATCCTGTTCCATCATAACGCGATTGCCAGCCCAGAAACCTGCGTGTAAGGACCTTAGCCGCAATGGCCAAAGCCCGGCCATCACGGTTGAGGCCACTTACACTCCGACTTCTAAGCGCGCCGGCTCGCGCTCAGCTTACCATAACGCGCTCCCCAGCCCAGAAACCTGCGTGTAAGGACCTTAGCCGCAATGGCCAAAGCCCGGCCATCACGGCTAAGGCCACTTACACTCCGGTTTCTAAACGGGCTGGCTCGCGCTCACAAAAAAGGCGAACGCGTTGACCTCCAACCGGGAGTCCAAAACATTCACCTCATGATGTCAGCAGTACCGACTAAAAAATGTGACTGAAGAAATCACCAATACCACGGAAAATCAGGACAAAGAAATTAGCTTTCTGATTGGACTTGGTCGTTTTAAGGGTAATGCCTTCTTGTGCGTTATCACCCACAAAGCCAAGTTGATCGTCTTTTGCGGTTACCTTCAAATTACCGATCGTGGTACCTTTCTTGACGGGGGCTTCAATTGTGTTCTTTTTGACACCCTTAGCCGGTGTGTAAGTATACTTAAGTGTCTTTTTACTTGCATCAGTGGGAACAACGGCAACGGCTTTTGCGCTTGGTGCAATCGGTGTTGTCCGTGATGCGCCACGGTTGACATTGACCTTACTGTAGCCCTTAATACTTTGGCCGGCATTCGCAAGCGTTATGGTCTTCCAGTTTTCCAGAACATGGGTCATCAGCTTTTTGGTTTCATCAAACCGCCGTGTCTTGGCATCGCCATTTGCGTGTAACACCACGGTGATGATCCGCATGCCATTCTTTTCAACCGTCCCGGTAAAGCAGTCGCCAGCCGCATCGGAAGTCCCGGTTTTTAGCCCGTCAACTGGCAGGTTCTTATCGTAGGAAACCAAACCTTTGAGCATCCAATCCCAGTTTTCCATATTGATCGCATCATCGGTCCCTTTACGGAAGGTCTGCCTGGCAATACTGGTTGTTTTTAAAACTTCCGGATGATCCTTAATTAAGTGTTGCGCGACTTGTGCCATATCTTTGGCTGACATTTCGTTTTCCGCATTGTCGCCAGTACCTGGTACTTTGGCATCTTTCAGCTGACTATTATTCAGTCCTGTCACATTGACAATTTTAGCGTCTGTAATGCCCCAGCTCTTGAGCTTGGCATCCATTTGATTAACAAACTTCTCCTGGCTGCCGGCTACTGCCTTTGCAAGCAACATCATGGCTGCATTGGCTGAGTAGATGAGCGAGGCATCATATAACTCGCGCACTGAGTATGAGCCATCACGTCGCAGCGGCACATTGCTGAGATCACGGTCTTGACTAATTGTCCATATCGACTGATCCAACGTCACCTTGTCGTCCCACTTGATCTTGCCTGATTTAATGGCATCGAGAACTAACTCAATACTGATCATCTTGGTCATGGATGCAATCGGCAAAACCGTGCTTGCATTCTTAGCATACAAAACCTTGCCAGTTGTGGGCTCAATTGCAACCGCGGCTTTGGCATTAACCAGATTTGTATCACTGCTTTCGGCAGCTGCAACGGACACCGCTGGAGCAGCACCGCCTATCATTAATACCGCGACCATTGCGGCAACCAACCCACGTAACAACTTCTTCATTTCGTCTTTCCTGCTTCCTCATTAGATTTAGTTTGTTTATCCGTCAGCGAAGCGCCAACTTTTAATGGTAAATGAATCACAAAACTGGTTAATTCAGGACTTGAATCTGCGTAAATATACCCGCCATGCAACGCAATGATGCTTTGCGCAATGGCCAACCCTAGTCCTGTGCCCCCGGTTTCTTGGGAGCGGCTTTCTTCTACCCGGTAAAAGCGATCAAACAACTGGCTTAAGGCATCGTTGGGAATCTGAGCCCCATCATTTGAAACCTTCACGACGACTTCGCTGCCAATCCGCTGGGCGTCAAGGAAAATGTGCCGTCCGCCTTGCCCATATTTCAACGCATTGACGATCAGATTATTGAAAACGCGACCCAGCTTTTCAGTGTCAGCTTCCATCATTAATGGGTTCGGTTCGCCGCTGACCAGGATCCGCATGTGTTTCTTATGGGCTTCCAACTCAAAGCTCGCGGCAAGCTGTTCCAACATCGCAATCATATTGAACCGGACCGGATTCAGCTTGGTCGTGGTTGATTTAACCTTGGTATACTCAAACAAATCTTCAACCAAAACCTTCATCTGCTTTGCTTTCAAATACGCTGTGTGCGTGTACTTGAGTAGCTCTGCTTCACTTCGGTATTGATGATCCTCAATCAAGCCTAAGTAGCCAATGATCGAGGTCAACGGTGTGCGGATATCATGACTGACATTGGTAATCAGCTCATCTTTACTCTGTTCGATTCGTCGTTCCTCTTCCATAGAGTTCACGGTAGAATCAACCAGCGCATTAATGCTGCTAACCACTTTTTGCAGCTCGGTATTCACCTCAAATTTAATTCGGTGATCCAAGTGGCCATCCGCAATATAATGCAACTCTGCAATCACGTGGCGCATCTGCATCTGCCGATATCGCCGTGCCAATCGCCAGTACACCACAATGACGTCTGCAATGCCCATCAAGGTAAGGAAAAGATTCGACCAGCTCCACAGATGAAAACCGCCGCGGCCAAAAGTCAAATTCGTCTTCACACCCCAGATTGCATTCTCCAACCCGGGATTATGCGCAATCATCTGATTAATCAGCACTAACAACGCAAAGTTCAGCATCAGTAACAAAATAACTGTCACAATGCCTTCAATCCACAACTCGGACTTTTCCTTACCAGTGAGTTTGACCTTTTCGCTCATGAACTAGGCCTCGACCTTGTAGCCAACGCCCCAGACAGTTTCGATGACTTTCTCACCATCTGTTGCCTCTTCAATCTTGTCACGCAGGTGTGAAACATGCACCATCACGGTCTTGGCGGATACAATTGACTCCTGTTGCCAAACCCGCTCAAAAATCTCGTCAGCGGAAAAGACGCGATTCGGGTGACTGGCAAGCAAGTAGAGAATTCCAAACTCCAAAGCCGTTAACTGAATCTGTTTGCCGGTCAAAGTTGTGACCTCGTGGCTATCCTTTTTGATCGTCAAAGGACCGACTTCCAGCACATCCGGCTCCGAATTGGTCACCTCATTTTGACTCCGACGCAAAAGACTCTTGACTCGCGCCATCACCTCAAGTGGATTAAATGGCTTCGTGACGTAATCGTCAGCACCGGTGATCAATCCTTGAATCTTATCCATATCTGCTGTTTTGGCTGACACAATGATAATCGGAATTTGCGAATCCTTGCGTACTTCCTTAACCACATCCATGCCTGACATATTCGGCATCATAATATCCAAAATCATTAACGCAATATCGGGATTGGTCACAAGCTTGGTAATCGCTTCTTTGCCCGAGTATGCTTGAATAGGTTCATAGCCTTCGTTTTTAACATAAATGCTCAATAGTTCGACGATTTCTTTATCATCGTCTACAATTAATATCTTCATAATTTTGACTCCATTTATACGGCAATCGTTAGGGACTGTAACATCACTGTCCATTGTACCAAAATTGAACCGGGAATTCTTTACGAAAACCCTAAGAAAACGAGCGCCATGCGTGCTTTGCATTTCAGGTGGGAGGTGTTCTTTTGCCAAAATTAACAACCCTCGTAGCTGCCAGTTTGCCGCAAACGATGCAAATTGCCGGTATTAACATTGCCCATTCAAGCGGTAGTACCTATTGGCTGCTTCACCACCAAGACGAATGGCTGACCCTACGCTTGGCAACCCACCTTCATTGGCTGCGCGGTGTTCGGCAGCTGCAGGTGCTTTATTCAGATAAACAAACCGCTACTGAGCTCCAGTCACAGCTACGCCAAGCATTCGCCAGTCCTGCAGCACAGCAGCTTGCTTTCAATTTCACGGCAACCGATGCTGCTATTGCCAATATGTTGTTGTGGGCAGCAGCACATAAACTGGTTTTCATGTTACGACTCACGCCGGCAATGGCCAGTGCTCATAAAAGCCGGACATCTGATTTACAACGCGACTTCGCGGGACTGCCACTGTTTTTGGGTAATCGCAATAATAGCAACGATCTGCTGTTGCCAATCCATGACCCGCTTCTACAGCGGTATCTGATCCATTTTTATAGTGAAAATCTGTTATTCACCCAGTTTTCCAGTCATCGGTTGATAAAACTACTGCCGACTGCGCAATGGCTGCAAACATTGTTGGCGACCACGGAGCGCCCCGTTCCTTGGCCGTTAGCAATAGCCACCACTTTTGGCACACCGATACTGACCGCTTTTCATCGGGCACGTTATCAAAAACGGTAAGCTCGCACGTTAAAACTGTCTTGCTCGCGATTACCATAACGCGCTCCCCGGCGCAGAAGTCTGCGTGTAAGAACCTTGGGCGCAATGGCCAAAGACCGGCCTTCACGCCTGAGGCCACTTACACTCCGATTGCTAACCGCGCTGGTTCACGCTCGCTTTCTATAACGCGCTCCCCGGCGCAGGGATCTGCGTGTAAGGACCTCAGGCGCAATGGCCAAAGACCGGCCATCACGCCTGAGGCCACTTACACTCCGATCCCTAACCGCGCTGGTTCACGCTCGCTTTCTATAACGCGCTCCCCGGCGCAGCAATCTGCGTGTAAGGACCTTAAGCGCAATGGCCAAAGCCCGGCCATCACGCTTAAGGCCACTTACACTCCGATTGCTAACCGCGCCGGCTCGCGCTCACTAAAAAAGAGCCTGCAGCTGCCTCAAGTGGGTAACTGCAAGCTCTTAAACTGAATATCTTGATTATTGAACGGAGTAGTTTGGTGCTTCCCGGGTGATTTGGACGTCATGTGGATGGCTTTCACGTAATCCGGCGCCGGTAATTTGAATGAACTGCGCATTATCCTGTAGTTCTTGTAAGTTCGGTGCGCCAACATAACCCATACCGGATTCAATGCCGCCAAGCATCTGGAAGATCACATCGCCAAGGCTGCCTTTGTAAGCAACCCGGCCTTCAATCCCTTCAGGAACGAGCTTGTTAGCTTCATTGACACCGCTTTGGAAGTAACGATCACTTGATCCATGAGCCTGTGCCATCGCGCCCAAGGAACCCATGCCGCGATACGTCTTAAAGCGCCGGCCTTGATAAATCTCAAACTGGCCTGGTGCTTCATCGGTACCAGCCAAGAGTGAGCCAAGCATGACGGCGTTACCACCGGCAGCAAGCGCTTTGACAATATCGCCGGAATACTTGATCCCACCATCGGCAATAATGGTTTTACCACGCTTGCGAGCAACACTGGCAGCGTCATAAACGGCGGTCAACTGGGGAACCCCAACGCCGGCAACAATTCGGGTCGTGCAAATCGAACCAGGGCCGATGCCGACTTTCACAACATCAACGCCAGCGTCATACAACGCCTCCGTTGCTTCTGCCGTTGCAACATTTCCGGCAATTAAGGTTGCTAATGGAAAATGTTCGCGAATTTCTTTGATCTTACGAATAACACCGGCGCTATGACCGTGAGCAGTATCAATGACAATCGCATCAACCCCTGCATCCAACAGCGCCTGGGCCCGTTCAAACGTATCCGAGGTAACCCCGACTGCGGCAGCGACTAACAACCGACCATGTGCATCTTTAGCGGCATGCGGGAATTCTACCACTTTTTCGATATCCTTAATCGTGATGAGTCCGCTGAGCCGGCCTTGCTTATCAATCAGTGGTAACTTTTCAATCTTACGGGCTTGCAGGATGGCTTCAGCGTCTTCAATTGAAGTGCCAGCCGGAGCAGTGACCAAACCTTCCTTGGTCATCACGGTATCGATCAGAACGCTCTTATCATCAACATACCGCAAGTCACGGTTCGTAATGATCCCGGTCAGTTTACGATCGGTTGTATTATTAACGATCGGAACGCCGCTGATGCGATACTTCTTCATCAACGCTTCCGCATCACTAACTGGCTTGTCAGCAGTGAGGAAGAACGGATCAACGATGACCCCGTTTTCACTGCGCTTAACCTTAAGCACTTCATCAGCCTGAGCCTCAATGCTCATGTTCTTATGGATAACACCTAAACCGCCTTGACGCGCCATTGCAATTGCCATGGCACTTTCGGTCACCGTATCCATCCCCGCTGAGATGATTGGGATATTCAACTTTAGATTGTCCGCAAGTTGTACAGACAGATCGACATCGTGAGGCAAAACATGACTTTCTGCAGGTATCAACAACACATCATCAAATGTAAAACCACGCCGGGCAAACTTTGTATCCCAATTACTCATTGCGTAAATCCCTCTTTCAATTTTAGTTGTTGACTAATGTACTACCGGAAATTGGCCTCGTCAAACGTAGACGTTAATTTTTTTGAAAAGACCGGTATCATAGGCTTAAAAATGAAAGAAAATCTCATAATTGTTCATTAAGACCCGAACAAAATAAAAACGGTTGCCAGTTTGCGAAATTAATGTTCGTCTTTTGCAATCATGCTCATAAAATCACCTGTTATTATTCGGCATTAGCTCCGAGGCGTTTAGTTTTCAAGCTACTCACGCTTAATTTCCTTTGGCAGCAAAGAAAAAACGGACACTAGAAGACATATGCATCCTGTCTTCTAGCACCCGTTGAGTTTATTGAGCCTAGTTGTTCAAGAACCACAACCTTTGATTTCCCAAGTCTACCGTTGGAAAAAGCTCTTGAGATGATACCGATGCTGCAACACCCAGTGAATGCCGTAAGCAACAACCCCAACGATAATGTTGGCAAACCATGGCATCGGCTGAGTCAGCGGCGTATTGAGCAACGCAAGCGCACTGCTGAGGAAGGTAACCGCAACGACCAATAAGACGCCGCCTCCAAGAACCAACCAGGCACTGCGGCGTTCTTTCTTGTCTTTTTGCATCCAGTCGGCGTAGTACACGAAGAAAATTCCGGCCATAAAACTCAGCAGCAAGAGGCTAAGAAAACCGCTAGTAGCCGTGTTCTGGGTCTTGGGATTGAAGTAGGCCAAAGCACCGTACATAACCGCCAAAATCGCCATAAAGAACAGGCTTTGATCGACAATCAGTAACCACATTGGCTTCTTGGGTTCAGGCTTGGGCGTATGCAAAATTTCGTTTGCCTTCACCGTTACCGGCCCGTATAGCTGGGTAGCGGGCTTGCCTTGACGTTGCGCCGTAATCATTTCCGGCAACATCGTCTTAAGTAAGGTCTCTTCATCAGTTGCAGACATGCCGCCATCTTTCAATTCACGCCGCAACTTGAACACGTACTCATCATTCTTTTTGGTGAGTTGTTCAATCATTTCCGGAACTGTTGAAGCCGGCCGCACCTGTTTAACATGGGCATTCTTACTTGCCGCATCGGTTGCGGACGAAGCTTCAGAAGTACCGCCTGCTGCTTGCTGTTGATCAACTGCAGCACTGTCTACCGCTTGACTCGTGTCTGCTTCATGCTTTTCTGCCATTTGAAACTCCTATCTTAAAAAATCATCATCACTGCGGGCCTTATTTGACCAGTCAGCTTAAACATTGAACCGGAATTCAATGATATCCCCATCTTGCACTTCGTATTCTTTACCCTCGGAGCGATAACGTCCGGCTTCTTTAACCGCCTGAACGGAACCGTATTTATCCAAATCGGCAAAAGACATGGTTTCTGCCCGAATAAACCCACGCTCGAAGTCTGAATGAATGATACCGGCTACTTGAGGCGCCTTCATGCCGCGACGGAATGTCCACGCACGAGTCTCCTTGCCACCGGCTGTAAAGAAGGTCGCCAACCCCAAAAGATGATAGCTCGCTTTGATCAGCTTATCGAGGCCAGATTCATCCACGCCTTCCGCTGCCAAAAAGTCAGCTTTTTCGTCATCGTCCAACTCCGCAATTTCTTCTTCAGTCTTGGCGGAAATGGCGATAACTTCGGCACCTTCTTTAGCGGCTTCGGCTTTAATTTGCTTAACATAGTCGACTGAATCCGGATCAGCCATCGCTTCTTCGGCAATATTAGCGACATATAAAACTGGCTTACTCGTGAGCAGAAAAAGGCCTTTGACAATTTTTTGCTCGTCTTTATCAAAGTCGATGCTGCGTACCATGCCGCCGTTTTCGAGCACTGGCTTGATTTTTTGCAACACTTTAAACTCAGCCTGAGCTTCTTTATCGTTTGTTTGTGTCCGCGCCACTTTTTCGACCTTGGCATAGCGTTTGTTAACTGAATCCAAATCCGCAATGGCCAGTTCCATATTAATGGTGGCCATATCTTCTAGCGGATCGACTTTACCGGTGACGCTGGTAATGTTGTCATCATCAAACGCACGGACAACATGAACAATCGCATCCACTTGCCGAATATTTTCCAGGAACTTGTTGCCCAGTCCTTCCCCTTTAGAAGCACCTTTGACAATTCCGGCAATATCGGTGAATTCAAAAGTCGTATGAATGATTTTTTTAGCGGGAATCAGTTCATCGATGCGTGCCAGTCGGTTATCCGGCACTTCAACCATCCCAACATTCGGGTCAATGGTGGCAAACGGATAATTTGCCATCTCCGCACCCGCCTTAGTAATTGCATTAAAAAGCGTGGACTTGCCAACATTGGGAAGTCCGACAATACCTGCTGTTAAAGCCATTTGGTTATTTCACACTTTCTATTTAGTCTGTTTGTTCTGCCTGACCCAACACTTTTTTGAGTCGCTTCTCAAAATCACGGCGCGACATCATCACGATATGTCCGCAACCGGTGCAACGTACTTTGATATCTGCCCCTAAGCGGATGATCTCCCAACGATTTGTGCCGCACGCATGCGGTTTCTTCATTTGCACCAGATCATGTAGTTGATACATGCGCCCACCTCCAACTGTTTTGCCAGTTAATCAATATTGACGTCAAGCATGGCTAAGATACGGTTCAGGTCTTTTTCAGAGCTAAAATCAATTTCGATCTTGCCCTTGCCTTTACTGCCTTCATTAATATTGACCTTGGTTCCGAAGCGCTCACCTAACTGATTTTCGGTTGCGCGTACATACGGCGACTTCGGTTTTTCCTTGGTCGCTGGCCGATTGGTACCGGCATTCATTTGATTAATGAGCCGCTCAAGTTGACGAACCGTTAGATTTTCGCTGATTGTCTTTTTAGCAACTGCCACCATCTTGGTCTTATCTTTAAGACTCAGCAGCGTTCGGGCTTGCCCCATCGACAGCTGATTGGCGCTCAACATCTGCTTAACCGGCTGTGGCAACGTCAACAGCCGCAGATAGTTAGCGATGTAGGGCCGACTTTTGCCTAGCCGGGCTGAGACCTCTGCTTGCGTCAGATTTAAGCGTTTGATCAACGTATCATATGCCTGTGCTTCATCCAACGGGGTTAAATCTTCTCGCTGCAGGTTTTCCAACACGGCAATTTCCATCATTTCCGGATCGTTAAAATCGCGAACAATGGTGGGAATGGTTTCCTTGCCGGCCAGTTTTGACGCCCGAAAGCGCCGTTCACCTGTGATGATTTCGTAACCCGAAACACTTTTGCGCACAATAATCGGCTGAAAAACCCCGGTTTGCTTGATCGAATCAGCTAGTTCTTTTAAGCCTTCCTGATCAAAGGTTTTACGCGGTTGGTAGGGATTGGGACGGATATCGACCAGCGGCAGTTCCTCAACGGTATTGTTGGCACTTAGATCGGGACTTTCAAAATCCTTGAAGATCGCATCGATCCCCCGACCTAGTCCTTTACTATTCTTATTCGCCATGAGCAGCCAGCACCTCCTTGGCTAATGCCTCGTAAACTTCGGATCCCCGTGATTTCGGATCAAAATCCACGATCGGCAGGCCATAACTTGGCGCTTCAGCCAGCCGGGTAATCCGCGGAATCACGGTTGTATAGACTTTATCACCAAAATATTTGCGCACTTCATCAATCACTTGCGCCCCTAAATTGGTTCGCGCATCATACATGGTTAACAAAACGCCTTCAATTGCCAGGCTTGGATTGAAATGCTTTTGAACAAGGCGCACCGTATTAAGCAGTTGGCTCAATCCTTCCAACGCGTAATATTCGCTTTGTACCGGAATCAAAATCGAATCGCTTGCAGTAAACGCGTTGATGGAAAGCTGGCCTAAAGATGGTGGACAATCAATCAAGATATAGTCGTACTGATCCGCCACCGGGTGTAAGCCTAACTTTAGCCGCATCTCCCGCGCCATCTGACTGGTTAATTCGATTTCTGCTCCTGCTAATTGAATCGTTGCCGGAACAATAAAAAGATTCTTGTGCTTTGTCGGTAAAATGGCTTCAGTAATCGGATCCTCATTGACTAACACGTCATAGATATCTTTTTCGACTTGGGCCTTTTGAATCCCGACACCGCTCGTCGCATTGCCTTGAGCATCAGCATCTACAATCAGAATTTTCTTACCAAGGTTAGCCAAACACGCTCCCAGATTAATGGTCGTTGTTGTTTTCCCAACACCGCCTTTTTGGTTGGCAACAGCAATGATATGTGTCATGAGTTCCTCCTATCTCTTCTCTTTTGGAATCTCGATGATCATACGGTATGCGTCATCGGTATCTTCTTCTTTGGCCGTGACTGTCATTCCCGTATCCCGAATCATCTTAACCGAACGTTTCAACGTGTTCCAAGCGATGCGGGTATCATGACTCACCGCTGATCGCCGAACTTTTGGCTTAGGCTTTGGTGTGGGCTTCTTTGGGCGCAACCGTTCATTTACTAACGCAGCCGTTTCCTTGACTGTCAGTTTTTCCGCAAAAACCTGTTGTAAGGCTGGTACTTGTTCGGATTCATCGAGTTTTAACAACTCACGGCCATGACGCTCGCTGATTTGACCATTCATAATGGCTTCTTGCACCGGCGCACTAAGCTTCAGCAGCCGGATCTTATTGGCAACAAAAGCCTGACTTTTACCTAATTGTTGGGCTAATGCGCCTTGGGTTAGGTGATTCAGTTTCATCAGCGCAACATAAGCCTGTCCTTCTTCAATCGCACTTAAACCTTCACGTTGCAGGTTTTCAACTAAAGCCATTGACGCACTTTCATCATCATCCATCTTTTGCACAATGGCTGGTGCTTTTTCCCACCCCAGCAGTTGCATTGCCCGGTAGCGTCGTTCTCCGGCAATAATTTCGTACTGATCTGGCGCGTATTCACGCACAATAATGGGCTGCAACAAGCCGTGTTCTTTGATCGTAGCAGCTAATTCCTGAATGGATTCGGAAGTAAAAACTTTTCGCGGCTGAAATTGATTGGGGACAATAGCTTTAAGCGGTAATTGTTGCACGACCGTCTCGTCATCTGACTTTTTATGGCCAAAAAATGATAATGCCACGCGCTATGCACCTCCCAATGGTTGTTTATTCGGCATGCCCGGTTTTCGGGGATATTTATTCGGTGTCGGTTTAACTTTTTCAATCACTAACAAATGGCGCGTATCCCCGGTTTCCGGCAAGGTCAGCGCTGCATCCTGAACGAGTTTACCGCCAAGTAGGTTGATTGCCGGTTTGGCCGCTATTAATTCTTCAGGAGTTGCGGCGGCCTTCATCGCTACAAACTGCCCGTGCTGCTTGGCGAGTGGTAAACAGAGTTCTGCTAAGACGTTCAGCGCCGCCACCGCGCGTGCTGTCACCAGATCATACTGGCCACGGTGCGGCGATTTTTTGGCACCAAAAGTCTCGGCCCGATCATGAAAGAGCTGCACATCGGTCAACTCTAACCGCGCCGTTAAACGTTCCAAAAAGCCAATCCGCTTCTGCAGCGAATCGACAATGGTGATCTTCAACTGAGGAAACGCAATTTTTAAGGGGATTGATGGAAAACCCGCCCCGGCGCCAACATCACACAGCGACAATGGCTGGCTTTGCAATTTTGGCACCACCAAGCCTAATGTTAGGGAATCATAAAAGTGCTTGAGGTAGACGTCCCCTTCAGCAGTGATACCAGTCAGATTCATTTTCTCGTTCTCACTGATCAGATACTGATAGTAAGCCGCAAACTGATCCTGTTGGTGGTCATTCAACACGATACCGTGATCAGCCAAGGCGTGGACAAAAGCTGTTGGATCCATGTCTGCCTCCGTTTTTTTGGGTTTGATTTTGTGGAACAAACAGGGTTTCACGTACCCGTCAAGTGTAACGTAAAAGCGCCGTCTGCTCAACTGTATTCTTAGTGAGGTAAGTGTCGACTTGAAACAAGACAATTAGTTTTCACTGGCGTTAAAGAAGTCGAGCCATCTTGGATATTACCTGACAAATGTTGAGTATCTTGTTTGGATAATTGGATGGAAAGCAAGAACTGGCGGAGCGGTGGCGGACTCAGTGGTGAAATTGGTCTTAAGCGGAGTGGGCTTCTCCGCTTTAGACCAAGGCCGAGCTTTGAAAACCGCACTTTGCGAGTTCAAAGTCGTGCCCACCACTTTAGCTACGCGGTCGCCAGCCTGCCACCGCGTAGCCAGCTCGGAGTAACGGAAATCACTTAATTATACTAGAATTGAGAAAGAGTTGGCCTATACTCCCATAACGCGCTCCCCGGCGCAGAAGCCTGCACATAAGGACCTTGGACGCAATGGCCAAAGCCCGGCCATCACGCCCAAGGCCACTTATGCTCCGGCTTCTAACCGCGCCGGCTCGCGCTTACTTTTGACAATCCCCCCACACAGTTCGATAATAAGGAAGTAATTCAACTCAGAGGCGAAAAAAATGGAATTAGACGGTAAAGAAATTAAAGAAAACGAACAATTAACGGATGCTCAGTTAACTGAACTTCATCAGCAGTATCAGGCGCTGTGGGATAAGCTAAAAAAGGACAACTACAAGACTGACCACCAGTTTATGGAAGTGTTGTACGAAGAGCCTGACAATATTCAAGATTATGAAGCAGCGTTTTTCACATACCAAATTCGCAAAGATACTGGTGACAACCAATTTGACCAGCTGAACATCATTTTAAACAACAAGCCGACTTTTCACGATCAGCCAGATGAATTCGTGTTTGAGATCAGTGACTACTCGGATATGGATGCAATTTATCAAGCGATTGAGGAAAAGGCTCAACCTTGGATCAAGGCACATAAACGTTAAATCCTGCTATTCATATGGCAGGGCAACTAAGTGCGGATAAAGCACCAGTCTGGCGTTGTTCCAGCTGATACTTTACCCGCCTTCTTTAATTGTTCAGCACCAATCAATCAGCTCACTTCTCTTTTTCCCTTCACTTGTGGTAAGCTGTTGCCAATCAAAAAAACGGAGGCGCTCGGTCCATGGCTGATACGATCAAAATCGCTTATTTGTATGAGGATCTCATGAACACTTATGGCGACAGCGGGGATGTTAAAATTCTGCGTTACTTGCTGAATCAACAAGGCTATCAAGTACAAGTCGATAACATCAGTCTTGGTGACGACTTCAATGCCGATGACTACGACTTCATTTTCTTTGGCGGCGGTCAGGATTATGAACAAACCGTTGTCGCCAAGGATTTACTGCGCTATGCCCAAACCTTGGGCCGCTACATCGAAAATGGCAAACCGATGCTGGCTATCTGTGGCGGCTACCAACTACTCGGTGACTATTACAAGACTAGTGAAGGGACGGTCATTAAAGGGCTCGGTATTTTGCCGCTGCATACCGTCTTCAAACCGGACAGTCGTATGATCGGCGACACCAAATACGAAACCGAGTTCGGTACCGTCAAGGCATTTGAAAACCATAGCGGCCGAACTTATTTTGACGACAAAAATAAGCTAAAACCTCTAGGAAAGATGATCGAAGGCTACGGTAACAATCCGGAAGACGGTGTTGAAGGCATGCGCTATAAGAATACGATCGGCAGTTATTCACACGGTCCAGTCCTTAAGAACCAAAACATCGCCAAAGCCATTGCCAAAATGATTGTGGCAAATCACAAAAAGCGTATCGGTCAGCCGGTACAATGAGCACATATCAAAATTAGAGACAGCGTTAATGCCAGTAACAAAATAACCCCAAACAAATCGGCCTTAGTGTGAGAGACCTTCTCCACTAAGGCCGATTTTTGATTATCATGTCTTCAATTGCAGCGAGCGGCTTTTCAAAAATACTCATCCAGCCCAGCAACAAGGCCGAAACAAACGCCCTTGGCCGCGACTTTTTTTCTGAACCAATTGCGCGTACTCATTGGTGCTAATCACCCACAAGAAAGTCACCGCGATGATGAACAAAATACCATAAAAGAAAATCATCAATTTTTTCTCCTGTGTGCAAAGTGAACTACCATGCTGCAGTCACTTATTTGCCTGCGCCCGAACTTGATCAGCATTACCGGTGAACAGGAATAACGGGCCATCTGCTTGAGCCGGGTAGCTGTTGGCCAAATCACCAAGATCAACAACATCAAACCCGATCTTTTCAATCAATGCGGCCACCGTTTGTTTCGCCGTTGCATCATCCCCGGCAATAGGGATCGCAATCCGCCCGGCTGGTTGATTCGGCTTAGCCAGGCTGCGAATTTTCGTCATCGCAATCGTATTGAACGCCTTGACGACTTTCTTAGTCCCAAAGTGTTGCGCCACAAGTTGCGATGAAGCGATTTGATGGCTCGTCAAGTCAGCTCGTTCGCCGTCACGGCTAGGAAAATAATTCGTAGCATCAATCACCACGGCATCAGCTTTCACTTGCGCCGGCAGCTCGTCTAACGCATTGAACGGTACTGCCAAAACGACAATATCCTGATTGGCCGCCTCGGCAACTGTACCCGCTTCAACTGTTGATCGCATCTCCGCAATCACCGGAGCCAGTGATGCCACCCCATGTCGATGCGACAAAATAACTTGCTCGCCAACATGACTAAAAAGCTGTCCCAACGCGCGTCCAACATTACCTGATCCAATAATTCCGATACTCATGTTGTCACAACCTCCCTTTGCCAAACTGAGGATGTATCCGTGTCCTTATCTCTGCCTTTATTATATCGCCCACCCGGAGAAAACGGAAAAATCGGCCATTAAAAAATCCGCACGCCCTAGTGAGCTTGCGGAAAATATCAACGTGAATCTTCAATTAATGATTTTTGCCTTCAACGGTTTCAAGGTCGCCTTTGCCATCATGTGCGACGATGGCGGCAATGGCTGCGGTAATGCCTTTAATGTCATCTTCAAGCGACAAGGCCGGAGTCTCTGGCCGTGCAACAACTTGTTCAGGCAAGAACGGGATATGCATGAAGCCCGCTTTAATCGTTGGGAATTCCTTGTCCCGCATGTACTGCACTTGATAGAAAATATGGTTGCAGACATAGGTGCCGGCTGTATTTGAAACCGCCGCGGGAACACCGGCTTCTCTGATTGCCTTAGCCATCGCTTTAATTGGTAATTGCGTAAAATAGGCGTTTTCGCCGTCTTCATGGATCGTATGGTTTAACGGCTGATAGCCAGCGTTATCTTTAATGCGGCCGTCATCCAAGTTAATGGCCACTCGCTCCGGCGTCAGTTCATAACGTCCGCCAGCCTGACCAATACTCAGAACGTAATCAGGCTTTTCTTTAACAATCGCATCATGCACCACTTCTGCCGAAACATTGAATTTAGTGGGAATTTCTAACTTCACAATTTTGGCCCCGCCGATTTCATCTGGCAAACGTTTAACCGCTTCAATCGCCGGATTAATCTTGTCATCACCAAAAGGATCAAAACCTGTCACAAGAATCTTCATGCTTAATCGTCCTTTCTAAAACGCCAGGAAATACATCAGTCCGATTTGAATCACCAAAAGCAGGATCGCGATGGGTGCCTGCTGCTTAATGACGCCCAATGGATCTTCCATTTCCAGCAACGCAACCGGTAAACTATTGAAATTCGCTGCCATAGGGGTCAATAAGGTGCCGCAATAACCGGAAGTCATCCCAATGGCCGCAACGATCGCAGGATTAGAAGCTGTTTGAGGTCTCTATTGACGAGCAAGCAGGATCCCTATAAAGGCCATAGCAACCATGACTTTACTGGTATTTAACTTGCGTTCGCAATTGAACAAAAGCCGTCGCCAGTTGGTTAACCAA
>SKEL01000197.1_pt2 | contig 65731 bp, 92 predicted proteins | sample 4826741 | NCBI WGS metagenome assembly SKEL01 (sample SAMN11008810, study PRJNA524170) | human gut metagenome | biome: Human fecal sample; material: Feces; isolation source: fecal sample from pouch patient p33 | host: Homo sapiens | place: Israel: Tel-Aviv | collected 2016-03-22
TATTAGGACAATACCTTATTGAAGTTTTAATGATAGCAATTTTAGCTTTTACCTTATCTTTTGTTACAAGCAATATGATTTCTGGAAATATCGCAAATACCCTTTTGCAACAAAATACAAAAAATGAAAAACAGCAGCTTTCAACACAAGAAGACCATACAGAAATGAAAAGTCTGGATTTTAGCGTTTCAGAAGATTCAGAATCCGCTACTCCTGATATTAAGGTAGAAATTACTTTGCCCGATATATTGCAATTATACACAATCGGTTTTTCTATCATTTTTATTTCAGTAACTATATCTTCGATTAGTGTTATGCGTTTAAAACCACGGGAAATTTTAGCCCGTATGAGTTAAGGAGGAACAAATGTCAATTTTTAAGTGTAATCATGTATCATACTCTTATGATAAAAATACAAACGTGCTGAAAGATATTACCTTTTCATTTGAACTAGGAAAAGTATATGCGATTTTAGGTTCATCTGGTTCCGGAAAAACAACATTACTTTCACTACTAGGGGGACTTGATATACCAACTACCGGAACTATTTTATACGAAAATGAAGATATTAAAAAAATAGGATTGGAATCTCATAGACAAAATCATGTTTCTCTTATATTTCAAAATTATAATTTGATTGATTATATGACGCCGATTGAAAATGCAACTTTGGCAACAAAGAAAGATGTTGATGTGGTTCCTCTTTTAAAACGTCTGGGACTTTCTGATAAAGAACTAAAACGAACAATTTTAAAATTGTCTGGTGGGCAACAACAACGTGTAGCAATCGCACGTTCCTTAGCTACTGATGTCCCTATTATACTGGCAGATGAGCCTACAGGAAATCTTGATGAAATAACTGCCGCTGAAATCACACAAATATTACAGGAAACTGCCCACAAATTGAATAAATGTGTCATTATTGTTACTCATTCTAAAGATGTTGCTCAAAAAGCTGATGCTGTGTTAGAACTCAAACAAGGAATATTAAGGCAGGTGAAAAAATGAAAAAATTGATTATACTAATAATTTGTTTATTACTTTCTACTTTTGTGTTTAGTGGATGTGTAAACAGAACAGAAGAAAGTGAATCTGAAAAAGTTTCTTACGATTACGAAATTTCGGGGCAGGAGGATATGTCAAATATAGAAATTGTGCCAGAAAATGAAAAGTAAGCCAACGGAAGAATTATTCTTCCATTCGCTTATATTTCATAATACCATCCGCAACGCTTTCCATGATAACAAGGTCTGCGTCTGTAAAATTGTCAATTTTGCTTTCAAGCTGTCTTCGTCTGCTGCTTTTTACCAGACTATCAGAGGATAAAAAGAACTCATCCACTGATACATTCAGCAGAGATACAAGGTCGTAAAGCACCTGTAAACTTGGGTGCTGCCCTTTATTCTCAATATTGGTTAAATAGCGTGGGTCAATTTCAATCATTGCTCCCACCTGTTCACGGGTCAATCCCTGTTTTTTACGGGCTTCTTTTATGGCAAGCCCAAACGCCCTGAAATCATATTTATCTTCTTTTTTACGCATAATACACCACCTCTATACATTTTACTGTTCCTGTTATAATAGTGACAGGTATAGAAAAACGTATTATACAGTTGTACAGTTCCTATTATGCGTACCAAAGATAAAACTATGCTGCTGAAACGGAAAAAAAAAACCGTTATTTGGCAGCATACTTTCCCTGCGTCAAAAATTACATCATCATTTCCAGACGACGGTTTAACAAAAGCCGCCGTCTTTTTTGCCTGAAATGCAGATGATTTTTAAAGTCCACTACTTGATACAGAAAGCGGCTTACAGGAGGAAGCCGCTATGCAAAATATTTTCTTAAATATATCTACATTCGGTAAACCGTTAAAAAAAGCCATCCACCTACGCTAGAAAAGTCTGACCTGCAATATGGTTTTTTACAATACATAGTAAGAACTATCGAAGCACACAAGCAGAAATATCGTCTGTTTGCGTGCTTTTTTAGTTGGAAGAAAAAGTTTTTAAATTTTTCTTCTCAAAACGCAACTGAACCCCCTGTCCTGTCGGGACTAAGAGCGAAAAGGGGGAAAGAAGCAGAAATTCCTATCAACTCGCTCCCTTTCAAGGCTGGAAAGGGGGTGAGCAATGATGAAGCCATCTGAATTTCAGACAACCATAGAGAACCAGTTTGATTATATCTGTAAAGTCGCTATGGAGGATGAACGCAAAGACTATCTCAAAGCGTTGTCCAGACAGTGTAAACGGGAAACCCTGTTCTGTGATATGGACGATTACACTGTCAACTTATTTTCTTCCAAAGACACCTATCCATCCCACTTCCATACTTTTGAAATGGATGGATTTACTGTCCGTATTGAAAACAGCCTATTAGCAGAAGCATTAGAAAATCTGGATGGAAAGAAACGTGATGTTATCCTGAGATATTATTTTCTTGGATTTGACGATACGGAAATTTCAAAAATTCTGGAAGTCAACCGTTCTACCATCCAGAGAAGAAGACACGCCGGACTGGAATTTATCAAAAAATTTATGGAGGAAGAAGCATGACAGCAAAGCACCCTATGATTCCGTTTCCTGTGATTGTAAGGGCTGCGGACGGTGATATTGAAGCAATCAACCAGATTGTACGCCATTACAGCGGTTTTATTGCCAGCCGTTCCATGCGTCCCATGAAAGACGAATATGGCAATACCCACATGGTTGTAGATGAAACCCTACGCCGCCGGATGGAAACACGTCTGATTGCAAAGATTTTATCTTTTGAAATCAGGGAACCAAAGTAAAAATAACGCTCTCCTGTGGAAGCATGGACAAGCCCATGCTTCCCAGACAGAGCTTGCCAGTCTATTAAAGTGCATTATCACCAGTGCATTTTAACAGGCTGACAAAGCCAGATTGTTCCTTGAAAAAGAAAGCGTCTAATCAACGCAGCATAAAGCAGCCGAATACGTTTCGATAGAAAGAGAGCCGTTGGGCTGGCACGCCGTAACCCACCAAAGGAGGGATGAAACCGGATAGCGATTCCTGCCAGCGTTCCATAAGCAGCTTACCGCAATAGCTGCCGCCATGACCTTTCTATCGTGATAATGATACTTCCGTACAGCCTTAGTCCGTGTGATGATGTAGCACCGCTGGCAAAGGGTACGGCTGGATGAGAACCATGCAGGGGTGAGATTCCCATGAGCTTTAGCGGAAGCTGTTCGGTTTGCTAAGGATGATTCTTTCATAATGAACAAGCATTTTTGCATAGTCTGTAAACATAGTAAAGACTGTGAGGTGGAATTATGCCAAAAGAAGCAGAAATTTCCTGCAAAAATGTATTTAAGTGTGAAGATAAGTCGGCATTAAAAAAAGAGTTCAATCAGAAATGGATAGAACTCATCAATCAATTAGAAAAATCCAAAGGACAGGTATTACCTGTAAAATGATAGACAAACATTTCTCAACACGGTATAATAAGTGTAGGTGGAATGTTTGTTTTATCTTCTCTTTAAGGGAGATAAAATATGATGAACACAAAGTCAAAAGTTGCTATTTATTGCCGCTTATCAGAAGAAGATAGAAACAAACAACATGAAACTGATGATAGTAACAGTATTCAAAATCAAAAATCCATGCTGATTCAATATGTATTGGAACAAGGTTGGGAAGTCTACAATATATACAGTGATGATGATTATACTGGTTCAGATAGACGAAGACCAGAATTTAACAAACTGTTAAATGACGCTGAACACCGAAAATTTGATATTATCCTCTGTAAAACACAATCCAGATTTACCAGAGAATTAGAGTTAGTGGAAAAATACATACATGGATTGTTTCCTATTTGGGGGATTCGTTTTATCAGTATTGTAGATAATGCAGATACCGCTAATAAAGGAAATAAAAAATCAAGACAAATCAATGGTCTGGTTAATGAGTGGTATTTAGAGGATATGTCAGAAAACATCCGCAGCGTATTGACTGACCGCCGGAAGAATGGATTTCATATTGGTGCATTTGCTCTTTATGGTTATAAAAAAGACCCCGAACAAAAGGGACACCTGATTATTGACGAAGAAGCTGCTGCTGTTGTCAGAGAAGTTTTTACTTTATTTTCACAGGGATATGGCAAAACAGCGATTGCCCGTATGCTGAATGACCGTGGGATTCCAAACCCTACGGAATATAAACGGCTTCATGGTTTACGCTATAAGCAGCCTACCAGAAAAAATAGTACCTTATGGAAATATTTTGCTATTTCCGATATGCTGACAAATGAAATTTATATCGGAAATATGGTTCAAGGAAAATACGGCAGTGTTTCGTATAAGACAAAACAAAATAAGCCCAGACCTAAAGAGGAATGGTACAGAGTAGAGGGAACACACGAACCGATTATTGACCGTGAACTTTGGGATAGAGTACAATCTATGGTAGCTGAAAAAGCAAAACCATTTACAGTAGGAACCATAGGGCTGTTTGCCAGAAAAGCTCGCTGCATGAACTGTGGCTATACCATGCGTTCTAATAAGCAGACAGATGGAAGACATTATTTACAATGTTCAAATCGCCATGTTGCAAAGGACGCTTGCATAGGCTCATTTATTTCTGTGAAGAAGTTGGAGCAGGCAGTTATTTCTGAACTGAACAAGTTATCACAAGAATATCTTGATAAAGATGAATTGGAACAGAACGTGGAATTTCACTCCAACGTAAAGGAGAAAAAAACTGCTTTAGAAACACAACTTGCTACTTATCAAAAAAAGATTGAAGAAGACGCAAAGGTAATCAGAGAACTTTATCTTGATAAAGTAAAAGGGATTCTTTCCGAAAATGATTTCCTGAATTTGTCAAAAGACTTCACAAATGACAGAGAACGGCTTGAAAAGCTGGTGATTGAAACGCAAAAACAGCTTGATGTAATTGAGAGAAAAATCCAGACAGGCGATAATCGCCGCCAGCTTATTGAGCAATACACAAATCTTGAACATTTAGACAGAGAAACCGTTGAAACTCTAATTGATTACATATTAGTAGGAAAACGGATTCCAGGGACAAGAAATGTCCCGATTGAAATACATTGGAATTTCTAAGTTCTGTAAAATCTGGTGTCTAGCACACCAGATTATATAGAACTTCTACTTAACACTTCTATGTTGCACATACGCAGTCGTACCATCAGCTGCCATATCTTCGTGCAAATCAGTTATCGGATCTCCTTTAGATTGAAAATAGGTAGCGGTCCAAGGGGCTCCGCTGGCAGCTTGTGGCCAAAGAGCTAATGTGTGATCAACATAATACTTATCAAATCCTGATTCTTTTAACTGTTCTGGAGTTAAATCTCTGGTTAATTGATGCACTATAGCACACACAATTTCCATATGAGCCAGTTCTTTATCCCGCAATCTTTAGAAATAATAAATACTTACGGATTCATGAAATATCCCGTAATTTATAGAAGTAAGCGTAAGCCCAGTGCCTACGCTTATTTTCGCGGTATTTTAGGTTTTATAGTTAATTCAAAATTAGCATTTCTGACATCACCTTTTTTGTTTTTCACAAGTTTTTTGTATTCGATAGAGTCAATCACCTGTCGCAAGGCTTGATTTCGTTCTTGTGCGGATAGGTTCCAGTAATAATCCAAAAGCCCTTCGCAAGCAGGGAGAAACATTTCAACGCTTAATTCTCGTTCCCTTTCTTCATCTAAATCCTTTTCCAATAATTGAATATTCTGACTGGATTCTGAAATACGTTGTTGCAGAGAAGATGAACGTTCTAAGAATACTTCTGTTGAGTATATCCCTTGTTCTAAGAAATCATAAAGTTTCTCTTTCTGTTGCAATAGTTGTTCATGAGTTTCTTGAGCTGTACGCAGGATAGCTTCTTTTTCTGGTATATTACTTATATAGGTTGCCTTTCCGCTTAGCTTATAATCCTTAACCCAGTCGGATAATGCTTGAACAACCATTTCCTCAACTAGATCAAGCGGACTTCCAATAGTAGGGCAGTGTTCTGTTGTGCACATAAGCAGGTCATACGGAACATATTTCCCATCGGGAGAAGCAGGTCTGCGTATCATTTTCTTTTTACACTCACTACAAACCATTAATCCGGCAAGTGGGTTTTTGACACCATACGAGCTAGGAGCTTTCGGTTTTCCTCGTCCCAGATAGGATTGAGCTTCTGAAAATATTTCATGCGCTATTAATCTGGGTTGCCTGCCTGGAACTATAATGTAATCATCTGTTCTAGGTCTTGTTCTGGCAGGAGAGCCATCTTGAATAGTCATAACAACTTTGCGTTCTCCAATTTTTACTTGCTGATCGTAAACCACATTTCGTAAGATGTCTCGTATCGTGGATTCGGTCCATCTGTCAGATTTGCGAGGTTTAATCCCACGTTGATTCAATTCATGTTTTATTTTTGTAATTCCGACTCTGTTCGGACCAGTGTATAAAGAGAAGATAAGTCGAACTACAGGAGCTTCATTTTCATTTAGTTCAAGCGTCCATCCTTTCTCTTTGCTTAATTTTTTTCGGTTGAAGCCGTATGGGGCAGTATTGTAAGGCCACTTGCCCTCACGCACAGCAGCATAGCGTCCTGTCTGCATCCTACGTTTTATGGTTTTGTATTCACGGCGAGACATGAACAATCCAAACTCAAAATATTCTTCATCAAATTCGTTGTCCGGATTATAGACTTTGGCAGGTGTTACGATTAATGTTCCCGAATACTGGAACGCTCTTTGAACAATTCCCTGGTCTACAGTATCACCTCTTGCTAGTCGCTCTATCTCCATAACCAGAACACCTTTCCATCTGCCAGATTCTACTTCGGAAAGAAGTTTTTGCATTTCTGGTCTTGCTGAAATTGAATCTCCAGACACGACTTCTCTGTAAATGCCACCAATGGATAGTTTCATTTGTTTGGCAAGATTGAGAAGAATCTGTTCGTGTCGTTCGAGCACATCTACACCCATTTTCTCAAGTTCGGAATCACTTCTTGACTTTCGAAGATAGATAAGATATTCCCCTAATTCATACATAATATCATCCTCCTTTTAAGTGTACGCAAAATAAGGTACAAAAATAACAGCCAGCAAAGAACAAGTGTTCCGCTTGCGTAGGCTGCCCGAAGATGATACAATATTCATTGTATGAAGTGCATATAGCACATTTAAGGTATCTCTTCGGAGTTACTATAAGAAGCACATTGGCGTGTGTTTCTTCCAGTTGACCGTTCCTGTTGGCGCAGGAGCGGTTTTTTTATTTTATTGTAATGATATTTCTTGTTGTTGTGCGAATAATTCGCTATTGTCTGTATATGGTCCAGATCCACTATTCGAAACTCTTATTTTTACTTCATTTTGTATATCTTTTAACTCAAATATTATTCCAACATTCATAGTTGCATTGTCCATGATATTTGTGTAAGAGTTTTCCACGGATTCATCGCCATCCACGTCCGACATCCAATTAGTAAGTTGAATGCCATTTTGAAAAGCATCAATTTCAAACGATTCATGGATTCTTGATGGCATTGAGGTTTTATTCGTAAAATCGAAGTAGACAATCAGTTCTTTTATCGTATTGCCATTATTGTCCGTTCCATCTACAATTTTTTGTCCGGTGTATTTTAATGAGATATCGGATGTATCAATGTTTATCGATTCAACCTTTTCATATCCATCTTCCATATTGTCAGCACCGCCGTTAGCAATCCATTCGTCTTGAGACATTTCATCATTAGAAGAATCGTCTCTTTCGGAAGTATCTTTCTTAGATTCCGTAGTCTGCTTTGCTTGGGAATCCTTTGTGTCTGTTGTATTTCCACATGCAACGGTAGAAACGGAAAGAATACACGCAAGCAATGCTATAACAAATTTCTTTTTCATAATTTTCCTCGCTTTCTTTAAGTAACCTCAATTCCATCAAACCGATATATAAACGCAAGTGCGGTTATATCTTTTTAAATTCCATTATTCTTTCATCATATCCAGCAAGGCTAGCAATCTGCAATTTGCTCATTCCCGGATTCTCATATATCAAGTCGTCTGGTATTAATAGTTCCGCTGCAAACATATTCGCCTCTGTTTCAATTTCAGATGTTAGCAGAAGGGTCTTATTCCTTATAAAATAGCAATTTTCTTTTCGATGCATAATCGAGTGAGCTAATTCGTGCGCCATTACAAGCATCCGTTCTTGCTCATTCAAATCTTCATTTAAAAAGATACATTTATGATTTTTAAGGAACATATAACAACCAGCACGACTTCCTAGAGGTCCGACATGCACAAATACGTTCAGATATTCAGCAAGCTTAAATGGATTTCGTGTTTCATATTTCTTGACGTAACAAGCTACTAAACGCTTAACATCATGTGTTCTCAAATTTCAACACCTACTTTTTATTCTTGTTAGGATTGTACTTTTCCTTGTTAATTGGTTTCAATCTGCGTAATACTAATTCGATTTGTCCGAGCAGTAATTCAGCATCTTCCTCTGGAATCGGTTCTCCGTCGTAAGAGATTGGACCATTGGAACCGCTTTTTAACTTCTGACGAATATTTTCTACATCTTTTGCAATATCTCGTTCATCTTTTGGAGTGAGAGTACTGGAATCTAAAATTTCTTTCTTTTCTTCTCCTGTCATTAAATAGTCCACAGACACATTAAAGTAGTCTGCAATCAACTTTATTTTTGCTGTATTAGGAGTGCTATTTCCTAACTTGCTGATATACCCCTTACCAAATCCAAGCGTATTTTCTAACTTGTTCATGGATATGCCATGCATTTTGCATAAGTTTTTGATACGTTCTTTCATAATAAAAATTCCTTTCTGAAAAAATCGCAAAAAAGCTCTTGACATTCTGAATATATCGCGTATAATAAAGATACAAGTTCTGAAAAAATCGCAAAGGAAAACAGAGTGTCAATATTTTATTTGTTTGTTTGTGGTTATTCAAATTATAGGATATTTTCAGAAGATAGTCAATATATTTTAGTGATTTTTTCAGAACTTGAATAAAACTAGGAGGTGAGATATTGATTTACGAAAACATTTGTAAACTAGCGAAAAAATGCGATATTTCAATCAATAAACTAGAAGAGAAAGCAAGTGTATCAACAGGAAGCATCTGCAAATGGGGAAGAAGTGTAAGTCCTACTGTGAAAAATCTAAAAAAGGTTGCTGATGTTTTAGGCTGTACAGTTGATGAACTTATTGCGGGTGAGAAGGGAGAAAAATGAACGAATTAGGATATGAACCGTTAAAGGAAATCGTTATCCACATCGGAGAAAAGGGAAAGTTTATCGATACGGAACCGGTAAGAGTTTATGTTGATGGAGAAAAAATTGAAAATCTCCGAGGATTCAAGTTTAAGGCAAAGATGGGTGAATCCCCGGAAATGACAGTGAAGCGAGCTATTTTTTGTAGTCAATCGAATTTAAGTCAGAATGACTGTAATAATCCATCATATCGCCCTGTGCCAGTGCGCAGTCGAGCGAAGGACATTTCTTCAACTGATACAGAGGACAACTCTGATTGTAAACAGTAGTGACTTTGAATAGATTTGGATTCTCAAAATCACTAACGTTTTCAACTTCACATTCGGAAATGAAGCCTTCCGATAATTTGGAACATGTGAATTTAACTTTCTTTTTCACGAAAATGCCTCCTTTCACGGAGGATTATATCACAGAAAGGAGAAAAATGAACGAATTACAAATTTTTAATTCAGAAGAGTTCGGTGATATCCGAACAGTAACTATTGAGAATGAACCAATGTTCTGCTTATCAGATGTATGTAAAGCATTAGGACTCACTCAACCATCAAAAGTGAAAGAGAGACTGAATGAAAAGGGTGTGAGTAGTATTCCTACCCTTACAGCTGGCGGAGAACAGAAACTCCTCTATATTAATGAGTCTAATCTTTACAAGACTATTTTCCAAAGCAGAAAGGAATCTGCCGAAAGATTTACGGACTGGGTTACATCAGAAGTGCTTCCGGCAATCAGAAAGACTGGTGCTTATCAGAAACCGATGAGTACAGTAGAAATGATGCGTATTCAATTGGGCATGATTGATGACCATGAAGGACGTATCACAGACCTTGAGCAGAATATGACGATTGATTACGGACAGCAGATGTCACTTGGAGATATCGTCAACAGGGTTGTGATTGATGCTCTTGGTGGTAAAGATAGCAACGCATATCACGAAATCGGCAGAAAAGTATTTGCCGAATGCAATAGGGATTTGAAACATTACTTCAATGTAAATGCTCGCAATAATGTCCCGAAGAAGAAATTTGATGAAGCTGTCGATTATGTAAAGAACTGGCAACCATGTACAAACACGAGAATGATGATTCAAGATTGTAACGCTCAATTTAGGCTGTAAATAGCAAGAAAGAAGTACAATCCGTAGTTCATAAAGTGTAAAGGGGTGATGAAAGCAATGATTGTGGAAGAAAAGCAGATAGGCAATTGTACAGTGCGATATGACGATGATGCGTACAGAGGAAAGACAAAAGAAGAGATACAACAAATGATAGATACATTTTCCGTATTTATGGTTAGTTGTATGCAACAAAAAACAAAAACCGCTTAGGTGGTTGGAAAGGATAAGCAATGAAGAGGAAGTTTTTTAGCAGCAGGGCGAAAGACATTGTGCTTACGATTATCACAGCAATTGCAAGCGCGCAAATTTTTGTGGCAGTTGCGTTATTCGGGAACAATTGGAGCATGGCGTGGTTGCCGATACAAATAGGCATGTTGGCATTGGGGATTGCATGGGATGTTCTATTCGCGATAGCGAATTTTCCGAATTTTGAAAAGAGTGAGGAATAAGAATGAGAGTTGCAGGCATTGACAAAATGATAGCGCAGTTGGAGTTGTTGGAAAAGGTAGATGATGATTCGGAGTGCTTTAAAAATCGTGCGATTGCTTATTTAAAGGATTTTGCAGATTATCTCGATGAGAAAAACATCAAAACCATAAAAGTAAAAAAGTGTCCAAAGGATTGGACCCTTTGAACACCCAAAAAAAATTAAAAAAATTTGTAAGAGATATGGTGATTCTTACAAGACAATAATATCCTATTGTGCTCGCAATGTAAATAGAAAAAAGGAGAAATGATGAAACAACCGAAAAAATTATCCTTAAAAAACAAGAAATTGGTAGTCGAAGTAGGACTGGATCCGTCTGAATGGATGAATTTGTTCGAAGATGATTTGTATCTGCATCTTGTTGATAAGGCTAATAAAAATAAAAAAATTATAGATAAGGTGAAAGGAGTAATTATTAATAATGAGGAAAGTTAAGTTACTGTCGATGGAGATTCAAAATTTCAAGGGATGTAAGGTCAGGACGATTGATTTTGTAAATAATACAAAAATCTGCGGGGCAAATGAAAGCGGTAAAACAACAATCTTTGACGCATTTACGTACTTATTATTCAACAAGGATTCACTCGGGAAGACGGATTTTGACATTCGTCCACTGGATGCAAGAGGGAAGATGATTGATAATGTTGAGATTTCGGTGAAAGCAAAAATCTCTGTAGACGGCGAAGAATATGAATTGAAAAAGGTTCAAAAACAAAAATGGGTGAAGAAACGAGGAACTGATACAAGAGAGTTCCAGGGTAATGTGAATGAGTTTGAGATTAATGGATATCCGAAGAGCCAGAAGGATTTTAAAGAATTTATCTCTGAAATTATTGACGAGGATGTATTCAATTTGATTACGAATCCAACAGCATTCAATACTTTAGCATGGAAGAATCAGCGTGAAATCCTTATGAAATTTGTTGGAAACTTCTCTGATGTGGAAATCGCAGAAGCTGATAGAGAAAAGTACGCAAGACTTATTCCAGAACTGAAAATCGCAAGTACGGAAGATATCTTGAAGAAATATACAAAAGCAAAATCAAAGCTTAACAAAGAAATGGTTGAGATTCCGGCAAGAATTGATGAAGTGTCAAAACAACTTGTGATTGCAGATATTCCGGCACTGGAAGTAGAGAAAGCAGCTAAAGAAGTGGCTCTGCAGAAAGTGGAAGATGAACTTTCTGGTGGCAACAGTAAGTTGGTTGAAATCAATGCAAAGCGTGAAGAAATCATGAATCTTAGATTGCACTTATCGGAAATTCAGAACCTTGAAAATCAGAAGCTTATGGAAAATTCGAAGCAGGCAAGAGAAAATGTTGCGACTTCCGAAAGGAATGAAGCAGATGTGAAACACAAAATTTCACTATTATCGGATGAAATTAACGCTACACATTCAAATTACGAAGCCAGCAAAAATAAAGTTGAGCGATTGCAAGCCGATTGGAGAAATGAAAAGGCGAAAGAATATCCAGCATTTACTCCATTAGAGCCACTTTCAGAGGATTCTCTTATCTGTCCTACTTGTGGACAAGCACTTCCGGAGGAAGTAAAGCAGAAGAAGATTACTGACTATGAAGCAAGAAAAACAGCTGCAAAAAGTAAGTATGAAAAGGATAAGACTGATTTTGAAAAGAAACGTTCTGAATCTATAGAACGGATTGAAAAAGCAGGTAGGGAAGCTGCCAATGATAGAGATCTGTACAAGACAAAAGAAGAAGAATTGCGTAAGCTGATGTCGGAACTTAGCGTAGAACTTCTGAATGTTCAAGAAGCGCATAAGAAAGCCGATGAAGAGTTGAAAGCATTTCCAACCATAGCAGATGTTTCAGAAAATGCAGAGTACATAGCAACTACCGAGAAAATTTCTGCGCTTGAGAAAGAGATTGAGAATATGAGCAGTGACACATCTGGAAGAGCGGAATTAGAAACTAAGAAAGCTGTCTTAAAAGATGAAATTGCAGAGATTAGTGGAAAGATTTTGGCAGCAGATAATACGAAAGTGAAAGAGCGAATTGCTGTACTTGAAGCCGAGCAGAAAGATGTTGGACAGAAAATTGCAGAGCAGGAGCAGATGATTGACCTTGTGGAAGATTTCATCAGAACAAAAATGAATATGATTTCCGAGAAAATCAATGAAATGTTCGGAATTGTTTCGTTCAAATTATTTGATATTCAAATCAATGGTGGGTTGAAAGAAACTTGCGAATGTACAGTGAAGGGAGTTCCGCTTTCCAGTCTAAATAACGGACACAGAATCGTTGCAGGACTTGATATTATCCGTTCATTGTCGAATCTGTATGGTGTTAGCTGTCCTATATTCGTAGATAACGCAGAGAGCATAAATGACTTCAATATTCCAGATATGGATGCACAGATGATTTATTTAACAGTAACCGATGATAAAGAATTAAGAGTAGAAAGCGAGGATAAATAAGATGATTAGTTGCAATAAAGGTGATGTGAAAATCGAGGGAGAATCTAGCGAATATATCGCAGAAACCACGATTTTAATGAGAAATTTTTATCAGAAACTCGTCAAAGAACGTGGTGAGGAAGAAGCCGGCAAGTGTCTTATTAGGATTATGCATAGAGCACAGATGTCTGATGGGGTTGTATTTGCGGATGCGTTTGGTGGGATTTTAAATGTATTCGGACAGTTGTTCGGTATAAAGAACAATGAAATAAAAGTGTTCGAGCCTGGAAAGACATATGTATTTGATGCCGAACTGTGCAGAAATGATTTGTCTATTATGGGAATGTATACAAGTGCTAGTGATGTATGGATTAACAGTTGTGATGGAAAGACGGTGACTGTCGAAAGCCATGTAATAGGGGTTATTGATACTTTAACTATCTTTCCTGAATGGTGTAGAGAAGTTGAGTAAAGGAGAAGAGCGATGGCAGAGAAAAATGAAGTTGCTAAAAAGCAAGAATTTACCACTGGATTGAGCGAGTGGACAAATACGATTACCGGACTTGTTTCCAGAGACTTTGAACAGAATGGTGTACAGTACGATGAATATTCTAAGCAGTGCGCTATGAATGCAATGAGTTCAATCTTTCAGCTGGTTCAGAATACAGACAAGGCAGATATGAACAACCTTAATAATTCCAATCTGAGAGAAGTTGTGGCTCAGTGTGCAAGCCTTAAACTTAATGCCAATGCGATGCCTAGAGAAGTGTTCTTCCAGCTTAGAAGTAAACAAGTTGGCGGGCAGTGGGTAAAAATGGTCGAGATGGGCGTTGAAGGTGACGGAAACGATGCTCTGCTCAGACAGTTTGGAAATAACGTAGACACTGTTTATCCAGTGTGGCTTGTAAAAGAGGGTGATGATTTCACATATCCTCGCAGAAGAGGTATTGAGATTGAGCCTGCGGAGTGGACTCCTAAAGGGCTATCAGACAAGACTATTCGAGTTGTTTACCCAGTGAAGCTGAAAGACGGAACTATTGATTATCTGATTGCAGAAAGAGAACCGGTAAGAACAAATCTGATTGCTCATATTAAAAATAATATGTTAAATGAGACTTTCGGATTTGTAACTGGTAAAAATTCGAAAGGGAAAGACCGCACAAGATATGATGCTACGGCAGAAGAAAAAGCAAAAATCAATGCGAAAAAAGAGGAAATTCTATCGGCGGTACGCGAGTGTGAGACTCTGGAAGATATTCTGAAATGTGAAGTTGCTAAACCGTATATTAGCGCAGCGTGGCTTGATACACCAGAAGCAATGATTATCCGTAAAATGCGAAACAATGCTATCAAGAAATTTCCAAAGAATCTTAATAGCATGGCTTCAAGCTCATTATTACAGCTTGACGAAACATACAAAGCATCACAGGACGAGATTGCGCAGAACGAAAACTCACAGGAATTTGTAGTTGAAGATGAAGCAGTTGTTGAAAGTGAAGCAGTTGAAGTGGAAACACCAGAGTTTGCGAAGGAGTAGGGCAACATGATTGTTGAAACAAAAAATTTGGCAGAAGCCATAAAAGACATGAAAAGCAGCACTTATGACTTTACGGAGGCTGGAAGATGCGTACAATGCGGTGCCTGCTGTAGCAATTATTTACCAATGACTCGGAAAGAAATTGCAACAATTCACAGATATGTAAAAAAGCACAATGTCAAAGAATACAATCATTTATTTCCGGTTTCACAACAAACATTGGATATGACTTGTCCGTTCATGGACGATTCAAAGCTGAAAGAGAAATGCAGAATCTATCCAGTAAGACCGGAGATTTGCAGACAGTTTAATTGTTCCGAAGATAAAAAGCCATTTAATGGCAAAGGGCAGAACTATGGTGTTGTAGATGTTAGGAGGGAGTTTTTCGGTGATAGTTAAAACGATTGGCTCTGGTTCATCTGGCAATGGATATGCTCTTATTTCAGGGGAAGAAATTCTTCTCCTGGAATGCGGAGTTCCAGCTAAGGAAATGCTGAAAGCTATTGATTATCAGACTTCCATGGTGAATGGTTGCATACTGTCCCATATCCATGGTGATCACGCTGGATATATTAAACAATATATGCAGTACGGAATAAAGATGTTCACCTCCGATGAAGTCGAAACAGATGTTGAAGCGGTAATTGGCGAAAAAACCATAGGCTTACAGAGGATGAAACGGCAGAAGATAGGCTCATTTTCAGTTATCCCATTCAGTGTACCACATGGCGAAACGGAATGTGACGGATGGCTGATTGATACGGCAGAAGGACGAGTTTTGTTCATCACCGATGCAGAATATTGTCCGTATGATTTCTCGAAAATGAACATCAATTACGGGCTAATTGAATGCAACTATTCTGAGGATTACCTTAGCGCAGAAGATAGTAGTTCTAAAAATCACCATGTATTAACTGGACACTTAGAGTTACAAGCATGCAAACGGCTCATACAGAGCATAAACAGTAACAGTCTAAGAAGTGTAGGCTTAATACATTTAAGCACTGGAAATGGGAATCCGCAGCGTTTTAGAAGTGAGATAAGTGAACTGGTTGACTGTGATGTGGGTGTGTGGGTTGCCGAAAAGGGCGCAGAGAAAGAGTTTAGGCTTACGCCATTCTAGGAGGAACAATGATTTACAAAATATTATTAATAATTTTTTTACGCTATTGGAGCGACTTTTGATTTTTACCTGTATAAAGACACTGAGAATAAAGGATTTTTAATTCCGTTTTTAGGATTCTTGCTCGCATTAATCTTAAGTATCGTAAATATGGTTATTTATTTACTTAAATAAGGAGGACTACATAGATGAATAAAACAGTTTTAATGGGAAGATTGACAGCAGATCCGCAGGTGAGATATTCGCAGGGAGACAATGCTACAGCGGTTGCAAGATATACACTTGCTGTAAACAGAAAATTTAAGAAAGACGGAGAGCCGACAGCAGATTTCATTCCTTGTGTTGTCTTTGGAAGATCAGCTGAATTTACAGAGAAGTATTTCCGTAAAGGAATGCAAGTTGCTATCTCAGGGCGTATTCAGACTGGAAGCTATACAAACAAGGATGGTCAGAAAGTTTACACGACAGATGTAGTTGTGGAAGAACAGGAATTTGCTGAAAGTAAAGCTGCAAGCCAGCAGAATCAACAAAATTCAGACGGACCGATGCCAAGTAGTAATGATGGATTTATGAATATTCCAGATGGAATTGACGAATCATTACCGTTCAATTAGGAGTTTTTAAAAATGGAATGTAATTATCCAGACTGTATGAATTGTCAATTGGACGATTGCGAGATGAACGAAAAAGATATAAAAGCAATGCTCAAGAGAAGATGCTGGAAAGCTAATCCAGAGTTATTTAGGCAAAAGCAAAGAAGTTATAGAGCGAGGGTGCGAGAGAATCTTCCACATTGTGACGAATGTGGCTCTTGCATCCGCGTGAAGAAAGATAAGGGTGAGGGCTTTAGAAGGCTATGCATAGAAGAAATGAGACTGATAGAACAAAAGGTTTCGAACAGCCCTCATTGGTGCAAGAAAAGAATGAAAGGGGAGAGGGCAAAGTGACGGTAGAAAAGATGCCATCTGAAAGTATCCGTGAATTTCTGAATTTTTTGAAATGTTGTGACAACGAATACAAAGAATGTGTTCCGCAAGTTCATAGATACGATAGGATGTCTCAAGATTATTTGCACGGAATCGAATTTGCTCACAATTACGAAGAACGTTGCAAACTAGCAACAAAAATCCATAAGCAGCGTAACGATAGACGAACAATGAAAGATAGGGTGGAACTGGTTGATAAGATAGCTAAGTTTTACGCAGACAAACAAAATAAACAGTTCATTGACCGGCTCAAGAGCCTTTTGAAAGAACAGGAAAAGGCGGAAGAATACGTGCTAAGCGAACGACATTATAACATGCGAGGAGGGAAGCCCGATGATATTGATTAGTGACAAAGGACAGCAAAAAGGGAAGCATACGGCTAAAGAAAATTATTGGCATGGGCAGGGGATTGAAGTGTTAACAATGCCTCTCCCATGCGGTGATTACATAGTTGCTAACGAAAAAGTCATGAATGTAATTGAGCGCAAAAAAGAGCGTGGAATCCCGGTAAAGAAGATGGATTTTCTAGGAACGTATGATGTAACTGTTGATACAAAGAAGGACATTCAAGAGCTTGTCGGTGACATTTGTGGAAAACAACATGCGAGGTTCCGGGATGAATGCATTTTGGCTCAGAACAATGGAATTAAGTTGTATGTACTAGTGCAGAATGTCGGCGGACTCGTAAAGGGAACGGAAGATATATACAATCCGACAATTACTCACTTAGAGGATTTGCATAAATGGAAAAATCCGAGATTATTTGAAATGAAGCGTTCGGATGAAATCATTGGATATTATAAAAGCAGTGGAAATCCGATTTACAAGAAGATTCAAAAATATCCTACAGCTACTAAAGGGATAACGCTCGCTAAGGCTTGTGCAACCATGCAGGAAAAGTATGGTGTTGAATTTGTATTTTGCCATAATCGAGATCAGGGAGCAAAGGTACTGGAGTTACTTCAGCGGGAGGTGAGCTAGATGGCAGAGAAGAGAATGTTTTCCAAACAGATTATTGATTCAGATACATTTCTGGAAATGCCATTGTCTACGCAAGCACTATACTTTCACCTTTCTATGAGAGCGGACGATGACGGATTTTTGAATAACGCAAAGAAAGTAATGAAAATTATTGGGGCGAATCAGAATGACTATGATCTACTGGTGGCAAAATCATTTGTTATTCAATTTCCAGATGGGATATGCGTGATTAAGCATTGGAGAATCAATAATTATTTGAGGAAAGATAGATACACGGAAACGATTTACCAGGAAGAAAAAGCACATTTAAAAGTGCAACCGAATGGCAGATATTCCCTTAGAAATGCTGCGGAATCTGATGATGATTTACCACTTGGTATACCAGCGGTAGACCAGTCGGATACCCAGTATAGAATAGATAAGAATAGAGAAGAAAAGAATAGTATAGATAAATATAATTCCGTGTCTGTCGACACATATAATTATTCTTATACTAAAAATTCTAATGTATCAAATTTAGATCATGTTTTGAACAATAATGTTCACCCTGATAGTGACTACGTTTTGGAAAATAAGGATTTATATCAATGCTTGAAAGAATGGATGGAATATAAGGATGGTAAGAAGCCTAAATCAAACAATCATTACGGAACAGAGATTGGACTGAAAAAGACCATCACGCAATTTGTCTTTGGATATCGTGAGTACGGAATAGGAGCTTTGAAAAAAGTTGTAGATGAATCAATAACGAATAATTATTCCGGTGTTATTTGGGACAGGTTGAGCAGACTTCCAAAGAACCCAAAGCCAGCGGTCGAACAGAAAGGGAAATCGGATAATAATGATCGCTTCGCTTGCCTGGAACCGTCATTTAGAAAAATGCTTGAGGATGCCGGAGCAATCTACGATGGTCAAGGACTTGATTATGGAATTCTTAGAGAACATCCAGATTGGCTAAAAGTAATTCAGGAGAGTGGAGTGTAAATGTTTTATCAGTTCAAACAAGAAGATGCCTACGATTTTGCTAGACATGTAGGTGAACCCGTAAGACAGCATGGAGATGAATTAAAGTTTATTCGCTATTGTCCATATTGTCATGGCGGAAGTGGTTCGAAAAAAGATAAAGATACGTTTTCCATTAATCTGAAAACAGGCCAATTCAAGTGCATGAGAGCCGGGTGCGGTGCCACTGGAAACATGATAACACTTTCAAGGGATTTCGATTTCAATCTTGGAACACAAGTTATGGAGTATTACAGACCTAGAAGGCAGTATAGAAAGCTCAAAACACCAGAGAAACCGATAATTCCGAAAGAACCGGCAGTCAAGTATCTGGAATCAAGAAAGATTTCTGAAGATGTTGCAAAGAAATATGAGATTACCACGCAGAAAGATAATGACAATATTCTTGTGTTTCCGTTCTATGACGATAAAGGTAAGATGCAGTTTGTTAAATACCGCAAAACAGACTTTAACAAAGAGACAGATAAGAATAAAGAGTGGTGTGAATCGAATTGTAAGCCGATTTTGTTTGGAATGAAGCAATGTAAGGACTTCTCAAGACTTGTAATTACGGAAGGGCAGTTAGATAGCCTTTCTGTAGCTACTGCAGGAATTGATAATGCTGTAAGCGTTCCGAACGGAGCAAAGGGATTCACTTGGATTCCGTATTGTTTCGATTGGGTTAATAAATTTGAAGAGATTGTCATATTCGGAGATTTTGAAAAAGGCGAAATGACTTTGCTGAAAGAATTAAAGAGCAGATTTCCAAACAAGATTAAGCATGTTAAAGAAGAAGACTACAATGGCTGTAAAGATGCGAATGAGCTGCTAGTAAAATATGGACGGGAAAATGTTCGAATGGCAGTGGAAAATGCAGAATTTGAACCTGTAAGACGTGTTACGGAGCTTGCGGATGTTGAGGCTGTTGATATATATAGTTTGAAAAAATTGGATTCCACAATTAATGAGTGCAATCGATTGCTATATGGAGGAATTCCATTTGGCGGAGTTGTTCTTATTACTGGAAAGCCTGGAGAGGGTAAATCCACATTGGCGAGTCAAATTGTTGGGAGAGCAATTGAATCAGGACATAAAGTACTTGCCTATTCTGGAGAATTACCAAATTATCTTTTCAAGGCATGGTTGGATTTTCAGATTGCAGGTCCGCAACACATCATTGAAACAACGAATAAATTTGGAGATGTTTCAAGAAAGATTTCAAATCAGAATCAACAGCTAATCAACTCGTGGTACAGAGGAAAAGCGTTTATTTATGATAGCAAAATTGTTGAGGATGACGAAAAGGAAGACATTTGTCAAACGATTTTAAAGTCTGTTCTTCAATATGGCATAGATGTTGTCTTGATTGATAACTTAATGACAGCGCTTGACTTAGACGAAGAACACGGTTCAGACAAATATGAAAAACAGAGCTTATTCATGAAGAAATTGGCGAGAATGGCACTCCAATTCAATATTTTGATTTTGTTGGTAGCTCATAAAAGAAAAAACAATTTTTCCAACAATGAGACAGACGAAATCAGTGGAGCCGGGGATATATCAAACTTAGCAACACTAGTTATCGGATATAGCAAGGATAAAGAACTTAGCAATACTTATAGGCGTATAACAATCCCCAAAAATAGATTGTTTGGAAGAATTAATACAGAAGGATTTCTGGTGATGTATGACGAACGCTCAAAGCGAATTTATGGAGAAAATGATAATTTAAACATGGAATACGGATGGTGCTTGAATGACGGATTTAGTAATGCCGATCAAATCGAAATACCATTTAATGAAATGATGGGAATCTCCGATTTGAAGAGAGAATGTAATGAATTTATGCAAGAATTTAGTGTGGCAAATGGAACGAATGAAGACTATGAAGCAGTTATTAGCAGGGGAAAAGAACTTGGTGAAAAATATGGAAATACAAAATTTGTGACAGGAATTGTTGTTGATGTTATTGACGCAATAAGTAAGAAAATGGAAGAAAACAAAGAGAAAGGTAAACAACATGAATAAAGCAGAAGTTTTGGAAGCGTTGAAATCAAGTAAGGAGAATGAGAAATGAACAAAAAAGAAGTACTGGAAATTAGAAAACAATTTACACCTGCGAACTGCGCGATCACACGTATTAGCGGATGTTATGTAGACCATGAGAAAGAAAAGCGAATGAAATCAAAAGATGCGTTCTTGTCGCTCCCGGAAGAGGTAGCATTTAAGTATTTCGATATATTCAAGAAAACATTGTCTGGAAGTCTAGGAAAGAATCTGTTGAACATGGAATTTCCTACAGAGCAAGAAAGCCCTGGTGGAAAACAAGAATTCTTGATGCGACTGCGAAAGAGCAGATTGACAGATATTGAGTTGTTGGATGAATTCTACGACAAGATTATTGAGTCGTATGATTATGCAGAAAATTATTATATCGTCTTGATTCATGCAATGTACGATGTGCCGGGAAAAAGCTCGGATGGAACGGAAATGTACGATGCATCAGACAGCGTATACGAATTCCTGTTATGCAGTATATGTCCGGTGCAACTGTCAAAAGCAGGACTTACATACAATGTAGAGCATGACCAGATTGAGGACCGCATCCGTGATTGGATTGTGGACAAGCCGGACAAAGGATTTCTATTTCCAGCGTTCAACGAAAGGACAACAGATATTCACAGCGTATTGTACTACACGAAGAAATCGTCAGATCTGCAACAAGAATTAATTGACGAGGTGCTTGGAGCCGAAATTCCAAAATCAGCAGATGAGCAGAAAGAATCCTTTAAGTATCTTTTGCAGGATGTCTTGAATGAGAAACTGAATTACGACAACATGAGAATCTTGCATGACAAGTTGAACGAACTGGTGGAAGAACACATGGATGAGTCAGAACCATTTGAGCTTGACAAGTCGGATGTTAGAAGAATGCTGGAAGAATGTGCAGGTAACGAATTGTCAGATTTTGACGAACATTATAACAAGTGCATTGGTGAGCAAGAAATATTGGTTGCGACAAATATTGCCGAGATGAAGACATTCAACATCAAGACATCGAATGTAAATATCAAGGTTGATTCGGATAGAGCTGATTTGATTGAAACAAGGATAATTGATGGAAGACCATGTGTTGTGATTGCAGTAGATGGAATTATTGAAGTCAATGGAATAGATGTTGTGACAGTTGGAAAGGAGAAAAATCATGAAGTATAAAGTTGGAGATAAAGTAATAATTAGGAAAGATTTAAATGTATGCGAAAAGTATGGCGGAGTGGTAGTTACTGAAGATATGTTGAGGTATTGCGGGGAAACTGTAACCATTTATGATGTTCGCAGTAATTACTATCGAATTGTTGAACATGCATTTTCTTGGACAGATGAAATGTTTGAACCAGTAGAGGAAGAGCTGACGGCGGAAGAAACAATTAAGGTATTGGCAGATATGTGCGCAAGAGGGTGCAAAAATTGCGAGTTAGGAAAACCTGTCAATGAATCTAGATATTCGTCTTGTTCGGCTTACAGAGGAGAACATCCTGACGAGGTTATTGAAATCCTCAAACAGTTCAAGAAAGACCATGAGAAAAAGCAGATTAAGACAGAATACGTTTGGTATGTGCAGATTGTAGAAGTTGACACCCATATTTTGAAACATGAAGAACCATTGAAAGGTGTTCCAGAAGATAGGACGATAGCGGAAGTTCTCAAGAAATGGTGTTCGGAGCATGAAGGCAAGTATTACGCAATCAGTGAAAGACGATGCATTGTAAAGGAGTAATCCAATGGGTACAGAGAAAATGAAAATCTGTCCAGTCTGCGGAAAACAATTCAAGCCGTGGAAACGGAAAGTGTACTGCGATAAGAATTGTGCCACGATAGCTCGATTGCAAAGAAACAAGAAAAAGAAGGAAGTTAAGCAAATTCCTAAAGAAAAAGCAGAATGTTCAATCAGTGAGGTGGCAGCAGAAGCAAAAAGACATGGAATGAGTTACGGATATTTTGTTGGGCTTATATGGTTGAAAAAGATCAGGAAGGTGGATGTGAGTGGATGAATAGTAGACAAGCAATAAAGATTTTGAAAGAAGAAAAATCATGGGAAAGTGATGATAGGAAAATTGATGCTTTTGTACTTGGCATAGACGCACTTGAATCGGTGGAGGCATTGAAGAATAGATTTATCAATGGCATGAACGTTCACTATGAAGGTAATGATGCAGATGATGAAATTGAGTGTCCATTCTGCGGCTATGGAGTTGCAAGGAATGACGATTACAACGAGATGAGACCAAAACATTGCCCGGAATGTGGCACAAAATTAATATATTAAACAGATATGTAAATAACAGAAAGGAGCAGGGGATTTGCTAGCCAGTGTAAAAGAGCTCTTTGCTCCGATAAGAAAATGGAAAATAAGGAATTAAAAGAATAAATACAAAATTAGAATTTGTGATAGATGTAAAGAGAATATCATTAAGTATTGTAAAAAGAATGCGAGGTAAAGATGAAGAAAATTAAAGGTTTAATATTTGCAACAGGTTTTGTATTGTGCGGATTTGTTCTTGGAGCATGTGGAACTTCTGCTGAAGCAAAACAAGATAAACCACTAAAAATATGGTTTGAGAATCAAAATGGAAAGATGGAAACTTATCAGCTTGTTGACGAAGAAACAGGTGTAAATTATATTGTCGTATCTGGAGAACTTTTTCAGAAAGGGATTGGTACAGCAATTACTCCAAGATTAAAGGCTGATGGAAGCTTGTATACAAGCAAATAAATAAAGAAAAAAGAATACAGAAAGGAGACGGAGCTCCGGCCGGGCAAAGATATATCGGCTCCTTTCGAGAAGATGTATATACAAGAAGATGACTTGAAACTAAATGACTGGCAGTTCTCGCAAAGAAAATATCTGCCATATGAAACAAAGCTACGGCTTACAGAAACCCGTATAAGAGAATGGCATTACAACTGGGAGGGGCAAGTGTATTTAAGCTATTCTGCTGGACTTGATAGCACAGTGCTACTACATATGATCCGAAAAATATTAGGAAATGATGTCCCGGCTGTCTTTTCTAACACAGGTTTGGAATTTCCAGAAATCGTGAGATTTGCAAGGAAAGCACCGGGTGAATTTGTAGAGATATATCCGAGAGAAAAGGATGGAAAGAGGATTACATTTAAACAGGTCGTTGACCAATACGGATTCCCGCTTGTGTCGAAAGAAACGGCATTGAAAATACATAAGTTGCGACACGGGAACTTATCAGATCGGTATAGAAACTATCTGCTGAACGGGGACGAGCGTGGAAAGTTCGGAGTTTTGGCAAAAAAATGGAAGTTTCTGTTGGACACAAAATTTGATACATCTGAGAAGTGTTGTCACATTATGAAGAAGAAACCATTTAAAGAATACGAAAAGCGCACCGGCAGAAAACCATATATCGGCACAACACAGGATGAGGGATTCATGCGAGCGCATCTATACGCAAGCACAGGCTGTAATGTGTATGACGGGAAGAAAATTAAATCACAGCCGTTAGGATTTTGGAACAGACAGGATGTATTAAGATACGCGGTCGAAAATGATGTGGAAATATGCTCTGTGTACGGAGATATTAAGCAAGATCAGCAAGGCAACTATTATACGACAGGAGAACAACGAACAGGATGTATGTTCTGTGGATTCGGAGCGCACATGGAAGAAGAGCCAAACAGATTCCAAAGAATGTCCGTAACACACCCGAAATGTTATGAAATCTGCATGAACCTTGAAAACAACGGGGTGAAGTATAAAGATGCGTTAGAAACATGCGGAATTGGTACAGAAACATGGGAGCAGATGGGGCAAATGGATATATTTGATTTTATTGGAGGTATGCAGTAGTGAAAGACTTAATTGTGGATTGTTTCGCCGGTGGTGGCGGGGCATCCGTAGGAATAGAGATGGCACTCGGCAGACCAGTAGACATAGCAATCAACCACGATCCAGATGCTATTCTGATGCATAAGACCAACCACCCGGACACACTTCATCTGACCGAGGATATTTTCAAGGTCAACTTAAAAAAATATGTAAAAGGACAGCATGTGGCTCTTATGTGGGCGAGTCCAGATTGTACAAGCCATTCAAAAGCAAAGGGTGGCAAGCCGAGAGAAAAAGGACTTCGGATTCTTCCGTGGGCGGTATACAAACACGCAAAGGAGATTCTTCCAGATGTGGTGTTGATGGAAAATGTGGAAGAAATACAACAGTGGGGTCCGTTGGACGAAAAAGGTTATCCGATACCGGAGAAAAAAGGTGAGGATTATAAAAAATTCATTACAGCAATGAAGAGTCTCGGGTACCGTTTCGGTAGTAGAGAATTGGTAGCTGCGGACTACGGAGCACCGACAACAAGAAAGAGATGGTATGCAGTATTCCGACGAGATGGGAAAGACATTCGGTGGCCGGTGCAGACACATAGCAAAGACGGAACGGACGGACTCGAAAAATGGGTTCCCGTATCCAGCGTGTTGAACTTTGGAGATTTAGGGAAATCAATATTTGGACGCAAAAGACCTCTTGCAAAGAATACGATGAATCGTACTGCAAGAGGGTTAGAAAAATTTGTATTCAATAATCCAGAACCATTTATCGTACAGGTAAATCATGGTGGCGACAATTTTAGAGGTCAGAACATCCATGAGCCAATGCCTACCATTACAGGAAAGCACGGATTTGGAGTGATTACACCGTATATTATCCAGTACCATTCTGAGACAACAAAAGATAGTGTGAGAGGGCAGAATATCGCGGATCCACTACAAACAATTGACACAAGCAACCGATACGGCTTAGTAATTGCGTTCCTTGAAAAATTCTATAAATCTGGAACTGGACAGGCATTAAGCGAACCATTACATACGATCACGACAAGTCCAGGGCATTTTGGACAAGTATCTGTGCTTGCTGTGAAGTGGGAAGAACTTAAAAGAGCCGGCATTGAACCAGAAGTGGCTCAAAAGGCAACCTGGGTATCACAGTTTATTATGGAATATTACGGGTGCGGAACGGGATCAGCAATTAACGAGCCATTACATACAATTGTTACAAAAGACAGGTTTGCATTGATTACAATTCTTGGAAACAAATATGCAATACTGGATATCTATTTAAGGATGCTACAGCCGGAAGAGTTAAAACGTGCACAGGGATTTCCGAAAGATTATATTATCGACCGGGATTACAACTGGAAAGCGTATCCGAAATCGAAACAGGTAGCAAGGATCGGGAACAGTGTAGTACCGATTATGGCGCAGAAGCTTGTAGAAGCGAACTGTCCGTATCTGAAAGTTGGTGAGAGAATGCCGAACATGAGTATTGATGATACACAAGAACAATTAAGATTTGCGTAGGTGGGAAAGATGACAGAGCAGGAAAAACAAGAAATCATTACAGAAGTTAAAAAGTCCGTAATGGATGAAATGAAAGATAAAATCGTAAAAGAAGATACACAAAAAGTTCTTAAAGAGCCGAGAGAAAAGTGGTACGGAGAAAGGTTTTCTACTAGGCAGGACAGTACAATGGTGCAGGCTTTCGACACTTCTTATATGGCATGGGAAGCGTGGGATCACATTAGAAGATTGACCTGTTTGGTATGTGGAGTTAGGTACGTTCGCCAGTTAGAGGGTAATCCAGATGCAGAAAGAATCTGTGATGAGATATGTCAGAAAATCTATGATTTGAGAATAAGTGCAGGTGAGAAGAATGAAGTTTAAACAGAACATTGATTGTAAACAAGACATATACGGAAGAATACCGGCAGCTTACATCACTGGATCAGATGCAACTCCGCAGAAAATACACGATGCACTCTGGAAGAATGGCTTAGGTGGTGAAGGATATAAGTTTGCAATGGTGTTCGATGAATCAAAAGACGAATACGAAGAGCCGGGTAAGGAAACTGAACTGTATTTCCTGGACGATTTGCTTGAGGAAGTAATCGAGTATGTCGGAGTTGAAAAAGTAAGACAGTTGTTAGACGAGAAGTACAAGAGAAAGGAATAACACTTATCCTAGTGAAACTAGGTTGCTGTCGAATCAGAATCGGCAGCGTAAAGTTTGATAAATGCTAGATTGGAATGGTTTGGTTCTCCTGTTGCGACAGAACAGACTAATGGTCAGAGACAATAACTCCCAAGCCTATAGAGCAGATTGTAGAATTGCCATACACAGATAACGTGTAGTATGGCGTGTGAATTTAGACAAAAGTATAAAGAGATTGATAACTGCAAGTGAAATGTCATTGCATCATTACGGAAAGCCACTTGTATGCGAATACTCAGGCGGTAAAGATTCCGATGTGCAATTGCGGTTGTTTGAGATGGCGAAGATACCTTATGAGGTACATAACAGTCACACAACAGTAGATGCTCCTGAGACGGTATATCACATAAGAGATGTGTTCCGACAGCAAGAACTGAAAGGAATCAAGTGCACGATAGATTATCACAGACAAGCGAATGGTCAAAATTTGACTATGTGGAATCTGATTCCTAGAAAGCTGATGCCACCAACAAGAGTGGTTCGGTATTGTTGCTCTGAACTGAAAGAGGGCGGTAACGCAAATCGCATGATTGCAACAGGAGTTAGATGGTCAGAAAGCATGAAGAGAAGTCGCAGGAGTCCGTATGAGGTGCTAAAAGACAGCGCAGATAAAAGTATAGGCATAACAGATGAAAAGATGCTTATAACGGACAATACGGAGACAAGAAAGCTATTTGAGAGTTGCCAGTTAAAGGCAAAGACGGTAGTTAATCCAATAATCGACTGGACAGATGAAAATGTGTGGGATTTCATTCACGAAGAAAAAATTCCAGTGTGCAATCTGTATGGTTGCGGATATAAAAGGCTCGGTTGCTTAGGTTGTCCGCTTGCTAGGAAGTCGCAGAGAGAACGTGAGATGTGCGATTATCCGAAGTACAGACAAGCCTATATCCATGCTTTTGACAGAATGTTGGAAGTACGGAAAGCAAAAGGAAAGCCAGTACAGTGGACTTGCGGAGAAGAGGTTTACCACTGGTGGATGCAGGACACAAATGTTTTTGGACAGATGCAGTTATCGGATTTTATGGAAGTAGAAAATGGTTAGATTAAGAGAAAGAAAGGAATAACGAATCCACGGTAAACCGAGGTTGTATCAAGATTAGTATGGTGAATTGGTACATAAAGATTGACGGAGTGGCTGTGCCTAAATAAGCACTTAATAATGCATCCAAGCCGATTGTTAATCTATCCACGATACATGGATTTGTAGCGTGGTGTTATGAAAGTATGTTGGTTTTCAACAGGAATAAGCAGTTTTGTAGCATGTTATTTAGCAAAGGAAGTAGATGAGATTATTTATACTCATGTACCTAATCAACATTCGGATAGCTTGAGATTTTTGCGTGACTGTGAAAAGTTGCTAGGCAGAGAGATTGAGATTATCCAGTCTGACGAATACAAAGATGTTGATGATGTGATTGAAAGAACGAGATGCATCAATACTCCGTTCGGTGCTCCGTGTACAGAATGGATGAAAAAGAGAGTGAGAATGAAATGGGAGCGAGAGCACCCGGAACATCACATCTATGTGTGGGGATATGACGTAAATGAGCGGAACAGAGCAGACAGGGTTTGTAAAGCTTTGAGCGATTATGATCACGAATTCCCGCTCATTGAAAATGGACTCACAAAGGAAGAGGCGCACGGTATTGCGAACAAACTCGGACTTAAAAGACCTATCATGTACGACATGGGTTATCCGAATAATAACTGTATCGGTTGCGTGAAAGGTGGCATGGGTTACTGGAATAAAATTCGAGTAGATTTCCCAGAGGTCTTTGAGCGTAGAGCGAAGCAAGAACGTGAGATAGGGCGCAGCTGCATTAATGGCGTATTCCTAGATGAATTAGAACCAAACAGAGGAAACATTAATACAGAAGTCATGGAGGATTGCACGGATTGCACGATAGCGTGCCAGCTTCTGACTTGGAACAAATAATAGTACCTTGACAATTGAATATTGATGGTTGGAATGGTATAATTTCCGTATAAATGTACGGGAGGGAATGCCAATGAATGGAAAGAAATTAGACTACGAAATCAGTAAGGAGTTTTCTCATGAATTATTGGAAATTGGTAACAAACTGAATCAGTTAGAAAGAGGAAGAATCTATGAACTGAGCGGAGCTACTATGGATGGTTATTTAGCAACCAACATAGACCAACTTAGAAAAATGATAGGAGAACTACTTACTAAAATCCAAGAAGGGGAAGACGGAACGGCAACAGTGTTAGCAGACATTGTAAGAAGCTTAAATATATAATTTATCTACCAACCATCAATATTCGGTGGTTGGTATTTTTTTACGCATTTTTAAGGAGAAGAGGTAAAAAAATTGAAGAAAATAATATGTTTAATTCTAATTTGTATTTTCTTGTCTGGTTGTTCTGATGAAGTTTCAGACGATAACCGTGAGCCACAAGAGGAAATCACATATACCTACGAAGATGTGGACGCAACTATCACTTACATAGATATGCGGAAATGGTTCGCTATTTGTCCTCGATGGGAGTGGGAAATAGAAGTCGAATACGATGGCATGACCTATGAAGAGAACGATTATGCGAGCGGTGGAATGAATGGACCGAGTTTTGTAGATAGCCGAGAGGGTGATTCGATAAGAGTTGAAATAACCAATAAATACGTAAATGGTGAATTGGTAGAAAGGTATATATCAGAGATTGAATAAGGAGAAAGGAACGAATGAGTACATTTGAGGAAAGAATAGTGAAAGCAGTAGCAGATAAATTGAATGACGGAACAGTTGAAGAACTTGTGTCTGATGCCGTGACTAAAGCACTGAAAAGCAGTATTGAAGAACAGTTCGCATGGAGAGGCGAAGCGAAAAAGGTTATTGACGAGAAAGTAAAAGAAGTAATGACACCAGCAATCGAAAGAGTAAGTTTGGATGATTATGTGGTAAAACTTGATGCAGTTCTCACAGAAATTATCAACAGCACAAATTTAGTTGACAACAAAGAAATCTTAGGAAACTTCAAAAGCCTTATGACAGAGCCGGATAAAGATGTAATCAGCTTAAAAGACGTATTCGAGAAATACAAGGAATATGTCAGCGAGAATGTTGATACATCTGAACTCGAAATTTATACAGATGATAGACCGGCGTATCAGAATGTGACAGCGGAAGTGACTGTGGATATAAGAACTAGCATATTCGGAGGAAGATTTTGTGATTTGGTTTTTAAATGTGAAGAGGATGAGAAACTGACAAAAGAAATCCATTTGTATGAATCAGAAGGCAATGGATTTAGAATTACAAGATTAAAGAGCGGACTTGATATCAATTCGTTAAGACGCATGGATAAATTTGACATTTTCATGATGCGGTTAGATCGAGCGTTCTGCAATATCACAGATATTATGGATATGTACGATGATGATGTTGAGGTTGAAGCTGAACCGGAAGCATCCTGGAACTGATGAAGAAAAGGAGAAATCACATGAAAGGAAAGAATACACTGACAGATAAGCCTTTTCGGTATGGTGGGATTTTAAAAGATTACAGTAAAGAAATCCATGAATTAAATGGACGTGAGTATAAATGCTGGTGTTGCGGACAGGATATGAAATCTCATGTTCCAGGAATCAAGGTTATGCCATACACAGCAACATACCGTATCACCAAAGGAAAAGATAAAGGACTTGTTGCATTCAGACCGCTCTGTAGGTCATGTGCTTACAGATACAGACGTGGAGTTGTTGAGTGTGATGGAAACATATATATGGAACCGGATGAATTCAGTGAGAAGAAATGGAAAGAGGAACAGTAAATGGGATGTAAGAATTATTGCTTTTATGGAAAGAATGCGTGTTGTCTGGAATGTCAGATAAAAGACCAATGCAATATTCAGTGCGGTGATATAGACAGCTATGAATATGCGGTAGATTGCCCGAATTATGTGAAGGAGGATAAAAATGAATAGAAAAGAAATTACACTTTTCCTGTCGCATACACTTGAACGCACCAAACTAAACGTTTTTGGAAAGCATTATGCAAAAGAAGTGAGTATTGACCCGTGGACATCCAAGGCGAAACGCGTGGATTATATGCAGTTTTCACCCGGAGACCAAATGTCCATATCCGGGGTGGAAAAAGGAATATTTACTTGTTACGAAATTAAAAGCTGCAAGGAAGATGTTTATAGCGGGAATGGACTGAATTTCTATGGAGAAAAGAACTATATAGTAACCACGATGGAGTGCTACAAAGACTTGCTACCAGATTTACAAAACGGTAAGTTCGATGAACACTTACACCAATGCAACCCGGAATCATCTAAATATTGGGGAATTATGGTAGCTGTCCCGTACATGAAAGAGCCGGAAGATGAATTCCAAAATCCAACGCCGATAGATGATACAAATGTGATAGGGTGGGAATTAAAGGTAGTAAAACATTGTAGAATGGGACTAAGAAAAAGATCTATGACAGAATTACTATTCTGTATGTTAAGGAGTGGAAGATAATGAGAATCATTAGTCAGAACGGATTACTGGATGTGCCTTATGAATTAATTGCAATTTCTCCGTATTCAGGAAATATGGCAACAATCGTTGGAACGTTTCCGGGAAATGACCTCGGCAAAGGAGATAGAGTTTATATTTTAGCTGAATATTCCACCGAAGAAAAAGCAACAAAAGCTATGGAAATGTGCAGAGAGCAATATTCACAGTGCGAATTTAATAAGCTGGTAATTCCAAAAACAGATGAGAATTTAGCAAAAGTGTCAATTTCATTAACCGGAAATGCTGTAAATCAAATTGCTGAAAAGTATGTGTTCCAATTTCCAGCAGATGAAGAGATTTGAAAGAATAGGGAGATAAGAATTATGGAATTTTTTATAGGATTTTTGCTTGGAACTGCAGTATGTGTGATTGCATGGTCGCCATTACCAGAGCCATATAAAGGAGAGTGAGAAGATGGGACGAAGCATTTATTTCACAGACCAGGAACTTGAAAAGGTTATTGATTACATGAGCGAAGCGGTGGGAATTTTGGGAGAGGCGGAAGAAACTTGTTGGAATGTTGTAGAAGATATGGAAAACGGTCTCGGATCTGCAATGAGAAAAATATACAAAGGCAGAAAAGGGGAACGTATTTACGCAAAATATAAATAAGACGAAAAGGGGAAAAGAGGTGGAAGAGATGAAGAATAAAGAGAAGAACGCAAGTAAGATTGTTGAGATTGCTTGCAAAGGACATGATTTTGGGGTTGATAAAAATACGAATGAAGTTGTGGATTGTCGTGGCACTCCACGTCCAACATGCTTGTTTTTGAAGATGGACAACTGTTACAAGGCAAGAAGACAATGGGCAGAGTCCGAATACATCGAAAAGCCAGTGATAAGCAAGAGAGATAGAGCATTTTTGGAGTATCTTGGTAAGGAATTGAAATATATTGCAAGAGAAGCAGGCGGTAATCTGATGGCATACGAATGTAACGTAAGTAAAGGTGAAAGTGGATGGATTTACGATTGTTGCGCAATTAAATCATTTTTCAGATTAAATGTGCAATTTCCAATGGTCAAATGGGAGGACTCTAAACCGTGGCTTATCGAGGATTTGAAGAGGTTGGAGGTGGTTGACAGTTATGAATAGAGAAATACTTTTCAAAGCGAAACATATTCATACAATTCCAGGTAATGGGCATCTCAGCGGAATATGGGTGCATGGCTATCTTAGTGACAAGAATTATATCTACGATAAAAGTCTCGAGGGTGAATTCCTGGTTGATGAAAATACGATTTGCCAGTATACAGGATTAACTGACAAAAATGGAAAGAAAATCTTTGAGGGAGATATCGTAAGATTTGGCAAGAATTATGGAGAAGTAAAGTTCGGATTGCATGAAAGCAATTGGCAGATTGATAAGTATAATCAAGGGTTCTTTGTTAAATTTCCGAAAGAATATTTCAGGAACGAGCTTGGTTTTTGGAGAGATAAGGTTGTTGTAGTTGGTAACGTATATGACAATCCAGAATTATTAGAAGAGGAGAATAAACAAAACATGGCGAAGATATTTAAAATAAGTGGGTATTTTGTAAATGCAAATGATAGTTATACATTGAAAAATGTTAACTCGTTAATCCTTAACGGATGGGGTGGACTTAAGCCACGGCACACACATGTGGAAATGGAAGAAATCAAAGATTGGGGAAACAACCATCCTCTTCTAAATGACAACTGCGACCTTGCGGATTGCGAGAAATACTTCAAAAGAAAAGTTCCAGTAGACAATGATAGAAATGTTGTTGCAGGACAAGTTTATAGACATTTCAAAGGCAAGAAAGTTAAGGTTCTACATGTCGCGCAAGATACAGAAGCACCCGGACGTTTTATGTGGTTTATAAATGCGAAGATGGAGCTATTTGGAGCAGACCTTACGGAATGTTCATGAGCGAGGTCGACCGAAAGAAATATCCCGATGTGAAGCAGAAGTATAGATTTGAATTGATGGAGAGTGAAAATGATGGATGATAAATGTTGTGGAACGTGCAAATACCACGGATTTGAAAATCTTTCAGATGGTTGGGAGTGCGTTAATGACAGAAGTGAATATTTTGCAGACTGGACAGAATACAGTGATAGTTGCGAAGAATGGGAAGGAAGAGAGTAAATGAAAGCAAATGAATATCAGAAATTAGCAATGAGAACAAATGATGGGAAAACAACAAAGAGACTGCTTGAATGCATGTTGACATGTGATATGGAATACTTATTATCACAGAATCTTGTGTATGAAGATGAACAGCACTTAGATTTAGGCGGTATTTTCAATGCATGTCTTGGATTGTCTGGAGAAGTCGGTGAGTTCAATGACATGATTAAGAAATGGGTTTTCCATGAAAAAGAATTGGATATGGAACACGCAAAGAAAGAAATGGGAGATGTGCTTTGGTATGTGGCTATGATGTGCGAATCGTTCGGTTGGAATATGGACGAAATCATGCAGATGAACGTAGATAAGCTCAAAGCAAGATATCCAGAAGGATTTGACGTGACAAGAGCGAACAACAGAGCAAATGATGATGTATAAGGGAAGGACGTGATTAAATGCGTAGGCTGACAGAACAGATAATTGACAAAGAGACCGGCAGGGTAACCGGCTACAAACCAATCGGAAATAGAAATGCTTTCCAGATATGCAACCGGCTTGGGAAATACGAGGATGCGGAAGAAAATGGAACGCTTATCAGATTAGATGATAAACAGATTAAGAGGTGATGAGCAGTGAAGCGAAGTTCCGAAAGAAGAAAATCACCGGCAGAGGTAACGAGTAATATGTATCAGCATTACGGAGGATTGGAAGTGGACGTGCCTACTCAAAAGGCTGCGGATGTATACAAGAGAAAACCTTATGCTGCTGTGAAGAAGTATTTACATGAGGTGCCGGACGAATGAATGAGGAGACATAGAGTAAATTTAAAAATAAATATAGAAAAAGTTTGAAAATTTGAAAAGTGGCGCGTTTTTAGAGGGATTTTGAACCGGGGAAAAGTTCTTCAAAAAAGAAATCGGTCCTTTTTTCAAGAGGTCTAAAATCTGGATGTCGAAATTTTGGTTGGTTTCGGCGTCCTTTTTTGTTGCTTGCTGTCTGCTGGATCCATTCTAGCCGTTTGACTTTTTCAGAAGGCGCAGCATAGTTCTATTGTTGTTCCCTGCCGGTTCTACGGCTTTGTTTTGCGTTGGCGCATACTTGTTAGGCTGTAGCAGTAAAACGCCTTAAAACGCCAAATAACGGCTTTGTATATCCACATAATAACACACAAAAATATTGATGTACAGAAAAATCAGATGTGGAACGGCTGGAACTCTAAGCAGGTGCACAAATAGCCCGGAGGGCTTCCGGGCTTGTATCGGTCAAAATATTCTGTTTGCGATATTTACAAGTGGCATTGCTTTCATGGTCTCAATCCCTCCATAAATCCATCAAGAAAGCTGTTCATTTCGTTCCAAAAATTATAGTTTCCTCTTGCTGCTGGGTACTTCTCGCCCTCTGTTTCTGCTAGTTCTTTCCAGGCTTTCAACTCTCCTTGCCGGTAGTTGGTTGTCATAATAATATACATGTCTAACTTGTTCGCTTGCTCTGGTGTTAACTCGATCATGATATTTTTCATAGTTTTTCTCCTTTCTTTATTTTTATAAAACCGCTCCGAGGCAATGCTCCCCGGTACGCTGTCAGCGGTGATTATATTAAGATTCTTTAAATATGCATCCGGTCCACACTTTGCAAGTTGTTCCATTGCAAGCAGTTCCGCACTTTTTGCAGTCAAAACACATTGTATTTAGATCGCTGTAATAAATGTTATATGCGTCCTGTCTTTCTTCCTGTCTCATCGCAAGAACTCGCTCGAATGCTCTCTTGACTGTAGGCAGAACGCGGGCACCGCCTTTTATTGCTTTTGCCAGCGTTATCATCTCCGTGTTTGTTTTGTCGTAAATATGTGAAATTACGTTGTCAAATTCTTCTGTTGAGATATTAAGCTCTTTCAAATCCTGTTCGTATGTTCTCATGTTTAAAACCTCTCTTTCTTTGTTGCGCCCTGTCTCATCGGTGCAGGTAAGGCAGTTCCTACAGACGCCCGGAGGCGTTTCGACTATTTGATTATTGTGTTAGTCCAAATTCCAAGTATTTCCCGGAATTTATTTTCCTGATCTGTGCAAAAGTTCCCGTCTTTCAAATGAAAAATTGCTTTTTCTCCGTATTTTTCATTGATATCTTGAACGAAGTTGTAAAATCGTTCGAACTCTTCCAGGTCTTCCAAGCGGAGTAAGTAACGTTTTATCTACTTGTTTGGTGCATTGTAGTTGTCTGCTTGAAGAGGATTAGCAAAAATAGCTTCTATCTTGATTTTGCTTTTTCTGTCGTCCTGCGTTTTTCTATCAATCATTGTAAAAAGTGCGTAACTCATAAATTTTGTATAATCTTTCATGTATTTCCCTTTCTCGCCTGCCATCATCAGCACAACGGGGGCGAATCGTTGTGGACGCTCCACACTGGGAGCGTTTCGGCTATTATAAGATTTCTGCAAGTTCTATTACTTGTGATTCCGTTAAGTGGTCAATTATTGTATTTCCGTTTCTGTCTGCTAGTTCATATTCGCCTGGAACTGTTCCGAATCCGTCAAATTGATTTGATAAGTAAAAGCCTTTCTCTGTTAATTTTCTTTCCGCTTCTTTCATTTTTATATCCTCCTGTGAGTGATTTATCATCTCGTTTCTATGGTTATATAATATACTATATTACGCACATATACAATTGATAAAGTCAACAAAATTACGCACATATAAAAATACTGTTTTTGTGCAATATTTATTACGCACATATTTATTGAATAAATTACGCACTTATGTTATAATGGTGTAAAAATAAATGGAGGTGCAAAGATGCCACAATATACAGAGGAGCAGAAAGCAGCCAGACAAAAAGCGGTCAGAAATTATGAGAAAAACAACTATAGATTAAATATAGTATTTCCAAAGGGGACAAAAGAGAGAATTGAAAAGCTGGGGCTTGATAAGACTAACAGTGCATTTATTCGCGACACGGTATTAGCCAAGCTGGACGAGCTGGAAAAGATTTTGAAATAACGCACATATAATTATTGACAATATTACGCACATATAGTATAATAATACTTGTAAGGAACACAACTTACAAGTCACCAGTGAGAACTGGAGAAAGGGGAAAAGAAAAACAACGTGATGGACATTAAAAATATTCAAGAATATTGCAAAAATGATATGCTATTATTTTCAAATCATGCTCTTGAAAGAATCAGACAAAGAGGAATAAAAATAAAAGATGTTGAATCATGTATAATGTCAGGGGAGATAATAGAGCAGTATCCAGAAGATTTCCCATTTCCTAGCTGTTTAATATTTGGTGCGTGTGTAAATGGGAAAATACTTCATGTGGTGGCAAGTGATGAAGGAACAGCAAGCCGAATTATCACAGCTTATTTCCCAAATACAGATAAATTTGAAAATGATTTGAAGACTAGAAAGGGGCGTTAATCATGAAGTGTGTTAGCTGTAAAGAAAGCGAAATGAAGAAAGATAAAAGCGCATATTTTGCCGATCTCGGCGCATGTTATGTTATCATCGAGAATGTGCCATGCTATAAGTGTGAAAAGTGCGGAGAGGTATTCTATACCGCTTCAGTCGCTGAACGATTGGAAGAAATTATAGAACATGTGCAAACCGTAGCAAGCAAGATTTTTATTTGCGATTATGCGAATGTTGCATAAATTCCAGAATCAAAAAATATAATTAAGGCAGTTCTTTAGGGGCTGTCTTTTTTATGCTTCCAGAGATTAAAACATCAAGCAAAAATAATTTTCTCCAGCAAGTAACGTTACAGTAACGTTACGTAACGCAACAGAAAGAGAATAAGAAAGAGAATAAGATATATATATTAATAAGCATAAATGCTTATTTGTGCGGCTAAGTCCCACGCTATTAATTTTATATGCCAGGCTAAGCGAAAAACATATTGGTATACCAGTTTGTAACCGGTTGGTATACCACTTGGTAACCCAGATAAGAATAGAGTAGAATAGAGAAGAGAAGAAAAGAGTAGTATATATATCATGCGTTTTCGCAAACGCAAAGCACTTGTTGATAATTTTCCACCTGGATAAAATAAAAGTATTGACAACAAATAGAAATTGATATAACGTAATAGTCAGATAATTAAATAGGCAGTATGTAGCCAGTGTTATAATACATACATTCTTGGTAGTTCTAGGAGCCGTGACCCGTTGCAAAACGTAACTTGCAATAGGTGGCGGCTTTTTTAATTTCAATTTTGGAGGTGATCAGGATGCAGCAAGTAGAACATGTAGAAGGAAAAGAGCTTAATACAACAGAGCAGAAAACTGAAGTATATACAGACAGAATACAGGAATCTATATCTAATTATTGCATAGATCACGATGTAGACATTAAAGATATATATACATTTGACCAACAGAGATGGAACAGTGTATTGCTATATATTTACAGTCAAGTGTTTAAGCCACATAAAAATGACGGAATAGTTAGAAGGTATAACGAGAAGAGTAACATAGATTACAGTAACAGAGAGTTAATTGATAATGTATGTGATATATATATTAATCTATGTTATGAGTTTTCAAAAGAAGTAAGTATTATGGGATTTAATAAGCTTACTGGAATAGATGAAGAGACTATTAATAACTGGGCTAATGATGCAGGAGTTGAACGTGGCTCGTTAGGAGTACGCAAAAAATTATTAGCTGAGCGAGAGGAGTCTTTGAGCAACAAATTAGCCTCCGGAAAAGGGAACCCGGTCGGTATTCTGGGCATACTTAACAGACACTACGGGTGGAATATGGGACAGCCGAGAGGACAGACAGCAACGCAGAAAGCGCCAGATCTTCCTGGAATGGCTCAAAAATACCTCGGAAACGAAGAACCGGTTAAAAATGAACCTGCACCGCTGGAACTTCCCAAAGCTGATTTTTAACACAATTTATATTAATTTTCAGATAATTCAACATTAAAAAGTAACAAAATCAACATAATGTATACGCAACATAGCTACACACAATATATAGTGCAGTATATGTTGGACAAATATGTATTTGTCCAATAGATACATATGTTCGATTTGACTCGGCGCTTATGCAGGACCAGGGGCGGGGGTCTATAGAAAAAGAATCCCCCGGGCTCAACTCACCCCCTCAAGCAAAATTTTTTTAAAAAGGAGCATCGCAATGTATACGAAAATCAAGCCAGTTATTCCAACCTATCTCGTTCAAACAACAAAGGATGGTTTTTGCTATGTAGAAGCAGGTAGATGTACAGTCGATACAGAACATGGAATTATATTGTTTTGCAAAAACGATTCAGTACAAGCAATGTTTCGACTTGAAGATGTGAAAGCGTTTTGGAGGGTTATTTGATGGGTGAAAAGGATAAGGCAAAAGGAGAGGTAATATGTTTGTGATATTCGTAGGTGCATTAACCGTTTTTTTGATAATTGGAATGCTTTTGGCGTGGATAGGGAATAAAATTCTGCTGTCCATCCTTAAAGATAATGCAAAAGCAGAAAAAGAAATTGAAGAAAGGAAAAGAAACGAATGAAAAGAGCTATAGTAATAGTAGTCGCAGCGGTGGCGGTCATCGGAGCTGTGTTCACGGTGAAGTCTTGCAAGTTAATTAAGCCTGGGCAGGCTGGAATTGTATATACTTACAAAGACGGTGTGCAGGATCAGACGCTTTCTCCTGGTCTTAATTTTGTGGGCCCGATGAAGAAAGTAAAGGAATTTTCAACCAGTAATGAAATCCTTGTAATGTCGAAAGATAAAAGAGAGGGAAGCAAGAAGAATGAATCATTCAAAGTTGCGACCTCAGATGACGCAAGCATTGCAGTAAGCTTTCAGATGTCATACCGATACAAACCCGATACTCTTGTTGAAACATACAAGAAATTCAAGGGTATGGACGGAGAGGATATTGTAGAGAGTCGTGTTAAACCGGTATTGAAGTCGAAGATTTCAGAAGTGACAACGAATTATTCAATGATGGACATCTATTCCGGGAACAGATCAAAACTCAATAATGAGTTAACAAAATACTTGAATGAAGAATTTTCAAAGAAATACGGTATTGAGGTATTTGATGCATCAATCATTGATGTACACCCGGATGATAAACTTAAGGATGCTATCGACAACCGCGTAACTGCATTGCAGGAGAAGCAGCAGGCGGAAGCTGAGCAGCAAAAGATTAAAGTCCAGAAAGAGACAGAAAAGATGCAGGCCGAAACAGATGCTCAGATTCAGATTACAAAAGCAAATGCCGAGGCTGAATCAAACAAAATTATTTCATCATCAATTACGGATGAATTGATCAGAATGAAAGAAGCAGAGGCAAGAAACAAATTTGGCTGGGTAACTGTTCAGGGAGCAGATGCAGTTGTGAAAGATCAAGGAAATTAAAATGACTAAGTTTAGAAATTTTATTGCATGGTTGCTTTTGATAGGTGGATTTGTAGGCGGTTTCTATTTCGGTGCGTACAAAATGCTTTATAATCCAATCATACACGCTTGTATATATCACGATATCGGCGGGTTGACTTCAACCATAATTGCCAAAACAATATTTACTTGCTTATGTTCGTTACCTGTTTGGTGTTTATGGTCATTTGCAGGTTTGATGGCATTCAGTGTCGTTAGTGAATACGATTAGTCAGTAAAGACTTAAAAATCTAGTGCAACGCACGGCACGATAAATATTGCTGCTAACCGTCAGAGGGCGGTTATTGGTGGATACGCAAGTGGTTAAAGTAGGCTGGCTGTAAACCAGTTCCCTCGGGTTCGTGAGTTCGAATCTCACTCCACCAACTCCGTGCGGTGGTTGCTACGCATGGATTCTTTTTTACTCCTTATTGTTTTAATGTTTGCTGGGCTGGGTTCGAGTCCCAGATCCAGCGTTCTTGAGTTTGGCTGTTCTCAAGATAGTTTTTCTCCCAAAAGTTTTTTAGTAAGTCGATTTCAGGTAAAAACAGCCTCTTTGCTGTAATGTGCAGTAACGAGATACAAGATTAGTTGCCGTAGCCCAATTGGATAGAGCAGTTGATTACGAATCAACGGGTTTCCGGTTCGAATCCGGGCGGTAGCTTTTAAACATGATTAACTCAGTGCAGATAGATTTTTCATTCTTGCTGAGATGCAATGGTGACGAGATAGGCTTGTTCGAGATATTGGATAAGCTGATTCTTTCCACTGGAAGTGATTCTGGTGGTGGAGGTGGAAACCATCAACAATGCCTTGCAGTGTATCATCATAGAGAAGTCAAATGCAGAATCCTTGTGGTCGGCGAATAATAGACGTCTGCTGTGCAGAAATAATCCATTTAGTTCGTGGTGTGAGAGACTACAAACAGAGATGGAAAATCTCAATAAGCTGATTTGCCTTGAATCCAAGAAATTGGAGTATAACACAAGAAGTTCGTTAAAGTAGCGGTATGGCAAAGTTTGATTTGAAAAGAAGAATGTTTTAAGGATGAAGAAAAAACATTATGCAGAAAATTCTGAAAGAACCGTGAAATTTGTGGGTATCAATCCCATGTGTGCTTTGACCGTGGTAGGAAGCCAAGAGTCGCTCTCGAAAGCTCAGACCTATCATCACAGTGGCAGAATATGACTTTTACCATGATTGAATAAGGGGAAACCCTAATCATGTTTCAAATTAATGTACATGCGAATAAGGGGAAACTTGTTCGCATATTGGCATGTAGCTCAGTGGTAGAGCAACTGGCTTATATCCAGTGTGTCGCAGGTTCGATTCCTGCCTTGCCGATTTAATGACGTATAGCTCAATGGCAGAGCATCCGGCCGTTAACCGGAGGGTTGTCGGTTCAAGTCCGGCTATGTCAGTTTTTTAAAATTGAAAGGAGAAATGAACAATGACATTTAAAGAAGCATTTGAAGCAATGAAACATGGAGCAAAAGTGAAACTTCCTGGTTGGAACGGTTACTGGTGTTGGGATGATGATAAAAAGACGATTATGATTCATTGCAGACCTAAAGATTCAGATAAAGGACAGGGAGATGTTCTTGATATCCGTGAAACACAGAGAGTAGAATACACTTTCATGCATACGCAGAGAGACGATTGGATGGTTGCTGATGAAGAAAATTGTGGTATTCTTGGCGGTCAGTCAACATTTGGATTCGGTGATGCTATTCGTTATCTGAAAAGAGGACTTAAAGTGGCTCGTAAAGGTTGGAATGGAAAGAAGCAGTACATTCAGCTTGCTACTGGCATTTCTTACAAGACAGCGGACGGAGAAATTGTAAACTGTGAACATGATGATATCGGAAATATGGCTATTGCATTTGTTGGAACATCAGGAGTGCAGATGGGATGGCTTGCAAGTCAGGCAGATATGCTTGCAGAAGATTGGGTATTTGCAGAGTAGGAGGAAACAATGAACTTCGGACAAGCTATTGAAATAATGAAAACTGGATGTAAAGTCACAAGAAAATCGTGGACAGAGGGTTTTCTATCTGGAAATAAGTCATTTATTTTTATTGGGAAGAATCAAGGAATAAAAACTGATGTTCGGCTGCCTATTCCGTACAACGCAGAACCTTATGCGGATTGTATCATGCACTATACGAGGAAAGGTCAGTATTACGCTAACTGGATTCCTACGCAAGATGATATGTTGGCAGAGGACTGGAATATCTATCTCATGAAAAACGAAATGGTATTTAACCCGATTATCTTGAAAAAAGAAAGAGAATTTGAAATCCCTCTTGAAAAAGGGACTTGCATTGAAATGGCTGGTACTGGGGAACTAGTAGAGATTGGCTCTGTAAAAGTCGGGATGGTAAATATAACTGGCGAAGCACAATATACGATGCTATTCAAGGCAAAAAGAGAATTGCCTTGCGACGATAGAATATACAAAATTATTGAAGTAGGGCGAGAAGAACTATTCGTGTACGACGATGGTATTAGTTTAGTTACGAGAGATTGCATAAACGAAAATCGGGCAGAACGAATTTTAAAATATTTAATAAATGGAAAAACAGATTGTTAATTTTGTGGCTGTGGAAATGTTCAGCCAGAGCAGGAGGATTAATCATGATTATCACAGGAATGAATCACTTTCAGAGTGTGTGTAAAAAGAAACTTGTTGAATGGTATCAGAAAAACAGACCAGAGACACCTATTGATTTAAGTAATGTATTTATCGTTTGGTCATGCAAGACTTTACAGAATTACAAGTGCCTTGCTTCAACCGACATTAGCGGTGATGGTATCTATGCTGAGTATACATACAACGGGGACAAACAGGAGCTGTATGAAGATGTGTACGGAAAGATTGCAAACACTTGTCATACGGAGGAATAGATAAATGAAAAGTAATTGGAAAGTAGCTTTAATTGCATTTGGTGGTATTGTTGCTGTAGCTCTAATGTGTGTATTTGGAGTATACTCATCACAGAATAAGGCTATTGCAATGGAAGAGCAAGTAAAGACGGCCCAGTCGGATATCAAGGTGCAGGAAAAACGAAGAGTTGACCTTGTATATAATCTTGCGGATTGTGTGAAACAGTATGATTCGCATGAGGCAGAAACATTGAAAGCCGTTGTCGATGGAAGAGGGCAGACTGGGAATATTGAGAATGTCACTACAGCTATTACTGCAGTAAGTGAAGCATATCCAGAGTTGAAGTCGAATGAAAATTACAAGCAGCTAATGAACGAGCTGTCGATCACAGAAAATATGATTGCTGAATATCGAAGCAACTTCAATAAGCAGGTAAAGCGGTACAATCGTTACGTGCGTAAATTCCCGACAAGTATTTTCTTGAATATGACTGGGTATGAGAAACAGGCTTATTCTTATCTTGAATACGATATATCAGAAGATGCACCACAAGATTTGTTCGGAGATAAATAAATGGAGATTACGAAGCGTGAAGTCTTAGCAAGTGTATCTATCGTGGCTGTAATGCTTTTGATTGGATTTCTTATATCAGGCAAGATTCAAAACAGTATTATGGATAATAACGAAAGATACAATAAGGCTGTTAAGATTGAGGATGAAGAACTTTTCCGATATGGGATGGACACAAACGTTGGGGATGCTTTTGTGTATGGTGATTTAGAAGCTGTTGATACAGTTACTTATCCAGAAATCGGTGGAGAATATATCTTTTGCGAAAAAGTGGAAGAGAGATATGAACGCCATGAAAGAGAAGTGACAAGGAAAGGTTCTAACGGAAAAGAATACACAGATACAGAAGTGTACTATGAATGGGAGACAGAAAATGCAGAGTCATTACATGCGAAAGAAATTGAATTTTGTGGTTCAATATTCCCTTACGGCAAGATAGATTTGCCTCATTCAAAACACATAAAAACAATTCCAGGAGATAAGGTGTACAGTTGGGAGTCTGGTGAACGCGTAAAAGTGCGATTTGTGTATTACGGAGTAAGTACAAAGTATAAAGGTTCGATTTTCGTAAACCTTAAAGACGGAACTATACCAGATGGAACCTCATTCTATAAAGATTACACGCTTGAAGATATTGTGAAAAGATTTGAAACTGATGGCATAGTATTTTTAATTTTATTTTGGATTTTCTGGATTGGATTGATTGGAGCTGTTGTATATGAATTTTATTATTTGGATAATGAGTGGTTAGAGTAATGGAGCAGATAAAAGAAAATTGGTACTACTGTCCACATGGTCACAAGACTGGTCAGAGAGTGGAAGTGGATTCCAATATTGAGAATGCGCCGATATGGTGTAAACACTGTAAGAAAGCGTATTATCCAGTGATTAAGGATGGGAAGATTCATGGGAAAGAAAAAGCTTAAAAGAAAAATTGCCAATCTTGAAGATGATATGAGTTCTTTATTGATTGAAAATGAAAAACTGAGAAATATTATTTCGGAAATGCAATCATATGTGAAGTCTTACTGGGGAGCTGAAATTAAAGTCATTGATCAGAATGGAATTGTTGAATTTAAAAATAATTAGAGCCAGAGCCTAAGAGCCAGAGCCGATATTTGTGAGAAATTGCAGATATTGGCTCTTTTTTATTTTGGAGGAAATTGATTAAGTGATATCTGGAAGAAACAAGAGGATTATAAACGCAATAAAGAAAAAGCCTGTGTGCTGCGAAACTCTGCGTGACCTTTTCGATATGGCAAGAGCTGTATACAAAGAGGACAATGCAGAGCTTTCTTACTGTCTGAAAATCACTAGCTATATAAAACAAGTTATTCCGCTTCTTGAAAAGTCGGATGCATTAAATGGCTTGTACTGGGATGTCCTTTTGTGGGAAGCTCCGAATCGGTTTGAGAGTTTCTTGCTGTATATGGAAAAGAACAGACCGTACAAGAAGAAATTTTATGAGCCTAGAATGAATCCGCTTAGCATTGTTGCTCAAGACTTGCAGGACTTGGAAGATGGCAAATATGACTTCTATGGATTGTCTATGCCACCCCGTGTTGGTAAGGCAATCGCTTACGATACACCAGTACTTACCCAAAATGGATGGAAGAAACATGGTGACTTGACTATACGGGATTCAGTGATTGGAATTGATGGTAAGTATAAGAAAATATTGGCAATACACAATCCTTGCGAGATGGAGTACGAAGTTACATTCTCGGATGGAGAGAAAATTGTATGTCATGGAAATCATGAATGGGTTGTTGAAGATAGGAATACACACAAGCTGAGACGTATTGAAACTAAAAAAATAGCTGATGATTTACGAAGCAATGACGGGCATTTTAAATACAGAATTCCAAAAAAGAAATTCTTACAAGGGGACATGCATGAGTTAGCAGTAGATCCTTATACACTTGGTGTATGGCTCGGAGATGGACGAAATCAAAATCCGGATATTTGCGGTGCCGAATCTGATTATGCGATAGTGCAGGCAATTCTTGACAATGGTTATGAGCTTGCATGGGATACAAGGCACAAAACTACTGGGGTAAGATATTATGGGTTCAAAGAACTTAGAAAACAACTTCAAGAATATGATATGTGTCATAGTCGGAGAAGAAGTGATAAGTATATACCAGATAATTATTTAACAGCGACAGTTGAGCAACGATTAGAGTTACTTGCCGGCTTGTTAGATACAGATGGCTGCCTGAGAAAAAAAGAGCATAGATATGATTTTACAACAAATGAAGAGCGACTTAGAGATGACGTAATTTCATTGGTGTCAACATTCGGTTGGAGATGCTCTGTTGTAAGGTATGAAAGAGGAATTAGCTCTTCTGGAATAAGAGCTAATAAGCCATATTGGGTCATTTCATTTAATCCGACTTGTTATATTCCGTGCAGATTAGAAAGAAAGCAATTGTATGAGTTTTCTAAGCAACGAGCAATTACGATTACAGATGTTGAAAAAATACATGGTATACAAGGAAACTGTATTACAGTCGAAGGTGGCGTGTATTGTGTCGGGAAGAGATTAAAACCTACGCATAATAGCAGCATTTGCATTTTTTATTTCGCGTGGATAATCGGTAAGCGTCCGTCAAGCCATAATGCCATGAGTGGTCACAGTGGTATTCTTGCAGACAGATTCCATAACGACTTGATTAAGCTTACAGAGAATGAAGAGTATACATTCCATGAAATTTTCCCAGATGTTCAGATTGCAAGTAGATCATCGGAGAAAAATGAACTGTACTATGATGCGGTAGAAAGTTTTGCTACAACAACTTGCCGTGGTATTGATGGTACATGGACTGGTGCCGTAGATATTAGTGAAGATGGATATCTCTATGTTGATGACTTGGTTCGTGACCGTAAAGAGTCACTAAGCCTAAGACGATTAGACGGACGATATCAAGATTATCTGAATATCCTTGTTGACCGAAAAAACGATGGTTCAAGGGAATTGATGGTTGGTACGCGATGGAATGTGGCTGACCCATTAGGAAGAATCGAGAAGCAGTACAAGAATAATCCGAGATACAAATTCAGAAAACTTCCAGCACTTAATGAAAAGGGCGAATCCAACTTTAATTATCCGGTAAAAGGATTTTCAACGAAATACTATCATAATATGCGTGACAGACTTGATAAAAATGAGTGGATGGCTAAGTTTATGCAGACTCCATTTGTCAGAGAAGGATTGCTTTTCCCGGCAGATGGTTTGAGATATTACAATGGCATACTTCCGGAAGGAGATCACCGTGTTGTCGGTGCTTGTGATGTTGCGTGGGGTGGTGGAGATAGTTTGTCGATGCCTATCGGTTACGAATATCCAAACGGAGATGTCTATATCCCATCATGGATATTCAATAAAGGTCCGAAAGAAGTTACGATTCCACTTGTTACTGGAAAAATCATAGGAGAACGACTTACAGAAATACAGTTTGAAGCAAACAATGGTGGCGATATGTATTCCGATAAGGTGAGTTCAGAACTGGAAAAACATAATTACCACTGTAGTTGCTCTTACAAAAAAGCTCCAGGAAACATGGAAAAAATGACGAAGATGGTTGCTTATTCTGGTGATGTAAAGAAGCATTTTATATTTTTAGATCCTGAGCATCAAGACCAGGAATACAGTGAAGCAATGGATGAATTGAACATGACTGTACAAATTGGTGATAACGAACATGACGATGCTGGAGACGGAATTACGCAGTTAGCAATGAAAATATATGGGGATATTGGCGGACCGGCATCAATTGTTCAAAGTCCGGTTTAAGGAGGATGGTTGAAATGAAAATTACTAGGAGAGATATTGCAAACTATAAATTGCTAAGAGTCCTTCTTGAAAAGGACAAAAGGAAACTTGATAGATATATAGAAAAACGTCCGTCTGGATTTTCTGGAAAAGTATATGGCTCGAATCAAAGCTTTCCTTATCAAGCGAGAGGATTTACTGTTGGTGGCTGTACTGATTCTGAAATGCGACAAGTAAAGGAATGGGAAGCTAGATGCCGTGAAATGGAAGTAAAAGTGCAAGAAGATATTCAGAAATTGAATGAATTAGAACTTGCTATTGATACGCTTATCGTAAATTGCAAAGACATTCAGGACAAGGCTATATTGGAATATACAAAAGATGGACTATCTCAACAGGAAATTGCATTTAAAATGAGAATTGACCAATCTGTAGTGTCAAGAAGATTAAAAAAATACGTTTCAGACTAAAGTTGCATAAAAAACATAAAATACGGGGGTATAATTATAATCGAAGAAATTGTAATTCGTTTATTTTTTAGAATTGGGTCTTACGCACATAGTTGCGTAGGGCTTTTTTCTTTGCAAATTTAAAGGTAGGTGAGATTCGGTGTCTGAGGAAAGTAAAGAAGCATATGTGTACCCGGAATTATCTGGCAGACGCCGGATTTATTCTGATGTAGAGAGCATTACGCAAGAAAATATTTTTGAAGTGCTTGAAAAAGCAATGGCAATCCATATGGAAAATGTTAATGAAATGGTTCTCCTTATGCGATATGAAAAAGGATATCAGCCACTTGTAAGAAAAAAGATTATTCGTAAAGAGGTTGATATTAAAGTTTCGGACAATCTAGCGAACCAGATTACTGAATTCAAACTAGGTTACGTTTGGGGACAACCTATTACATATGTCCAGCGTGGAAACAAGGATTTGAGAAAATCTACGGATAATCAGAATAACTTGCAGGACGATGGCATTTCCATGTTGAATGAATTGAATGATTCAGAATATGCATTTTCGAAAGACCAAGAGCTAGGAAGATATGTTGAAATCAATGGCGTGGGCTATCAATTTGTTGATATTAAAAAAAGCTACAACGGGCTTGCTCCATTCGACCTTGCAACATTGAATCCATTATTTACGTTCTGCATCTATAGAAATTCTGCATTGCAAGAAAAACTTGCAGGAGTAACCTTCCGAAGAACAGAGAACGGAACAGTTTATTACACAGTATTTACACCGGATACACGATATGAAATTAAAGATATGCGTAAGGTTACAAATGGTGACAAGGTGAAAGAGCCGTGGTCATTCATGCAGAGAAACGGTGAAAAGAATCCACTCAAGAAGATCCCGATTGTCGAATTTAATCGTTCAGCAGATAGAACAGGATGCTTTGAACGTCAGATATCCGATATGAACGCATTGAATGTGGAAGTGTCTGATTTCGCAAACAGTGTCGCACAGACAACACAAGAGGTGTTTTTCGGAGTTGGTTTTGATTTCCCGAAAGGAGAAGATGGTAAGGTGCAAGCTCCGGTCGGCGGACAGTGGATTATTGCTAAGAATGCTGGAAACGGTGGAACTCCAACATTAAAGGCCATTTCCAGCACATTTGATTATCAGGGCGTGCAAGAAAATATTGTGAGTAAGCGAAACACGATTCTGCAAAAAGCTTATGTTCCGATTCAGACTGACCCGGGCGGTGGTTCAACTGGTTCAGCTATGAATATGTCTTCTGGTTGGAGTGCTGCGGAAAACAGTGCTTGTAAGGAAGAACAGATTTTGAGACGTGGAAAAGCAGAAATCGTTGAGCTTGAAATGATTGCAATCAAAGAAACGAGTTTCATTCCTTATAACAGTCCGCTTCGCTCTTTGGAATTTTCGGACATCAAACCGAAATTCATTCGTAACAAAACTTATGACCTTGCTACAAAAGTAAATTCAATGGTTGCAATGATTAAGGCGGGCATAAATGGTCGTGTTGCAATGGAACAAGTTGATTTGTTTCCAGATGTTGCGCAAGCATGGGCTGACAGTAAACAGACTGTCGAGTCTTTTCAGAAATCATTGATTCAGAAAAGCGAGCCACAGAAAGAAGAGAAACGAGTAATGTCTGATTTGTCTGATCAGACTGAAAACTCTCCGATTCTTGATGGAATGAAGACGGGTGATAACGATGTTCACGAATCTTAGTTTTGATGAATTGAATATGCTTGTGAAAAATGAGCGTAGCATGCCATTCAAAAAGTATTTCGGAGAAATGAATCTTCCGGAAGAAGAAAAGTCTAAAAGGATTCAAATGGCAGAAGAAATGGAAGTGAATTTCATTGTCACAATGACACTTCTGTTCACAATGACTCAAGCGAATAAAATTGATTATGAGCTTATCAGAAAGCAGATTGAATATTCTTATTTAGAAACGCTTAGAAAGTATGCGAGCGTAGATAAATACTTAGAGACATACGTTAAGAGCTTTTCTTATGATGTTATAGACAGCACGAAAAAGCATAAGAGCGAACCTTATTACTATTCATTGGATAGAGCAATGTTCATGGCTGAAAACGAAGTAAATACGGCAATAAACCACGCTAGATATATGGAAGCTGTGAATAGTGGAAAGACAATGAAGCGGTGGGAATCAATCATTGATGAAGCTACAAGGAAAGACCATAGGGAAATAAATGGAAAGTATATTCCGATTGGACAGGCTTTCCATGTTGGAGATTCATGGATGATGTTTCCAAAGGACACATCCTTAGGTGCATCTGCAAATCAGATTGTGAATTGCCGTTGCACAGTAATTTATTTTTAGAAATTACAGCTACAATAGTTAGCTGATTTTCATATATGGCACAGAGAAGTGCCTTATCAAACGCGAAAGACAGAGAAGTCTATAATCGCGAAATGTAACTATGAGAGAGAACTCTAAACGCGAAAGAGAGGAACATGTAAATTATGGAAGATAACAAAAACCTTGAAAAACAGGAACCGCTGAAACAGGAGCCGGATAATACACCGGAAGAGAAAGAGCCTACTGTAGAGGAACTGATGGCACAGTTAGCTCAGGAAAGAGCCAACAGTGCAAAATTGCAGAATGACTACAACAAAGCATCTACTGAAGCTGCAAACTACAGAAAGCAACTTAAGGCTAAACAGACTGCCGAAGAGCAGGAGGAAGAGGCTAAAAAAGAAGCTGAGGAAGAGCATAAGAAGTATGTCAAAGGGCTGGAAGATACGATTAAGATGACAAATGCCACAAATCGTTATCTTGCTATCGGAATGTCAGCTGAAATGGCGAAAGATACTGCAAGGGCTGAGCTTGAAAATGATATGGAGAAAGTCACTGAGAACATGAGCAAATTCAAAGATGCTTCTATCAAAGCAGCTGAATCTGAATGGCTCAAGAGCAGACCGCCAGTAAACGCCGGACATGGCGAAGGAGAAGAAACCGATTTATTCCTAAAAGGTTTTAATGGTTAATCTTCCTTGCAATACCGGACACGTAAAGATGTGTTCGCTGATTTCGAAAAGTTAGAAAAGGAGAATTTAAAATGGCAGTAAATTACGCTGAGAAGTATTCACCAGTGGTGGATGAAAGATTTAAACTTGGAATGCTGACATCAGCACTCGTAAACTATGCATACGACTGGATTGGAGTAGAAACTGTAAAAGTATATTCTGTTCCAACAGCAGATATGAACGATTACAAGCTCACAGGAGCAAATAGATACGGTACACCAGCAGAACTTGATAATGAAAAACAGGAAATGACACTTACGAAAGACCGTTCTTTCACATTCACAATTGATAAGAAGAGTGAAGACGACACAATGGGAGTTATGGCAGCAGCCGCAGCACTTCGTAGACAGATTGACGAAGTTGTTATTCCAGAAGTGGACACTTACAGAATTTCAAAGCTTGTTGCTGGTGCAGATGTAGCAAACATTGTTAAGGATGTTGCAGTAACAAAGGCAAACGCTTACGAGAAGTTCCTTGCAGTGCAGGAAATTCTTGATAATAAGAAAGTTCCTGTAGGTGGAAGAATCTGTATGTGCACACCTGGTTACTACAATATGCTGAAACTGGACGAGGCATTTACTAAAAAAGGTGATATGGCAACAAAAATCGCAATCAACGGACTTGTTGGTGAGGTTGATGGTGTTTATGTTATTAAAGCTCCGGCTTCTTACTTCCCGAAAAACGTAAACTTCCTTATCACAAATCCAATTGTTATGCCAGCACCGATTAAGCTGACAGAGTACAAAATTCATGATGATGCACCGGGAATCTCTGGTAGCCTCGTAGAAGGTCGTATTCGCTATGATGCATTTGTTCTTAATCAGAAGAAAGATGCTATCGGTGTATGCCAGAATCCTGAAGGCTAGGAGTGATCGAAATGTTTACATTCGAAAAAGATGGCGTGAGAATGAGTGTGGAGTCTGATATTCAGGCTTCCGCATTTCTCTCTTGCGGTTGGAAACGTGTTGAAGAAACTGTAAAAAAGGCACAGGCAACAGAGTCTAAGCCAAAAACAGTGAGACAGACAAAGAAGTAGGTGAAAAAACGGATGGATGAGTTAATTGAAGAGGTATATGAAGATTTGAAAATTGAATTGGGGATATCGGAAGAATCTGACTTGTCCATTCTGAAATCGAAAGTAAAAAATGCCTATAGAGAAGTCAAGAGGAAACGGAATTACCCAGATGATTACAGCGAACAAGCTATAAACAGAGATATTGAGAAATATTTTCCAAATATACGGAAATTAGCTTTGTATGATTATAACCAAATTGGCGTTGAGGGTGAAATATCCCATAGCGATAATACTGGAACCCGTACATGGGATTCCAGAGAAAAGTGTCTTGAAGGAGTTGTTGCTATATGCACAGTGATTTAAGAAAGGTTTAGGTGATCCGATTATCTCCCGTCTACTGGGTTAAGTGGAAAGAAGACTGTGCGTGACCATATTGTTGACATCAGCAAAATGGTCGCAGGGATGCGTGCGCAATAAAGGTGGAGGGATAGCGCATTGAGAAACTTGAAAAAAAATTCAAAGAATTTATGGTATTCAAATTACAGTGGGAAAGTTCCAATATTGGATGAAAACGGAGATAAGACAGGTGACTACGAAAGTGGTTACACTGTTCCGGTTTCGTTTTTGGCTACATTATCTGCGAGTAGAGGAAATGCTTATGCTGATATGTTTGGAACGAATATTGATTACACAAGAACGTTGTCGACAGTAGAGAAGCTTCCAATTAGAGAGGAATCTCTTATCTGGGTAAACGAACCGGCAATGAATCCAGATGGTACAGTAGATAGTGAGTCAGCTGACTATTCTGTGACTGGTATTGCAGAGGGTTTAGTTGGCGTCGTTATTGCCTTGAAAGCGAGGAAGAAAAATGCGTAAGTGCACAACTGGATTATCAGCAAGCGGTTTTAGGTCATTGGCAAAAGAAATCCGTAAGTACAGAAATGGCTTGCAAGAGAAATGTGAAGAGTTTGCGTATAGGATGGCAGAAGAGGGCATTGCAATCGCACAGTTGAAAATAGCAGATAAAGACGCAATTTATACAGGGGAATTGTTAAGCAGTATGAATCTCGAACAAGGAGACATTATTTACGATGGAGCATCTTTTTGTATTTATACTGCGTGTCCCTGGGCTGCTTTCGTTGAATTTGGTACTGGGGTAAAAGGCGACAACAGCCCACATCCAGATACTTCGATTGCTAACTGGAAGTATGATGTGAACAATCATGGCGAAAAAGGATGGCATTATTTCAAGGATGGTAGATGGTACTGGACAAATGGTATGCCTTCTCGTCCATTCATGTATGAGACAGCACAGTATTTACGAGATATGAGTGTAATATCCCATATTGCTAAGGAGGTGTTTTGCAATGATTGATGCATCTAATAGAGTGTTAAGTAATATTGAAACATATGTGTCTAATAAGCATAAGTCAGTGTCAAGTTGTTCAAGTAAAACACCAACAGAGTTTCCGGCAGTATCAGTTGTTCAGATTGGAAATCAAGATGCTTGCATGGACTTAGAAAATAGCGAAAATGCTGTAAAGTCTGTAATTGAAATTCAGTGCTATTCAAATAAGAATATCACAGAAGCGAAGAATATTATAAATCAGTGTTGTGATGCTATGCGAAAGATGGGATATCGGCGTTCATACGGACCGAAGCCTATCGGAAACGCAGAAGACGCAAATATATACAGAACGGTAGCGAGATTCAATCGTCTTGTTTCATCCGTTAATGATATAGCAAAATTTTAAATTTACACCGGATACCGATAAGGGTGGTATTCGCTGACCGCATTAGTTAGCGGTAGAAAGGAAGAAAAAATGGCTGCAGAAGAAGTAAAAGCATTAAGTACCATAAACACAGTGTTAAAAGCAGGAGACACAGGAGCTGCTCTTGAAAAATTATGTAAGATTAAGTCTTATCCAGATTTGGGCGGTACTCCTGAGAAAATCACAGTAACTGATCTTGAGGATGAAGATGAAGCATCCATTCCAGGCGTTCGTGCTGCTGACGATATGGAATTTACGGCAAACTACACACCAAAGGATTATAAGGCTGTAAAAGCAAAAGAAGGCAAGAAGCAGGTATTTGAATTGAATTTTGGAGTTGATGGAGCAGACGGACAGTTTTCTTGGACTGGTTATCTTAGCGTGAAAATTAGCGGCGGCGAAGTTAATGGTTCTCGTGATATGGTGATTTCTATCACAAGAGATTCTAAGATCGCTGACGAGGCTGCATCAAAAGCCTTTCCTGCAGTATAGCCCTTTGGAAGATGATGAAGGGAACTGTATATTAGATGTAGAAGGCTATCAGATTTTATTGAAAAATTATTAAAATAGGAAGAAGGACGAGTCACTTCGGTGGCTCGTTTTTTATGTCTTTTTTGGAGGAATAACAAAATGGTGAAAGTCAAAATTAATAACAAAACATACAACGTAGGAGAATTGGAGTTTAAAGATTATTCACATATCGAAGAACAGGGATTTTCGATTGTAGATGCATTTGCAAAAAATCAGTATATGTTAATCGCTATGGGATTTACATGTGTTGTGCTTAATTGCGATAGAGAACGTGCAGAAGAGGTTATTCAGCAACATGTTCTCGGTGGTGGAAATGTAATGGATATCACAGCAGCATTTGCTAAAGCGGTAACAGAATCAAATTTTTTCCAAAAGATGCTCGGAAGGACAGAAGAGGAAGAGTTGGAGACAGTGAAAGAGGAACATCCGAAAACACAGAAGAAAACAGGCGGTCGTCAGACTCAGACAAAATAATTATTACAAGCTACACGGATTTCGTTTATGAATACTGGTTGCCTATTGCTGCTTATTGCGGAGTGAGTATTTCAGATTTTTGGACGATGTCTCCGAGAACACTTCTTATTTATAAGAAAGCAAAGGAGAAAGAATATCAAGAAAGAAGTCGTGTGGCTGATTTATCAGCGTGGATGGATGGCGCGTATGTTCTTAAAGTTATTGGATGCGTGTTGAGTAAGGATGCGAAATATCCAGAAAAACCTATTTTCTTTAGTGAAGAGAGCGAACTTTCCGAGGAAGAAATTGAAGAAGTAATCAATGAGAATACGAAAATTGCTGCTATTAATTTTGCGTCATGGGCGAAAGCGGCGAATGAAAAAGGCAGGTGAGAACAGTGGAAAACGAAGTTGATAGACTAGAGATAGTCGTTGAATCGGAATCCAGTAAAGCGATTCGGTCAATGACTTCATTGGAGAAGAAGATAAACAATGTTGCAGATGCTTTGGAACGTTGTATGCTTATCGCACAAGGGGCAGTTTCTCTAAAGGGAGTCAACATGGACAAGCTGTTCTCTGGTGCTGCAATGGAAAAGTCAGCGAAGACAGCTGGCAAAAAACTTGCCGATGACCTTATCAAAAATTTTAACTTGAACCTTTCTGAAAAAGATGTTGAAAATCAAGTAAGAAGCCTTACGAGAAAAATTTCCAAAGGTTTTGCAGATAATGGTGGAAAAGCATACAAGGGAGCATCTAATGATGTTGAAGAGCTTGGAAAAATCATTGCAAAAAATGGAATGATTGCAAAATCCACATCCGATGATTATCAAAATCTGTATAACTGGATGAGGAAAGCTGGGAAAATAAGAGTCTCGCCGGAAGTCGCAAAATCACTTGGTGATGATTACAAACAGCGTACTCCTGTAATGAAACAAAAGTTATCTACGAAAAGTGGAATTGAACTTGACTCTATGTATCAAGAGTTGCGAGAGCAGTTCCCTAGCATACTCAAAGATGCATACAGCGTAGAAGATGAATTTTACAACCTTGAGAACGCATTAAGAGAATTCTACAAAACAAGCAATTCATTCTACAAACCAGAATGGATGGAAAAAGATGCTTACGAGTCTGTTATTGATGGAGTCGGAGACATTTCCAATGCTATAAAAAACGCCAAGAAAGAAGTCGGAGATTTCACTGAATCACTTAGAGGAATTGAAGATACTGGGAAATCTTTTTCAGAACTTCTTGGAGCTGGGATGGACACATCGGGTCTTGAACGTGCGTGTGGATTAGCCAGAGAGGTCGTGAGAGGACAGCGTTCAGAGGGACAGAAAAAAACTCGTTCGGATTTAAAATATCCAGTGCAACCATTTGCTGAAATCAATAGAAAATTCAAAGACTCAACACTTGAGACTGATTTTTCGAAGATGAGCAGAAATGAGCTTGAAACTGAAATTGCCAAAAACGAAAGAGCTTATTTGAGAGTAAAGCAAGCTATCAATAACATGATTACTCTGGAAGGTACTGATGAACTTGGCGGTAAAGACTGGTATACAAAAATCATGCAGATGAACCAGTACGAGAACGCAATTGATAGTGCTACAGAGGCTTATGGAAGATTAAATGCGATATCTGGAACAGAAACAAAATCCCCATCGTTAAGGTCGTTTTCCGCAATAGATGGATATGTGGAAAAAGCACGAAAAAGTATTGGTGAGATAATTCCACCAACATTTGATTCGGAAGAAGAATTGATTTCTCACATACGCAATCTTGAGCAAAAGTATGAAGATTTATACGCAGTTGCAAGAAGAGCTGTAAGCGAGATTGATTTTGGAGAAGCTATACGAGGACTGGCTGAAATTGAAAGCGAACTTGATTCAGCTAGGACAGAATTGTCTCATTTTGGAAAAGAGCTGAAAAAAGACATTCCGACTGGCAAGAAAATTGATGTTGGAAATATAAAAGAACTTTTCGACACAACGTTTGGAGATGGTGCTGCTGATTTAGCAAGAGACCTTGCAGAAGCAGGAGCCGGAGCATCAGAAGTAGCTAGGAAACTGAATGAACTGAATGCAGAGTTTAGTAATAGGAAAGTTGTTACATATGAAGCTCAGATAAAAAATCTTAAAAATACGCTTTCAGAATTGGCTTCACAAGGCTTTTCAGAGGGTGATCCAGAATACGATTATGTCGCGAAAGAAATTGCTGTAGCAGAAGAAGCATTAAAAAGATACAAGAAATCAATGCGTGAAGCAGCTAAAGTTGACCTCGATTCGGAGAAAATTGACGATACGGCAGATGCATTGAAAAAGGCATCAAATCAAGCTGGAAGATTTAAAAGAATAATGAACGGAATAAGTAGTGCTGGGAGCAAAATTAATTCCGTTGCAAAATCTTTTAAAGATGTGTCTAAAACAATAAAAAATGCAAAAGACATGGCGAACAAGGTTCTTCATCCAATTAAAACACTTAAAGACTTATTAGGTTCTGAAAGTGGAAAAAGAGGGATGCCGTTCGGAAGAATGATAGGCTCATCTATTATGTTCTCCACTGTTTTTGGAGTTATCAGCCAGATTAAGCAGGCAATTAAGGAAGGTTCGGACAATCTTGTACAGTATAGCTCTGAATATAACAAAAGTATTTCTGGAATGGTTTCATCCTTGCTGTATCTGAAAAATGCTTGGGCTGTCGCGTTTGCACCAATCGTTAATGTGGTTGGACCATATATTTCAGCATTTATTGATATGGTGTCTAGTGCCTTAAATGCAGTTGGACATTTCATGGCTGCGCTTACTGGAAAAGGCTACGTTGTGCAAGCTAAAAAGGCTTGGAAGAATTACGGAGCGTCAATCGGAGATTCGTCAAAGAATTTGGACAGTGCCAATGCTTCTGCGAAGAAGTTGCAAAGAACAATTCTTGGATTTGATGAATTGCATGTATTGAATGATAATGATTCAAATTCTGGAAGTGGTTCCGGGAATGGTGGCTCTGGAGGTTATACCGGACCATCACCATCAGATATGTTTGAAACGATAGAAGTTTCAAGTCCAATGAAAGATTTAGCTGAAAAATTCAAAGAAGCTGTAAAAAATTCCGATTTTACAGAAATAGGGGAAATGCTTGGAAATAAGCTCAAATCGGCTATGGAAAGCATTGATTGGAATAGTATTTACCAGAAAGCTAACAACTTCGGAAAAGATTTGGCTACATTTCTTAATGGGTTGATTTCACCGGAACTCTTTTATGATTTAGGAGTAACACTTGCCGGTGCTATCAATACTGCATTACACACCGTAAACTCATTTGCAATCAACTTTGATTGGAGTGAATTTGGAAGGTCACTTGCAAGTAGTATTAAAGGGTTCCTTGAGAATTGGGATGCTGGATTGACTGCTGAAACCTTTAGTAATTTCGGGAAAGGATTGTTAGAGGGGATTACTGGATTCATATCTGGGCTGTCAAATGATAAAACATTTGAAACAATCGGGCAGAAGTTGGTTGATTTTATTTGCGGAATTGATTGGTTCGGGCTTGCATGGGATTTGCTCGACTTTTTCAAATCATTGACAAATGCGTTAATGGATTTTCCATCTGACTTTGCAAAAGGTGTTGCGCAAGGAATTGTTGATAAAATCTTTGGTAAAAAAAAGGTGAAAATACCAGAAATTAAGTGGTTGGACAGTCTTCAAGAGAAGATTGCAAAAATGTCATTAAGGAAAATACCTTTGTTCGATGTTATTTTCAATCTTTCTGATTTTAAAGAAAAGACAGAGGCGATAGCTACTTTTGTTTCCGATATGAAAACTAAGGTTGAAGAGGTATTAGCACCACTGGCTAACTTCTTTTCATCAATATTTAACCTTGCCAGAAAAAACACACAATCACCATTTGCAGGGATTGGAGATTGGTTCTCGGATAGAAAAACAGACATACAGAATGGATTGAGTGGGATTGGTGAATGGATCGGATCTAAATTTTCATCTGGAAGAAAGAGCACAAATAACTCGTTTTCTGATATAGGAACATGGTTTGGCAAGAAAAAATCCGATATTCAAACCAACTTGAAAGATGTTGGCTCTTGGATTGGAAGTAAATTTCAGACTGGTAGAACAAATGTTAATAAGGCATTTAGTGACGTTGGGGCATGGTTCACCAATAGAAAGACGGAAATCCAGAATGGAACGAAAGACATTGATACATGGATGAACATGAAGTATACAACAGCTCGTAAAAATGTCAATGCTGCATTCTCAGATGCGGGCACTTGGTTTGGAAGTCGTAAGAGTGATATTCAAACTAATATGGACAGCATCAATACTTGGTTTAACACAAAATATCAGTCTGCTAGAGGATATGTCAATAGTGCGTTCAGTAGCGTTGGTGGATGGTTTGGAAGTCGCAAGGGTGACATTCAGGCCAACATGGATTCGATTAACACATGGTTCTATACAAAGTACCAGAGTGCGAGAGGATATGTAAACTCTGCTTTTAGCAATATTGGAAGTTGGTTTGGTAGCAGAAGAGCAGAGATTCAAAACAATATGTCCTCTATTTCTGGTTGGTTTAGAGATACTTTTCGTAATGCGTATAATGCTATTACTGGGATTTTCAACAATATCGGTTCGTATTTCAGTCGTATTGCTGGAAATATCAAATCACCTATAAGAAACGCCTTGAATGGTGTTATTAACGGTGTAAACTGGGTTCTAAGCAAACTTGGTTCTGGAACGAGATATGCTCATGTGAATTTTGCTACTGGTACCGGTCCAGATGGTGTGACAAGAGACACTCTCGGAATGGTTAACGACCAATCCGGCAATACGTATAGAGAACTTGTACAGTTTCCTAACGGAAGGACAATTATCCCAAAAGGGCGAAACGTAATGTTGCCAATGCCTAAAGGAACGAAAGTACTTCCGGCTGGAAAGACGAAAGCCCTTATGCAGATGAATGGAATCCAGCACTTTAAAAATGGAGCAGGTTCTTTCAATGTATTTGAATATCTTGGACATCCTACGAAACTTATGCAGTATGCAGTAAATCAATTCGTATCTTTCAAGGGTGCAATTGAACCTGGATTGTCTATGGCGAAGGGTGCTGTTAATACTGTGTTTGGTTCAGCTGTGAACTCAATAAAAGGAGTATTGCAAAGTTTTGAACAGTCACTTCAAAACGTAGCTGGTTCCGGCGTTGAGAGATGGAGAAATCTTGCAAAAACAGCACTAATCATAACAAGGCAGTACACTCCGTCAAACTTAACTGCTTTGCTCAAGCAGATGCAACATGAGTCTGGTGGAAATCCTAGAGCAATCAACCTTTGGGATAGTAATGCAAAAGCCGGTATTCCATCGAAAGGACTTATGCAGGTGATAGACCCGACATTCCGTGCGTATGCATTATCTCCATACAATAAAAATATTTATGACCCGCTATCCAATATGATAGCAGCTATTAGATATACAGTATCGAGATACGGAAGTTTACATGCTGGATGGACGGCTAGAGGTTATAAGGGCTATGAGAATGGCGGGATGCCAAAGCGAGGAGAAATTTACCTTGCAAACGAAAATGGATTTGGTTCCGAATATATTGGCCGTATGGGTAACAATCATGTTGTTGCAAACAATCAGCAGATTGTAGATGGAATCAAAGCGGGAGTAATTGATGCAATGATGGAAGTTTATATCGCTACACAAGGCTCTAGTGCCAATGATAACAGCAAAATTCCATACATTATCAATGCGGTTCTCAAGACAGAAGATAATGAAGTCTTGGCGAGAGCTGTTGAAAAAGGGCAGGCAAGCAGGGACAGCAGATTCAATCCGAGCCCCGCTTATTAGGAGGTAGGATATGCCAAATAACACAAACATGCTTGTTGTGGACGGGGTAAAAATAAAATCCCCGTCCTCTTTAATTTGGGGAAAGCAAGATATCTCCGCTCCTAGTGCTGGGCGTACAGACGATACGATAATGCACAAAGACAAGGTGGGAGATAAGAGAACGCTTGACCTTTCTTGGAGTGGAACCACACCGGAACAAACAAGTGCGATATTAAAAGCATTTTCTCCAGAATACGTGCAAGTTACTTATTGGGACGCAGAAGAAGGAAAAAAAGAAACGAAAACATTTTATACCGGAGATAAAAAAGCACCGGTAAAAACATGGACTGTAAACAATAAGAGATACGAAAGTGTCTCTTTTAATATTATAGAGAGGTAAGTCAATGAGAAATCTTTCATCGGTATTCAAAGAACAACTGAATAATGATAATAGGCGATACCTGGAATGGTTGGATATCAAGTTGAAAGATGGAACTATTTTAAAACTGCGTGAGGATAGTGTCTGGAATTATGGCATCAAGTTTGAAGATTCTGTATCAGATGCATCCGAGTTCAAAATAGGTTCTGCAATTGTAAATAAGGCTACAGTAACTATCAATAATATTTATGATGATTTTGGCAAATACGATTTTGAGGGAGCCGAAATTGTAATATATGTTGGACTTAGAATATCTCCGTCTGGCATGTTTTCGGCAATTGATATGCCTTGGAAAGATATTGACGGCAATTCTATTTTAGATACAGAAGGAAATGAAATCTATATCAAATATGATGATGCCATTATTGAAAAGATTCGCCTTTGCACCATGACAGTTGTTGAAGCTCCGTATCAGAACAGCTCGCTTATAACATTAACTTGTCAAGACAATATGATGAAATTCGACAGAGATTATTCTGAAAGCAAATTAGAATATCCTGCATCAAGAAATAAGATTATTCGCGATGCTTGTTTGGTTTGTGGAGTGCCTTTGCAGACAGTAGTTTTTGATAATGACGATTATATTGTTGAAGCAAGACCAGATGATGAAAAACTTACATTTAGACAATTGATAGCGTGGGTAGCTCAAATTGGTGGACAGTGGTGTAAATGTGATGCTTACGGAAGATTGTGTATTGATTGGTATGACCTTAAATCTTACGAAAGTGATGTGCTGCCAGATGGCAAATATATTTCCGTTAATTCGTATGATACGTTGTCTGTGAACAATGAAGATGTTGTCATTACTGGAATTAGAGTTACGGAATACGTTAAAGACATTACTTCCGATACCACGATTGCATCGCATCTGTACGGAAGCGAGGGCTATATTATTGAAATTAAAGACAACAAACTTGTTACAGGTGGAAAATGCAACGAAATCGCTAAGATGATCGGTGAACGTATTGTTGGTATGCGTTTTAGACCATTTACGGCATCTATTACGAATAATCCAGCAATTGAAGCAGGAGATATATGTCTCATTACTGATAGAAAAGGAAATTCGTATAAGAGCGTTATTACAACATCTACATTTCAAGTTGGTAATAAGCAGTCTGTCGGATGTGGTGCAAAAAGTGCTGCTAGAAATAGTGCGAAACAATATAGTCTACATGCGCAAGCTGTTGTTGAAAATAGGAAGAACCTTCAAAAAGAGCGTACAGAGCGTGAAAAAGCACTTGAGAATCTATCAAAAAAGATTAGTGAATCTTCTGGATTGTATACAACAGTTGTTAAAAACGATGGTGGCGGAAACACGTATTATCTGCACAACAAAATAAATCTTGAAAGCTCAGATATTGTCTGGAAAATGACTGCGGAGGCATGGGGTGTATCTACGGATGGTGGAGAAACATGGAATGGTGGAATGACAGTGGATGGAGATACAGTTGTTCGCATTCTTGATGCTGTCGGCGTTCGTGCTAACTGGATTCAAACTGGAGAATTTAAAGTTGCAGATACAGATGGAAATGAGGTGTTCTATGTCAACTGCGATGCAGGAATTGTAAGGATTAAAGCACAACAGTTTTCTGTAACAGGGAAGAGTGTCGAGGACATAACAGAAGCAGAAGTGAATAAATTCATTAATGGTTTATATAAAGCAGATATTGAAGCACTGAAAAAAGATATAGACAGTAAAATAGAAACATGGTTCCAATCAACAGATCCAGCCATTAATTGGACAGGGAATACGGAACAAATACTTTGTGATATAGACGGAAATCCAATACTAGATGTAGACGGAAACCAGATTGTGGTTATAGCAGAATCGGAAAAGATTCAACACGAAGGAGATTTGTGGAAAAATTCCAATACTGGTGACGAGTATATCTATCGAAGCGGTAATTGGGAACTTATGCCGGTTCCAGATATAGTGTTTGATACAATTGACGGGAAATCAGCTATCTATACTGTGCAACCGAAACCACCATATAATGTTGGGGATTTATATTTTACGGGGAAAGAAATTCTGGTATGTAAAAGCGGTAGAGAAAACGGTAATTATTCAGAAAGTGATTGGGAGAAGAAAGATTACTACACAGATGATTCCACGGTTACGGACTTCATCGAAAACATTTACGATCCCAAAATTGAAGATATCCAAAATCAGATTGATGGAAAGATTGATACGTACTATTACGATTATGAACCAACAATGTCTAACGCACCAGCTTCTGGATGGACTACGGACGCAGAAAAAAATAAACATAATGGTGATTTGTTCTTTTGGAAATCGCAAGGGTATACATATAGATTTTTAAAAGCTAATAATACATGGCAATGGGTGCGAGTCAAGGATGCAGATATCACTTCTGCTATGACAGCTGCGTCAAATGCACAAGACACTGCAGATGGGAAAAGAAGAGTATTTGTTACAGAACCAGTACCGCCATATGACATTGGTGATTTATGGTCACAAGGCACAAAAGGTGAATTAATGTGCTGCATAATAGCGAAGAAAAGTGGAGGATATGAGGAAAAGGATTGGGGGAAAGCTACAAAATATACTGATAACTCTGAACTAAAAAAATTCAATGAAGAGCTTAATCAATCAGAGCTGTTTAACAGATTGACCAATAATGGGCTGGAGCAAGGAATTTTCTTGAAAGATAAGAAAATATATATTAACTTCTCATATGCGGAAGGCGGAACGTTGAAATTAGGTGGAGTAGATAACGCAGATGGAACATTAGTAGTCAGAGATGCATCAGGAAATGAAGTGGGATCTTGGACAAAAGAAGGACTAGATGTTAAAAAAGGCGTAATCAGTGGAAGCAAGATTGTTTTGGATAATGCATTGGCAGATCCAGCTTATATATCGGGAAGGTACAAAGGAACAGAGACATTACGAATAAATGCATCAGGAATAAAATTAGGATCTAATAGCGTGTTTAATCCAGAAGAATCAGCATTTATTTTCGATATGAATCCTTTTGCACTTAGTGGGATAACACTTAAAGACAAAGAAAAAGGTGCTGGGTATGGATGTTTTTGGACTCCCAAAAATTTGAGTATTTCGTATTCAGAAAATCTTGAACACTTAGAAGGAACTAGTATGGGTTCCGACAATATAATATCAATGAACATTGATTCTGGAAATAATGCAGGAACAATGATAAGGGTGAGTGGAGATGGAGGATTATTAAAAAATAACTCTACAATAAGTGCAACAGGAATCCACACTACAGGAACAAAAAACAGAATTGTAAATACAGAAAATTATGCTTCAAGATTACAATATTGTTATGAAATGCCATCCCCTATGTTCGGGGATATTGGAGAAGGATATACAGACGATACTGGTGTGTGTATTGTAGCCGTAGATGATATTTTCAGAGAAACTGTAACATCCGGTTCGAATTATCATGTGTTCCTGCAGAAAGAAGGTCCGGGGGATATCTGGATAGAAAACAAGACAGACTCATATTTTACGGTACAAGGAACAAAAAATATGAAATTTTCCTGGGAAATAAAAGCAAAGCAAAAGGGATACGAATTTGAGAGACTTGAATGCTACAAAGAATCAGAAAATGATGAGGAATACATTAATTACGAGGACGTTGGCTATTATACTTACACAAAGTACGTAAATGATTTAGAATTAGGAGGAGAAAAAGTATGAAATTACTTACTAGTTTCACAAAATTAACAACTGGAGAAGGTATTAGAGTGGCATATACATATTCAGAGGTTGATGAAGAAGGAAAACTGATCAGCCAAAATAATAGAGGAAATTTTATCGCGGTTGATCAAGAATTGAGAAAACATATTGAAGCAGTTGATTCTTATATTTCAGATAAGTATCTTGCGAAGGAGGAAAAATAATATGGCAAAAATTATAATGGATGAAAACGAAACAGTAAATGAAGCAGTAGAAGCTGAGAACACTGAAGCACCAGAGCTTGATGCTGATTTTTCGGTTGATGCTGATAGTGTAGAGAATACAAGTACGGATATTGAACCACCTACAGATGGTAGCGAAATTGACGCAGATATGAGCGTTGAGACACCAGAAGAAATCGCACTGACCGATAAAGAAGAATCATCTGACAATACGCAGACAGAAGGAAATCCAGAAGTAAACATTGATAATTCAGTGGATGATGGCATTTCATCCCTGCCGTTAGACGATACGGATTTGAAACCGGTATATGATGAACCAACTGGACAAGCTGATAGCGTCGGTTCTGGGAAGAAATGGACTGATGGATATGCAATCAAGACAAAAGCATCTGACGATGATGAAGCTATGATTCTTAGTACATCAGAGAAAGCGAATAAGCGTATAAAATTCTCTGGAATCTGGGATTGGATTGTGGACAAGATGGCAAACGCTGTTGTGTCAAAATTGACCACTACGGATAAGACAGTTTTGGGTGCGATTAATGAATTAAAATAGTAAGAGTGGAATGCAGATTCTTGATACTAGTACAAATTTAAATGTTGTAAATAAGACTGGTTTTTATACAGTGCAGAATCCCGTAAATGCTCCAATTGGAACTGCTACTGGTTGGAGCAATCTTATCGTAATGAATGCTGGAAATAATATAAATTTTGTTACGCAAATTTTAATTCAACACACCATGTCAAGAGAAGCATATATTTTCATCAGAACAATACAACAAGAGGATTTTACAAACTGGTATCAATTCATACCTTCATATTAAATAGTAAGGCGTTGATGTCCCAAACATTAAACGGAATTCAGAGTAAAAATGTTACTTTAAGAATATGCGATATTGATACATCAGCACCTTATATTCTTGTAAATATTGATGATAAATCTTTTGGATATGTATTTATTACCAAATATTAAACATATAAAATAGTAAGGCTAAGACGATTGCTCGTGTTGTATATTGCG
>SKEL01000229.1_pt1 | contig 62918 bp, 31 predicted proteins | sample 4826741 | NCBI WGS metagenome assembly SKEL01 (sample SAMN11008810, study PRJNA524170) | human gut metagenome | biome: Human fecal sample; material: Feces; isolation source: fecal sample from pouch patient p33 | host: Homo sapiens | place: Israel: Tel-Aviv | collected 2016-03-22
ATATGATTTTAATTACTGGTGGAAATGGCCAACTTGGTACAGAGTTACGCCATCTTCTTGATGAACGTGATGTAAAATACTTTGCAGCAGATGTCAATGAACTTGACATTACGGACAAAGCTGCTGTTGATGCTTTCTTTGACAAAAATAAACCAGAATTGGTTTATCACTGCGCAGCATACACTGCTGTAGATAAAGCTGAAGATGAAGGCAAAGCTCTCAATGAAAAAATTAATGTTGAGGGTACACGAAATGTTGCGAACGCAGCTGCTCGTGTAGGTGCAACCTTGGTTTACATCTCAACAGACTATGTTTTTAATGGTGACTTACCTGTTGGTCAAGAATGGGAAGTAGATGCGCCAGCAGATCCTCAATCTGAATATGGTCGTACGAAACGATTAGGTGAGCTTGCGGTAGAAGAATCAGGTGTGAAATTTTACACGATTCGTACCGCTTGGGTTTTCGGTAACTACGGACATAATTTCGTTTTTACTATGCAAAACTTAGCAAAAACGCATGATACATTGACAGTAGTAAATGATCAGCATGGTCGTCCCACATGGACACGTACGCTGGCAGAGTTTATGGTTTACTTGGTTGACAATGATGTAAACTTTGGTTACTATCACTTAACAAATGATGCTGCAACGGATGAAGATGTGACATGGTTTGATTTTGCAACGGAAATTCTGAAAGATACGGATACAAAAGTAACACCTGTAGATTCCAGCGCTTTTCCAGCAAAAGCGAAACGTCCTTTCAATTCGACAATGAGCCTAGAGAAAACAAAAGCCACTGGCTTTAAAATTCCATCATGGCAAGATGCTTTAGCTCAAATGGTTGCAAAGGGTGATTTACGTCCAGATAAAGCTGGTGTAAAAGGCGATATTAATAAAAAATAAAACGATATTCTGTCGGAAACGGCAGAATTCTCGTTTTGAGAGGCTATAAGTATAATGGTAAAACATATTTTTATTATTGGGAGTCGTGGACTCCCTGCTAAATATGGCGGTTTTGAAACTTTTGTGGAAGAGCTCGTTAAACATCAAAAAAACGAAAATATTAAATATCATGTAGCTTGTCAAAGCGAGAATTCCGATTTGGCTCGTCTTTCGGATGGACATTTTGACTACTTAGGAGCAGATTGTTTTGCTATTGATGTGCCTAATATAGGTCCAGCTCGTGTTATTGCATACGATATTTTAGCTATAAAAAAATCTCTCGAAATCATCAAACAAGAAGGAATAGAAAAGCCTATTTTTTATATTCTAGGAAATACTATTGGTGGAGTTATTGGCACTTATGCTAAAAAAATACATAGCGTAGGTGGAAAGCTTTTTGTTAATCCGGACGGATTGGAATGGCGCCGGACCAAGTGGGCGGCACCCGTTCGTAAATACCTTAAGCTTGCTGAGAAAAAAATGGTTAAATATGCAGATTTAATTATCTCTGATAACGCAGGAATCAAAGAATATTTGACTGAAGAATATGGTCCTGTAAAGTCTGAAATTATTGCTTATGGAACTGAAACTGAGATATCCAGTTTGGATTTTTCTACAACTCTAGAAAAATTTGGTGTTAAAGATTATTATTTAATTGTGGGACGCTTTGTCCCTGAAAATAACTATGAGGCACTGATTCGTGGGTTTGTGAAGTCAAATACAAAAAAAGAACGAAAGTCTTTTCACAGTAGACTTTCGTTCTTTCATTTTATATACCATATAGAGTTAAAATCATCTAATCTTCATGGGTATTTTCTGGTGCATCAACAGATTTTACCACATGAATATAAAATGAAATTTATATGATTTACATGCCTAAACGACTCATAATAAGAGCTAATTGTCGTTTAGTTTCTTCGTTATCTTTCTGTAGACGAAGGTTGTCTTCTTTCAATGCCGCATAATCTGCAGTTAATTTTTCATCCTGCGCTTTCATGCGTGCATTTTCAGCTTTCAAAGCAGTCATTTCATCCTGCATTACGTACATAGAGCTGATAGGGCCACCCTTGTAACGCTCAGGAATAGCCTTCTTCTCATCAGAAGAACCGAATTTACGAGTTACACCAGCATTCACCATATTATGACGACTACCAACAGATACTCCTGCATGGAACATAGTATCTTCCGATGTGTAGTGAGCAACACCTAACGCCGCTGCGGTTTCACCTCTGTAATTGCCGATACCAGCCATCACTTGAGTTGGTTCTAACGGATCATATTGAATCGGTTTCAACGCAGACATAGCTGCCGCATGAGCACCTACACGTTGCGTTTCGCCCGCCACGGAATTAATAGCATTAGCCATTCCTTCCGTAACACCCTTCAATTGATTTACGTTAACCGCATCCGTGCCGTTTACACCAGGGCCTACATTGCTAATTGTTTTACCACCGTTATTCAATCCATCTTTAGTAAGGCTTACGGTGTTACCGCTAGCAGGAGTAATGGTTATGCCACTGCCGTTTACAACCGTAGAGTTACCTCCAGCATCCTTAGTAGTTACAGATGTAAAACCTTTCAAATCTTTCGCCATACGAACTTTAAGATTAGTCCCGTCAGATACGACGCCTACATTATCTTCGGACGTCAACTTGCTAGCATCAGTAATGCCACCGACTACGTTTACCTGTTCGTTAAGCTTTTTGTTAATCACATTACCGGAATCGCCACCGTATTTCATACCATCGTCTTTGGTTGCCACTTGATGTGTCTTGCCCTGTTCATCTTGGTACTTAATACGAGTAATAGCATTGCCTCCGAGATCAGAATCACCCTTATCAGCAGTTATATCCGCATTGCGACCATCTTTGCCAGTTAAACCGATGTGACCAACGCCGTCTTTGCCCGACATAGATACAGCATCTTTACCGTCTTTACCTGTAACAGCTACTTTGCCGTCTGTACTATTCGCAGCGTCTGGACCTGTAATGGAAACGCCATCTTGACCATTTTTGCCGACTTTCACCTTATCAGTCGTTACCGTATCGGCAGTGACCGTTTTGGTAGTAATGCTATCGGTCTTAAGATTCTTAGCCATTTTAATAGTAACATTACCATTTTCGGCTACTGTTTTAATATTTTCTCCAGAATAATCACTATCGGCCCCTTGGCCTTCACCTTTTATGGTAACCTTTTGACCTAAATCACGGTGGAAATCACCTGTATTACCGGCAAAATCCATGCCTTTCTTCGTAATGTCATCACCTAAATTATTAATCTTATTATCCAAGGCTTTATGGGACTTCTGCAATTGATCTTCTGTAGCAGCACGACCACTTGTGATATTGTTAGGATCCCAATCTTTGTTTTCCAAACCTGTCACATGACCGTCCTTGCCATCAACAGAGACCTTACCTGCTGCAATCTTACCATCTTTACCATCAATAGTTACCTTGTCGCCAGCCTTAATTGTACCGTTTGTACCGTCAATCGCCACATTACCAGCCTTGATTGTGCCCTTATCACCATCGATTTCAACTTTATCACCTGCTTTAATGGTGCCTTTGTTGCCGTCGATTGTAACCTTGTCACCGGCTTTGATTGTACCGGTTGTACCATCCATCGCAATTTGTTTCGTAGCATCAGATCCCATTGTTATTTGGTCTTTGAGGCCCACTTTGTAATTTGTAGAGCCATCACCATTAGTGGTCTTATCTACTTTAATATTATTACCTTCTGTTACGATTGCCTTAGCAGCGTTAGCCGCTGTATCCAATTGAGATTTATTAACCGCATCCTTAGGATTTGTACCGTCAGCTACGTTTGTAATCTTATTGCCGGCTGCATCAATACCATCTTTCGTCATAGATGGACCATTGGTAATCTTCACGCCGTCCTTTGTAATAGCAGTCAACGGGTTGCCATCCTTATCTTGAACGGTCATGCCTTCACCATTAACAACGGTTTTACCGTTTGCACCATTAGTGCCATTGTTGAAAGTTATGGAATCTAGGCCTTTCAGATTTTTTGCCAAACGAACATTAAGGATATTATTTTTGCTAATAACACCGATATTGTTTTCGGTCAACTCAGATTCATTGGTGACACCACCCTTAATGTCCAATTGTTCATTAAGTTTCTTCTTGATGGTAGTACCGGAGTCACCACCATATGCCATGCCATCATCTTTGGTTGCCACTTGATGGGTTGTGCCATTTTCATCTTGGTATTTAATGCGCGTGATTTCATTTCCATTAACATCAGCAGCGCCTTTATCAGCGATAATATCCGCACTGCGACCATCTTTACCAGTTAAACCGATGTGACCTACACCGTCTTTACCGGACATAGACACTACATCCTTGCCGTTTTTATCTGTAACAGCTACTTTACCGTCGGTGCCATTCGCCGCATCTGAACCTGTGAGAGATACGCCGTCCTTACCGTCTTTGCCGACTTTCACAGATTCAGCCTTAAGGTTTTTGTTCATTTTTACATCAATTGTTGTATTACCTGTTGCAGCATCTTGTTTGATGAAAGTCTTAATATTGTCACCGCTATAGTCGGCATCAGCAGCTTTTCCTTCACCTTGAACAGTGATAGTAGAGCCTAATTTATTAGTTTGTACACCGCCTACATTGGCATTGAATTTAAGGCCTGTATCAGTTTGACCTGCCAAAGCTTGTTTCAATTGGTCCTCTGTTGCAGCACGACCGGATACGACATTACTTGCATCCCAAGTCTTATTATCAAGACCTGTTACGTAGTTACCCATATTAGCAGGGCTTGCACCATCGGACTGTTTACCCATGGTTACAGTGCCAGCTTTCACAGTTTCCGCTGCCGTAACAGTGGTAACGTTAAGGTCTTTCTTCAATTTAAGGCCAATCTTCGTATCGTCACCGGTTTTCGTGATTTCCGTCGTAATATTGTCGTCGCCGTTTACTGTTACCTTAGAGCCTAGTTTATTCGTTTTTTCAGCGTTATTATCTGCGTCAAAACGAAGGCCTTTATTGGTAAGTTCAGTTTTAGCGTCATTAATATTATTGTTGAGTTCAGTTTTGGTATCACTGATATTTTTATTCAACTCGGTCTTAGCATCGCTAATATTTTTATTTAACTCAGTTTTAGCGTCATGCAATTGACCGCCGTTAACCGCATCTTTAGAATTAGCCGCAATATTACCATCAGCAACATTGGTAATCTTTTGGTCGTTCGCATTAATGCCATTTGGAGATACATAATTCTTACCGCCTACGGTCAAACCACCACTATTGATGGTTGTACCGCCAGCTGTTACGCTATCTAAACCAGTTAATGTTTTAGCCAACTTCACGTTCAATGTGCCTGTGCCATCAGATACAACACCAATATTATTATCCGTTAAATCTGTAGCCGCAGCTCCACCTTTAATGGCAACAGTACCACCTAGCTTCTTATTGATAGTCGTACCAGAGTCACCGTCAAAGTTCAAGCCTTTATCCACTTCGGATTTAGACGCCACATCTTTAATCGTTACGGTTTTTGTTTGATCTGGATGATTCTTATCTTGAACTGTCAATGCTACGTCACCGTTGGCATCTACAGTGTAGTCACCATTGGAACCCGCCGTAGGATTCGCAACGAGACTAAAGTCTGTTGCACTAGCACCTTGTTTCTTAACTTCATCACTAACCGTTTTCAATTGATCTTCCGTTGCTGCACGGCCAGATGCAATCGTAGGGTTATCAATGCTCCACGCCTTATTATCAAGACCTGTTACGTAATTACCCGTATTAGCTGGAGTTACACCATCGGCTTGTTTACCCATGGTTACAGTGCCAGCTTTCACAGTTTCCATAGCCGTAACAGATGTAACATTAAGATCTTTCTTCAATTTAAGGCCAATCTTCGTATCATCACCGGTTTGCGTGATTTCCGTCGTAATATTATCGTCGCCGTTTACCGTTACCTTGGAGCCTAATTTATTCGTTTTTTCATCGTTATTATCCGCGTCAAAACGAAGGCCTTTATTGGTAAGTTCAGTCTTAGCGTCATTAATATTATTGTTGAGCTCAGTTTTGGTATCACCGATGTTTTTATTCAACTCGGTCTTAGTATCGCTAATGTTTTTATTTAATTCAGCCTTAGTATCACTAATATTTTTATTTAACTCAGTTTTAGCGTCATGCAATTGACCGCCGTTCACCGCATCTTTAGAATTAGCCGCCACATCACCATCAGCAACATTGGTAATCTTTTGGTCGTTCGCATTGATGCCGTTTGGAGATACATAGGTCTTATTGCCTACGGTCAAACCACCACTATTAATAGTTGTACCGCCAGCTGTTACGCTATCCAAACCGGTTAATGTTTTTGCTAACTTCACATTTAACGTACTGCCATCAGATACAACACCAATATTATTATCCGTTAAATCTGCAGCTGTAGCTCCACCTTTGATGGCAACAGTACCACCTAACTTCTTGTTGATAGTCGTACCAGAGTCACCGTCAAAGTTCAAGCCTTTATCCACTTCAGATTTAGATGCCACATCTTTAATCATTACGGTTTTTGTTTTATCCGGATGGTTCTTATCTTGGACTGTCAATGCTACGTCACCGTTGGCATCTACAGTATAGTCACCATTGGAACCTGCCGTAGGATTCGCAACGAGACTAAAGTCCGTTGCATTAGCGCCTTGAGTTTTGATTGCTTCAGTAACTGTCTTCAATTGATCTTCTGTTGCAGCACGTCCACTAACAGCAGTCGGATTAGTTACGCTCCATGCCTGATTATCAAGACCAGTTACGTAGTTGCCCATATTAGCAGGGCTTGCACCATCGGATTGTTTACCCATGGTTACCGTGCCGGCTTTCACAGTTTCCGCTGCAGTAACAGATGTAACATTAAGATCTTTCTTCAATTTAAGACCGATCTTTGTATCTTCACCAGTTTGACTGATTTCCGTCGTAATATTGTCGTCGCCGTTTACCGTTACCTTAGAGCCTAGTTTATTCGTTTTTTCGTCGTCATTATCCGCATTGAAACGAAGGCCTTTATTAGTAAGTTCAGTCTTAGCGTCATTAATATTATTGTTGAGTTCGGTTTTAGTGTCACCAATTTTTTTATTAAGTTCAGTTTTGGTATCACCGATGTTTTTATTCAACTCGGTCTTTGTATCGCTAATGTTTTTATTTAACTCAGTTTTAGCGTCATGCAATTGACCGCCGTTAACCGCATCTTTGGAATTAGCAGCAATATTACCATCAGCTACATTGGTAATCTTTTGGTCGTTCGCATTGATGCCGTTTGGAGATACATAGGTCTTATTGCCTACGGTCAAACCACCACTATTAATGGTTGTACCGCCAGCTGTTACACTGTCCAAACCGGTTAATGTTTTTGCTAACTTCACATTTAACGTACTGCCATCGGATACGACACCAATATTATTATCCGTCAAGTTCGCAGCCGAAGCACCACCTTTGATGCTCAACTTATCGCCCAACTGTTTGTTGATTTCAGCGCCGCTATCTCCATCAAAATTAAGGCCTTTAGCGATAGTCGTATTGATGGTAGAAATGGCATTTCTATTGGTCGTAATATCTTGTGTATTCTGAGTGATATTTTGCTTATTTTGTGCAATTTCAGTCTTATTTTTACCAATGTCAGTCGTGTTTTGAGCAATATCAGCCTTGTTCTTAGTTATATCTTGTTTATTCTTACCGATATCAGTCGCATTTTGAGCAATATCAGTTGTGTTTTGAGCTATTTTATCCTTGTTTGTATTAACTTGCGTATTAACAGATTTCAACTGATCTTCTGTTGCAGCACGACCACTTACGGCTTGTGGATTATCTACGTCCCAAGTAGTATTGGTAAGACCAGTTACAGTGCCTGCAGTACCATCAACAGATACAGGATTAGCAGTTCCTAAGGTGATTTTATCCCCTAATCCGACAGTATATTCCTTACCGCCGGCTGCATTTGTACCTTCTTCTACAGTGATATTGCTGTTTTTAGCTTTCACAGTACTTGCCTTAGCAGTTCCACCGATAGCATCCTGCAACTGACTGAAGTTAACCGCATCAGTAGGATCTGTGCCTTTTGCTAGACCGGTAATCTTTTGATTATTTGCATTGATACCGTTTGGCGTTACGTAGGTCTTGCCGCCTACGGTCAAACCACTGCTATTGATGGTTGTTCCGCCAGCTGTTACGCTATCCAAACCGGTTAATGTTTTAGCTAACTTCACGTTTAATGTGTTGCCGTCGGACACGACACCGATATTATTGTCCGTAAGATCCGCCGTAGCACCACCTTTAATGGTAACAGTGTCGCCCAATTTTTTATTAATCGCAGCACCGCTATCGCCGTTAAAGTTTAACCCTTTATTGATATTGGTTACATTTGTATTGACCTTATCATTAACGGATTTCAACTGATCTTCTGTTGCAGCACGACCACTTACAGCTTGAGGATTATCCGCGTTCCAAGACTTATTATCGAGCCCTGTCACAAAGTTACCGTTCGCACCGCCAGCACCACCAGCTTGTTTGCCCATAGTCACAGTGCCAGCTTTCACAGTATCAGCGGCAGTAATAGTAGTAACATTGAGATCTTTCTTTAATTTAAGACCGATCTTAGTATCGTCACCAGTTTGACTGATTTCTGTTGTGATATTATCATCACCATTTACCGTTACCTTAGAACCTAGTTTATTTGTCTTAGTTCCGCCTGTGTCCGCATCAAACTTGAGTCCTGTATTAATCACATCATTCTTCGCGGTCGATATGTTATTGTTTAACTCGGTTTTAGCATTATCTATATTGCCGTTCAGTTCAGTCTTAGCGTCATTAATATTCTTATTAAGTTCAGTTTTGGCATCACCGATATTTTTGTTTAATTCAGTTTTAGCATTATTAATGTTGTTATTTAATTCGGTTTTAGCCGCATGAAGTTGACCGCCGTTAACTGCCTCTTTGGAATTAGCCGCTACTTCACCATCAGCAACATTAGTTATTTTCTTGTCATTCGCATTAATGCCGCTCGGAGTTACATAGGTCTTACCGCCTACGGTTAAGCCCCCATTATTGATAGTTGTACCACCAGCTGTCACACTGTCCAAACCGGTTAATGTTTTCGCTAACTTCACATTTAATGTGCTGCCATCAGATACGACACCGATATTATTGTCCGTCAAGTTCGCAGCCGCTGCACCACCCTTGATGCTAAGCTTATCGCCCAACTGTTTGTTGATTGCAGCACCGCTGTCTCCATCAAAGTTAAGACCTTTAGCAATAGTTGTATTGATGGTAGAGATAGCATTTTTATTGGTCACAATATCTTGTGTGTTCTGAGTAATATTTTGCTTGTTTTGTGCAATATCAGTCTTATTTTTACCGATATCAGTCGCATTTTGAGTAATGTCAGTTGTGTTCTGAGCTATTTTATCCTTATTTGTATTAACTTGCGTATTAACAGCTTTCAACTGATCTTCCGTTGCAGCACGACCACTTACAGCTTGTGGATTATTTACATTCCAAGCTGTATTAGTAAGGCCTGTTACAGTCCCTGCAGTTCCATCCACATTTACAGGATGTGCCGTACCTACCGTAAGTTTATTACCCAATCCAATAGTGAATTCCTTACCACCATTTGCGTTGGTACCTTCTGTTACGGTTACATTCGCATCTTTCCCTTTTACCGTAGTGGCCTTGGCAGTACCACCAATAGCATTTTGCAATTGACTGAAGTTAACCGCATCATCAGGCGCTGTACCATTAGCAACACCGGTAATCTTTTGATTATTAGCATTGATACCTGTTGAAGACACATAGTTTTTGCCACCTACAGTCAAACCAGCACCATTGATAGTCGTACCACTTGCAGTCACACTGGTCAAACCCGTTAATGTTTTTGCCAGCTTCACATTTAATGTGCTGCCGTCAGATACGACACCGATATTATTGTCTGTTAACTTCGTAGCAGGGGCACCACCCTTAATAGTTAGTGTTTCACCTAATTGTTTCTTGAAAACTGCCCCGCTATCACCACCAAAATTCAACCCCTTTTCAATTGTTGAATTGATTGAAGAAATAGCACTTTTATTTGTCGCAATATCTTGCTTGTTCGTTGCAATATCTTGTTTATTCTGATTAATATCAGCAGTATTCTTAGCAATATTAGTCTTGTTTGTATTAACTTGCGTATTAACAAGCTGCAATTGACTTTCTGTTGCGGCACGACCAGTTACGGCTTGCGGATTATTAACATCCCAGCCAGTATTCGTAAGACCTGTTACGTAACCTGTAGTTCCGTCTACGGTTACAGGACGAGGTCCACCTACAGTAATTTTATTGCCTAAGCCGACAGTATATTCCTTGCCACCTTCTGCATTAGTACCTTCCGTTACTGTTACACTAGTATCTTCTGCTTTCACAGAAGATGCCTTAGCAGTACGGTTAATAGCATCTTGTAGTTGACCATAATTGACCGCATCACTATACGATGTACCAGTAGCAACACCAGTAATTTTTTGATTATTAGCATTAATGCCTGTTGGTGTTACATAGTTTCTGCCACCAACAGTCAAACCGCCAGCATTAATAACCGTACCACTGGCTGTTACACTGTCCAATCCATTCAAAGATTTTGCCAATTTCACATTTAATGTGCCATTACCATCTGATTGGACATTGATATTATAATCAGATACAGAACCTACGTAATCACCTTTTATTTTTACTGTTTCACCTAATTTTCTGTTGCTTACAGGCCCATTGTCACCGGCGAAGCTAATACCTTTATCAAGGGCGGTGTTAATAGTAGCAATATCTTGTTTATTCTTATTGATGCTCTGGCTATTGTTGCTAATATTATGTGCATTAGTATCAATTGATGATTTATTACTATTAACTTTATCGTTAACCCATTTTAACTGATTTTCCGTAGCGGCACGCCCTGTAACGGGTGCTGGATTATTTACATTCCATGATGTATTGGTAAGCCCTGTTATCGTCCCTGTCCCACTATCTATGGTTATAGGATGAGAGGCGTCCCCTTTCCCTACAGTAATCTTATAGTTTAGGCCGACAGTATACTCTTTACCACCATTCGCCGTTGACTTTTCTCTTACTGTAATATTATCATCATCTTTTGCTTTTACTATGGCTTCTTTAGCGGTACCATTAATTGCACGCTGTAACTGTCCATAGTTAACTGCATCCTGGCTACCGGTACCATCTGCAACACCTCTAAGCTGTTGATTATTGGCATTAAGACCACCTGTTGATATATAGAGTTTACCGCCTACAGACACCCCTTTATTATCAATCGTAGCAGTTCCTGCTGTTACGCTATCCAAACCAGTTAATTTTTTAGCCAATTTCACATTTAGTGTGCCATTTCCGTCTGCTTGAACCCCAATATTGTTGTCAGCCAAAGCACCGCTAGCGCCACCTTTTATTCTTACTGTGTCACCTAATTTTACTTGGTTCTGAACAAAGTTATCACCATAAAAGAACAATCCTTTATCGATATTGTCTTTATTATATCTAATAGCATCGTGGATTGTGCTTTTACCTGTAAAACCGATATCGCTCATCGTTAATTTACCGGTATCAGGATCGAGCGCTGCATTACCGCCAAGGATATTTTTAGTTGTAGTGGCTAAATTTCCCAAACTATTTGCGACACCAAACAATTGACTACCGTTAATAGCATCTGTAGACGAAGCATTCATACGACCTGCAGCCACATTTGTAATCGTACGTTTTACCGTATCATTACCGATACTTACGGTAGAATCTGCCGTTCCCCCCGCTAAATTCTTATACCACAAACCATTTACAAGTTGATTCGGTGTACTATGAGTATCCGCAGTTGCAGAATTTGCACCTAATGCAACAGAACGAATATGATTTTTCCCTACTGTTGTATTTCTACCAAGTGTAACACTATCCTCTGCATAGCTAACTGCACGATTACCGATGGCAATACTATTTTTCTGAACTGAGTCAGAGTTTGTACCAATAGCTAAAGAAGAATCCTCACGGGCATTACTTTCCCAGCCCATTGCAATAGAATTGAGTCCTACTGCATAGGAATTTACACCAATAGCACGAGACCCTTGAGCCTTAGCTTGTGCATTATTACCGATTGCAACGGCCCATTTACCTCTTGCCTGCGATCCGTTGCCCATTGCAACGGCACCACCCGCAGCGGCTTTAGCATCATTACCAAATGCCATGGAGGCTCCACCCCAAGCTCTGGCATTGGTACCAAATGCCTGATCATTATCGGCGCCCACATAGTTACCGGCCTCATCATATCCAGCCCAGGATGTATTACCAAGGGCAAAGCCATTTAAAGAAGCTACTTTTGTCGAATTACCGATAGCAACACCATTATTTACTTCAACGGTTGCATTTTTTCCGATTGCAACGCCTTGCACATTACCAACACCAGCCCTATTAGTTTGTGTAACAGTAGCACCTGTACCCAAAGCCACACTATTATCTGCCATTGCTGTACTATTGTCACCTATCGCTACAGTACCATTTTTAGCCTTAGCATTATCGCCCCATGGCAATGTAGATGCCTGCGCTTCAGTTGGTATAATCCCTCCTGCTAACATAACAGTACAGATAGAAATTCCGATCATCTTGGCAAATACAGAAGTCATTGTCGATTGTTTCGACATATTCTTCGCTGTTTCAGCCACAACGACATAACATCCTTTTGTACGACTCCAGATTACTTTAAAAATTCGGTTCATCTCGTCTTACTCCTTGCATAAAACTATCAGATTATATGAATATAATAAAATATTTTATAACTATTTTAAAAAGTAAAAATACAGTTAATATATGGCTATTTACCGATGCATATCATATTAAACATATCATATTCTATGGTAAAAGTAAAAAATTTTTCACTCTACACTCACTTCTAAATCATAAATATTTATGAATATACAAAAACACCGTCATATACCTTATGAATATGCTAAATGTACTAATTTTTTCGCATAAAATTAACTTCATGAAAAAATGTATTTCACCTTAGTAAACTATTATGATCCAATTTTTACTCACCTATATCACTCACCTATTTTAATTACATTACAATTTAACCATGATATATATATACTTATAACAGCCATTTAAACTATTTTTTGCATGCAAAAAGGCGCCAAAAGCATTTCGCTTTTGGCGCCTTTTATAAGCACTGCCGTATCAATATGTTATTTCATATTATTTCAAGCCCGCTTGTTGCATCAATAATGCAATTTGTGCTCTCATTTCTTCATTGTCGCGTTGTACTTTTTCGTACTTAGCTTTCAAAGCAGTCATTTCATCTTGCATTACGTACATGGAGCTAATAGGGCCACCTTTGTAACGTTCAGGAACCGCTTTCTTCGCATCGGAGTTACCGAATTTGTGAGTTACACCAGCATTCACCATATTATGATGACCACCAACAGATACGCCTACATGGAACATTGTGTCTTCTGCAGAGTAATGTGCAACACCTAACGCCGCCGCAGTTTCACCTCTGTAATTACCAACACCAGCCATTACTTGAGTTGGCTCCAATGGATCGTATTGAATTGGTTTCAACGCAGCCATAGCCGCTGCATGTGCGCCTACACGTTGTGTTTCGCCCGCTACAGCATTGATTGCATTCGCCATCTTATCTGTTGCACCTTTTAATTGATTTACGTTAACCGCATCAGTGCCGTTTACACCAGCCGCAACATTGGTAATTGTATTACCACCGTTGTTAAGGCCATCTTTAGTAAGGCTTACTGCATTACCGCTAGCAGGTGTAATTGTTACACCGCCACCGTTCACAACTGTGGTGTTGCCCGCAGCGTCCTTAGTGGTTACTGTTTCAAGACCTTTCAAGTCTTTAGCCATACGAACCTTGAGGTTGCCAGTACCGTCGGATACAACACCTAAATTATCTTCTGTAGTCAACTTGCTAGCATCAGTAATACCGCCGATTACGTTTACTTGTTCATTAAGCTTTTTGTTAATCACCGCACCGCTATCGCCACCGTATTTCATACCATCGTCTTTAGTTGCCACTTGGTGGGTTTTACCATTTTCGTCTTGGTATTTAATACGCGTGATTTCGTTGCCTTCGATATCAGGGTCACCTTTTTCAACAGAGATATCAGCACTGCGACCGTCCTTACCATTAAGACCGATATGACCTACACCGTCTTTACCGGACATGGATACAGCATCTTTACCGTCTTTACCAGCGATACCTACCTTGCCGTCTATGCCGTTCGCCGTATCTGGGCCTGTGATGGATACGCCATCTTGACCATCTTTACCAACTTTAATAGTCCCTTTATCGCCGTCGATTTCAACCTTGTCGCCAGCTTTGATTGTGCCTGCATTGCCATCAATAGCGATTTGTTTCTTCGGATCGGAGCCCAATGTTACTTGGTCTTTAAGACTTACTTCATAGTTTTTGGAACCATTCGGATTGTCACTTGGCGTAACCTTAATATTATCGCCCGCTGTTACCGTTGTAGTCGCAGCAGCTGCAGCTTGATCCAATTGAGATTTATTGACTGCATCAGTTGGAGCTGTACCAGCAGCTACATTCGTAATCTTGTTACCACCATTATCCAAACCATCTTTAGTTAAGCTCACAGGGTTACCGCTAGCAGGTGTAATTTTCATGCCGCTGCCATTTACAACTGTAGTGTTGCCTGCAGCATCTTTAGTTGTTACTGTTTCAAGACCTTTTAAGTCTTTTGCCATACGAACCTTGAGGTTATTGCTACCATCGGATACGACACCTAAATTATCTTCAGTAGTCAACTTGCTAGCATCAGTAATGCCACCGATTACGTTTACTTGCTCATTAAGCTTTTTGTTGATCACGGCACCACTATCGCCACCGTATTTCATACCATCGTCTTTGGTTGCCACTTGGTGTGTTTTACCATTTTCGTCTTGGTATTTAATACGCGTGATTTCGTTGCCTTCGATATCAGGGTCGCCTTTTTCAGCAGAGATATCCGCACTACGGCCGTCTTTACCATTAAGACCGATGTGACCTACACCGTCTTTGCCGGACATAGATACAGCTTCTTTACCGTCTTTACCAGTAATGCCTACCTTGCCATCTGTACCGTTCGCACCATCTGGACCTGTGATAGATACACCATCCTTATCATCACCTTTGCCAACTTTTACAGATTCAGCTTTAAGATTTTTGCTCATCTTCACGTCAATGGTCGTGTTACCTGTTGCTGCATCTTGTTTGATGAAAGTCTTGATATTTTCACCGCTATAGTCACTATCAGCAGCTTTACCTTCGCCTTGTACGATTACGGTAGAACCTAATTTACTAGTTTGTACACCGCCTACATTGGCATCAAATTTAAGGCCTGTTGCAGTTTGATTTGCCAAAGCTTGTTTCAATTGGTCTTCTGTTGCGGCACGACCAGATACAACATTACCTGGATCCCAAGTCTTATTATCAAGACCCGTAATATAGTTGCCTGTATTACCAGGGTTAGCACCATCAGCTTGTTTACCCATTGTTACGTCCCCTGCTTTCACAGTATCCGTAGCGGTAACAGATCTAACATTAAGATCTTTCTTTAATTTAAGAGCAATCTTAGTATCATCACCAGTTTGAGTAATTTCTGTAGTGATGTTATCATCGCCGTTTACAGTCACTTTAGAGCCTAATTTATTCGTTTTTTCATCGTCATTATCTGCGTTAAAACGAAGGCCTTTATTGATAAGGTCTGTTTTAGTATTATCAATTTTATTATTTAAATCATTCTTGGCATTTGTAATTTGGTCACCAAGATCTTGCTTAACTTGATGTAATTGACCACCGTTAACTGCATCTTTGGAGTTAGCAACCACGTCGCCGTTAGCGACATTGGTGATCTTTTGGTCATTAGCATTGATACCATTTGGAGATACATAATTCTTACCACCTACGGTCAAACCGCCGTTATTGATAGTAGTATTACCAGCTGTAACGCTGTCCAAACCAGTCAATGTTTTAGCCAATTTTACATTCAAAGTACCTGTACCGTCGGATACAACACCGATATTGTTGTCAGACAATGTACCTGTAGCACCGCCCTTAACAGCAACCGTATCACCTAATTTCTTATTGATTGTTGCACCAGAGTCCCCATCAAAGTTCAAACCTTTTTCAATAGTTTTATTGATAGTAACGATATCACCAGCATTCTTTGCGATATTTTGCGTATTATTAGCAATATTACCGGCATTTGTTGTGATATTTTGTTTGTTATCAGCGATTGCTTGTTTATTTTTGTCGATTTGATCCTTATTTGTATTAACTGTATCGTTAACCTTTTTCAACTGATCTTCTGTAGCAGCGCGACCAGGAACAGCCACAGGATTGTCTACATTCCAGTCTGTATTTTGAAGGCCTGTTACATGTCCTGCATTACCATCTACAGTTACAGGATGTGCAGTACCAACATTGATTGTATTGCCTAATCCAACAATATATTCCTTACCACCTGCTGCATTTGTACCTTCTGTTACAGTTAAATTTGCATCTTTTGCTTTCACAGTAGGCGCTTTATCGATAGAGTTAATCGCATTTTGTAATTGACCATAGTTAACCGCATCATTAGAGTTAGTACCATCAGCTACATTGGTAATCTTTTGGTTGTTCGCATTGATACCGTTTGGAGATACATAATTTTTACCATTTACGGTCAAACCGCCGTTATTGATAGTAGTACCACTAGCTGTAACGCTGTCCAAACCAGTCAATGTTTTAGCCAATTTAATATTTAACGTATCAGTTCCGTTGGAAACGACACCGATATTGTTATCTGTCAATTTAGTTGCATCGGTCACGCCGCCTACAACATTAGTTTGTTCGCCTAATTTACGCGTGAATTTATTGTCTGCAGCTGCTGCAGCTTTTACATCGCCTGCATAGGATACTCCTTTTTCTACTTCCGTTTTAACTGCAAACAATTGGCTACCATTGATAGCATCAGTGGATGTAGCAGAAATACGACCGGCCGCTACATTAGTAACAGTCCGTTCCATGCCTGCCTTGCCTACGCTTACTGTGGAAGCAGGATTTGTGCCTGCAAAGTTATGAGTTGCCCCATTGATTGTTGCAGAAGGAGTAGCCACAGCCGCTGCTGTTTCAGAGCCATTACCGATAGCTACGGCATTGTCATTAGCTACTTTCGTATTATTACCAAGAGCTAAACCGTTAGCCCCTGTTACAGTAGCACTATTACCTAGAACCATGCCATTGTCACCGGAAATAGTAGAGTTATTACCTACTGCATAGGAATTATCCGTTATAATGGTGTTTTTATAACCAAACGCACCCGCCGTATTACCTTTAACTGTACCAGCAGTAACCTTTTTAATTTTATCGCCATTAGCTTCTGTAATTTCTGTAACAGTAGCAGTCCCTACCGTATTGTCACTACCGATAGCATATGCATTATTACCGTAAACCTTATTGCCTTTACCAAGAGCACCTGCGGATGCACCGGATAGAGTTGCATTCGTCATATCAAAGCCCACTGTATTTGTATCGCCGAGAGCTGTGGATTTCTCCCCATAAGCACCAGCCTGACTACCGATAGCAAGAGAGTTATTCCCCCAGCTACGAGCCATAGCACCGATAGCGGTGCTAGCCACACCTTTTGACAAGGAGTTAGCACCGATAGCATTAGAACCCGTGCCTAAAGACTGCGTCATCATACCAATAGCAAGGCTGGCATTTCCGATAGATGCAGTATTTACATAGTTCTTACTATCATTAAGAGCTGCTGTACCCAATCCACCTGGATGCAACGCAGCCACTTCACGGTTAAAGTTTTTCTGCGTACCTGGAACCGCTAAATCAGGAATAGCCTTATATAAATCAGGCTTTGCCTGATCGATATCATCACCGCCGATAGCGATAGAAGACTGACCAATAGATCTTACATCACCGCCGATAGCCACAGATTGCGTACCATACACCTTCGCTACGCTACCGATAGCTACAGATTGTGAAAATAGCTGTCCATCACCGTCAACAGTAGCATTTCTTCTAATTATATTAGCTTCTGCTGCAGCACCGATAACCACGTCACCACGAGAACCGTAAGAAGCGGCTTCTGCACCCATTACAACTGCACCGGATCCAGGTTGTTGATGATACTTGGAAATCGTGCTCTTCGCTTGACGACCTATTACAATATCGCCATTTTCCTTTGCCACAGACCCTTGACCGATAGCAATAGTACCCGCAGGATATGGAACCTTCACTCGTTGTTGACCTTCAGCCTTTGCACCATTACCAATGGCAATACCATTTTCACTTGTTGCTAATGTAGCCGCGTCATTACCTATCGCCACAGACTTAGCACCTGCGGATTTCGCATTATCACCAACTGCCACGCTATTGCTACCAGTAGCAGCAGCGCCAGGGCCTTGTATCACATTTGCTTCTGCAATCCCCGATACTAAACAACCCGTAATAGCAAACACGCATAAAGCTGCACGGAAAGTAATGCTCGTTCTTGCAGAACTCACACTAGCTTTACCTCCACCGCTCTTAACTAACTCAGATACTACAACGTAGCAATTTTTAGCTTTACTCCAAATTACATTATAAATTCGATTCATGTTATTCCTTTCTCACCGAACTACCGGCTCTACCGGTTAAGCCTTCTATTTATAGCCTCATATAAAAAACAAAATAAAAGAAGAAGTAATAGACATAAAAAATCATCTACACTTCTAACATAAAACAATAGTACTCAATACTATAGTTTAAGTACTATTACGTATATCTTTTCCTATAAGATACTCACTCTAGCGACTACTATATCAAAAATATTCAATATTGTAAACAACTTTTTCATGTTTCATTCATTTTTATAGTTTATTTAATAGATTTAAAAAATAAGATAGAAATTCTTCATCTTTTCTATATATTTGTGGAATTAAATTTACATATTCACATACAAAAGATTTAATCTATGTATGACAAAAGCCGAGGCAGTTTGTGCCTCGGCTTTCGTAATATGATATATTCTAGATTTTATTGAATTGTAGGTGCATTAATCGCTTTGCGAAGGTCCACTGTGTGAAGTTCGTCCATCGCAGGAGCTACTTTTTCATCTACAGGTTTTACACGATTATTGCCGTCTTTCATGGCTTCGTTCAAGCTGAAGATCACCATTTCATTCATGTAGAAACGCAATTCATCATCATGTACATTGGCCGTATTGCGATCCAAGATATCGATGATTTGTTGCGCATAGTCCAATTTAGCATCTTCAGATACAGTCGCATGTTCTGTAAAGAACTGTTTATAATCGTTATACAAACGATCTAACGCCAAACGCCCATAGCTGTCGTTCTTATAACGATGGCTCACGATGTACCAGCTGCGACGAACGTTCATATAGTACAACACATTGTTACGGTAACGCTCTTGACCGGTCATAACACGGGAATCATCCATGATACGTTTGCCCTTTTGGTCCAATTGGAATTGTGTGAAAGCATTCACTACATCGCGAACTTCTTCGCTAGGTACGGAAAGTGCCACTTCAGTTTCAAGCACATTCAATGGTTCAGCCGGTTGTTCTGGCATCATCAATCGATCTTGAGCCGCATCCGCTTGACCTACCGCGCACACACAAGCAAGTGCCAATACAGGCATAAATGTTTTGAATTTCATACTTCCTCCTTATGATGAGCCGCCCCAGAAAGGGCGGCTTTCATATTCCTTACATAACAAGACAAAGATTTCTTTTTATTTAGAAAGACCTACTTGTTGCATCAACAATGCGATTTGAGCTTTCATTTCTTCATTATCGCGTTGTACTTGATCGTATTTAGCAGTTAACTCTAAGTCATGTTGTTTCATGCGTTCATTTTCAGCTTTTAACGCAGTCACTTCATCTTGCAATACATATGCAGAGCTGATAGGGCCTGCTTTATAGCGTGCTGGAATAGCTTTCTTAGCATCGGATGTACCAAATTTGTAGGATACGCCCGCATTAATCATGTTGTCATGACCGCCAAGAGATACGCCCATATGGAACATTGTAGATTCATTAGTATAGTGCGCTACGCCTACAGCAGCAGCTGTGCTGCCTTTGTAGTGGCCTACAGCAGCCAATACTTGAGTTGGTTCCAATGGATCGTATTGTAAAGGTTTGAGGCCGGAAATAGCTGCACTAGTCGCACCTACATCAGCGATTTTACCATCCACACTACGCATAGCACTGCTCAATTGATTTACGTTAACCGCATCAGTACCATCTACACCAGGGCCTACATTAGTAATTCTATTACCACCGTTATTGAGGCCGTCTTTAGTAAGGCTTACAGCATTACCTTGAGCAGGTGTAATTGTCATGCCGCCACCGTTCATAACAGTTGTATTACCAGCAGCATCTGTAGTAGTTACGGACTCAAGACCTTTCAAGTCTTTCGCCAACTTGATGTTATATCCATCACCAGCAGCGTTTTTCACAACACCGATATTGTTGTCTGCCAAGCGGTTCACATCAGCACCACCAGTAAGGTTCATAGTATCTCCCAATCCACGAACCACTTTACCGCTATCACCAGGTTGGTCACCTTGGAATACACGGCCTGTTCTTGCTTTGTTATTGAAGTCGTCATTAACAGCTTTCAATTGATCTTCTGTTGCGGCACGACCAGGAACTGCTACTGGGTTTTCAGGATCCCAAGTTTTGTTATCCAAGCCTGTTACGAAGTTGCCTTCTTTACCGTCGGAAGTTTGTTTACCTACAACTACATCACCAGCTTTCACAGTATTTGCCGTTACGGAACCGTCATTGCCGTCAATCTTAACTTGATTACCGCCATTGCCAGCTGTAATTGTACCTGCAGAACCATCGATGTTAACTTGTTTTGCTGGATCTTGACCAAGAGTGATCTTATCATTTAATGCCATTTTGATAGCGCCGTTGTCCACGGAAGTTTTGATGTTGCCGTCACCTTTCAAGTCGATTGTCTCGCCAAGAGGTTTCTTCACGGATTGACCGTCTTCCGCTTTAAGGCCAAAGCCTGTGGATTTGATGTCTTCAATAGCTGTATGCAATTGACCGCCGTTTACAGCGTCCTTGCTACCAGCGCCAATAGTGCCATCAGCCACATTAGTGATCTTCTTATGAGCCGCATCAATGCCGTCTTTTGTTACCTTAGGACCGTTTTCGATAGTCAAACCATCTTTATTAACAGTAACAGCTTTGTTGCCACCATCATTGATTTGCAAGCCGTCTTTCGTCAACTTAGTCGCTTCATTAGCGCCGTCCTTGATAGTAACGCCATTTGTATCCATCTTAGTGTCGCCTGTTGTTACAGTATTAGCTGTTACAGTGTCTACAGTGATGTCTTTTTTCAATTCCACCTTAACAGCGCCGCCGTCTACGGATGTTTTGATATTTTTGTCATCACCTTTAACCTTAACAGTTTCACCAAGAGCTTTCTTCACGGATTGACCGTCTTCCGCTTCAAGGCCAAAGCCTTTAGTTTTAAGGCTTTCAACAGCATCATGCAATTGACCGCCGTTAACAGCGTCTTTGCTATCTTTGGCAACCGTACCGTCAGCTACGTTAGTAACCTTCTTGCCTGCTGCATCGATGCCGTCCTTCGTCATAGATGGACCATCGGTAATCTTCACGCCGTCTTTTGTAACAGCTGTCAACGGATTACCTGCTGCATCATTAATAGTCATGCCTGCGCCGTTTACAACGGTTTTACCGTTTGCACCGTTAGCTCCGTTGTTGAAAGTAATGGAGTTCAAGTCTTTAAGGTCTTTTGCCAAACGAACATTGAGGATATTATCTTTGCTGATAACGCCAATATTGTTTTCAGTCAAATCATCTTCGTTTGTTACGCCGCCCTTAATGTCCAATTGTTCATTAAGTTTTTTCTTAATCACATTACCGGAGTCACCACCGTATGCCATACCATCATCTTTGGTTGCCACTTGATGTGTCTTACCGTTTTCATCAGTGTATTTAATACGGGTGATTTCGTTACCGTTGAGGTCCGGATCACCTTTTTCAACGGAAATGTCAGCGCTACGGCCGTCTTTACCGTTGAGACCGATATGACCTACGCCGTCTTTACCAGAAATAGATACAGCTTCTTTTCCGTCCTTACCAGTCACAGCTACCTTGCCGTCTGTGCCGTTCGCAGTGTCAGGACCTGTAATGGACACGCCATCCTTACCATCTTTGCCAACTTTCACGGATTCAGCTTTAAGGTTTTTATTCATCTTCACGTTGATAGTTGTATCACCAGATGTTGGATCTTGTGTGATGAAAGTTTTAAGGTTTTCACCGCTGTAATCATCGTCATCTGCAGTGCCTTCACCTTTGATAGTCACTTTGGAGCCAAGCTTGTTAGTTTTTTCGCCGCCTTGGTTAGCATCGAATTTCAAACCTTTATTAGTCAATGCGTCCGCACTATCTTTGATTTTGTCATTCAAGTAGTCCACATTAACCGCTTCGCTGCCATCGTTGCCTGTAGCATATGCCACATTCGTTACGTGAGTACCGCCTTGTTTGTTGTTATATGTAGGACCTTCGTAAGTTACCTTGGATTTATCAGGTGTTCCGTTAGGAGCCAAATCATATTTAACAGCGCGGTCATCCAATTTATCAAGTTTGGATTTAGAAGCAACGTCTTTGATGGTAACGGTTTCTGTTTTATCTGGATGATTCTTATCCTGTACAGTCAAGGCTACATCGCCATTCGCATCCACGGTATAGTCACCATTAGAGCCTGCCGCTTGATTTTTGATCAAACGATAATCAGTGGAGTTAGCACTTTGAGCATCCAATGCTTTTTTCAATTGATCTTCTGTTGCAGCACGACCGGATACGATCTTATTTGCATTCCAATCTTTATTATCAAGGCCTGTTACATAATTGCCTGTTTCGCTGTCGCCAGCTTCGTTATTAACAGTTTGACCACCCATAGTAGCACCGCCTGCTTTCACAGTCTTAGCCGCCGTTACGGAATCAAGATTTTTAAGGTCTTTCGCCAATTGAAGTTCCAATTTGTCAGTGCCATCAGCTTTTACGTTGATGTTGCCGGATGCGCTCTTGAACGCTGCAGATTCAGCTTCAGTTACGCCTTCACCTTGTACTTTCACCAAGGAGTTCAATTTTTGTTTATTCACGGTGCCAGTGTTGTTGCCTGTGAATTGTAAACCGTCCTCCATAGTCGCAACTTGGTGTTCGCCGTTGCCATCTTTGTAAACGATACGTGTAAGACCATTTGTACCGTCTACACCTTTTTCACCTTTAACGTCTGTCGCAGGATCGTCATAACCAGGTTTCACGGACAAGTCGATACCATTAGTACCATTCACGCCGTTCGTTCCAGCAGGGCCAGTCAAGCCGATGTGGCCTACGCCGTCCTTACCGGAAATAGAAACTGCTTCTTTACCGTTTTTATCAGTCACAGCTACCTTGCCATCTGTACCGTTCGCTGTGTCAGGACCTGTAATAGATACGCCGTCCTTACCATTTTTGCCAACCTTCACAGATTCCGCTTTAAGGTTTTTGTTCATCTTCACGTCAATAGTCGTATTGCCTGTTGCCGCATCTTGATTTATGAAAGTTTTGAGGTTTTCACCGCTGTAATCTGCGTCAGCTGCAGTACCTTCACCTTGAATTGTTACAGTGGAGCCTAATTTGTTAGTTTGTACACCGCCTACATTGGCATCGAATTTAAGACCTGTGTTGATAAGATCTGTTTTCGCATTAGTAATATTATTATTTAATTCGTTTTTAGCATCGTGTAATTGACCGCCATTGACAGCATCTTTGGATCCGGCTGCTACGTTACCATCTTTCAAGTTAGTAATTTTTGTACCGTTAGGACCTTCCAATGTTACTGTGTCATGGCCTGTGTTACCATCATATTTTACGGAACGATCTTTTACATTATCTAGTTCAGTTTTGGACGCAATATCCTTAATCGTTACAGTTTTAACATCACTGGATTTTTCGTCTTTTACCTTCAAGTCAACTTGATTGTTTTCAACCTTATAGGAACCGTCTACGGCATTGTTCGGATTAGCGATTAAGCGGTAATCTGTAGCACTTGCATTAGCTTTATTAATAGCATCACTAACCGTTTTCAACTGTTCTTCAGTAGCCGCACGGTTTGGTACATATACAGGATCTGCAATATTCCAAGATGTATTATCTAAGCCTGTTACAAAGTTACCAGTTTGGTTAGCACCTTTGTTATCTGCTACCGTATGATTACCTACAGTGGCAGTGCCTGCTTTCACAGTGTCGGATGCCGTTACAGATTGCAAGCCAGTCAAGTTTTTCGCCAATTGCAATTGTAATTTTGCATTGCCGTCAGCGCCAACAGCCGCAGAAGTAACACCAATATTATTGCCTGTAGCAAGATCAGAAGCGCTTGTTACGCCACCTGTGATGTCCACTTGTTTGTTAAGTTTAACATTAGATGTAGCACCCATATCGCCTTTGAATTTAAGGCCGTCGTTCAAGGTTGCCACTTCTTCGTTGGAGCCATCAGGTTTTTGGTACGTAATACGTGTTGTAGTTGTGCCAGGAGCGCCGTCTACACCGGGTTGACCGTCACGAGTAACGGAAATATTAGTTGTTACACCGTCTTTACCGTTGATACCGATTTTACCGTCTTTGCCGTTTGCACCGGTTGCAGTAATTGTCTCTACATTAAGGTCTTTACCAAGTTTCACATCAATTGTGCTGTCGCCGTTAGCGTCTTGAGAGATTTCCGTAATGATATTAGAGTTATCCCCTTTAACTGCTACTTTGGAGCCCAATTTATTTGTTTTTTCACCGCCGTTATTAGCGTCGAATTTCAAACCTTTATCGATAAGATCTTGTTTAGTTGTATCAATCTTATTGTTTAATTCATTCTTAGTATTTGTGATTTGGTCACCAAGATCTTGCTTAACTTGATGTAATTGACCGCCGTTGACAGCATCTTTAGAACCAGCTGCTACGTTACCGTCCTTCAAGTTAGTGATTTTTGTACCGTTAGCGCCTTCTAATGTTACTGTGTCATGACCTGTGTTACCATCGTATTTCACAGAACGATCTTTTACCTTATCAAGTTCAGTTTTGGACGCAATATCCTTAATTGTCACAGTATTAACTGTACCGGATTTATCGTCCTTCACTTGTAAATCAACTTTATTGTTATCAACCTTATAAGAACCATCTGCCGCATTGTTCGGATTAGTGATTAAACGATAATCAGAAGCACTTGCGTTAGCCGCTTTCACAGCATCACTAACAATCTTAAGTTGATCTTCTGTTGCCGCACGGCCAGATACATAGGCAGGATCAGTTAATGTCCAACTTTTATTGTCCAAACCGGATACAAAGTTACCGTTCTGAGCAGCACTTTTGTTATCTGTTACAGATTGGATACCCATAGTAGCAGTACCAGCTTTTACAGTTCTTGTAGCAGTTACCGTATTAACATTGATATCTTGACCCAATGCAACCTTAATCGTTGTATCGTCGCCAGTTTGTGTAATTGTAGTGTTGATGTTAGTACCATCACCAGCTACTGTTACCTTGGAGCCTAATTTATTTGTTTTTTCGCCGCCATTATCCGCATCGAATTTCAAACCTTTATTAATAAGCTCTGTTTTTGTAGTATCAAGTTCTGTTTTAGATGCAATATCCTTAATAGTTACAGTTTTCTTATTCGCAGGATTTTTAGCATCTTGTACAGTTAAGTCAACTTTATTGCCAGATACAGTATAAGCTTTATCAGCAGCACTGCTATTTTCAACTAATTGATAGTCAGGAGCGTCTACGTCAACTTTATATGTTTTATATGTACCGTCCGTACCTTCTGTAATCGTTGTGTTTTTACCAGCTACAACCTTTACTGCTTTTTGCGCTTCATCACGAATAACGGATTTACCATTGTCAGTAATATTGGACAAGTCTTTATTTGCCGCATTGTCGATTTTATTCTTAGTAGCATCAGTCAACGCCACATCGATTGTTTGGTTGTTAACAGATGTCGTAACATAAGAACCGTCACCTTTTACAGTCAATGTTTGATTGTCCAATAAAACGTCGTTTTTACCGCTATTACCAGCTACTTTCAAATTAACATTGCGCAATTGTGCCACGTTAACAGCGTCAGTATCTGCAGTACCTGCAGCCACGTTTGTGATTTGACGAGTTTTTGTACCGCCATCACCTACGGACACCGCACCCATAGTGGATGTCAACGCAGCGCCAGTCAATCCGCTATATCCGTTTGTACGGCTGTCTGCAGTTTTAACATTATAACCTGCTTTACCGGCCGCGACGGAAGCAACGGAATTCGCACCCAATGCAACGCCGTCATCTACGCTGGATTTAGCTTTATAACCGATAGCAGTGCTGTTCGCATTAGCTGCAGTCGCATCAGCACCGACAGCTGTAGCGAAGTTACCTGCTGCAGAAGTACGTACACCGGCTGCTGTCGCGTTATTGCCTGTAGCACCTGTGTTATCGTAGTTCGCATCGGCAGATGTGCCTTTAACACTAAAGAAATTCGTTTGCGCCGCTTCAACAGCCTCTTTTACCGTATGGTATGTGCTATTCTTGATATTGAAATCAGGCGCTTTATATGTAGAACCATTCGCTTCATAGCCCGTATAGGTAGGACCTGCGATGGATTTTGCCAAGTTACTGTTTACAAATTTTAATTGTTTTACATTTGTTGCGTCAGTATCGTTTTCACCACCTGCTACGTTGATGATACGGCGTTCAGAACCTACGTTACCTACCGCAACTACACCGTTTGCAACATTATTATTTTGTTGGTTAGTGAAAGCAGAGAAACCATTAACCAAGGCACCTCTTACTTCCGTACCAGTACCCAATGCCAAGGAGTTATTAGATTCTGCAACGGCATTTGTACCGATAGCCATGGAGTTAGTACCTGTAACAGTTGCACCAAGACCGATAGCTGTCGTATTAGTATTGTTTGCTTTTGCTTCTTTACCGATTGCAATGGCACCATCTTTAGAGGCATTCGCCGCACCACCAAGTGCAAGCGCATCAGCACCCAAGGATTTTGCATTACCACCCAATGCGATGGAGTTGGATAATTTTGCTTGGGAAGAACTACCCATAGCGATAGCATCAGCACCAGCAGCATTAGAACTACTACCCATAGCAAAACTACTTACACCACTTGCATTTGCACTTTTACCCATTGCCACGGCATTTTGTGCGGATGATTGTGCCGTATTACCGATGGCAAAGGCATTCTCTGCACTAGCATTAGCACTATAACCCATAGCTACCGCATTGGCGCCACCAGTACTGGATGAAGAACCGAATGCCATAGAATCATCTGCACCAACTGCAGTACGAGCTTTCGTACCGAAAGCAAGAGAACGAGCCCCTTCTGTTACGGTATTACCATCGCCATTATATTTAGCACTTGGAGTACCATGTTGTTGACCAGGTAATTTTATAGTTTCTGCCGCACCGATTGCGATGGATTGATCCGCTTTTGCTGTAGCGGAGTAACCCATGGCAAAACTACCATTACCCTTTGCCCAAGATGCAGTACCCAATGCTGTGGAGAACTCACCTTCTGCAGCGGATTGACGCATCATAGCCAAGGAGTTAAAGCCGCTCGCCTTTGTAGCTGTACCAAGAGCCATAGCAGATGGTGATAAGGCCTGAGCATAATGACCTAAAGCAAAGGAAATACCACCTGTGGCCTGAGCATAGTTACCGATAGCTAAACCGGAATAATAAGTTGGATTACCAGTTTCCTGAATATTTGTATTTTTACCGATAGCAATGCCAGCAAAACTATTTTCTGTATAGTTACCTCTATCTGTACCATTGTACAAATGACTGTTATCAAATGGTGTCAAGTTCCCAGGGTTTTGATAATTATATAAATAACTACCTTCACTATAAACTACATTACCAGTAGCATAACCAGCGCCATTTACATCATTAATCGTCATAGCAGTATATGTAGCAGCATTAACCGTAGTAGTAATATTACCACCCATTAATAATGCAGCCACCGCCATAATCGCACTCATACGTGTCCAGGTTGTACCGCTTTGTACGGATTTTACCTTGCCACCACCTGTTTTTACAATTTCAGATACTACTACGTAGCATTTTTTTGTCTTACTCCAAATAACATTATAAATTCGATTCATAATTATCCTTTCTTACCGAAAACTCAGTAAAACACACCACTTGTGTTGCATAATATTGCAAAGATAATAAAAAGAAGAAGTATAAAGATTAATTATCATCTACACTTCTTACACCAAATATTAGTATTCCAAATTACGATCTGAATACTATAATTATTCATGATTCTTCATCATATACTCATCCACGGCAATACAATATCAAAAAATTTCTATCTTGTAAATAACTTTTTCATCTTTTCTTCATTTTTTTTCGTTTATTTATTTCTAATTTAATACTTTTTAATTTTAAGAAATAGAGTCTTCATCTTTCCTATCATTTATTGCGATAAATCCACATATCGAGATATAACGATTGTTGTAATTGCATAATCAATTTCATATTTTTAGACGTTTCAATTTAGTACTTTCATAGATAAGATAATTTTATATACAGAAAAATTATCACCTACAGGTACGCGAAAAAGCCGAGGCCCTAAAGCCTCGGCTTTCACAATATAAATCATATATATAAGTATTCTATTTTTTATTGACCCTTACACGTTCAATAGTTGGTTGTCCTTCATGATTCTTGGCGATTGTATCCACACGGAATAACGCCATTTCAGGACCAAATTCAGATACGAGTCGATCATCGACAGCAACGCCGTTTTGAATAGCTCGGTACACAATTTGAGCAAATTCATAACGGGTCAACATACGGTCTCCTCCGAATGTACCATCAGGATATCCTTCTACAAGACCACGTCGAGATAGATCGCTAACCGCCGCATATGCCCAGTGATTATTCGGCACATCAGGGAATAATGTGCTGCGGTCTGCTTTCATATTCGTTCCGGCCAATCCATTCAAAAGAGCCGTCAACTTTTGAATCTGCGCATTTTGTACCGCTACAGTTTTCTTAAGTTCCAAAACTTCCTTACCGATGGCTACACGAGAACGAGATACATTACTGTGAGCACCAACTTTCACAGACATACCCGCATTCACAACGGTTTCACCATTACCGACAGTAGATCCTACACTAAATTGCAAGTCCTCATTCGGTCTGTAGAAAGCCCCCAATGCAGCAGCGTTGCCATCATGGTAGTGGCCATAACCAGCAGCAAAGTCCCATTTTGCATCAGGATCGAAATCCAATGGATGCAAAGCGGCAAGTGCGGCCGCTCCAGCCACAGATTTGTTGACCTTTTTATCGAGACGAGCTACATTCCTCCCCATATTGGTTACATCCTGCTTGATATTAGTAATGTCACCTTGAATATTGGTTACATTCTTTTTAATATTGGTCACATCACCTTGTATATTGTTAATATTTGTTGTGTTATTTGTAATCTGATTCGTTATATCGTCAGATAGGCTTACCTTATAATCCTTAGTAGTTCCGTTCGTCGTAGTTGTCACATTAATATGCTTACCTGCACTGACGGTAGTGGAACCGTTCGCATTCACTTGATTTTGCAACTTTTTGAGCTGTGCCACATTCACCGCATCCGTATCCTTTGTGCCGGCTGCTACGGATGTAATCTGACGCGTAATATTGTTATCCGCATCACCGACAGATATGGCCGATTTAGTCGCCTTCCACGTAGAATCTGTATTCGTAGACTGTGCCTTTGTACTCGGATCATACCCAACGGCGCCAGCCGCTACAGTAGACTTCGATTCACTGCCCAATGCAACGCCACCCTCTACGGTTACATTCGTATTATGTCCGACAGCGACCGCATTATTAACAGATGTCGTAGTCTTGCTGTCTGTGGAACCAATGAGAACTGCATGATTCGCATCTTTCACCTCACGATTATCCCCCATTACAAGACTATTCTTAGAATTAGTCACCGTATTTTCAGACCCTATTACGGTCGTATTAAACACCTTATCCGCCGTATTGTGAAAGCCCGTCAACATGGTATTCGTACTTTCATTGCCTTTAGAGCCAGTCAATGTATTATTGACACCCATAAGTGCGGAGCGAAGTGTATAATCCGCCTTATTACCGCTACCAAATGCCATAGTAGAACCGCCACCATTAGAATTTTTGACAGCAGAACGTAATTTCTCAGCTAGTTCTTTAGCGGAATTACCTCCCGAACTTGGCGCTGAAATATCGGCTACAGAATTCGTTATTTCATTCCCAGCACCAAAAACGAGAGATCCATTGGAGTTAAAGGTTCGATTGGCAGTGCCTACGATACTATTTGCAACCCCAGAGTATTGAGAGCTAGCACTTGCCGATTCAATACTATTTAAAGACCCTGTAATAGTAGCACCAAAATTCTTAGTGGCATCAGCGGTAGTGGTAGGATAACCTGAAGAGGCAATCGAATAAGCCCCTACAATAGAAGAAAACAAACCATTAGAATAACTATTCGCTCCTATAGTTGTGGAAAATAAATGTCCATTATTATTTTTGGTATTAGAACTATCTACATCCACATCACCTAATTTTCCTTTATAATTATGGGTCCCCAACATAATACTGCCAGAACGAGCATAGGTGTTTTGACCAATAGCCATTCCGGTTACCATCTTTTCAGGATTTTTTGGGAGCCCGAAAGGTATACCAAAAAGATTTTTGTATCCAGCCTGATTAAAATCAAACGCTCTTTCCATTCCGCCTACCATATTTTCGACGAATGAATTCGCACCTATGGCAATGCCGCCACCTTGATCAATATAATTATTAATATGTGCCTTTCCACCAATTACAATATCACCTGTGGACGGCTGTCCGACACCACCCGAATACTCTATAGTAGCCCCTTTACCAATGGCTACGTTTTCCGCCTTTGGTGCATTGCTACCCGTACCGATGGCTACACCGTTACCGCTACCCGGTGCCACATCCACCGCTCCGGCCACATATAGGCTCGATAACAACACACCATTAATCAACACCGATAATATAAGTTTACGCTTGCTCATTTTATCCTCTCCAATCCCTAATGAATTCCACGTGTAACTTATTCTTCATTATATTTTCATGAATATTGTGCCACTCTTTTTCTATTTTGTAAACAAAATAAATTTTTATGAATTAATGTATAAAAAAAGGAACTGTCTTTTCATATCAGATGACAATCATCTGATATGATAAAACAGCTCCCTATGTTGCTTTTATCTAAAAAATAAATATGGATTCTTATGCTACTTTTATCAAAATAATAAATATATATATATCAATCTATCAATCAACGTGCACCGTATGTTGGCGGCGCACATTTTCTAGCATATTCGCACGAACCGATGCTTTTGCATCCGATCGATGGTTACCACCAAACCATGCCGTATCAACCCCGGCTAGACGGAACATGATTTTTCCGTACGGACTGCCATGCTCATGCTCGGGCTTATTATAGCCCATGTCCACGGAAATCCTCGGCGTGAGCTGCAACTCCGTACCGATACGCAAGCCATGCTTATCCTCACTACGCCGCAACTGCCAACGATAGGCTTCCATGTACACGCGCGCCCAACGGGCATTCTTAAAGCTAGTCCCATATTCCGCAGTATATCCGTTAGACACGCTCTCCAAGCGTGTCGCACCGTCAAGGGAACGCTCGCTGGACACACCGCGATACCAGTTCATGCGAAATGCACCGATACCCGATACATACTCCAGCCCGACACTCATGCGACTGTGATTACCTCTGAACCGATGGTCATAAAACAGATTACCACCGTAATAATGGTCATCGTTCGCTGCGATTCGGCGATAGCCGATACCCACATTCGCCGTCGTTCCTGTATCCGCTGCATTCGCCAACCTCTCCTGTGTAAACCACACATGACGAGATGTCTCATCATAGTAACCTAGTGGTTGCAATGTTTCCACACCGTACAAGGGCTTCCAGTTTTTCTGAAAGCGCAATGACACGACGGTTCTCTGCATCCACGGTTTTGCCTTCGATCCGTGCATTGCGGAATGAACACCAGTCATAACCACCGCCTGCAACGCAGAGTTGACTGCATCCGTATCGGAATAACGAGTCGTCTTTTTATCTGTGGAGTCCGGCATCTCCAATCCGCCCTGACCGATGACATGATCTGGAGTATGAGACGAATTAACATGGAATGTATCTGAGTCGTCAGATAAGGCGACCGTACTTTCACTATGAACTTGTTTTACCCTAGTCCCCTGTATAGGCTGCTCTGCTTTACTTACCTGCTCCCCCGATACAGGCATGACAAACATATAAAGGGCACTCATCAACACGATTATATATTTCATTACACACTCTTACGTACAAACACACTTTTCATTACGCACATAATTATTTATTTAATTATGTACTTAATACGTCATTACACACGCCGATGACTCATGATTTTATCATGAACAAAACATGAAATTATTTCTATTTTATATAAATATATAGAGGCTTGTCAATGCATATAGAATGCAATTTATACATATAAAATGCTAGAATACAATTTATAGAATAAATAAATATTTAAATTTTATAAATATGTGTCAAAGGTTTCTTATTAACTATAAATACCTATAGAATATATTGTATATTTATTGAATTTATATGAATATTCTATTTACAATATACCTTTTTGGTATTATAGTAGCCATGTAAGTCTTTTTATGAAAGTTTTGTGAAAGTTTGTTTGTACACAAAGGAGTGTATACGATGAGTAAGAAACGTTTTGTATTAGCAAGTGTTGTAATGGTAGCTTTATCCACCACAGTTTATGCGGCGCCGGTCAATATCGTTGATAACAACGGTAACATCGGCAAGGAAGGTCAAACTTTCACCGCAGGAACAGGCGGTAACATCACCCTCGGTGAGAACGCCGGTGCGGCGAACGGAAAAGGTAAGGGGCCCAATGCCCAAGGCAATAACATAGCCTTGGGTGCAGCTGCTGGGGCCGGCTCATCAGGTGGCGGCAATATCAATCTTGGGGCGAAGTCATTCCGAGGCAGTACTGGCGATTTTAACGTAACCGTCGGTTTCGCCGCAGGTAATGCGAGCCAGTTGACGAACTCCATTGTCATGGGGACTCAATCAGGGGAAAACTCCGCAGGTGATAAAAACGTGTGGATTGGTAATTTTCAAGGTGCTAACAGTAAAGCCAGCAATTCTGTAGCCATCGGCTCGAATTCAACAGTAAACGGTCAGTTCGACCTCGCCGTAGGGCATTATGTGAATGTAAACGCCGCCAAAGGGTTAGCTGTAGGCTCTTATAATACACTATCAGAGAAAGCGACCGCATCCGGTGTATTCGGCCAGGGCGAATACGGTAAAACAGCTATTGATGCGGCCAATTCTTACAGTATAGGTAATTACAACCACATTTCCGGAGAAAACACCTTTGTTCTCGGCAATAATGTGACTACCTCTCTAAAAAATGGCGTTGTCCTTGGCAATGATTCCGCTGACGGCGATGTAGTCGGTACAGCAAGCCATACCTTTGAAAATGGTACTACCGTCAACTATGCCGGCACCGCCCCTGTATCAACAGTATCCGTAGGGGCTAAGGGCAAGGAACGGACGATTACCAATCTCGCAGCAGGTCGCGTGAGTGCTACCTCTACAGATGCGGTCAACGGATCCCAACTCTACGGCGTTCATCAAATGATTGATACCCTTGGTAAAAGTACAAGTCAACAGCTTAATAATTCTATTAGCACTATTGAAAAATCTGTACAACATGTATCTCAAGAGGTACAGCGTGTTGAATCGGAATCCAATAAAGGTGATGCTCGTGTCGCTGCATTAGCTGCATTACATCCATTACCATATGATCCGGATAATCGCATTCAATACATGGCGGGCTACGGTCATTATAAAAATGCAAATGCAGTAGCTCTAGGTGTAGGCTATTATCACAAAGATAATCTTTTACTGACCACAGGGTTTACAATGAACAATCACGTTATGGCCAATGTAGGTATCACCTATAGACCAGGAAAATCTTTATCTACTGCTATGTCCCCTGCCTCTTATAACGCACTAGAACAACGCGTACAAGCATTAGAAACTCAAAATAAAGATCTACAAGAAACAGTAAAACGCTTGGTAGACAAACTTGAAAAATAATAAGATCACTTTATGGTAGTCCTATGACTACTTTCACAAAAACACACTAAAACCAAAAAGCTGTACACACAGTCGATTTTTGAACCACCTTTGATGTTACATTGGTTTTGACATCAAAGCCGTTCAATCTAAACTATGTATGTACAGCTTTTATGATTATTTATATGTAGTTATTATAATAATGTATTTCATCTCAATTTGACGATATATATTTTTATCCCTATAATATAGGTAGATAGCCAAGCGAGTAGTCACGTCGGGCTCATCTCGAAACTTAATAGAAATTAGGAAATGGCCTTTTCGTTTTATCTAGCTACCAAGCGGTAACGAAGGGCTATTTGCTTTTTCCAAAACAAATAAGTGCTACTAGTGCTCCGAAAGCGATGACAACAGCCATTACTTGAAGCAGGAGCATGATTAGTTCATAATCACTCATAGACACCCCTCCCTTCATTAACGAAGAGAGGCCCAACCTCGCTGACTATCCTAATCCAATTATATATCGAACATATAAGCGAGTCCATAAGAATCTATAAATAGAAATATACAAAAATATATAATAAAAAGCAAAAGAAAAGGCAGAGATTATATAACATGTCCTCCATTACTAGATGTTCAGTAATGGAGGACATATCAATAATTCCTGCCTTTTTTGTTTATCTACGGGCCACGCGCATGGCTGCCATCATGCCTGGCGACTTCCATACGGATTGGCCATTATCCGATACGAGTTTATTATTATCGTAAAACACGTCTGCATTGTAATAGTTGTCATCACTAGATGTCACTTTATAGCTAAGACCTGCTGTTGTGTACACCGTAAAATTGAGTATATCCCCCACTCGCTTTACAGAGTCTTGATCTACATACCAGCTATTACCGAGATATGTCGTAGCATACACATCTTGACGAGCTTCTACATCATTTGTGCTAATGCCAATTAATACAAGCAATGCCGCTATCATATATAAGAATTTACGCATTATAATTACCTCCCGTTTTATGGTAAGAATACTTATATATTATACCAAAAAACACCGATAATCGCATTATAATGACAGTACTTTCTCAACCCTTGACTGAATTCGCTCGAGGCTCGGCGTGATTGCTTTCATCACAGGTTTTTCTATGAAAGCTAACCGCACATAGTCTACAATCATACCGATGACAAAAATAAGCGCCACTACAAAAATTGCATACAGAGGTAATAGTATTGAATCATAGTACTGATACGTTGCCAATACATTGTCCCACATGTAATGAAGGAATAGCTTATTATCATGCAATAGGTATATACCAAAGGTAGTAGATGCTACCACATTGATCCAAGGGCGATAAGTGATCTTTGCTTTCAAAAAAATAATAAATAAGCCAATGCCTAATAGCAATTGAAAGAAGCCATAATCATTTTGCGTAAAGTAGAAAATTTGTTTCATATACGCTGGATCCGTCATGGCTAGTACATCAACGAGGATGTCCCCTAGAAAGGCCCCTACAAAGCCTATGACGGTAAAAATAATACCCATTCTCTTTGTTATATGTGAGCCGTATAGCTTGATGTACGCCCCCAGCGAATAGAATACGACAAAGGAAAAGATATGTTTAAATCCAAAGGTGGTATGCGGTACATTAGGCCACAAATTCAGCACCGTCGGCATTAAGAACCAAATTACCGTGGAAACCACTAGGAGTATAACGTAGTATGTATGCTGCAGCCAATGAAGTACTCGATTAATAACAGGCGTTAATAAATAGAGTACTAAAAAGTTCTGGGCGAACCAACTCATGGCACCAATAGGCAATAAAGCGAGCATCATATTCCTTGACGTCACCGTATCGAGTCCTAAACCCATAGCTACGCCCAACATAGCAATACTATAAAACCATATTTGCCCTACTAACTTGGCAAACTTGTGCAGCTTAAAACTACTAGAAACCATAAAATAGCCTGTTATCATAACAATGGCAACTACACCAACCTTACCTCCAAGTCCAAATACTTGAAGAAACACCTTATTAAACGTTAAATCTGGCGTAAAGGGGAAACAACCGTGCACGCTGAAATGGTGCATAATAATTAGTATCATCGAAATGATACGCAACAATTCAATATTGCTCGCTCTCATTCTCTATACCTCATATTCTTCCTCTCAAACTATATGAATACTACGCCAACTAGTAACTACCTAGATGACTTGTATACATCATAAAATACATGAAATATATGAGAATGTTGTGACAAATTTTACACATAAAAAAGACAGCTGATATAATCAACTGTCCTTATAAATTATATATTATCAAGTTATCTAATATACTTGTTTTTAACATATACGATTCGGTACGACTATTTTTTACCCTTATGAGATGTTCTTCTGGAATTTGTTTAAATCTATTAAAAATAATATGGTGGAAAGAAACTAACTAGAGCCATTAAAAGAAAAACTCATATACTCTTAACCACACAATATCTACATAGGATTAAGTATCGGACTATGCTATCAAAATAATAAGATTAAAACTATAACTCTTAATCCTGCCAAAGAGCCTATTCTTTGCACTATAATCCTCTACTTTCTAATATACTAACTCCCCATACAATTTATATGTTACTATTCTCATAAAATTTAATATAACAAATCAAAATTCCTACAAGGATTGGATATGCTAATATAAATTCATTACTCATAAAGCATACAATCTGACCAAAGAATGCTACTAATAAATAAACTAACGTCGGATTTTGTATATGTCGTCTAATTCTATATGTTTTATATAAAATATATAAAATTGGTGTAATAAATAATAGTTCCCCTATAACACCAAACCAAGCCAATATAGCTGCAAATTCGTTGAGTACAGGGTATTCAAACGCTAAAAACCCTTTTCGTAACACATCCTCTGTCCATTGCTTAACCTCTCCACTATCTTTAGCAAAATCCGGGAATCGATCCACCATATAGTTAGAATGCAAACCTCTACCAACACCAAACAGAGGGTAATCTAGACCTACTTTAAACATAGCTACCGTATTACCAAATCTTGCTGAGTTAGACCGTGAGCTCGCATTACTAACAGATTTAACATTACTATCAATATAGTTATCTAGCGCTTTTTCTACCGATACAGCTTTAGAGGTTTCATCAACAGTGTTTATTTCTGAAATACTTGCTCTAATAAGAGGGCTCGCAACGGAGTCTCCCATAATGACAAACGAATAACTTAATACACTAAGACCTACGGTGAATAAACAGATTTTCCACCAAGACGTATACCTAAATACAAGACTGAGCAGTACAAATGTAACCAATTCAAATAGATAGATAACTACACCAGTTCTTGCTTTGGTTAAGAAAATCATAGAAATCAATAGAAATGCTAATACAATATCAAGTTTATTTTTGTCACTCACATAATGAATACCTAACAATGGAGCCAAGAATACGCCAATCATACTAAAATAGGATGGTTCCAATGCAAGGCTTCTAAGTTGGCCTGGCCATAATTCTGGAGGCCACCACCCACTTTGTACAACAGGATCATATAAGCTATTATTAATAGTTACTAGTATACTAGCTAAATAATCCGAACCACTCCATAGCCAAGAAACCTCTATAATAGAGTAAGCTATACATAGAATTGTTAATATTCGTGAAGCATTAACAATGGTATCAAGGCCTTTTTTATAATCATCTTTATAAAGATTAAAAATAATTAAGAATAAACCAATTAATGGGAATATGAAGTTTCTGAATAAATACCAAACTAAGGACACCATCAACTTTACTTGTAGAACAAATTCATTACCTACAAATGAAGGGAATAGAGTATATAATTTTTGGACAACGGATGTATTGATTAAGTACGTATAAATTACAGTATCGTAAAAAGGAAAAGAAAATACCCCCAATATAGTACAAAAAACAATCCAAACGACAGATATTATAAAATATAGTTTAAATGGAACCTCTGTCTTCTTTTTCCATATGCTATACACAATAAATAAAAAAATGGAAAAAAACAAAAATACCATCGACAGATTATTTCCCATCGAAAATAAGGTATACCGATCTGGTATCCGCATTAAGGGTAATGAAATTATCATTGCACAAAGCAAAATCTCTTGAATTTTATAATATGCTAAACTAATCATATTGAAACAAACCTCTCAAATCTCTCAAACTACTTAATACCTCTTAAAAGAGTTGCTTCCTTAATAAACCTCCCATAATACTCATAATTAAAAATTCTGTTAATAGCATTGTTATTGCTACTCCTTTAGCCCCCCACAAATAACACAATGGAAATATAGATATCAAACTAAAGAAAGCTCCCAATACTAGAGTCCGACTATAAGCACTATTCATATTAAGGGGTAACATCGTTTCTTCACCAAATACAGTACTAATAGCAACAGCTAATGGAACAAAAGACAAGATTCGTAATACATCAACAGTTAAATCATAATCAGCTCCGAACAATAGCCTAACTATAGTATCTGAAAAGAAAAATAAAGATGTACAACCAACAAGGCCTACTATCAAATACAGGAATAATTGCTTTTTAATAAACTGTAATCCCTTGGGAATATCATCTCTCATCATCTTACTTATAAATGGATATATTGCATCACTTACAGCATATATACCTCTTCGAACACAGGTAATTAATTTATCAGCAGCACTATAGTAACCAACGATAACATTATTCGTAAGCATACCTAATACTACTACATTAGTTGCAGTATACAAGTTAACTGCCAACGAAGATACGAATATAGACCAGCCTTCTTTATAAGAATTAATAATCTCACCCATAGGTGGCAATTTGAATAATCCTGTATAGTGTTTTCTTAACCAAACTATTGAAAAAATACCTGCAATTAATGGAGTACAAGATTGTAAGAATGCAGCAAGTATATAATCATCTGGAGATTTTACAAGTAAAAATATACCTAGCATTGTACAGATACGACCACTCATATTTAAGATGGTAATATACCGCATCTTCTGTATGCCCTGGAAAAACCATACAGGAAATAAAACATTGCCTATAATTCCACAGTACATGACCTGAAATAATAATATATCAATCGTATTTCCTAATAATATGCGTTGTAGATTATAAATAGCAAAAAATACCAGAGTAACAAATATTAATATACATACTTTTCCATAAAAATATTTCGCAAACAGAAATCCTATTTTCTGTTCTTCAGCTTGTGCTATTGCCTTTGGCGCCGTTAAGGAGTATCCAAAATCAACGAAGATTCGAAAATATTCCATAATACCTTGCATAAAGGCAATCATCCCAAAATGCAATGGTCCTAAGACGCGAATCAAATATGGTACTAAGATAAAAGCAAGTACATATTCTAAAGCACGCAAGGTTAGAAGAGAAAATATATTCTCTATTAATACGGAGTAACTCTTCCTCACATTACCCATCCTCTAACATTAATATCTATTAAATATTACTAACTATACTTTCATAATTAGAGAAAACCCCATAGTATTATCAATAAAAATATAAAGATAATCTCTATGGGCTTTAATTATATGTAATATATAATCGTACAAATATGACTATGATTCATATTTAATAATACAATTTAACCAATAACCTTTTTATATATTGTTTACACTTCCACATTGGATTATGGCTAGTATCAGCCGTATGATCTAATACATAGTGTTTATATTGAATTAGTAAATCATTGTACTCTTTCTTACATTTATTGGCACAGACTCTACGAGATAATTCCACATAGGAATTTAAAAGATATAATTGCAGCTCATTCTTTACACTACTGCAGTGATTCATAAGATAATCACTCATATATATGTGGGACTCTATTGTATCTATCATAAAACGTCTAGTGAAAGTAGCCATTATACTACCTGCGCGTTGTACATAATAATAAAGTGGTTCATTTACTGTTACTATACTATTAGCATTCAAAAATAGCATGAAAATAGTAAAATTATCTTCTTGAACTCGTCCCTTTGGAAAACGAACTGGCACCACTCCATTGAATAAATCCAATTTAAAAATTTTATTCCATACTACATTTAAATCAAATGGTTCCGTTTTTAGTAGATAATACCGTAACATATCCATGCCTGTAAAAGTTCGTTTATCATATTGAACGGACATAGTATGTATACTGATATCATCATCACCTCTATAGATATAATAATTACAAGATACTATATCAGCATTGTTACTATTCGCTACAGTAATCAGTCTTTCACACATTGTATTCACAATAAAATCATCACTATCAATGAATAAAATATAGTCCCCTGTAATATGATCTAAACCATAGTTACGAGCATCGGAAAGTCCCCCATTCTCTTTGTGAAAGACCTTAATTCGTTTATCCTTCGCCGCATAAGAATCTGCAATAACACCACTACAATCCGTTGCACCATCATCAACTAGAATAATTTCTAAATTCTGATAGGTTTGATTTAGTATAGATTGAATGCATCTGTCCACATATTGTTCAACATTATAAATGGGAACAATAATAGAAAGTAAAGGTTGCATAATTTAATCCTTTCGGTCTATCTTATAGGCAACAATATTATGTCCACAGCGTTGGTCTTCAGGAGGCATCTGCATATAATCATCATACATATTGTCTAGATATTCTCTCCAACAAGACATAACAGAGAATGATTGGTCTTCAAACTCAATGGTAGTCATTTTCTCAAAATCTTGTTTAGGTAATCGTTCTTTTACACCTTCACCCCATGCTATTACACCAACATTCTCTGAGATGTTATAATCATAGGATTTAGCCAATCGATCCATGATATCGATACAACGTTGTTTACCAAATAAACGGCATAATGGTACAACAACTAATTTGCCTAAAGCATGGATGAGAGATTTCCCCTTAAATAGCTTAGCACTAGCTAATGTAAGTATTTTCTGATAAAAAATCGATTTATCATAAATCTCTTTCATGATGGACATATCTTCACTAAATCCATCAACAGGAAAAATATCTATCCACAAATACTTACTACGCAATGTATTAGAATATGTATTCTCACAAGGGATATTTTTATTGATTATAGCCGCATAAGTTGCATCCAAACTATGATTGATAGGATTGGCAATTAGCTCTAATCCATCATGATCATAGTGCTCTTTTAACGTTAATAACCGTTCATAATCAGGTCTAGGCATGCAAACATCAATATCATCATCCCAAGGTATAAACCCTTTATGTCGAGCTGCACCTATTAATGTGCCATAACACAGACTATATTTCAAATTATATTTTTTACAAAATTGGTCAAAATCTTTGAGCAGATTCAACTCTTCTAATTGGACTTCACGTAAAGATAATTGTTGCATACTCATCCAACCCTATACTAAATAACAGTAACATCTGTATTAGATACAAATTTATCGAGAACACGCACCTCTTCAATCATATCTTGATGGCTCATTAAGAAACTTTCAGAATTCTTTCTAATACTTGTTAAGAATTCAACAATCTCGTAGCGCAAACCTTCTCCTTCAAATTTATAGAAATATTTTCGATTCAAGTTCACATCTTCAAAACGCAATTCAAAAAATTCTGTTTTCCACCAAGGCGCCGGTACGTAAATATACCCTTTTGAACCAGATATAACTAAATCACCTTCTGCTTTAGCATTAATAGCTACTGTAGCAGAAGCCATAGCATCATCATAGAGGAAATTAATCTTTGATAAAATATCGACATCATCGACTTTATGGCTTATAAAATCAACGTGATTATAATCAAAACCCAATAATTTAAAGATTGCTAATAAAGGATATGCAGCGAGAGATAAAATACTACCCCCGGCTATCCTAACTTGATTCTCTAAATCATCGCCTAATACCTGTGTGAAATTGGCTTCCACATTAAATATCTTACCGATTTGCCCACTACGTGCCATGGCTATTAATTTACTAAAAGCTGGACTATACGCTGTCTTCAGTCCTTCCATTAATACTAAGTTGGAAGATTTCGCCAGATTCATTAAACGTAATGTTTCATCAAGGTCACTGCTAAATGGGAATTCTGTTAATACATGTTTTTTTGCTTGTAGAGCTTTTTCGATATAAGTTACACGTTTAGATAAAGGCATATTAATGTATACCGCATCCACCTCATCTAGTAATATTTTAGATGAACTAAATTGCTCTAAATCATTAAACTGATGTGATTTATAGATAGTATCAACCGCATCTGTTTCTGTGTAACCACCTATAATATCAATACCACTTACAAATTTAGCTTCATCTAAAAATCTATCTAAAATAACTTCATTACCGATAATACCCAATCTAACATTTTCAGAATTCCTAATTTGCGTACTAGAAATACCTTGTGTTCTCGGTAAATAGACGACTTTACAGTATTCATTTAAATAATCAAAATAGCCTTCCCAATCGGAACCAACTGTAAAGATATCCACATTAAAGCGTTTGATATCATCTATTTTTTGACCAAAATACTCTTCCACTACAATCTCATCAGCAAATCCTGTAGCGCGTACATTATCAATGCGTGTCATCAACGAATCACGAACATTAAATTTACCTCTCGACTTATCAAAGTAGTCAGATGTAACACCAACAATAAGGTAGTCACCTAATGCTTTCGCATTTTTTAATAGATTATAATGCCCTTCATGAAACAAATCATATGTTCCATATGTTATTACCTTTACCATGCTATTTACCTGTAATCTCTTTAATTACTGATTTCAATGTTTCAACGAGAAATTCATTATCTTCAATGGTCGTATCCCCAATATGTGCCACCCTTAGAACATAGTCCTCGTTAACGCCACCCGTAGGATTTACAAAAATATCATATTTATCCTTCAAGATTGTAAATACATCTTTAGCAATTGGTTGTTCAAAACGAATGGGCGTAACTGCATTACTAATAGTGAAAGTAGGAATAGATACAGGTAATTCTTTAATTCTATTTCTAAAATCCTTAGCCACACTATCAATACGAGCTAAATAATTTTCAAAACCTTCCTCTTCAATAAGATGTAATGCTTTATTCATTTCTAAACATACCCCAACAGCAGGTGTGAATGGTGTTTGACCTCTCGTAAAGTTTTTTACATATTGGTTGAAATCGAAGTAAAGATTCTTAATATGATTATTTTTTACACGTTCTTCATATAATCTATCACTAATTACAATAGGAGATATACCTGGTGCGATACAAAGTCCCTTTTGAGAACTCAAAATAGTAACATCAATATTATTACCAGCCATATCATAATGATCAATTAAAAACGAACTAATCGCATCAATTACCAGGTACGCTTGTTTCTTTTTCGCAAAACAACTTAATAAATTAATATCGTATAACTGCGCTGTAGAAGTTTCATCAATATTAGCAATAACAAAGGTAAAAGCTTGTTCTTCTACTGCCGCAAAGTGGTTAGCAGTCAACGCCTCACCATCTTCTAGTTTAATCATAGTATGAGGAATTTCATGAAGTTCACATAAATCGACAAAACGTTGACCAAATGTACCACCATTAATAACTAGTACATGGTCTGTTTCATTCATACAATTCATAATAGTCGCTTCTAATGCACCTGTACCAGAGGCTGTTAGATAGATGGATTTATAGCTTTCTGGTGCATTCATAAACTTTTTGAGCAGTCTATCTGAATCTAACATGACGTCAGAAAATTCTGTTGTTCTAAAATAAGGAACTTGTTGATGTCTTACATCAAGAATTTCCTTTCTCATTTGTGTTGGTCCTACTGTAAATAGTTTCATAATCTAATCCCCTCTTATTGTTTCCAATACACTCTATAGTTATGATGTGGTACCTGGCGATCTTCAGGTGGTGCTTCCATATAATTATTGTACAAATGACTTAAATAGAAATCGCTATCTGTAAGTCCCCAAAACTCAGTATTCTCAAAAGGATATAAGCTTCTATTATCAAACAAGGTCTTTTCATATACCTCTCGTTTATTACCACTTGCACAATCAACGAGAACACTTATGTATTTCGCATTGGAAAATGGATACTGTTGTGCATCTTGGTTAATCTTTTTAATTAAACTTGTAGTTGGCAAAAAATGCATTAAGCCGATAGCACCAAATTTTAAAAATGTCCGAACATAACCTTTTAACTTAGCAAAGCTACCTTTAGAGTCTACATAGCGATTACTGAATGTAAACTTCATAGAAGACCCATGGAATAACAAGTTTAAAAGTTGTTGGTGTCTAAAAAGTTTTTGTTGAGCCTGTGTATCATCTGGTAACCCATCAATAGGAAAGATATCTATAAATACACCGGCTTTATCAAAATTACGCCACAATGTATTATCAACCATAACTGTTTCTTGATCGAATACCTTTGCCATTGTATAGGTATAACTATCATCGGTTTCAATAGAATATACTTGATATCTTGGATTATGGTCATTATATGACTTAATAAAGCGATTATAATCATCGCGTGGCATCATGATATCAATATCATCATCCCATGGAATAAAGCCTCTATGTCTAACGGCTCCCAACATCGTTCCATACGCTAATACATATCGAATATCATGTGTATCACAAAAATGTGCCACATCTTTTAAAATATCTAAAGAGACACCCTTAATCTCCGAAAATCCAATTTCTCTCATCAAAAAAATTCCTCCATAATGCAAATAGGTCTATTATTTAAAGAATTTTCTTTTTAAGAATAATCCACCCTTTTTCAACCAATTTTGAGGCTCCATAAAGGATACATTTTGTTCTTTATAGTTAATGTTATTCGCTTCAAGCCATACATCAAGCAAAATTTCACTAACAAACCCATAAATACGTGCTTCATACATATCATAACCAGAAATATCAACACGTTTTTCGATTTCTTCTAAGATGGAGAACATCCATTCACAATATTGATTAAATAAATCTCGACGCATAACGAACATGTTGAACATATGAGCCCAGGTACGATTACAAACTTTTGTAAAAGCAGCACTATATTCTGGATATTTCTCAGCGATAATTTGCTCTGCCACATCAAGGCCTTCTGAATGATGAGCATGATTATAATGAGAGCGATTGGATTCGATATAATATTTACGCTTATCCGCTACTACTACAGGATATTCGGAAAGTAATTGTTCCCATTCAAAACCAGTCAAGATTTGCTCTTTTTTCGCCTCTACAGAACGAACTTCTTTGCGCGTAAAGTAACGTCTATAATGAACGAGACCAATATAATCCGCATCAAGATTTTTCCACGCCCAATAGAGGCCCGTCAATTCACAGTAATTAGCATTCTTTAAAGATATATTATCTCCTGTATGATCCCCTGTATAACCAATATCAGACTTACCTTCTCGCCCTACATGAATTGGCATATAGACAGAATCTTCAGGCATCCAATATTGTTTATGTGTTGCTACTAAAATCTTAATATTCACTAGTACTCTCCTACATGAGTATTGATTATCAAATCTATACCTACGACAGTAACAAAACTTATGCTAATTCCTTTTTTACTAATGCTAAAGCACTAGCAATGACCTTATCCATATCGTAATATTTATATTCTCCTAAACGACCACCAAAGATAACATTGGAAATTGTTTCGGCCTTTTTAACGTATTTAGCGTAAAGATCTAAATTCTTCACGTCATTTACTGGATAATACGCTTCTTCACCGATTTTCCAGTCTTTTGGATATTCTTTTGTTACATATGTAACAGGCTGTGTACCAAACTCAAAATGCTTATGTTCAATGATACGAGTATACGGAATCTCTCCTTCCGTATAGTTCATCACCGCAACGCCTTGATGATTTTCCTCTTCGAGACGCTCTGTTTCAAAGTGAAGACCACGATATTCTAATACCCCTTCAGAATAACCAAAGTATTCATCTATAGGGCCTGTGTAGATAATCTTATCTGCCAAAGATTCGTATTCGTTCCGATGTTTGAGGAAATCTACACCTAAGCGGACTTCAATGCCTTCTAACATGCGTTCAATCATCTTGGTATAACCACCCATAGGAATACCTTGGAAGCGATCATTAAAATAGTTATTATCATATATATAACGCACAGGTAATCGTTTAATAATGAAAGCTGGTAACTCTGTACATTTACGGCCCCATTGTTTTTCCGTATACCCTTTGATGAGCTTTTCGTAAATATCCGTACCTACAAGACTAATAGCTTGCTCTTCTAAGTTCTTTGGCTCCCCTAATATAGCAGCTCGTTGTTTAGTAATGATATCTTGTGCCTCTTTGGGAGTTCGGATATTCCACATTTTAGAGAATGTATTCATATTGAACGGCAAATTGTACATCTCGCCTTTATAGTTTGCTACAGGACTATTTACATAGTGATTAAACTCAGCAAATTGATTGACATAATCCCACACATGTTTCAAGGATGTATGGAAAATATGAGCACCATAGACGTGGATATTGATATCATCTTTGCTTTCACAATATAGATTACCTGCTATGTGATTGCGTCGGTCGATGACAAGTACAGATTTACCACGCTTGTGCGCTTCATGGGCAAATACTGCACCAAATGGGCCCGCCCCTACTACTAAATAGTCAAATTTTTTATTCATATATATATATCCTTATTTTTTCATTCCAAGACATAGTAATCGTGAATAATGATTTTTTCTTAAGATATAACCTATCAAAATAGATAGAGTTGTAGATGCTAAGAAGCAAACAATAAAGGCTTCATAATACAATCCTAGCTTAGACCAAAGTATAATTCTAAATGGGATTTTAACAATATCACTAAAGATATATATATCCATTGAAACGGTACCTAAAAAGACTAAAAGTCTTTTATATAGACCAACTTTAGATTGAATTTGATCAGCAATATAATGTGTAATATTAATCCCCGAAACTGCTGTTATAAGAGTAACTATTTTAAAAGCATTCATATCATGAAGTAATGCATAATTACCTACAATAAAAATCACCATAGATGTAAGTGCTATTACTGTAGATTTCATATGATCCAATAGCATATATTTCTTTATATATAAGCCTAGGATATAGAAAAACTGAAAATACAATATCTTTGATACCATAGATACAGAGAAGATATTTAATACATCAGAAAAGATTCCAACAATGAAAGATATTAGTAATAAACCAAAATTTACACGCTTAACAAAAAAGGCAATGAGGATTGAAATAAAGAATAGACAATATAAAAACCAAAGTTCTCCATCCGGATTAATACCAATAAATATTTTCCATATATCCTGCGCATTTATTTGTTGATTTGCAAATTTTGATAAAGCTAATTTGAAAGGAAAATATAGTATTCCAATTGTAAAATATGGAACCATCAAACGTATGCTTTTATCTTTTATAAAAATCTGAAAGCCTTCTTTCAAAGGTATATGCATAAAATAACCAGCCACAAAGAAAAAAACTGGCATATGGAAACTGTAAATTATCGTTCGCATCAAATATAAAGGATAACTAGCAATTCCACTAGCACTTGCTTGATCCGGTACAGAATGGCCCAAAACAACAAGTAAAATTGCAATTCCCTTCATAATATCAAAACTAGTATCCCTCATAATAACGGTTAATAGGCCCCTTTCGATTTAGCAACAGCCAATACAGTTTTCAACAGATATACAATATCAATCCATACAGACCAATTATGCACATACCAAGAGTCCATTAACACTCGTTCTTCATAGGTGGTATCACTGCGACCACTTACCTGCCAAACACCAGTAATCCCTGGTGGTACAAGGTAAAAGTCATTAATATAATCGCCGTATTTTACAATTTCATCTCGAACAATAGGTCTTGGTCCTACAAGGCTCATGTCCCCAACAAGAACATTCCACAACTGCGGCAATTCATCAAGACTTGTTTTTCGAAGGAATTTACCGATTCTTGTAACCCGAGGATCATCTTTCAATTTAAAATCTCGTTCCCATTCTTCACGGGCAGCAGGATTATTTTTTAGATATTCCTCCAAAGCCTCTTGCGCATTTGGTACCATAGATCGAAATTTGTAACAAGAAAATGATTTCCCACCTTGACCAACGCGTTTATGACCAAATACGATAGGTCCTGGAGAATCTAAGTAAATCAATATAGCAATGATAGCGAAAATCGGTAAAATCAAAATACCGCCACATACGGTAGCTACAATATCAAAAATACGTTTAAAAATACGGTTAGACTTGCGCGCTAGGTTATTTTGTACACGCAATATGACGGCTTGTTCTTCCATCATGCCACGAGCACTGATATTACTAGTAGGTAAACCAAATAATTCAGGTACAAATGCTACTCGTTTTACCAATAATTGTAATTGATTAATCAAGGATACTAATTTTTTAGACTCAAGTCCGGGAGCACAAATCAGTACAGTTTGAACGCCTGTATCTTTAATAACGCTTTCTACATCTTTAAAGGCTCCAAGGCATGGATATTCTTTAGCGATGGATGATGATTTAGGATTATCATCTACATAACCAATAATCTTATAGGTAGTAATCGGCATACGCTCTAATGATCTCTGTACAAGTTCCGCTGTCTTTCCCGCCCCAACGAGAAGAATCGGAATTGTTAAATATCCTGTTTTTGAAAGTATTTTTCCTACAATAAAACGCTCACTAAAGATAAATACGAGCATACATATGTAAGCAAAGGCAACAAATAAACGAGACACATCATTAATTACATGTCCCGTGTACATTAGAACAATCGATACGACAACTCCTATGGTAATGCTGCGAAATAAATTTTTCATCGTATCCCAATAAGGTGTTACCACAGAATAAGCATTATTAAGCAACAATATAGTTAAAAATACAATAGGCACAATACCATATACGTAAATTTCTTCTACCTTAAAATTTGAACTTACCGGTAAAATTGATAAGTTTAAACGCAAATAATAGGCTGCTAATGTCCCCAAAACAATAGCAATATAATCTGCTATAAGTACTATGAGCTTACTAATAAATAACTTTTTATTATTGTTATTACAGATAGAACTATTCATACTAATACCCCAAATTATAAGAAAAGGTTGTTTTCTCAATCTCAAAATATTAAGAAAACAACCTCTCTATCATACGAATACAATGTACCAATATTTACATATATTGTATCATATTTAAATATGTAAAACTATAAAAAACATAGATTTCACCTATCTTTTATGTAGTTATTTATTCTTTAAGTCTATTTAAATCCTACTTAATTGTCTATTAAATGGTAGTTAAATACCTTCCAATACAGCTATACGATTCTCAATTATCCCTTAATTGAAGCATCGTAGCTAACATAAAATACATGATGCGCATTCCTGATGAATTATCTAAAGTATACTCCACTTGGCCAAATACAAATACATAACAGATAACAGCAATCATAGCACAAAGACTATAAGGATCTCGCTTCTTAAACCAAACCACAAAATTATCAACAATAATAGATCCATAAAAGATGAGAACCCCTAATAGACCTAACAGGCCTACCTCACCAAGAAGTTGAATAAAGTTATTATGAGCATGATATAAATGTTGATTTTCTGTTGGTAATCGATAAGATGCTTCATATATAGTACGCCATTGTCCTATACCTACACCTGTCACAGGATGGTCTTTAAACATATTGATGGATGATGTCCATACATCAAAGCGACCTAAGTTGGAACCATCTGTAGTCGTATTTGTAATGGATTCAAATCTGGCTACATATTGAGGCTGTGTACTAAATCCCCATACGATACCACCTAATGTAGCAAGAACAGCAACTACACACCCAAATCGTTTTAGTATATATGGCAAGGATACGATAGGTACCATAATCATATTAAAGAGCCAAGATCCTCTACTTTGATTGCCATACATACCAAAACCAACACAGCCAAGTGCCCATAAAGCGGATGCTTTCACATAGCTAGGAAAGGCCGAATCTAATAAAATAACGCAGAAAATAGGCACTAACATAACCATGAGGCCCGATATGGTCAACACGCTACTACCAAATCCCCATCCTCTATCGGTCATTCCCGAAACATGTTGATAAAAGGCTACTAAATTATCGATACCAAAATCCACAAAAAATACGGCAAGCATTGTAAATAATGTTTTCTTATCACGAATACACAGGGCGATAACGAAAAATACAGGAATCCGCCACAGCCAAACATTGATAAATTCGGGTAATCCTACAGCTATATTGTTCGTTAGTACTGCGGAAGGCAATAACAATAACAACATTAGAGCAAACGTTTTACTATATTTTTTAACATAGGACGGAACATATAGGTCATGCCTATGTTTCCAAATATAGAAAATACTTAACAAAATGGCAATAACATAAAATACTTGACCAGCTGCCATGGATAGCCTTGTAAAGCATGCCATCAACGTAATCATAATGGCAATCCACGACTCTAATCTTACACTTGATAATACCCCCATGTTCATTCTCCCTTACATATAAACTACAAACCTTACATAGTACCCCTTATACATGTATGATGGATTGAATCAATGCACGATGACTGTAATCCTCATTTGCATTCATTAAACCCTGATTATATTGCTCTTTATGATGCTGTAAATTCTCTACAAACGTTTGAATCCCCTGTCTGATGGAATGTACATCATCTAAATTTAAAAATTCCCCAATGGAATACTGTTCTAATACCTCGGGATTAATTTCTGGAGATATAAGAACAGGTTTGTGAAAGCCAATAGCCGTAAATAGCATAGCTGCCCAGTGATACCGATATCGTTCAGCCCCATAGGGCAATAATAGAGCATCTACACTCATTAAGGCTGTATCCCAGTCTTTCCCTATCAGACTGGCATGGATGAATTTAATATTACTATACTGGTTATATTTCTTGATGATAGACTCAAATAATATCCCATCTTCAGGCTTTACCGTTGCCCCTTGAACAACGAGTTGTACCGAGTCATCATAATTAAGCGATACAAAGGCATCTATAAAGCGCTCAATGTTTTTTTCTTTTCTAAACTGACCAAAGAAGCCTAATTTTATCGGTTTATTCGTTGATATAGGAGACTCCAAATTAGTACCTATACAAGTTGTAGAGTTCGCATCTTTTTTGTCTTGTATACTAGTATTGCCTTGTGTAGCACAATTTCCTTGTTCTCCACTCAATTCACTCGATGGCAAGAACACAGGAGGCAAAATTTTACGGACTCTTGATAGATCAGAGCGCAACATATCATCGCGCAAAGAAATAACATCGAGATACACGTTTTTATATGCATTAGCTCGATGAGCTTGCTTAATAAAGCGATCCATTTCGCCCTTCCCAATGCCATGGAAGATAACATGTACTGCTGCCTTACTGTCCTTTAATGGCGTGTCTAACAAAGCTTTAATATAACGATATGTCCCTGTGGGAATGATTAAAGCATCTATATTATGTTCTTTAATTTTTTCTGCTGCTGATGTGAACCAACTGCGGCGACGGCGTTCTCGCAAAATGGATAAAAATGGCTTCTTCCATTTAGACGCTCCCGCATATGTCACTACCTCTCCACCTTCTAAGTACACTATATCTACTCCATAATCTACTTTGAAAGGAAAGTTCTCCGGCACGAATAGTACTGGCTCATGACCTTGACGTTTCAGTTCATTGATGAGGATGCGATCAAACTCCACCTCATGACCAGCAGGCATGACAATACTTTCTAAAATTGCTACGCGCATAGCACACCTCTAGGCCTTTACGTACGGTTTTATGTTTTTTTGAATCATAGCCTCATACTCATCTAAAAGAGCATAGCGATTGCGATATTGACTACGTTTTTGTGATTTAATCTCTTCCATAGGTTTACGTTCTTCTTCAAGTGGAATGGTAAAATAATTTGGATCAGATTCCAATACTGTACCCCCAATATCCTCCCACAAAGTATCTAAGATGGCTACCTTTGCTTTATTACCGCGCACCATATGGGAATTTGCATAGAAGCCTTCATCAGATACGGCAAGTATGGATTCTACTTGCGCAGCACGACCGATTTCACGAATTAAGAAAGTAATAAAGTTCTTCGGACGGTAACCATACATCTTTTTCGTAATCTTCTTAGCTCGCTCAAGTCCATCTTTATAACCTTGAATCGTACCGATAACAAGAGTTCTCTCTCCATTAGGGCCTTTAGCAAAGCGAATATTTGCATGATATACACCCTTATCTTCGAGCAAGAGCATAACAGTCAAGAAGCCTTCCTTACGTTGACCAGGCTCATAATAGAGGTGAGCAGACATATCGAGCTCATCGGAACTCCAAAGGGTAATACCTCGTTTTTTATCGAAATAATCAAACTCTGCTTCGTCTACATACATGAGCTGAATCGCTTCATCCGTAAACACCTCTTGTAAGATGGTAAAATGCTGACGAAGGGCTTCCAAGCGCCACTGAGGTGTAGAGTTTTTAATCAAAAACATACGGCTCATCAATTCATAAAGACTTGGATGTTTTTGCAACAGCTTTGGATCTGCCGTATAGGACTTAAAGAAATTTTCAAATTCAGTAACCGTTGAGTCATGACGACAAGAGCGCATGGTATGTAAGAAGGTGCGTCTCGTTTCACGCCATGTGCGCTTACCATATATAGTACGGCCTATGTGCCAATGTTTTCCAAAATTGCCTAACATAATGCTTCCTCTATTACAATTTTCCCTTGGATTTTAGTAAATAGTAAAACTTCACGTATTTAGTCATCGTGTAAAAGTAGTGATTAACGGACAAAATAAAGCCCATCTTCCCATCGAGAATACCACCTTGTAAGAAGTACACCTTGATGAAAGCCCAGGTAGGGCGCAGAATTATATCCTTGATGAACGAGCAGCTTTTACCATTATCACGATATTTTTCCGCAGATAATGTGGTATAGTTATTGAATTTATTGAAATATTGATGCCAATTATCGTAGGTGTAATGGTACATGGGATGTCGTAATTTTTCTGTTGGATACGGCGTAATTATGGCCGGATGCACGTAGCCTTCTACATAACTGCCTTCTTTCGGCATGAGGCGAAGCACATAGTCTGGACGTAATACACCATGAGTAGCATGATTATAATGGAATTTATTACGCCGTTGAATCCAATATGCTTTATTAGGTTCATTTACAACAATCTCTTGAATTTCTTTTGCTAGAGGCTCAGAAATGCGCTCATCCGCATCGAGGAATAAGATCCAGTCGGACTTAGCCTGTTCAATACCAAAGGTTTGTTGTGCACCCCAATCGCCATTCATGGCGTGTTGCACAACACGAGCACCCATTTCTTTGGCAATTTTTACGGTATCATCGGTGCTGAAATCATCGATAACTAAAACTTCATCGGCAAACTGCACTGACTCAATGCAGTCATGAATATTGTGTTCTTCATTTCTCGCTAAGATTATTACAGATACAGTTGCCATAGATTTACCTTTCATTTACGAACGTACTTGTTTTGCTAAATACGATAAACGAGCCCCTATTTTATGAATCCAATCGGCACGACCGAAGGACCATAAAAAGAGCTTATATTTAGAATTTAATAGCTTGTAGGATGCATCATTACGATAAGTTTCAATCATTCTTTTACATTTATCGTAATACACCTGATTACCCGTTGGTTTTGCATAATAAGCCGTTAAACAGGATAATACGGCTTTCATCAATAAACTATTGCAATCATCAATATATGATAATTGATGATCTATAGCGTATTGCAAGCGTTCCTCGTAACCGAGCACAAAATCCCATCGAGATTTAGCATCAAAAGAGGTTTGAGTTATGGAATTTGGATTGAGTCGATAGTAATAGTAACAACGATTGATATGACCCACCCGATTAGCATTGGCCACATAGAGATAGGATGTAGCAGTATCCTCAAATTTTCGACCTACAGGAAACCGCACATCGCCAATAGCACTGCGTTTATATAACTTACTCCAAGCAGCCACAAAACAATCATGCATGGCTAATCGCAAGGCATCCTCTTTACTATAAATTTCTAATTGTCCATCATTACAACCTTCAATAATATCGCCACTTTTATCTCTGAAAGCAGTAAACTCGATAATATCAAGATCATATTCTTTTAGAAGCTGCAACATATCTTCAAAGAGGGTAAGCCCAATGTAATCATCGGAGTCTACAAAGGAAATATAGTCACCATTAGCCGCTTCTATCCCCGTATTGCGAGCTGCACTGAGACCGCCATTTTCTTGATGGATGACCTTGATGCGTTCATCATAGGCTGCATATTGATCGCAAATGTCACCACTCATATCTTTAGAACCATCATCTACTAAGATGATTTCTAAATTCATATAGGTTTGGTTTTGAATAGATTCAATACATTCTGCAACATAAGATTCCACATTATAGACGGGTACAATGACCGAAATTAACTCCATTCCATGCTCCTCTTACAACATGTACTAGCCAAACTAGTTTTACAAACTCTCAAACTTATATAGTTCGTTTTAGCTACATATCATTAGCTAAAATGTTCCTCACTTAATGTTATTTCCATGTTTAATGCGCCATGCCGCAAGTTCACGCATGTTTTTAATCATATCCCCATAGGATTGAGGCATGCTCGCACTTTGTTCTAACACTTTGCCACTTTTATCGAGATATAGTCTATGATTAAATACAAATTCCTCTTGTGTAAACAAGCTTGGTACCATTGCTTCATAGGTTTGACCAGGTCGGCCTACCAATTCCGCTAAGGTTGGAATGATTTGAATGCTCATGCCGAACGCATTAGGCGTAAGCCAATCTTTATGAATGCCGCGACCATAAAAAATAATAGGAATAGTAGATGCCACATTAGGACCTACTTCACGAGCAAAGTTAAAGCGTTCGCTATGGTCACCGGTAATGACGAAAAGTGCAGACGGATCTGCTGTTTCTTCGCGAGCGATAAAATCACCCATTACATGGTCTGCGTACCAAATATGGCCCATTTCGTTCAATTGCTTATCGTTTTCTTCGATAGAATCTGGCAAATGACCTTTTACCTTATTCACATCGTAGCCTTCCTTAGCCACATTGATGCTATACGGTGGATGATTAGAGGTAGTCATAATCACATTGAGGATTTTTTCCCCTCTATGCTGATTCATATAGGCAGAAATAGCTTTAAACAAGTCTTTATCGCCTACGCCCCAAGCGTTGCCGTCTTCGCTTGGCATTTCAGAGGCATCGTGGAATTCATCAAAACCTTGAGATAAAACAAAGTTTTTAACATTTTGCCATGTGCTAAAGCCACCATACCAAAATACAGTCTTGTAGCCTAGCTTTTTCATAACAGGACCAATGCCTAAACCGTAAGGTTCTTTGAAACTTTCACCTTCATAGTTAGGATATAGCCCTGTATCAGGCATCCCTGTCAACAAACCATTGATGGCTGGCATCGTGCCTGTGCCTTGGGCAAGAGCTAGTTGCGTGCTCATCGCTTGAGGGCTGGCAGCGTATTTACGACCTTGCTCAACGAGGTACGCACCAGGCTCGTTATATTCAGCAAGGAACGGCCACAAGCCATAGGATTCTCCAAGAACGAGGTTTATAGACTGCGGTTGATCCGCTAATCGTTGTGTCGTAATGGTTCTCGTGAAAGAACCGTCAAAATTTGTACCGTTAAACTTACCACCAACGGAAGTGATTTTTTCGTTTAACTCTTGAGGTGTTAAGTTGATAACCTCCAGCTCAGCCGTCCGTTTCGCAATGCTTTTAACACGATAGAGCGCTTGTACATCATCGAGGATATTTTCGTTTAACAGATTTGAACTAAGACGGGCTGCACTTTCCCAGTTGATAGAATTTGTATAGCTGAAAGCACCGCCAAATCTAAAGAATAGACCTAATACGCCAATAGCGACAGTCAATCCAATGCCCGTCATCCATTGCGTTTTCTTCGTCTTAGGATACCAAGTAGTACAAAGTCGTTGATGATCTGCAGAATCACTATTTCTTACATTATCCGCATCATCACCATTCCTTAGGTCAACAGCGTAATCACTATATTTCTTGGCTCCCCACTCTAGGAAACGAACTAAAAAATAGCAAAGCGCTGCGCTCAATACAACGGCTCCAACGATGTACATTAAAGCGTTATATTCGTTGATAGCTGTATTTACAATGGCGCCGATATCATCGTTTTTACCGTTGATGAGCATCGCATTGTAGGAAGAGTTAAATATCTTGTAGAACGGAATGCGTCCCAAAAACAGGAAGGTCAACAATATAGTCGCAATGGAGTAGAGGACCTGTTTAATGCGCAAGGACGGCCATTTTGGCACAAAGGTATGTACCAACGTCCCCCCTAAAAAGCCTAGTAAACACAAAGAACCGACGGTCTTGAGACTCAATCTAAATCCTAGCCATAAGGATGTGAGGATATTCTCCATCGTCACGGAAGCTAGTTGTGATTGAAATACTGCAAGAAACACGATTCTAAATGCAGTCAACAAAACAGAGAAAAAGATAAATGCCTTAATCTCTGTTCGTATGCCTTCAAATAATCGCTGCCATCGGTTCATCATTAACCCCTAACTGTTGAATCGTATAACCAAATTGTTAAATCACTAATCCAACTATATTGTTACAAACGTAACAAAACTACATAACTATACTGCCTAAATGAGTAATAAAATTTATAAACTACATATATATGCTATATATATATCCTACGTAATATATTACGTAATATTCTACTAATTACATAACTATCAATTATTTCGGATATTTCTTACATTTAGGACCTTTACATCGTTTGCATTTACCGCATCCACGGTCGATAGTCTCAGCACCTGCTGATTTCTTCGCACTAGCACTCTCCTTGGCCATCTTTTCAGAGGCCTTACTATTCCATACGGAAACTATCGATTTTGCTTTTTTGCGGATTCATCCTTTTTGGATTTTTTATCCTTTTTCTTGTCTTTCTTCTTATCTTTTTTCTTGAAAGTATCAGCCAAGAAGACTGTTTTTAACTTATCATTTAAGACTTTAAGCTTCTTTTCAGCTTTGTCTTTCTTTTTCTTTAACTTTTCTTCGTCTTTAGAGCGTTTTTCTTCCTTAGACTTCTTGTGTTTTTTCTCTTTTTTATCTTCTTTAGACGTTTTATCTTTCTTAGATTTTTTCTCGCCTTTGGACTTTTTGTCTTCTTTGGATTTCTTATCCTCTTTAGATGTTTTATCTTCCTTGGATTTTTTATCTTCCTTAGATTTCTTATCTTCAGAACCGTTGATACGCGCCCATTCATCATCAACGCGTTTCAATTTCTTTTTAAGAAGCTTCTCCATCTTCTTATTTGTTTTATCGGACTCTAAACCGGCTTTACCAAATAATAAAGCATTCACCGCCGTGTATGGATCGATAGACGACATATCCTCATCATCCACGTTAGCTGCCTCTGATTTCTTATCTTTTGAAAGTTCATCAAGACCATCTACATCTAACGCTTCATCCTCATCTAAATGATGAATTGCTAAGCTTTCAACGCCTTCTAATGGTTTTACATCAAGGTGCTCAATCGCAGTATCTTCAAAATCCGCCATTTCCTTACCAGAGCTTTCACCAAAACCAGTAAAGAGACCGCCTATAGATTTTAATTCATTCAATTTAATATGATTCATGCCCACCGTAGAATCATGATGCACAGGAACATCAGATAATTGTACCTGTTCCATAGCATATGCATCATCATTATAACTAGCGCCCTTGCCAAGTTCAGATGTATTAGAAATGACGATATCTTCCTTATCGTCGCCTAACACATCACCAAATAGATCTTCTTCTAAAGATTCGTAAGAATGCAATAAGGCCATACGTTTTTGAACATCTTCAATTTGATTCCACAAATCAACGAGAGAAGATGTATAGTACACCCGTTCTTTTACCTCTAAATACGCTTGGTAAACGATAGATAATTCGGTCTCATTAAGGCCTTCCTCTGCACCAATTTCTTCAATCATTTGTTGAATCTGTTGATCTCGGTCATATCGTTTAATTAACGCTTTACGAATGCGTTCAATCAACATTGTATCGATGAGTTCCATATGCACCTCCTATATTCAATACACTCAGTCCTACCCGCTACATTAGCGTATACGAATCAATGTATAGAATCATAAAAATAAATTGATTTTATAATCTCTAATATATTATTATAGCAGAATTTATCTGCTTTTTCCTTAATAATATGTGTAAAAGTTCCTTAAAAATAGAATAAAACCTCAATTTAAATACGTTCCTAATAGTATGCATTTCATACTACTAAAACACTATTCAAACCGAGGTTATTTAATCAAATTTATATACATCATATTCATATATAAACTTACTATATTAAAATCTTATATTTATTTGTTACATCAATCTAATATGTATTGCATCCATCGGATTTTTAACTATTACATCAAAATATATCTAATTGTTACATAAATGTCTTTAAAGGTCTTAAATTATTTTATTATAAAAGTCTTAAATTACTGCACTAAAACAAGTTAACTGAATAGACGAGAATTCGTTCCTTTGTATCGCTTCCTTCAAAGAGGTCACTACAATCAATAGGTTCCTCTTGTTCCAAGCGCACATGGTTATTTAAAAAGTTCTCCACCTCTTCATTAACATAGTAGAAAAATAACTTAATCTCCCGAGGATTATGATATAGCGAATCAAAAATATTTCCTAATACCCGCTTAACCGTATGGAGTGCAAAGGGATTAAAGAAAAAGCATCGATCAGCCTGATCTGGCAATTCATACAGCGCTGCATCACCTAGTACAAAGCTTACACGATTACGAGTTGCCGGGCTTTCACCATTAATTAAAGCCTTTTCATAGAGCCGTTCATCGTATTCGATGCCTATAGAATGGCAGCCCGTTTGGTAAGCCATGAAAATACTCACTCGGCCCTTGCCACTGCCATAATCAATGAGCATATTTTTCTTGCGAATATGACCGCTATTTGCCAAGCGCTCCAGCACGCAATAATCTGTCGGCTCGTACGGATGATGCTCCGTATCGGAATGACTATCATCGCGGCCAGAGGTTTTAATTTGTAATACACTTTCCCACTCTTGCTCTGTTGCCATCTATATAATCCTATTATGAAGCCTAAATTATATGACCTAATACTGATATTAATCTTAATTTCTATACATACTATACCCTTATTAGGGTACTATTTACTAGTCCAGTAACACCTATAGTATATAACAAAAGCATCCACATCGGGTGCTTTTGTTATATGAAACACTTATTAATGTCGATATGGTATACTAGGAGTAATATTTCTATTATTCTCATGTGCAGAATTATATGTCATTAAAAAGGAGTATCTACTTACATGGACAGTGATCTGACCTTAGATTTTATCATTATCATCGTATTAATCATCGCAAATGGTTTATTCTCCATGACGGAGTTAGCCATTGTAAATGCGAAAAAACGTAAACTTGAAGAGTTAGCAGAATCAGGCAATGAACGCGCGAAAACAGCCTTTGAATTATCGGAGAACCCAAATGAAATGTTCTCTACCATTCAAATCGGCATCACCCTCGTAGGTATTTTAACTGGTTTGTATTCTGGTGCCACCTTCTCTAGTCCATTAGAAGAAATTTTAGTATCAAATATTCCAAGCATCGAACCATACGCAGCCTCTGTGAGCTCCTTCATTATCGTTGCCATCATCACCTATTTATCCCTCGTTATCGGCGAACTCGTGCCTAAACGCTTGGCCTTAAATAGCCCTGAAAGCATTGCCGTTGTAGTAGCAAAACCAATTTACTGGCTATCTGTGGCGTTAAAACCAATCGTTAGCTTCCTCGGCGTTTCCACAGAATTTCTCTTAAAAATTCTAGGCGTTACTGTAAAAGAAGAAGCCCCTGTTACAGAATCTGAAATTAATAAAATGCTTACCGAAGGCGTTGCTATGGGTGCTTACGAAGAGGAAGAACCTATCCTCGTAGAAAATATCTTCCATCTTGCAGATATGAACGCAGGTGATATAATGACGCCTCGTACACAGCTCAAATGGATTGATCTTAACGGCACGGAAGACGAAATCATGGAGGTCCTCAAGAATGCCAACCATTACCGCATTCCTGTAGGTACTGATTCCTTGGATGAATTAAAGGGTCTTGTTACCGTATCCGATGTATTAGTTCAAATTATGCAACGTCCTAGTGAAAGTTCCATTCACGATATCATCAAAACTTGTTTGAAAGAACCAGTTCTCGTTCCTGAATCCATTTCACTCATGAAATTATTGAACGTTCTACGTACAGAAGGCGTTCATGAAGCAATTATCCTCGACGAATATGGTGGTTTTACTGGCCTTGTCACCTTACATGATATCATGGAGGAAATAGTAGGCCTTATGCCTTCCGGTGAGGAAGAAATCAAGGAAGAAGAAAACAAGATCATCGAACGCGATGGAGCATGGCTCGTAGATGGCCTTCTCAATGTAGATGAATTTAAAGAATTCTTTCACATCGATCAAGAATTACCAGGTGAAGAAGACGATTTGTACAAAACTATGGGCGGCCTCTTAAACGTCCTCTTCGGCCGTATTCCAAAGGAATTAGACAAGGCAAAATGGAACGGTTATACCTTTGAAGTTATCGATATGGATCATACTCGTATCGATAAAATCCTTGTAACCTATGAAGAACCTATTGTAGAACAAGAAGAAGAAAAATAAAGTTCAAATTATATAGACAAAAGCTAAAGAAGTGAGTTCTCTTACTATGAACTGTACCCCCAAAATTGGACATATTTTGGGATACAGCTCAATCAATAGAGGACTCACTTTTTTGCTACATTTTTGTATTCATAAAATAAGTAATACATATACTGGCAAAATATAGATTACTTTTAAAAATTATCGTTAAAATATATCATCAATTATATAAATTAATTATATAATTCTTTTATTTTCTGCATAAAGGCTAGAACTTTCAATATAAATATAGTATTATTAAATTGTATAAAATATATAATTAGTTTTTTCTATAAAATATATAATTAGAAATTAGAGTTTTCTAATATACATATAGAGTCCTATGATTACTACCTATGTGTAGTTCTATATCATAGGGCTTATATGCGGTAGTCAAAGGAGAGATTCTATGAATCAACGAATCATAGCAACCATAGGAGCCCTATTAATAGGGACTGCCATTATAAGTGGTTGTGGATCAGAAAAGCCCCCTGAAGATACAAGTCTCAAGGTGCGTACCATCACTATAGGTGAAGAGTCTGGAACTACTGATGCTGGCTATGCAGGCACCATTCATAATAAAACAGAAACAAACTTAGCCTTTCAAATTGGAGGGCGTGTCATCAACAAATTTGTAAATGTTGGCGATGTAGTACAAGCAGGCCAAGTCATTGCTCAAGTCAATGGTTCAGATACATCAGCTCAGGTGCAAAATGCTGAAGGTGCTGTAAAAGCTGCTCAATCGGCCTACGAATTGGCAGAAACAAATGCTAAACGATACCGCGAGCTCTATGCACAACAAGCGATTAGTAAATTGCAATTAGACCAAGCTGAAAACCAATTGAATGCCACATCTGCTCAATTACAACAAGCACAAGCAAGCCTTAATTTAAGTAGCAATCAAAATAGCTATACTAATTTGACGGCCCCTGATACAGGTATTATTACAGCTTTCAATATTGAAGCAGGACAAGTCGTAGCAGCCGGTCAAAGTGTTGGTACCTTAGCGGCCGGTCACGACCCAGAAGCAGTCATTGCCCTTCCTGAACAAGAATTGACTAAGATTCATGTAGGAAGCCCTGCCACTATTACATTCTGGGCTCTACCTGATGTAACCGTGCAAGGTGTGGTCCGTGAAATTTCACCAGTTCCTGACCCTGTAGCGAGAACGTATACCGTAAAAATTGCCTTACAAAATCCACCTAAAGAGGTGCAACTAGGCATGACGATTAATGCTAATCTATCTACTACAGATAGCACTAATATTTCCATTCCGTTAACGGCTCTTGTGAAAGACTCTAACGGCAATAATGCAGTGTATATTATCCGAGATAAAAAGGCTCATCTCGTGCCGATTAAGACCGGTGAGTTTGGTAAGAACTCCGTCATCGTCACATCTGGTTTAGCTAAGGGTGACATTGTCATCACCGCAGGTACTCAACAATTACAAGAAGGGACGGCGGTGAGTCAATGAAACAATTTAACTTAGCCGAATGGGCCCTCAAACATAAGTCCATTATCTACTACTTCATGGCTGTGCTCCTCACCTTTGGTATCTTCTCATACAACCACATGGGACGTATGGAAGACCCAGACTTTACAATGCGCACCATGGTAGTCGGCGTTGCTTGGCCGGGGGCTTCCCCACAAGAAATGTCGGATCAGGTAACGGACAAATTAGAAGAAAAACTGCGCGACCTACCTGGCGTCGATTATACGAAATCTTTCACAGATGGCAGCAAATCAGTTATTTATATTAATCTGAAAGAAAATCTACCATCCGATAAAATCCGTCCCGCTTGGGAAGAAGCGCGGAACATGATTAACGATGAATGGAAGTCATTACCGCAAGGTGTTCAAGGACCAACCATCAACGACAGATTCGATGATGTATACGGAATTATTTACGCCATTAGCGGCGATG